>OKTH01001488.1_pt1 | contig 9475 bp, 20 predicted proteins | sample 1606361 | NCBI WGS metagenome assembly OKTH01 (sample SAMEA3879575, study PRJEB24766) | human gut metagenome | biome: human-associated habitat; feature: feces | place: USA | collected 1985/1987 | reverse complement strand
TAAGCCGGGTTCTATCGGTGCTTGTTCTTACCCCGCAAAGGTATTTAAGGGCATGCGAATGGGCGGCCAGATGGGTAACGAACGTGTAACCGTTCAGAATCTTCAAGTGATCAAGGTAATGCCGGAACACAACCTTTTATTGGTAAAGGGATCTGTTCCAGGAGCAAAAGGTTCAATCTTATTAATTGAAAAGTAATGGAACTGAGCGTATTTAATATTAAAGGTGAAGATACCGGAAGAAAGGTAACTTTGAACGATGCGATCTTCGGCATTGAACCCAACGATCATGCTATTTACTTGGACGTAAAGCAGTATTTGGCAAATCAACGTCAGGGAACGCATAAGTCTAAAGAGAGAAGCGAAGTATCTGGTAGTACACGTAAGCTGATCCGTCAGAAAGGTGGTGGTGGCGCACGTCGTGGTGATATCAACTCTCCGGTGTTGGTTGGTGGTGGCCGTGTATTCGGTCCGAAGCCTCGTGATTATGAGTTCAAGCTGAACAAGAAAGTAAAATCTTTGGCTCGTAAGTCAGCATTGAGCTACAAGGCAAAGAACAATGCGATTGTTGTCGTAGAGGATTTCACAATGGAAGCTCCTAAGACTAAAGAATTTATAACAATTGCTAAAAACTTGAAAGTGGCTGATAAAAAGTTACTTATGGTTTTACCGGAGAAGAATAATTTAGTATATTTGTCCGCTCGAAATTTAGAGAAGGCAAGTGTAATAACTGCTTCTGAACTAAATACATACGCTGTGTTAAACGCTGTTAATTTGGTTTTAACGGAAAGTTCAGTCGCTGTTGTTGAACAAAATTTTAAAGCATAAGGAGTAGAATAATGGGAATTATTATTAAGCCTATAGTAACTGAGAAACAAACAGCGATCACAGAGAAATTTCCGAATCGCTATGGTTTTCGTGTTTCTCCTGATGCCAACAAATTGGAGATAAAGAAAGCTGTAGAGGACATGTACAGTGTTACAGTAGTTGATGTTAACACCATCAACTACTCTGGAAAGCGTAAAAGCCGTTATACAAAATCAGGTATCATCAACGGCAAGCAAGCTGCTTTCAAGAAAGCGATCGTAACGTTGAAAGAAGGAGAAACAATTGATTTCTTTAGTAATATCTAAAAAGAGAAATGGGAATACGTAAATTAAAGCCCACGACACCGGGGCAGAGACACAAAGTTATTGGTGCATTTGATAAAATCACTGCAAGTACACCAGAGAAGTCTCTTGTAGTAGGTAAGAAGAGTACAGGTGGACGTAACAACACTGGTAAGATGACAATGCGTTATATCGGTGGCGGTCACAAACAAAAGTACAGAATTATCGATTTCAAGAGAAACAAAGATGGCATTCCTGCGACAGTAAAGTCTATCGAGTATGATCCTAACCGTTCATCTCGTATCGCTTTGTTGTATTACGCTGACGGAGCAAAGAGCTATATCATCGCTCCGAACGGATTGGAAGTTGGCCAAACAGTGGTTTCAGGTAGCGACGCCGCTCCTGAGGTAGGTAATACTTTGCCTATGGCAAATATTCCCGTTGGTACTATTATTCACAATATTGAGCTTCGTCCTGGACAGGGTGCCAAAATGGTACGTTCCGCAGGTGCATTCGCTCAGCTGACTTCAAAGGAAGGCGCTTATGCGATTATTAAGATGCCTTCTGGTGAAACTAGAAAGATTCTTGCGGCTTGTAAGGCTACAATTGGCGCAGTTGGCAACTCAGACCATGCTCTTGAAAAATCAGGTAAGGCCGGTCGCTCTAGATGGTTAGGTCGTCGTCCTCGTAACCGTGGTGTTGTTATGAACCCGGTTGATCACCCAATGGGTGGTGGTGAAGGTCGTTCTTCCGGAGGTCATCCTAGATCCCGTAATGGCTTATATGCTAAGGGCTTGAAGACTAGAGCTCCTAAGAAGCATTCTTCAAAGTATATTATTGAAAGAAGAAAGAAATAATCTGATTAATTAAGTAAACTATGAGTCGTTCGCTAAAAAAAGGCCCGTATATTAATGTAAAGCTTGAGAAGAAAGTTCTGGCAATGAATGAGTCAGGAAAGAAAGCCGTAGTTAAGACATGGGCAAGAGCTTCAATGATTTCGCCTGATTTTGTAGGCCATACTATTGCAGTTCATAATGGAAATAAATTTATTCCTGTTTTCGTAACCGAGAATATGGTAGGTCACAAGTTGGGAGAGTTCTCACCGACACGTACTTTCCGCGGTCACGCCGGTAACAAGAAGAAATAATATCGGTAGTAACAGGAATTCAGGAATCTGAAAATAAAAAGAATCGAATAAAATGGGTGCTAGAAAAAGAATATCAGCTGAAGCAAGAAAAGAAGCCCAAAAGACCATGTATTTCGCGAAGTTGAACAATGTTCCTACCTCTCCTCGTAAGATGCGTTTGGTAGCAGACATGATTCGCGGTATGGAAGTATTCCGTGCGCTTGGTGTTTTGAAGTTTTCTAACAAGGAAGCTGCAGCAAGAGTAGAAAAATTGCTTCGTTCAGCAATCGCAAACTGGGAACAGAAAAATGAACGTAAAGCAGAAGCAGGAGAGTTATGCGTATCTTCAATCAGCGTTGATTGCGCTACTACGTTGAAGAGAATGCGTCCGGCTCCTCAAGGAAGAGGTTACAGAATTCGTAAACGCTCGAACCACGTAACTCTGTTTGTTGATACACTTAGTAAAAACGATAGTCAAAATTAATTTGTAGATGGGACAAAAGGTTAATCCGATTAGTAATCGTTTAGGAATTATCCGTGGTTGGGATTCCAATTGGTATGGCGGTAAGAATTACGGGGATACTTTGCTGGAAGATAGCAAAATCCGTAAATATTTGAATGCCCGTCTTGCAAAAGCTAGTGTATCTCGTATCGTTATTGAACGTACGCTTAAGTTGATCACGATCACTGTTTGTACGTCGCGTCCGGGTATCATCATCGGTAAAGGTGGTCAGGAAGTTGATAAGTTGAAGGAAGAGTTGAAGAAGATCACTGATAAAGAAGTGCAGATCAACATCTTCGAGGTGAAGAGACCTGAATTGGACGCTGTTATCGTAGCAAACAACATCGCACGTCAGCTTGAAGGTAAAATCGCATATCGTCGCGCGGTAAAGATGGCTATCGCCTCTACCATGAGAATGGGCGCCGAGGGTATAAAGATTCAAATCTCTGGTCGTTTGAATGGCGCTGAAATGGCTCGTTCGGAAATGTATAAGGAAGGAAGAACTCCGTTGCACACTCTTAGAGCAGATATTGACTATGCTTTGGCTGAGGCCTTGACAAAAGTTGGTTTGCTGGGTGTTAAGGTTTGGATCTGCCGTGGTGAGGTTTATGGCAAGCGCGATCTTGCTCCTTCTTTCACTGCTGCCAAGGAGACAGGCCGTAGAAACGACAATGCCGGTGGCAACAGAGACAAGAACTTCAAGAGAAAAAGAGCTAATCGTTAAACGTTAGAATTTAAGTAGAGATGTTACAACCAAAGAAAACCAAGTTCAGAAGACAGCAGAAAGGTCGCATGAAGGGCGAAGCTCAACGTGGCAACCAGCTGGCCTTCGGTTCTTTTGGAATAAAGTCATTAGAGAATAAATGGATTACCGGTCGTCAGATCGAGGCTGCCCGTATCGCCGTTACACGTTATATGCAACGTCAGGGTCAGGTTTGGGTTCGTATCTTCCCGGATAAGCCAATCACGAAGAAGCCTGCAGAGGTTCGTATGGGTAAAGGTAAAGGTAATCCCGAGGGATTTGTTGCGCCTGTTACTCCGGGTCGTCTGATTTTCGAGATCGAAGGTGTTCCCTTTGATATCGCTAAGGAAGCGTTGCGCCTTGCCGCACAAAAACTTCCGGTTACAACCAAGTTTGTTGTGAGACGTGATTATGACATGCAAAATCAAAATGCGTAATTGTTATGAAGATTGCAGAAATTAGAGAACTAAGCACGAAAGAGTTGCTAGAGAGAGTAGATGCAGAGGTTGCGGCCTATGATCAGAAGAAGATTAACCATAGCATCTCGCCTATGGATAATCCTTCTCAGATTAAACAGCAACGCAGATTGATTGCGCGCATGAAAACAGAATTGCGCCAGAGAGAACTTAACAACAAATAATTGAGCCTGATGGAAACTAGAAATTTAAGAAAAGAAAGAACGGGCGTGGTAACGAGCAACAAGATGGATAAAAGCATCACGGTTGCCATTAAATGGAAGGAAAAACACCCCATTTATGGAAAGTTCGTTAGTAAGACGAAGAAATATCATGCTCACGACGAAAATAACGAATGCAACATTGGCGATACCGTAAAGATTATGGAGACTCGTCCTTTGAGCAAGACTAAAAGATGGAGATTAGTTCAAATAATCGAAAGGGCTAAGTAAGATGATACAACAAGAATCAAGACTAGTAGTAGCAGATAACAGTGGAGCTAAGGAAGCTTTGTGTATCCGTGTTTTGGGCGGTACGAGAAAGCGTTATGCCACTGTAGGTGATGTGATCGTAGTAGCAATCAAAAGCGTAATCCCGGCTAGCGACGTTAAGAAGGGTGCTGTTTCTAAGGCTATCATCGTTCGTACTAAGAAAGAGATCCGCCGTCCGGATGGTTCTTATATCCGTTTCGATGATAACGCTTGCGTATTATTGAATGCCGGTGGCGATATCCGTGGTAGCCGTATCTTCGGTCCGGTTGCCAGAGAGCTTCGTGCAACAAACATGAAAATTGTATCACTTGCACCTGAAGTGCTTTAATCTCGTAAAATTTAAAGTAATGAGTAAATTACATATCAAAAAAGGCGATATAGTATTTGTTAATGCCGGCGAGGACAAAGGTAAGACAGGTCGTGTTTTACAGGTACTTGTAAAAGATAATCGTGCGATTGTCGAAGGTATTAATGTGGTATCAAAGCATACCAAGCCTAATGCGAAGAATCCTCAAGGAGGAATCGAAAAGAAGGAAGCTCCTATTCATCTTTCTAACCTTAACGTGGTTGACCCGAAATCTGGTAAAGCTACACGTATCGGCCGTAAGTTGAATGAGAAGGGTGCTTTAGTGCGTTATTCTAAAAAATCAGGGGAGGAAATTAAGTAATGAGCAATACTGCCAGTCTTAAGAAAGAATACCAAGACAGAATTGTTCCTGCCTTAACGAAGGAGTTCGGTTACAAATCCGTGATGCAGGTACCTGTTTTGAAGAAAATCGTGATTAATCAGGGATTAGGTATGGCTACGGCTGACAAGAAGATCATCGATATCGCTATCAGCGAGTTGTCTACGATCACCGGTCAAAAAGCTGTCGCTACCGTATCTAAAAAGGATATCTCTAACTTTAAGTTGCGTAAGAAGATGCCGATCGGTGTGATGGTGACATTGCGTCGTGAGCAGATGTACGAGTTCTTGGAGAGACTTGTTCGTGTCGCTCTTCCTCGTATCCGCGACTTCAAGGGAATTGAGAGTAAGTTAGACGGAAGAGGCAATTATACACTCGGTATTCAGGAACAAATCATTTTTCCTGAAATAAATATCGATAATATTACCAAAATATTGGGAATGAATATTACCTTTGTGACCTCTGCGAAAACAGACGAAGAAGGTTATGCTCTTTTGAGAGAATTTGGATTGCCTTTTAAAAACGGAAAAAAAGACTAAGTAGTTATGGCTAAGGAATCAATGAAGGCCCGTGAGGTTAAAAGAGCAAAGCTTGTTGCTAAGTATGCCGCTAAAAGAGCTCAGCTTAAGGCAGAAGGTAACTATGAGGCTTTGCAGGCTTTACCTAAAAATGCTTCTCCTGTACGTTTGCACAACCGTTGCAAGATTACAGGACGTCCGAAAGGGTATGTACGCCAGTTCGGTATTTCTCGTATCCAATTGCGTGAAATGGCATCTAATGGTTTAATCCCGGGTGTAAAGAAAGCAAGTTGGTAAGAGTTTTTTTAGTTTAAATATTGTCCGGGTGGCCGGATCAATTTAATTAATTATTTATATGACAGATCCTATTGCAGATTATTTGACAAGATTGCGTAACGCAATCAAAGCGAAGCACAGAGTTGTTGAGGTGCCGGCGTCAAATTTAAAGAAAGAGATCACTAAGATCCTTTTCGACAAGGGCTACATTCTTAATTTTAAGTTTGTAGAGGATGGTCCTCAAGGTACGATCAAGATCGCCTTGAAGTATGACCTAGTAAACAAAGTTAACGCGATTAAGAAACTTGAGAGAGTTTCTACGCCCGGTTTGCGTAAGTACACTGGTTACAAAGAAATGCCGAGAGTATTGAATGGTTTAGGTATTGCTGTTCTTTCTACTTCTAAAGGTGTGATGACTGACAAAGAGGCCCGCGATCTGAAGATCGGTGGCGAGGTATTATGTTACGTTTATTAATTAGGAGGGAAGAAGAATGTCAAGAATAGGAAAATTACCAATTCATGTACCGGCTGGTGTTACAGTTACAATTAAGGATAATGTAGTAACAGTTAAAGGCCCTAAAGGTGAACTTGTACAGGAAGTGAATCCTGATATTAACGTTACTTTGGAAGACGGAGTTATCCATTTAACAAGACCTACTGATGATAAGAATCATCGTGCGTTACACGGTTTGTATCGCTCTTTGATCAACAACATGGTTGTTGGCTGCTCAGAGGGATATAAGAAGGAGCTTGAGTTAGTAGGTGTTGGTTACCGTGTTTCAAATACAGGTCAGTTATTGGATCTTTCTTTAGGTTATACTCACAATATCTATTTGCAGTTGCCGAAGGAAGTGAAAGTTGAGACGAAGTCTGAGAGAAATAAGAATCCTCTTATTATCCTTGAATCGGCTGACAAACAATTATTAGGTCAGATTTGTGCGAAGATCCGTTCATTCAGAATGCCTGAACCGTATAAAGGTAAGGGTATTAAGTTCGTGGGTGAAGAGATTCGCAGAAAGTCTGGTAAGTCAGCAGGTAAGTAATCTACGTAAACTGAAATTATCATGACAACGAAGCTAGAAAGAAGATTAAAAATAAAAGCAGGCGTACGCGGCAAAATCTCAGGAACTACTGAGCGTCCGCGCCTGACTGTGTTTAGAAGCAACAAGCAAATCTACGCACAGGTGATAGATGATACTACAGGCAAGACTTTAGCCGCTGCTTCATCTTTGAAATTAGATGTTAAGGCTCCGAAAAAGGAGATCGCTGCTAAGGTTGGTGAATTAATCGCTAAAGGCGCTCAGGAAGCTGGCGTTCAGACAGTGGTTTTCGACCGTAATGGTTACCTGTATCACGGGAGAATTAAAGAATTAGCAGATGCTGCACGTAACGGCGGCCTTAAATTTTAATGAAGATGGCAAATAATAGAGTTAAATCGACCAACGACTTAGAGTTGAAGGATAGACTGGTTGCAATCAACCGTGTAACTAAGGTTACAAAAGGTGGACGTACATTCAGTTTTGCTGCTATCGTTGTAGTAGGAAACGAGGATGGTATCGTTGGCTGGGGATTAGGTAAAGCCGGTGAGGTAACGACAGCTATCGCTAAAGGTGTAGAAGCTGCTAAGAAGAACTTGATCAAGGTTCCTGTACACAAAGGTACGATCCCTCACGAACAATTAGCTAAATTCGGTGGTGCTCAAGTGCTGATCAGACCTGCATCTCACGGTACCGGTGTTAAGGCTGGTGGTGCTATGCGTGCTGTATTGGAGAGCGTAGGTATTACAGACGTTTTGGCAAAATCTAAAGGTTCTTCCAACCCTCATAACTTGGTGAAAGCTACTATCGCTGCGCTAGGTGAGTTGAGAAGCCCGTTCGATGTTGCTCAGAACAGAGGTGTTGCTGTTGAAAAAGTATTTAGAGGTTAATTAGGGAGGATAAGTTTATGGCGACTATTAAAGTAAAGCAAGTTAAAAGTAGAATTAAATGCCCGAAAGACCAAAAGAGAACGCTTGACGCACTAGGGCTGAGAAAGATGAACCAGATTGTAGAGCATGAAGCTAATCCGGCGATCTTAGGTATGGTTGAGAAAGTGAAACATTTGGTTTCTGTAGAAAAGTAATAATTGGTTGAAAAAATAAATTATACGATATGAATTTATCAAATTTAAAACCGGCTGAAGGATCTACCAAGACCAGAAAAAGAATCGGACGTGGTCCGGGTTCAGGATTAGGCGGAACTTCAACAAGAGGTCATAAAGGTGCCAAGTCTAGATCTGGTTACAAGAACAAGATTGGTTTCGAAGGTGGTCAGATGCCTATTCAAAGACGTTTGCCTAAATTCGGTTTCAAGAATATTAACCGTGTAGAATATAAAGCTATTAATATCGATACTTTGCAACAAATGGCAGAGGCTAAGCAATTGACTAAGATTGGTATTAATGAATTGATGGAGGCTGGTTTCATCTCTTCTTCTCAAGTGGTTAAAATTCTTGGTAACGGTAGCTTGACCGCTAAGTTAGAGGTTGAGGCTCACGCTTTCTCTAAGAGCGCAGAGGCAGCTATCCAAGCCGTAGGTGGAACAGTTGTTAAACTCTAAGTCATGAGAGCTGTTGAAACAATCAAGAATATCTGGAAGATTGAGGATCTGAGAAATCGGATCCTCACCACTCTTTTATTGGTGGCTATATACCGTTTTGGTACGTATGTAGTGCTTCCGGGTATCGATCCCAAAGCGTTGACCGCTTTACAGGAGCAGACAAGAGGCGGATTGCTTGCACTGTTGCACATATTCTTCTTGGCGTCCTCAATGCCCTTGCGGATAGCCTCAGGCACCTCGGCGGCCTTGCCCAGACCGAAGCCCACGCGGCCCTTCTCGTCGCCGACCACCATGAGGGCGGCAAACTTGAAGATACGGCCGCCCTTGACGGTCTTGGAAACGCGGTTGATAGCAACTACGCGCTCCTTCAGATCGAGTGTGGATGCGTCAATTTTCATAGCCAAAACAATATTCCTCCTTCTTAGAAGTTGAGGCCGCCCTCGCGGGCGCCTTCGGCCAGGGCCTTGACCCGGCCGTGGTACAGATAGCCGCCGCGGTCAAACACGACAGCCTCGATGCCCTTGGCCTTGGCGCGCTCGGCAATGGCTTCGCCGACCTTCTTGGCGGCCTCACAGTCGGAGCCCTTGCCCTCGAAGCCCTTTTCCATGGAGGAAGCAGACACCAGAGTCTTGCCGTTCACATCGTCGATGATCTGGGCATAGATGTTGGTGTTGCTGCGGAACACGTTGAGACGGGGACGCTCGGGCGTGCCGGAAATCTTAGCACGCACGCGCTTGTGGCGCTTGATGCGCTGGGAACGAGTATCGGGTCTGTTGATCATAGTGGCACACCTCCTTATTTCTTCTTGACGCCGGTCTTGCCTTCCTTGCGGCGGATGTGCTCATCAACGTACTTGATGCCCTTGCCCTTGTACGGCTCAGGCGGCTTCTTGCCGCGGATCTCTGCAGCATACTGGCCGACCTTCTGCTTGTCGATACCGGTAACAGAGAAGTGGTTGGGATCCTGCCACACAATG
>OKTH01001479.1_pt1 | contig 9527 bp, 7 predicted proteins | sample 1606361 | NCBI WGS metagenome assembly OKTH01 (sample SAMEA3879575, study PRJEB24766) | human gut metagenome | biome: human-associated habitat; feature: feces | place: USA | collected 1985/1987 | reverse complement strand
ACAAAAACTCTATCAGAGGCTTGACAACATAAGAATAGATTATGTAAACAAAGTAATATCAGAATTGGTGAAAACCAAACCAATGTGGATTACTATTGAGGATTTGAATGTGTCAGGTATGATGAAAAACAGACATCTCTCCAAAACGATTGCACAGCAGAAGTTCTTTGAGTTCAGAACAAAGCTACTTGCCAAGTGTAATGAATATGGAATTGAATTAAGAGTTGTTGACCGTTTCTATCCTTCAAGTAAAACTTGTCATTTGAAATTATCAGATAGAACGTATCACTGTAATGAGTGTGGTTATACGGAAGATAGAGATTACAATGCAAGTCTTAATTTAAGAGATTGTCAAACTTACAGCATAGCATAAACAAGCTATTGTAAGTGTGTACCGATGGCTAATCGGGAATTTACGCCTGTGGACTATACAGGAACTTGTGAGTAGTATTAGTAATAATACAAAAGCATATAGGTAGAAGCAGGAATTTTCTCAATATGGATATATTTGTCCATGTTTTGAGTAGCAGAGGTATGTTTACAAGTGCGATAATACTTGCCGCAGGGAGCGGCAGGAGGATGGGTTTTGACAAGATGACGGCACGGCTTTGCGGCAAGGCGGTTATACTGTACAGCATAGAACGGTTTGTCGAAAGCAACGCCGATGAAATAATAATAGCGGCAAGCGAGGATAATACAGATAAAATCAGAGAGCTTGTAAGCGAAATTTCAATGCTTATGTGCTATGAGGCAACGAGAGATCTTCCTCTTAAGAAGGTACAGATCCAGACTCCCGTAGCTATCGCAGAGTCAAATGTTATCTCAGGCAGAAAGCTCGCATTTGTACCTATCCTCCGTGCAGGTCTTGGTATGACCGAGGGCGTTATGGCACTTGTTCCTGCCGCAAAGATAGGTCATATCGGTATATTCAGAGGAAAGGGCGGATCGGATAAAACGGTCGCAAACGAGTATTACTGCAAGCTCCCGTTTGATATAAACGAGCGTGACGTAATAGTTACCGATATTATGCTCGCTACAGGCACATCGGCTGTACACGCTATACGCAAGATTAAGGAAGCCGGCGCACATTCTATAAAGTTTATGTGCATTATCGCCGCTCCTGAGGGCATAGCCGCTATACACAAGGAATTCCCCGATGTAGAGATTTACTGCGGTGCGCTTGACGACGGTCTTAATGAGGATCTGTATATCACTCCCGGCGTAGGTGACGCAGGCGACAGACTCTTCGGAACAAAGTAAGTCGGATAAAATCAAGCTGAAGACGTTGAGAAACACACGCAGACAAGGAAACAGCCCCGACAGGCGTACAAAGGTACGTTGAGGGGCTGTTGACGCAGTAAGCAAAAATGCTTTCGCACAGCCGTTTTTTACGGCTGTGCGAAATTCTTTTACTTATCCTATTTTAATCTTGTGTCAGATGATTTATCTGCATTTTTGCGGTGCGTGGGTTTATCGACAGTCAGGAGCCTGCCGCAATTGCGGCAGGCTCCTTTAAACCCGTGCGGTTAATTTTTGCGTGGCTGAAGCCCTGTCATAAAGCCGTCAAGTGCGGCGGAGCATATATCGCCGCCGACAATTCTGCCGCTGACGATGATAAGGTTCATTCTGATGTTATCAAGCGTGTTTCCGCTGTCATCGGTGTAATCGGTTATAATATATGTATATTGTACTGCGTCCTCACCCTTATACAGCGATAAATCAAAGCCGCACTGCTTTTGCAAAGCGTTGTAGTTTTCATATACGCTGCCGAATACGGCAGGGATAACGATATTCTGTACGGTTTCGCTGTCGGCGGATATGCTGTAGCCGAGTGTTTTTGCGTAATTTGCTCTGTCGCTGTACGTTTCACCGCATATTGCACTGCGGCGGCACATAACAAGAACGGTAAGCAGTATAACGAAAAGAGCGGCAGGGATAACAAGCAAGCGGATAATTTTTCTGTGTTTCATTTTTCCTCCGTTATGTCAATTTATTGTCAGGTCGGTCGGTTGCGGGGACAGTCACTTGAAATTTACTAAAATCTATGCTGAAATATTCAGCAAAATGCTGAAATTTTAACGCAATCTTTAACACGTTTAAGTATTAATTGCAAAATTTCACTAAAATTATCCGCTTTCATTTGTGATTTGTAACAAATTCGAATGGAATTTACTTTATTCAAGGCTGAGATTCGGCTAAAATTTGTATAAATTGTACACAAAAAGGACAAAATTTAAATGCGTTTTATATGTGTTGGTGATTTTGCATAACGCAAGGCTTTGATATTTGGGTAATTAGGTACTATCATTTTCGGCTCGATTTTGTTAAAATATTAGCGTAAGGTTATTCTGCAATAAAACAGGAGGTCACACATAAATGGCAAGTTTATCTTTAAGAGGTATCTATAAGCGTTACCCCGGCGGCGTAGTAGCCGTTTCTGACTTTACTATGAACATCAAGGACAAGGAGTTCATTATCCTCGTTGGTCCTTCAGGTTGCGGTAAGTCAACAACATTAAGAATGATTGCAGGTCTTGAGGAAATTTCCGAAGGCGAGCTTTTCATCGGCGACAGACTCGTTAATGACGTAGCTCCTAAGGATCGTGATATTGCGATGGTTTTCCAGAACTACGCTCTGTATCCTCATATGACTGTTTTCGAGAACATGGCATTCGGCTTAAAGCTGAGAAAAGTGCCTAAGGATGAGATCAAGAAGCTTGTTGAAGAAGCTGCTAAGATCCTCGACATCGCACATCTTCTCGACAGAAAGCCCAAAGCTTTATCAGGTGGTCAGAGACAGCGTGTAGCTTTAGGTAGAGCTATCGTTCGTGATCCTCAGGTATTCTTACTTGACGAGCCTCTTTCAAACCTTGACGCTAAGCTCCGTGCACAGATGAGAACTGAGCTTTCAAAGCTTCACAAGAAGTTAGGTACTACATTCATCTACGTTACTCATGACCAGATCGAGGCTATGACGATGGGTGACAGAATCGTAGTTATGAAGGATGGTTACATCCAGCAGATCGATTCACCTATCAACCTGTATGAGAACCCCGTTAACAAGTTCGTTGCAGGCTTCATGGGTTCACCTCAGATGAACTTTATCAACGCTAAGCTCCTTATGCTCAACGGCAAGTACACAGTTGAATTCGGTTCAGAAGATACAAAGACAACAAGAGGCAGAAAGTTCTATGTTGAACTGCCCGGTGCTAAGGCAGATACAGAAGCTCTTAAGTACTATGTTGACAAGGAAGTTATCCTTGGTATCCGTCCCGAGAACATTCACGATGAAGAAATGTTCCTTTCAAACGCTAAGACAGGTCTGATCGAAGCTACAGTAGACGTTACCGAAATGATGGGTGCTGAGTCTTACCTCTACCTCACATGCGAAGGTATCCCGCTGACAGCAAGAGTATCGCCCAGATGTACAGCTCGTCCTCAGGACGTTATCAAGCTTGCTCTTGATCCTAACAAGGTACACCTGTTCGATCCTAACGATGAGCATTCAATCTTAGTTTAATATTTAAATAAGATCATACAATCCCCCGGTTTTTAAACCGGGGGATTTATTTTTGGCTAAGTGTGACATAACTCTTGTATGCTTCTTGACAATGCAATTTTGCTAATGTATAATTTTTATATGCAGTATGCGGATTTCGCTGTGCAATCGAAATCCGTATGCACGACGGCTATGCTGTCACGGAGGTTTACATAAGTGGGATTGAACAATAATAATTCTGTAGAAAAAAGCGGAGCTAAAGCAAGACGCAGCATTTATAATCTTGTTCTGATAGTCGTTGTCGGTGTGCTGTTCGTTACAGGATATACATATATTTTGCAAAAAATGTATAATGACAGTATACTGGATAATGCGATAGCAGAGGACAGTTCGCGCACCGACGCTATGCACAAGGGCGTATCGAATGCACTTACCAGAGAGGATTTTACCGAAATAAATACTGTGGACGATATGAATACCGAGCGTTACAAATCGCTTCAGACATATCTCAATCAGATACGCAATATGAACTCGACAAGATACTTCTATACAGCAAAGAGAAATACAGAGGGTAGGCTTATATATCTTGTGGACGGTCTTGACCTTGGCGCAGATGACTTTGCCTATCCCGGTACATATATTGAGGAAGAGATGATACCGTATATCGAAAGAGCGCTTTCGGGAGAAAATGTCTATTCGCAGGAGATAATCGATACAACGTGGGGTCATATTTTCACAGCGTGCTATCCCGTCAGAGCGAATGACGGAAGTAATGAGATCATCGGTGCGTTGTGTATCGAGACCGATATGGAGCCGACTTATGTATTTATCAGTGAACGTAATAATTTCGTTATGATAATCGGTGCTGTCGGGATAGTTGCGATAGTTATGTTGTTTTTCTGTGTCTGCATTTATATTAGGCATTACCGCAACCAGCAGAAAAAGCAACAGAAAATACTCGAAGAAGCGGCAGAAGCGGCATATTCAGCCAACAGGGCAAAGTCAACGTTCCTGTTCAATATATCTCACGATATCCGTACACCGATGAATGCTATAACAGGCTATGTCGAGCTTGCAAAGCACCATCTCAACGAGCCGGACAAGCTCAGCGGGTATATGGACAATATCAGCAATTGTGGGCAGAAACTGCTGTCGTTACTCAATAATGTCCTTGACCTTGCCAGAATTGAAAACAACAAGACAGTTATCGAAAACACGATAAACGATATTGATGACTTGTTCACGTCCTGTATAACTATGTTTGAAAATTCCGCAGAGAAGAAAAAACTCACTATATCAATGCGTAAGAATATAAAATACAGGTACATCTATATTGATGAAACGCATTTCTCTGAAATCGTTATGAACATAATGAGTAATGCCATCAAATATACCGGAGCAGACGGAGAGATAACTTGTGCTATAAGGCAGGAGGACGGCGACAACGAGCAGATGTGCAATACGGTGTTCTCAATTACCGATACGGGCATAGGAATGTCTGAAGAATACATATCGCATATATTTGAGGCATTCTCGCGTGAACGGACTTCTACAGTCAGCGGTGTAGAGGGTGCAGGGCTCGGAATGGGCATTGTAAAGAAACTGGTCGATCTTATGGGCGGAGAGATAACCGTCAGCAGCGCAATAGGCGAAGGCTCTGTATTTACTGTGTCACTTCCTTGCAGAATATCGTCAGAAGAGGAAGCAAAGGCAAAACGTGCCGATACAGATATTGACAAGACTTCCCTTAAAGGCAGAAGAGTGCTTCTGACCGAGGATAATAATATAAATGCCGAAATAGCAACCGAATTGTTGTCTGATGAGGGCCTTATAATCGAACGAGCCAAAGACGGCGTTGACTGTGTGGAAATGCTGGAGAAAGCGCCCGATGATTACTATGATATTATCCTTATGGATATCCAGATGCCGATAATGAACGGCTATGAGGCCGCAGCCAAGATACGCAGGATAGACGACCGCAAAAAAGCCGATATACCGATAATAGCGCTCACTGCCAATGCGTTTTCCGAGGATAAGGACAATGCGATAAAGGCGGGAATGAACGACCATGTTCCGAAGCCTATCGATATGAATGTCCTGCTTCCTGCTATGCAGAAACTGATAACAGGAAAATAGACAAAAAGACTGTAAATCCGATTTTGGACTTGCAGTCTTTTATATTATTTTTATACGGTAAGCGTACCGTTTTCGCTGATTTCAAGCAACAGTATCTGTTCTTCCTTGCCGGTATCGGCATTTATATATACAAGCATCTGTCTGCCGTCAGGAGATGTGCAGTGAAATTCATAGCAATAAAGCTCGTTTGTGCCTGCGGAAGGCACTACGGCAAGGGAGGTATCAGTAACTGTAAGCTCTGATGAGAGATGTTTTCTTGCTTGCTCTGCGGTAATCTTCGGTTCGGGCAGATTACGTTTCTTGTGATTTGTGATATATCCTCTGCCGTCAAAGCTGAGTATATCGCCGTTATCCATCGCCACGCCGACTTTGATAAGGTCGGTGTACATCGTTATATCTCCCTGTGTGCCTGCAAAGTTCACAAGGCAGACGTTGCCGTTTATCTCGTAATAGGTGTCGGTTATGTGGTTTATGCCGAGCATCGAGAGATATTCTTCAGCCTTTGCGACAGCCTCAAGAGCGGTGACAGAACGAGTGGGAACACTTCTGCCGCAGAGCATATAGCTGAGATAACCTCCGTTTTTTGTCACGGCTATGGTGGTGCTGTCCTTTGTAAAGACGTAGGACGGCATTTTTCCCTGTTCGTCGTTTTTGTCATCGTGCGATAAGCCGACAGTGCCGCAGGCTTTCTCGGCTTTTTTCAGTGCGTCCGAAAGGGTGACTGCCGATGCGGATTTCAGCATTTCGGGATTTTTTTCGAGGATATGGTCTGAGAAGGGTCCGTCATATATAAGCGTCGGGTAGTTGTCATAGCCTTCTTCAAAATCGGTGAAGCCCTCCGTTATATACGACGGCTCATCGCTGTTTTTCGCTTCCTGCACCTCTGTTGCGGCTTTTTCAAAGGATAATTCGCCGTTTGTTATGCGCTGTTCCACCTTCCACATATTGTCGGCAAGGCGGTCGGCATATTCGCCGAGCGTTTTAAGATGAAGCTCGGATACCGGAAGCTCGGCAAGTGAGGCTTTTGCGGTGGACGCATCGCTCCACAGCTTTGACGAAAGCTGTGTCATCATCTCCGGTGTGCCTGCATACATACCCTTGTAAAGCGTGTTCTTGATGTTGTCGATCTCGGCCGACAAATCCTCTACATTTCGTGTCATGCTCTGCTCAAAGCTCCTTTTATAACGGACGGAGCTGTTCATATTCAGCGTGGCAGATATGCCTGCGGCAACCAATATGGCGGTAAAAAAGCTGATTATCCGCACAAAACAACGTTTTGAAATATACATATTATGTTCTTCCTTTCATAAAATCGGCGGTAATGCGTATACAAGGTTATTTTTTCATAAAAATTTCAGAATATACCCTGTTTTTTTATCGCAAAATGGTGTATAATTAAGACGATTATAGACAAGCGGGCAACGCCCTATAGATAAGTGGGCGAAGTCCCAATGAAAAGGAGACGGAATTTTGATATATCTGGATAATGCCGCCACTACAAAGCCCTGCGAGCAGGCAATAAAAGCGGCTGAAGATGCCGCAAGAAGCTGTTTCGGCAATGTATCGTCACTGCACAGGCTCGGTATTGAGTCTGAAAAGCTGATGAACAGTGCAAAGAAAACGATTCTTAAAAAGCTGGGTCTGCAGGGAGAAATATATTTTACATCAGGTGCGACTGAAAGCAACAATCTTGCGATAAGAGGAGTCGCAGACGCTTATAAACGCAGAGGAAATAAAATAGTGACTACCGCTATGGAGCATCCGTCCGTAGCAAGAACGATGGATTATCTTGAAAAGCTGGGCTTTGAAATAGTCCGTTTGTCGCCTAAGGACGCTATTGATAATTTCGAGCAGTATATTGCGGATAATGTCACACAGGATACTATACTTGTATCGTGCATGGCAGTAAGCAACGAGAACGGCTTTAAGGTCAATACCGAAAAGCTGTACAGACTCGTAAAAAATGCGAACAGCGAAACTATCGTTCATATAGACGGCGTACAGGGCTTTTGCAAGGTGACGCTTAAGGGCGATCTTATCAGCCTTTCGGGACATAAGATACACGGCTTTAAGGGCATAGGAGCAATGTACTGTGCGGATAAGATAAGATTCACTCCGCTTGTATACGGCGGAGGACAGCAGAAAAATCTGCGTCCGGGAACAGAGCCTACCGAGCTTATAGCGTCATTTGAGGCGGCTGTGAAGGCATACCCTGCCGACCTTACACATTACAGTGAGCTGAACGGTTATCTGCGTGACAGGCTTTCGAAAATGGAGGACGTTTATATAAACAGCCCGGACAACAGCGTGTATAACATACTGAGTTTCTCTGTGCTTGGGGTGAGAAGCGAGATAATGCTTCATTCGCTCGAAGAAAAAGAGATTTATGTGAGCAGCGGCTCTGCCTGTTCAAAAGGCAAGATAAGCTCGGTGCCCGACGCTTTCGGAATGAACAGCGAAAGAGCGGACAGCACTATAAGAGTGAGCTTTTCGATGGAAACAACAAAGGAAGACATTGACGCACTCTGCGATGAAATAGAAAACGGCATTGCACGGTTCAGACGTACAAAGAAAAGCAGCAGGAAAGGAAACATATAATGAACGAACTTATAATGGCAAAATACGGCGAGATAGCACTGAAAGGGCTTAACAAAGGCACTTTTGAGGATATACTCGTAAAGAATATCAGAAGAAGACTGCGTCACTGCGGTAAATTTCATTACATGAGAAAGCAGTCTACCATATACATAGAGCCTGTGGGCGAATGCGACCTTGACGAAGTTATCGAAAAGCTGAAGGTAATATTCGGTATAGGCGCATTACAGCGTTGTGCGGTGTTCGAAAAGGATTTCGAGCAGATAAAATCGCAGGGCGTACCTTATCTTGAAAATGCACTCAAAAACGCAAAGACGTTCAAGGTTGACGCAAAGCGTTCAGACAAATCGTTCCCTATGAAAACTCCCGAAATACAGGCGGAGCTTGGCGGGGCCATACTTGAAGCGTATCCTCACCTGTCTGTAGACGTTCATAATCCCGAAATTACCGTAATGTGCGAGATAAGGGACAAGGGTGCATATGTCAGTGCCGAGCGTATAATCGGTGCGGGCGGTATGCCTGTAGGCAGCTCGGGCAAGGCTCTGCTTTTGCTGTCGGGCGGTATCGACAGCCCTGTTGCAGGCTATATGATGGCGAAGCGTGGTCTTATTGTAGACGGTATACACTTTGTAAGCCCTCCGTATACATCCGAGCGTGCGCTGATGAAGGTTGAAACGCTCTGCGAAAAGCTGACAAGCTATTGCGGAGATATCAGATTCTACTGCGTTCCGTTTACGGAGATACAGGAAGCGCTGAGGGATAACTGCCCCGAAGAATTTTTCACAATAATTATGCGTAGGCTTATGGTGAAAATTGCCAACATAATTGCCGAAAGAAACGAGTACGGCGCACTTGTCACAGGCGAAAGCGTGGGACAGGTGGCAAGTCAGACATTAAAGGCTATACAGTGTACCGATGCCGCCGCAGAATATCCGGTATTCCGCCCTGTTATCGGTATGGATAAGAAGGAAATTATAGATATAGCACGAAAGATAGATACGTTTGAAACATCGACCCTGCCTTATGAGGACTGCTGTACGGTATTTACGCCGAAACACCCCAAGACACGCCCTGTATTTGACGAGGTCATAAAGGCTGAGCAGTCGTTTGACTTTGCGCCTCTCATAGAAAAGGCTGTAGAGGGTACAACGGTAAAGCTGTTCAGAATCGAGAGCAAGGAAGAACAGGAATAATGGGTTGTCAAAAAGCCTCTAAAGTTGTCGTGAATGGGGTTGAGGGGCGAAGCCCCCAACAGGGACTAGGGGCGGTAGCCCCAGTAATATAGCCCCTTCCCGAGG
>OKTH01001474.1_pt1 | contig 9537 bp, 6 predicted proteins | sample 1606361 | NCBI WGS metagenome assembly OKTH01 (sample SAMEA3879575, study PRJEB24766) | human gut metagenome | biome: human-associated habitat; feature: feces | place: USA | collected 1985/1987 | reverse complement strand
AAGTTGATCCGGATAATGAAGACGATTTATTTCTTCGGGCGGTAACGGATATTTTTCCACACTGTGATAATCGAGCGGGAGCTGGAGTTCTTCGCTCCGCAATAAGCTTAAATAAGCATTCAGCCCGGTTCCGAAACCGGCTTCCAGAATAGACAACGGGACTTCGGTGGGCGGCCGATGTTCCGGGGAGGTCAGATAAAAATCCAGTCCGGCCCGGATAAAAATATGAATAGATTCCTGAATCGCTCCGTGTACCGAATGATAATGTTCATTCAGTTCAGGAACATATAAGGTTATACTACCGTCTTCTGTTTGAATCAATTGATGTGGCATCCTTTCAACAGATTTCTGCTCTGAGTAAATTGACGAATTCGATAATATCACTTTCTGTCGTGTCGAAGGAGCAGACCCAACGTACTTCCGAGGCATTTTCATCCCAAATGTAAAAGAAGCATTCCGACTGTAATTTGGTTATTTTATCGCGGGGGATGATAGCGAATACTTCATTGCCTTGCACCTCTTGAGTGATGCGGATTCCCGGGATTTTAGCCGCTTCGTTGGCTAACATCCGGGCCATCCGGTTGGCATGTCCGGCGGTCTTTAGCCAAAGGTTGTGTTTCAGGACTGCCGAAAATTGGGCGGCGATGAAACGGGTCTTCGAGTGAAGTTGCATCAGTTGCTTACGGATATATTGTACCTCTTTGGCGACTTCCGGGTTGAAAAAGACGACAGCTTCTCCAAACATCATCCCGTTTTTAGTACCTCCGAAACTCAATACATCGATACCGACCCGGGAGGTGATGTCGCGGGGATCACATCCCAGATAGGCGACGGCATTCGAAAGACGTGCTCCGTCCATGTGTACATACATACCATTCAGATGGGCAAAGTCCGTCAGGCGTTTCAACTCTTCGGGAGTGTAGATGGTGCCAAGTTCGGTACATTGGGAGATGTAGAGAGCTCTAGGTTGCGAATGGTGTTGGTCGCCGAAACCGTGCAGGTAAGGTTGCATCAATTCCGGGGTAAGTTTACCGTCGGGAGTAGCAATCGGGCGAATCTGACAACCTGTCATTTTCACAGGAGAGCCACACTCATCGACATAGATATGAGCAGTTTCCGCACAAAAGATAGAATGATACGGGCGGGTCATCAGTTGCAATGCTACTACATTGCTGCCTGTTCCGTTAAATACAAACAAAGGGACACAGTTCGGGGTGAAGGTTTCTTTAATCTTCGCTACGGCTTCTTCCGTCCATTTGTCATCGCCATATCCTAAAGAATGGTCTATATTGGCCCGGTTCAAGGCTTCCATTACCAACGGATGCACACCGGAATTATTGTCAGAGGCAAAACTTCTCATTGTTTCTTGCATTTTAATTCGTGATGCAAAGTAACAGAATTATTTCCGGAAATCAATTGAAAGGAAGATACATTAAAAGGAAAAAGGATAAAAAACGAGAATCTCCGAAGGGCTGACCGGGCTGTCATCCCTCCGGAGATTCTGCTGTTTTCGTTAAAGTGCCAAATTCTTTTAGCCAATATAAACATTCACACAGAGATATACATAGAGTTCTTCATCACACTGATCGAACTCAATCTTGTTCTCTCTTGACAACCACCCTAAAGCGGCACCCAGCTCTTTATCTTTCAACCCGGATTTTCTCTTCAGAAGTCCGTAGCTCCACTTCTCGTTATTGCTAAGCAGTTGCCAAACCTTACCGGCATTTACACCGATTTCATTTCTATTCATTTTTCTAGAGTAATTAAGAGGTTTAATACATTAGGTTAAGATTTCGCCTATAAAGATAACAAAAGGATATTGCAATTGTTTATACGTCTTTACTAAAAAGTTGTTACAGAATTATTTTTAACATAAAAGCGGTGATGTGTCCCGACACAAAGGCGTTATTAGCATATGTTAAATTAGAACTTTTCCTTGCAGACATCTGTTATTAGATAAAAATCAATCCTAAACCAATTACAGCTATGGCAAAAAAAATAGCAGAACAACTGATAGATACTTTGGTTAAATCCGGAGTTGAACGCATTTACGCCGTAACAGGCGACAGTCTGAATGAGGTAAACGAAGCAGTCAGAAAAAACGATCAAATAAAATGGATACATGTGCGCCATGAAGAAACAGGAGCGTATGCCGCTGCTGCAGAAGCACAACTGACCGGTCGTCCGGGATGCTGCGCGGGAAGTAGCGGACCGGGACACGTTCATCTTATCAACGGTTTGTATGACGCGCACCGTTCCGGGGCACCGGTAATCGCCATCGCTTCTACGATTCCTACCGGAGAATTCGGTACGGAGTATTTTCAGGAGACGAATACAATCAAACTTTTTAACGATTGCAGTTATTATAATGAAGTAGCCACTACTCCCAAGCAATTTCCACGTATGCTCCAATCGGCCATACAAACGGCTGTCACCCGTAAAGGGGTGTCCGTCATCGGGCTACCGGGAGACTTGGCAAAGGCTTCTGCCGTTGCTGTCGACTCGTCGGTCCGGAACTATCCTGCCCCACCGGAAGTTTGCCCGTCGGAAGAAGATTTGGCTCAATTAGCCGACTTATTAAACAAACATACACGTATCACTCTTTTCTGCGGCATCGGTTGCCGGGGAGCTCACGAGGAAGTAATCGCGCTTTCCGAGAAGCTGAATGCTCCGGTGGTATATACTTTCAAAGGAAAGATGGAGGTGCAATATGAGAATCCGTATGAAGTGGGTATGACGGGATTGTTGGGAATGCCTTCGGGATATTACAGTATGCATGAAGCCGAAGTGCTTCTCATGCTCGGCACTGACTTTCCGTATTCTGCTTTCCTGCCGGATGACATCAAGATAGCACAGATTGATATAAAGCCCGAACGTCTGGGACGTCGTGCAAAGGTGGATATCGGACTTTGCGGTGATGTTAAACTGAGCATCCAAAGTCTATTGCGTATGCTGAATCCGAAGACAGATGATTCGTTCCTGTTGAAACAACTCAAAAGATATGAAGGCGTAAAGAAGGATCTGGCTGCTTACACGGAAGATAAAGGCGACGTAAATAAGATTCATCCCGAATATGTGATGTCCGAAATAGACAAACTAAGTTCGGACGATGCTGTGTTCACAGTAGATACGGGAATGACTTGTGTGTGGGGAGCACGTTATCTGCAAGCGACAGGCAAACGCCACATGCTGGGTTCTTTCAATCATGGTTCTATGGCAAATGCTTTGCCGCAAGCCATCGGTGCCGCACTAGCTTATCCGGATCGCCAGGTAGTGGCGCTTTGCGGAGATGGTGGCTTGTCTATGACTTTAGGAGACTTGGAAACCGTTGTACAATATAAGTTACCAATTAAAATTATCGTATTCAACAACCGTTCATTGGGAATGGTGAAGTTGGAAATGGAAGTGGACGGATTGCCGGACTGGCAGACAAATATGTTGAATCCAGACTTTGCTCAAGTGGCCGAAGCAATGGGAATGACCGGATTTAATGTCAGTGATCCGGAAGAAGTGTTGACTACCTTACTGAATGCATTTGAGTTGGACGGTCCGGTACTTGTTAATATCATGACTGATCCGAACGCACTGGCCATGCCTCCCAAAATTGAATTCGGTCAAATGGTGGGCTTTGCACAATCAATGTATAAGTTGTTAATCAACGGTCGTTCACAAGAAGTAATTGATACGATCAATTCTAACTTTAAGCATATACGGGAGGTATTTTAAGTTATTCTATTTTGAATATTTTCATAACCTCTCTCAAGGTATGACCTACTATTATTGTCAATTTCAATAAGGTAAGTCATACCTTTTTATAGTCTATCTTGAGGTGATAATCATTTTATTTTCTTATGTTTGTAATCATCAAAAAGCAAAAACACATGGAAAAGACCGACTCTTCGCCTTTATCCCGACAAGCGCTGTACGCAGATAAAAAACAATGGAATCAATTCCTTTCTATTTTTTTATTGGCAGTGGGCGTTGGTTTTACAGTGGCAGGAATTATCTTCTTCTTTGCCTACAACTGGGAGGAATTACCCAAATTTGCAAAGTTAGGAATAGTAGAAGTGTTATTAGTAGCTTCTGTCCTGCTCGCTACATTCACGCATTGGAATAAGCTCGTCAAACAAATTCTCCTGACCGAAGCTACATTCCTGATAGGCACGCTTTTCGCTGTCTTCGGACAAATCTACCAAACGGGAGCCGATGCTTACGATCTTTTCCTGGGATGGACTCTCTTCACTATTCTCTGGGCGGTTGCTATCCGTTTCGCTCCGTTATGGCTGACGTTCATCGGATTACTTTGTACTACGATATGGTTGTACAATATACAGATTGCCAGTGCCAACTCCTGGGAAATGACTTTGCTGGCCAATGCAGTAACCTGGATATGTGCCTTAACAACGATCATCACGGAATGGATGAGTGTAAAAGGTCATTTGGACAGAAACAATCGCTGGTTTGTCAGTCTTCTTTCACTGGCTACTATTATACATACCAGTTTTCTGTTAATGATGGCAATCTGCGAAGAGAATGCCATATTGTCTGTTCCTCTCATAAGCACCCTCCTTTTATTCTCTGCGGGACTTTGGTATGGATGGAAAGTAAAAAGCCTGTTCTATCTGGCTATCATTCCGTTTGCTGCGTTAATGATTCTATTGACTACATTCATATCACAAAGCGGTCTTAGGGATGTTCAGATATTCTTCTACGGAGGGGTTATTGTCATCACCGGAACAACTTTACTCATTTACATCATTCTTCATCTAAAAAAGCAATGGTATGGCACAGAAGCATAACCTCACCATTCAAGCCGTATCTATTATCGGAGGAATCCTGACGGCTATTTTCTTTCTGGGATTTCTGGCACTTGCCAGAATCCTCCGCTCCGATATTTCTTGCCTGATTGTAGGAAGTATATTAATTCTCACTACCCTAACAATCAGCCGCATGGTGATTCGGTCTTTTCTGGATGCAATGAACATCACTTTATACATAGCCGGGTGTGTATTGATTGGTTTTGGTATAAATGCCAGCATTAATATCCTCTTCACTACACTTATGGGAATCAGTATTCTCACATTCTTGTTATCAAGAGGGTTTATCCTCCCCTTTCTTTCAGTCATTCTGTTTAATATATCTTTCTTCGGAGAAGCCGCCCATGTCTTTTCTTCGTTTTATCCCTTGCAAATAGCTGTAGTTCCTATCCTTGCACTATTTTTATTTGCCAACATCTTTGAAACTAAGTTGTTTGAATGTATAGGAACAGAGAATTACTTTTCCAAATACAAACCATTTCATTTCGGATTATTCATATCCGGTATCGTCTCACTGGGAGGATTATCAATCAATTATCTGATATCAGAAACAAATAGCTGGCTTGTATCCTGCATACTGTCTGTTTGTATATGGATCGGTATTCTTATAATGGTTCAACGAATCATGCAGGTCATGAAAGTGGATCATCCGGTGAACCAGATTGGTATCTATATTCTTTGTATTGTTATCTGTCTGCCTACCGTGTTTGCTCCTTATTTATCCGGCAGTTTGTTGCTGATTCTAATATGTTTCCATTATGGCTACAAAGCGGAGTGTGCTGCCTCGCTTCTTCTTTTTATCTATGCCGTTTCCAAATACTATTATGATCTGAATTTAAGCCTGCTCACCAAATCCATGACACTTTTCTTCATCGGAATTGCATGTATTACAGCCTGGTATTTCTTCACTCAAAAAAGAACAAGACATGAAAAAGTATAGCCGAATATTGATTATTGCAAACCTGATACTGCTACTGGGATATTTCAACTGGTCGGTTTATAAAAAAGAGCAAACTTTGAAAGACGGACAGTTGATTTTGTTACAGCTAGCTCCCGTCGATCCCCGCTCTCTTATGCAAGGAGACTATATGAGGCTTAGCTACAAAGAAGCTTCATCAGATCTGCTAGACCAACAAACTGCCATACGCGGTTATGCCATACTTCAAATTGACAGTAATCAAGTAGGAAAAATAGTGCGGCTGCAAAACGCTTTAGAGCCTGTAAACGACAATGAGCTAGTCATCAAATATAAAATAGTACGTCACCGGATCTTCCTCGGTGCCGAGTCTTTCTTCTTTGAAGAGGGACAAGATACTCTTTATCAAAAAGCCGTATATGGCGGGCTGAAAGTGGATGGTAAAGGCCAAAGCCTGCTCGTAGGACTGTATGACGAGAACTTCCATTATATTCAATCCGATAAATAAATAATAATGAAAAAGCCCGTACTTTCGCAAGCCCGGGCTTTCTATATTCTCAAAACATCTCCTTAATCTATAGGGAAATAAGGGACTAGCAAATTGGTTTCTAGTGCAAATAAGGAGATGTTATGAAATAAAAAAAAGGGATACCTGTGGGAAATAAGGGAGGTATCCCTTTCTATAAGAAGAACAGAATTGGAAGGATTGACTTTCACAAGCCAAATCCTTCACTCTGTTTCTTCTCGGCGTATTCTTCACACAAGGTGAAGAAGGGTTTTATTATTCTGAATTTGGAGTAGTTTCAACTGTAATACAATCCTTTGCTTATATAAAGCATTAAGAGGTTTGAAGCAACTCTCCAATTTTTCTTCTTATTCTGCCGGAATAGTTACTGTAATTGTATTCTTTCCTTCATAATTCTTAATTGTACCCCACTTAGATGTAGCTTTTACTTCTACAGTATAAGTTACAGCTTCGTAGAAATGGTGAGATTTACCTTCTGCTGTAAAGGTCACCTTTCCTGTAGCATCATCAAGAGACAGATAAGTTGACGCAGCTGCTTCTTTGAATTCAAAAACAGGAGCTGCCAGACCATAGATATCAAGAGGATTAGTAACTGAATTTGCAAATCCATTGCTTCCTGTTCCTGCTACCACAGCACCATCCTTCCACATAGTCTTACCTGCCAAATCATTCCAAGCAAAACCTGTTGAAACATTATATTCTACAGACTTATCAGATAAAGAAAGAGTCGTTGCAGTCGGAGCAACCCAAGTTCCACTAATATCTTTCACTTCAACAATACCTTCAATCGTATCCTCAACTTTACCATTATAGCTAGCTTTAATAGTAAACTTAACTACAGCAGGTACAGTCTTACCACCAACAGTCATCTTACCAGTATAGAGATCTTTATCAAACGTAAACTTAGCCTCGTTTTCATCATAGCTAACGCCAGCAATGCTATTTTCCGTAATGTTAGTAGTAATTACGAAAGTACCACCTTTAGCCAAAACAGCAGCTTTAACAGCATCAAAGTTGGAGAATATAGTAGCAAGCTTAAATTCGGAAGTAATAGCAGTAGCCGCTGTCTCAGAATCTTTTGTCGGAGTAAAGCCTGTACGAGTTTGATCTGAAGACCACATTTCCGACACTCTAGCCAATTTAGCCAAAGTGATAGGCTTAATCTTAACTGGAACATTTACAACAAGCGTATAGCCATCTCCTTCGAACTTAGCTGTTGCGGTATAATCACCAGCAGCTGTATTTTTAGGAATGATTAAAGTCAAGGCATTATTTGCACCATTTTCTAAGCGTATACCTGTTGTAGGAAGAAGTTCAACCAAACTCAAACTTTCATAAGCTGATGGGCGGATATTCACAGCCGGATCGTTATAAATGTCAGCAACATTTAGAACTACTCTCTCCTCTGCAGCAACTGCTGTTTCATTAGTCCAGTCACGTTCTACCAAAGCATACGCATGTGTAAGTTCATCAATAGTACGTGTTACTTTTACAGTTCCTAACTTTTTAGGATTATCAGAACTAGTTTCCAAATAGAAACCTGGAGCCGTTACTTTAGCCATAACATTAGCAGTTTTATCCAAAGAAGCAATCAGACCGGATGTTTTTAGACTAACGCTACCTGCAGTAGAAACTTCAAATAGATTTGCATCTGTTCCAGTCAAGCTATAAGTCGTCGCAAAGATATTCTCTACATTCAGTTCTTCTAATGTTTTTGTAAATGCTGTGCTTCCACTTGCAGTTGTTGTATATGAAACCGTCAAAGTTCCAACTCCTGAATAATCAACCGGTTGGGGAGCATCATAGATAATCTCGCCTGCTTTCTCTGTTGCTACCTCATAATAAGCAGTCTTCAGATAATAACTAGACTGTATCACTGCGATATAATCAGAATTAACATTTGTCGGAGTCAATCCTTCTTTACCTTCCGCATCTTTTGTACTTACAATATTCAAAGATATCGCATGGCTCTTTTCGCTTGAAGTTGTTAATGATACTGTAAGAACACCAGCTTCACAGTTCTTCACTTCTACGGCAAACGGTTCAGCAGCACGAGTCCAGTTACGTTCTTCAGCATTTAACTTGATTTCGTAGTTTTTATTGAAATCCTCCAATGTCATAGCAGCAGAAGCCGGAGAAATACGGAATTGCAATTCTTTTGCATCTGCACTCTTCGCTGCAACAACATAAGAAGATGAGGTTGAAGTTTTCTTAGCATACAAAGTATAGAAATCTACGCTACGATCTATGCTTGTAGGAATATATACTACACTCTGAATCATACCTTTAATAGCAACACCCAGTTTTGCAAGGTCATCTTCTAACGTATCTATACGGCTATTTACAGTCGTCAGTTCTGCTGAAACAATCGCCTTGACTTTTTCACTGAATTCTGCGCTTGCATAAAGACCGGAAAGAGTCGTTTTAAGAGATTTCACCTCTGCAATAACGGCTTCTACACTCTCGAAACCATTTTCTACCGCTTTATCTTCCAATGCTGTTTGATAGTCTTCCAGCGCAGTCAGTTTAGCAAGGATACCAGTTTTATCAGCATTAATAGCAGCATACAATTCTTTAATAACATCTGCTACAGTTGCATCCTCTCCGGCAAGAGCAGCAACTTCCTTCATACTGCCAAAGTCTGCAAGAACCTTTGTTTGAATAGCATCATTTATTGCAGCGGCAATCTCCCCATCTTCTCCCAAAGCTGTGGCAATTTCATCACTGATAAGTCCTGACAGTTTTGCAGATTCAACGTAGTTCTTCAGCTCTTCTTTTGTAGCGAAATTGACTTTTAAACCATCCAATTCCTCTTTAAGGGCTTCCAGCTTTACAATTCTTGCTGTCAAACCATCAATATCAGACTTTTGAAGTTTCTTCAGTGCTTCTAAATCATTCTTAGCTGTTGCCAAGTCTTTTGTCAGCTGGTCGACCGTTGCCTTATCAGCAGTCTTTGACAATTTGTCCTCCAAATCAGTAATTTTCAGACCCAAATCTTTAATTTGAGAATCCTTATTCTCCAATTTTGTCTTTAAATCAGCCAACTGACTTTCCAAAGCACTTTTAGCCACATTAATGGCAGTTTGCATGTCTCCCACGCTTACAGGATTGTTTGACTTGATCTGGTCAATTTGTTCCTGTACACTTTTTATGTCATCATCATAGTCCTTACAACCTACATAGGTGACAGTAGAAAGCGCCAACGCCCCGAAGAACATCACTTTTACAAATTTTCTTTTCATAACTACTTAAAAATTACATTAATAATATATTATTAA
>OKTH01001472.1_pt1 | contig 9553 bp, 8 predicted proteins | sample 1606361 | NCBI WGS metagenome assembly OKTH01 (sample SAMEA3879575, study PRJEB24766) | human gut metagenome | biome: human-associated habitat; feature: feces | place: USA | collected 1985/1987 | reverse complement strand
TTGGATTTAATATATGGAACGAGATTATTCCAGCAAGAAAAACATTAGATAAACTGCTTGAAATGGGAAAATACAGCGGTATACAGCTTCCGGGATTGTATATGAAGTGGATGGGGGTAAGACCGGGGTCTTATGTATTTCTTTATTACTTTATTATGCCGTTGTTGACAGCATTGCCATATTCTATAAGCATATTGATGGATGTGAAGAAGCATTATGTTAATAATATATTTACAAGAATTGATAAAAAGAAGTATTACAAAGCAAAGCTTTTTACCCAGTTTATGGCTGGTGGCTTTGTGGCAAGCTTCCCGCTTGTTATATCATTTGTTGTGACAGCTATGATTTTGCCAGCTTTTAAGCCAGAGTCGGTCAGCTCACAGTTTAATTTCTCAAAACTGTCAGTTTTTGGAGATTTATTTTTTGAAGCACCATTTGCAATGGCTGTTATAGTATTTTTATTTGCATTTGTGGGATTTGGACTAATTAACTGTATTGCATACATATTTGCAGACCTTGTAAATAACAGGTTTATGGTCGCACTTACACCATTCATGATGTATTTCTTTTATTATATTGTTTGTTCATCTATTGGAAGAGATGGCCCTATGGAATATCTGACAGCATCCAAACTGCGTTATTCTGAACTGAAATTTATGATAATTGATATGGTGATGTTAATAGTGCTGATAACAGTATCGTATTTTGTACGAAGCAGAAGAAAGGATGCAATCTGATATGAAGAAGAAAATATTAATAATAGCGTTAGTATGTATATTGGCGGGAGTGGCAGCGTTCTATATAGTTAAAGTCAATAATATGTATCCACAGGGAAGTGTCACTGAATATGAGATTAATGAACAGGTTGAACTTAGCGGATATTCGGCTTGTGTTAACAGCTATAAGGTTATGTCAATTGATGATTTTATGAATGAGTATGGAATTGATAAACGAAAAGACAGAAGTGATACACAGGATGAAATATACGTTATGGTTGCGCAATGTACTTTAGATATAACGGGAGAGATGAAAGGATTTCCTTATGCAGATATCAGACTGGCATCGGGAGCTTTCTCACAGGGAATATCTAATGATTATATAAGAGATATTAACAAAGATGTTAATTTTTCTAAGTTTGAGCAGGGGACAAGCATTACTGTAGATGTACCTTTCCTTATCCACAGCATATCATTTCCTCACAGCATAAATGCTGATAAGCTGAACAAAGAAGAATGGCAGTTGTATTTCTCAGTAACTCCGGGTAAGTATGTGAGATTGGGTAAATAATATGTGGAATGAATTAAGAAGAAGATATGTTAACAGGGAAATGCTGTTCTGGATTGCGGGAGCAGTTATTTCACAGGAAGTTCTGCTTACGGTTTTCTTAAGAACTTTACAGAGAAATGTGTCGGGAACACCGTGTGTATTAGATGTATTGACCTGTATGTCACAGAATTATGTGTTTCCGCTGATGATGATTATAGCAGCTGTCTGTAATCAGAGAATGATGAAATGCGACAGAGATCCAATGATAATTCTGAAATACAGTTCGAGAGCAGGAATATATCTGTGGCAGAGTATCTGTACGATAGTGTATTCGGCAGTGTTGTCATTAATATATGAACTGGCTGCAATTGCATATGCATCAACTAAGTTTGATGTGTTTTTTAACTGGAACAGTTATTCAAGTTATAAATTAATGAATCTGGATGTATTGCCGGCAGGTGAGGTAACAAGCATACAGGTAATGTTTGTTTACTGGATATTAATGGCTTTGATGATTGCGATAACATGTTTTATAGGAATTATATTTGAAATAATATTTTCGTCAGATGTTATATCAGGTGTGGCTGTTATTATATTTGCAGGAGTAGATATATTTATACCGCTTACCTACCATAAGCTGATTATATTCGGGGCTGCATGGTATAGTTCCGGAGAGTGCGCCAGAAAGCTTGGCATAGCTGCTTTAATTATGGCTGTTCTGATTATTGCAGGTCTTATTCTTCAAAGAAAGCGTGAGTATTATGAATATAAAAAAGAAGATGAGTAACAAAAGTATAAGAGGCGTTATATGGCATGATATTGCAAGAGGTTTCTATGCTGACAGATTCAGATATTTAATCGCTGTTCTTATGCTTGCCGGAGTGCTGATAATATTAGGAAATCATGAATTCGGAATGATGGATACGATATTCTTTATTCAGGGCGGTTATGATCCTGTTCTTATTATTAAGGAGGGAAAGATTGTATTTCCTTTTGTATGGATGCTGATTCAGTTTCTTGTTCCATTCATGATATACAGTTATTGCAATGATGACTGTGAAGGCGTAGGAATTGATTTTCTTATGAAATGCAGAAGCAGAAGGTTGTGGTGGAACAGTAAATGTCTGTGGAACTGCCTGACTGTGCTTTCTGTATATGCAATTCAGTATGCAACAGCATTTGTATATGGATTATGCAATGGAAACCTGAGTATGAAGATTAATTATGAGCTTTTTGAAAAGATTAGTAATAAGTCTGTTCCGGATAATCCGGCAAATGTGTGGATTATAGTGTATATGCTTGTAATGCCGGTTGTTGTTTCTTTGGTAACAGCGCTGGTTCAGATGACAATCTCCATGTTTACGAATCCGATGATTGGCATGCTCGCAGTTATGGCATGGAATGTTATGTCAGTATTTATAAACAATCCGCTGATGATAGGAAATAATTCTATGGTGGTAAGAAGCAGTGTGTATAATGCACAGAGAATACAGGTATGGCAGTCAGTCGCAGTATGCATTGTCGTGTATATTGTTGTGTATGTGGCCGGAATGATTGGGTTTAATAAAAAAGATATTCTTGTGAGGGAGGATTAAAAAATGTATATTAAAATAACAGATGTTAATAAGACAATAAAGAAAGCACCAATATTAAGGGATATCAATCTGGAATTCACAGGTGGAAAAGTATATGGATTAAGAGGAAAGAATGGTTCGGGAAAGACTATGCTTATGCGTGCAATATGCGGGCTTATTACTCCGGATTCGGGAATAATTGATATTAATGGAAAGATACTTGGAAAAGATATCTCATTTCCGGAAAGTATAGGCGTGTTAATTGAGAATCCTGCATTTATAGGTAATTATACAGGATTTAAGAATCTTAAGGTGCTGGCATCTATTCAGAACAGAATTGGTGATGAACAGATAAGAAAGGCACTTGAAGATATCGGACTTGATCCGGATGACAAGAGAACTTACAGAAAGTATTCTCTGGGAATGAAGCAGAAGTTAGGAATTGCGGCAGCAGTTATGGAAAATCCTGATATTATTATTCTTGACGAGCCGATTAATGCACTTGATGATGTCAGTGTTGAGAAGGTTCATGATATATTAGAAGAACAGAAGAAAAGAGGAGCGGTAATAATTATTGCATGCCACGATAAGGAAGAACTTGACCAGCTATCTGATGAGATTATAGAGATATCAGATGGCAGAATTATCAATAAAACCTGTTAGTAGTATCATTACATAGTACTGGCGTAATGTTACAAAAATGTAATGTTCCGTAATATTGAACAAACGACACCGGATTAGTTAAGTGGTAAAACATAATTAATCTATATGAAAGGAATTAATTATTATGGAAACAATACTTAAGATTGATAACATTGAAAAGTATTATGGAAACAAATCAAGTCTTACCAAAGCGATTGACAATATTTCGTTTGAGGTTGGAAAGGGAGAATTCGTTTCTATAATGGGAGCGAGCGGTTCAGGAAAGACGACGCTTCTTAACTGTATATCAACACTTGATAAGGTGACTACAGGTAAGATATATGTCGGAGACAACGAAATTACACAGTTAAAGGGCAATAAGCTTAACAAGTTCAGAAGAGAGGAGTTAGGCTTTATCTTTCAGGACTTTAATCTTCTTGATACTTTAACAGCATTTGAAAATATTGCACTGGCGCTTTCTATACAGAATGTTCCGTCAAGGGAGATTGAATTAAGAGTAAGACAGACTGCAAGAGAGCTAGGTATTGAAGATGTATTAAACAAATATCCTTATCAGATGTCAGGCGGACAGAAGCAGAGGGTAGCAAGTGCAAGAGCCATTATTACGAACCCAAAGCTTATTCTTGCTGATGAGCCGACAGGAGCGCTTGACTCAAGGTCATCAAGGATGTTACTTGAGAGCTTTAATTTTCTTAATACTGAGCTTTCGGCAACAATTCTTATGGTAACCCACGACGCATTTACTGCAAGCTACGCAGGCAGAGTGATATTTATCAAGGACGGTAAAATCTTCAATGAGATACGCAGAGGCGAATCTACAAGAAAAGAATTTTTTGATAAAATCATTGATGTTGTGACATTGTTAGGAGGCGACCTTAATAATGCTCTTTAAGATATCTTTAAAGAACATCAGGAAGAGTTTAAAGGATTATACCGTCTATTTCTTCACTCTTATTCTTGGTGTCGCAATATTTTATGTGTTTAATGCAATTGACAGTCAGAGCGTTATGCTTGATGTAAGAGCAAATGTGATGGATATTATAAAGCTCATGAATGACATGCTTTCAGGCGTGAGCGTATTCGTATCGTGCATACTTGGATTTCTGATTATATATGCAAGCCGTTTTCTTATTAAAAGACGTAATAAGGAGTTTGGCATATATCTTACACTTGGAATGAGCAAGAGAAAGATTTCAGCGATTCTTTTCTTTGAGACACTGCTTATCGGCATTGTTTCACTTGTGGCAGGACTTGTTATTGGTACAATCCTTTCACAGTTTATGAGCGTGATTGTTGCTAATATGTTTGATGCTGATATGACTAAGTTTAAATTCATATTCTCAATGAAGGCATGCATCAAGACTTTAATATATTTTGCAATTATGTATGTGTTAGTTATGATATTTAACACATTCAGTATCAGCAGATGTAAGCTTATTGACCTTCTAAACGCAGGCAAAAAAACTGAGAAGGTTACTATGAAGAACCCTGTTATATGTACAATAGTATTCGTCATAGGTGTTGGTATTCTTTCTTATGCATACTGGATGGTTACAAGGGGTGTTAAATATCATTAATAAAATAGGCGTTCCTATTGCACTTGGCTGTGTCGCTACATTTTTAATATTCTGGTCAGTTTCAGGTTTTATGATAAGAATATTCACAAGTATTAAGAGTGTGTATTATAAAGGTGTGAACAGCTTTGTGTTAAGGCAGTTCTGCAGCAAGATTAACACTACTGTATTCTCAACAACTGTTATATGTATCATGCTTTTTATCACAATAAGTGTGCTTTCAGCAGCACTTTCAATGAAGGATTCGCTTTCAAAGGATCTGGACAGTATGTGTCCTGTTGATGTACAGCTTGCAAAATATTCATATGATGCGATGAGTGAGGCATATGAAACAGCACAGGATATGAATGAAAAAGACAGGGAAATGCTGGAAGATTCCAAATTAAGTATAATAGAAACGCTTAATAACAGTGGATTTGATGCGCAGAAGTATTTTAAAAATGTTACAGAATATAATATATACAACACCGGATTGAAAGTTAAAGATACATTAGGGGATGTTTATACAGATGATTATCACTTTATTGCAGAGGCTATTATGCCGGTAATGACTATTAGCGATTATAATTCTGTTGCAAGGCTGTATGGTAATAGTACGTATGAACTTAATGACGATGAATATATTATAGTGGCAGATTATAAGAATATGGTTATGATTAGGAATCAGGCATTAAAGAAAGGAATTATATTATCTGTCAATGGAAAAGAGTATAAACCTAGATATGATGAATGCAAGGATGGTTTTGTACAGATTGGTGTTCAGAATATGAATGATGGGATTCTTGTTGTGCCTGATAATGCGGTAAAACCACAGCAGGTACGCAGTATGGGGCTTAGTGCTGACTATAGGGCAGACACTAAGGAGGAAAGATATTCTATTGAAACACAGTTAGACAATTTAATGAAAAATATATCATATAAAAAGAGCTTCATTTACAGGAATTCCAGAATAGACCTGGCTGAAAGCAGTGTCGGGCTTGGAGCATTAGTTACATTTATTGCCTTATATTTAGGAATTATATTCCTTATAAGCAGTGCAGCAATTCTTGCGTTGAGAGAATTGTCAGATAGTGCAGACAATAAGGAACGATATGGAATGTTAAGGAAGCTTGGAGTTGATGAGAGAATGATTGATATGGCGCTGTTTAAGCAGATTGGAATATTCTTTGCGTTTCCGCTGATTCTCGCACTTATACATTCTGTGTTTGGAATTAAATTTATTAACATAATTCTTGCAACTATGGGAATGAGTTCAATGGCAGCGTCTATAGGGCTTACGCTCGCATTCGTTGCTGTTATTTATGGAGGATATTTCCTTATAACTTATCTGTGCAGCAGAAGTATTATAAGACCTGTAAGATAAGTTTTTCATTATTTCATTGTTTTTTTAATATGTTTCTGTTATAATCTTCACATAGAAGTTGTTCGTGAACAACATGGAGGAATTTAATATGGAAACTAATATTTTGATAGGGAGTGGAACTAATGAGTTAGAGGTTCTTGAATTCACAATAGGGAATAATCATTATGGTATTAATGTTGCCAAGATTAAAGAGATTGTGCCATATAGTCCGGTTACACCGGTTCCGAATGCACATCCTAGTGTAGAAGGAATATTCATGCCAAGAGATTTAATGATAACAGTTGTAGACCTTGCTAAGGTTATTAAAAGTGCTCCTTCAGGAGATATTTCGAAGGATATGTTTATTATAACTAATTTCAACAAATTGAATGTCGCTTTTCATGTACATACAGTTGTTGGAATCCACAGAGTATCATGGGCTGATATTATTACTCCAGATACAACAATAAGTACTGCTGACAACGGAATTGCCACAGGAATTGTTAAGATTAACGGTCAGCTTATTATTATTCTTGACTTTGAGCGTATTGTATCAGATATAAGTCCGGAGACAGGTCTTAAGACTTCTGATATTCTCAAGCTTGAAGGCAGACCAAGAAGTGAAGCACATATTGTCATAGCAGAGGATTCACCTCTTCTTATTAAGCTGATATCTGATTCACTTGTTAAATCAGGTTATGATAATCTTACATTATGTCATAATGGTCAGGAAGCATGGGATTTTATATCAGATGCCAAGGCAGGAAAAGTACCGCTTGATATAGACTGTGTTATCACTGATCTGGAGATGCCGCTTATGGATGGCCACAGACTTACAAAGCTTATTAAGTCTGATGACAAGTTAAAGAATATTCCGGTTGTTATATTCTCATCACTTATTAATGAACAGATGAGAGCAAAGGGAGAATCACTTGGTGCAGATGTCCAGTTGTCAAAGCCGGAAATCGGACTGCTTGTATCAGAAATCGATAAATTACTCAGATAATTTTCTTCATTTTACACTTCCTCTTATAGGACGCCGCCTGACATGGGCGGCGTCCTTTTTTGCGCGAGCAGCGATGAGAGAAGATATGGAAAGTTCACAGTTGTGCTTGCACAAACTGTGAACTTTATATAGATTCTCGAGGAGCGCCGCGACAATGCCAGAACATAGTTCTGGCATATTGTTGCTCGCGCAAAACAGGTAGCGATGACAACCCTCTCAAAAGATGTTATAATCATATGGTTATGAAATGGAGGTACTTATGATTTATAATGATTTAATTGATGATATAAAGAGTGCTGATTATGTACTTTTTGGCTTGGGGAAAGAAATATATTCTTCTGATGATACAGAAATATATGACAATCTGAAAAAGCTGTTTGCATCTATGGAACATGTGAATTACTTTATTGTATCTACTGATAAAGCTGGTACAATCAGGAATTGTGGACTTAATGAAAGAAGAATTGTCTGTCCGGTCAATGAAAATAATGCTGAAGAAGAGGAGAAACAGTGGGATTTCTACAATAAATGGCTGTCATCCTCACTTGCAAAGAAGCTGGTTATTGTGGAACTGGGGGAAGATTTTTCTAACCCTAATGTTATAAGATGGCCATTTGAAAGAATTGTGATGATTAATCAGAAGGCTAAGATGTATCGTGTTCACAGTACATTTTACCAGATTCCTAAGGAAATCGGGGACAGGGCATGTGCTTTTGAGATGAATGGAGCACAGTTTATAAAAGAACTTGTAAAATGTTGTTAATAATCAATATTTATGATATTTTGATTGGATGGGAGGTAAGAATTTTGGCTGATAATGAACAGCAGGATGATTATCTTAGTAATATGCTTAATGCGCTGAATGAAAAGGAACAGGAGAGCCAGTCTTATAATGATCCAGAGACAATTGCAAGGCAGGCTAAAGAGAAGCTTGAGGCTGAGAATGCTGTTAAAGAGGCTAATGAGCCAGAGCGTGAAGCTGATGCAGACGCTAAGTTAGAGGCGCTTCTTGATAATACTCCGCTAGAAGAGGCAGCGGAGGCAAAGTTGACATCAGATGATAATTCAGAACTTTCAGATGACGATATGAAAAGACTTATGAATATGAATCTTGATGATATTATTGATGATGTTAAGTCAGACAGTGCGTCTATAGATGATCTGTTTGGAAGTTCTCCTGATAAAGAAACAGAACATAATGAAAAAAGTGCTGATACTCAGGCACAGACGATTAGTGCAGATGATAAGAAAAAGTTAAAACCACAGAAAGAAGGCTTTTTCAAGAAGATTAAGAAAGTGTTCTTTGACAGTCTTGAGGATGATACAGAAACTGCAGAGAGTGCATCAGAAGCTGCAGAGGGTACATCAGAAGCTGTGGGAGAGAAAGAACGTATAGAAGAGAATGTAGTAAAAGAATCGTCTGATAAGGGAAATTCATCATCGGGAGATGAACCTAAAGATGAGAATGAGCAGATTATAGAAGATGTGTTCGGAAATAAGAGTACGCTTGATGAGTCACAGGTTCCTAAGAAAGGCTTTTTTGCAAGACTTAAGTACAGGCTTGAACAGATGAAAGCAAAGCACATTGAAGAGGATAAGGCTGAGGAAGAAGCCGAAAGACTTGAAGAAGAAGAAAAGCAGAAGAATAAGGAATTAAAGAAAGCTGCGGCAGCAGAGAAGAAAGAGCAAAAGAAGCAGGCAGGAGAGGCTAAGAAAGCACAGAAGGCTAATAAACCTAAGAAGGTAAAGCCTAAGAAGGTAAAGAAACCGAAAGAACCACCTAAACCGCAGGATATTCTTAAGATAAAGCCTGTTTCAATTGTTATGCTTGTATTATTTGTAGCAGGTGTTTCGGTACTTATAAGTGTTTTAAGTTCAGGCTTTTATTATAACAACAGTGTTTCTCTGGCTAAAGATTATTACAGCAATGAGCAGTATGAGAAGGCTTATGATAAGTTAAGCGGAATAAAGCTTAATGGCAGTGATAAGACTCTTTATGAGCAGGCTTCAACAATTATGTATGTTCAGAAACAATATGATTCATATGAGAATTATATGAAACTTAACATGAAGACAGAAGCACTTGACAGCCTTATTAAGGGAGTGAACAGATATAATAGTCTTCGTC
>OKTH01001463.1_pt1 | contig 9626 bp, 5 predicted proteins | sample 1606361 | NCBI WGS metagenome assembly OKTH01 (sample SAMEA3879575, study PRJEB24766) | human gut metagenome | biome: human-associated habitat; feature: feces | place: USA | collected 1985/1987 | reverse complement strand
GAACGTCCGTCAAATTATCAAGGGTTGGAATATTCAACCGTTAAAATTTAGAGAGAAAGGAGAGAAAAATGAGACGGGAGAAACATGTAAAAAGTTTCTTGAAGAGGTTAGCCGCAGGAGCAGCAGCAACACTTATGGCAGTGACAACCATAATCGTCAATGTGGAACCGATGAAGGCGAGAGCTAATGATGGTTATTATACAGTAATTGACCAGTATAATGAGTTCTACGGTTCTGTATTTGGTGATCTTGATCCTGATATGCCGGGATGGTGGTCTACACATTTCACGGTAGAAGATTCTGATGGTGAAACATATTCAGCAATGTGTGCACAGCCTCATGTAAAGACAGCTGAAAATGGTCAGGTTGTTATTGATGGGGATACATACTCGAGCGATGAAGCTGACGATGATCGTGCCACATACGCCAGAATACTGTACTGGTCTATAGGACATGGTGGTGAAACCGGTGGTCCGCTGTATGGTTACAGCTATGAATTACGATGGATTATAGCACATCACACATTTGCACTCGCAAAAGGTGATGAAAACTGGAATACGTCACAGAGTGGTAACACATTCTTAAGAAGTGACAGTATAGGATATGATCTTGTTATGGAATTATTGAATTATGCAGCAAACATCACTACCGGAGATTGGCATTGTTCCGTTAAGTATCTTGTTAATGGTGAAGGTTATCAGGATTTGTTACTTTATTCTGAAAAGTACGTTGAACCACCATACGATGGTAGCATTAAGATTAAGAAATCTTCCGATAACGAAACTATAACAAATGGAAACAGCTGCTATAGTCTTGCAGGTGCAGAGTTTTCTGTTTATAACGATGAGGATTGTACAGATTATCTTACAACTCTTGTAACAGACGAGAATGGTGATACAGATACATATACTGTACATGATATTCCGAAAGATGAGACAAAAACACTGTACTATAAGGAAACCAAAGCTCCAAAAGGCTTCCTCTTGGATGATGCAGTCCATTCCGTCACTATTGAAGGTGAAGGCACATGGACTGGTTATGTTGAAGACGTACCTGAGACTGACCCTGTAACTATCCTTCTTAAGAAGGTTAATAAGGAAACAGGAGGAGTATCTAACGGAGAAGGTACTCTTGAGGGTGCTAAGTATGTGGTTAAGTATTATGATACGGATATGACCACAGATCCTGCTGCCAATGGTAAGAGTGCTAAGTATACTTGGTATGTTCAGACGGATAAGAATGGTAGAATAAGGCTAAGAGATGCTAATTGTTACATTGGTGGAGATTCTCTTTTTACAAATTCTGATGGAGTTGTAGTTTTCCCTATGGGTACTATTTCTGTAGAAGAGTATGAGGCACCAACAGGATATCTTATAGATAATACTGTTTTTGTGATGAACTTAATTCAGGGCGGTAAAATCTATGTTAATGGTGAAGAGCAGAAAAATGCCACATCATACCAGGAAGCTGATGATACAATCATTCAGTTGGAGCAGGAAGTCAAAGGAAAGGTTTCAATCAGGAAGACTAAGACAGTAACTAAGGATGATAATTCTAAGGTTATTCTTACCACACAGAAAGACGACTTTTCAAAGACAGTGGCAGAAGGAGGAGCAGTATTCCAGCTTTACCTTAAATCTGCCGGAAGTTATGACAATGCCGCAGACAGCGTAAGGGATATCCTTACAACAGATTCAAATGGTTTAGCAACCTCTAAGGATATGCCATACGGAAATTATGTGCTTCACCAGATTGGCGGAGAAGAGAATTGTACTTTCATGAATGATATGGAAGTTTCCATTACAGAAAATGGAAAAACTTATGAACTTACAGGAAATGATGCTCAGAAGTATTCTAAGATTCGTCTGTATAAGAAGGGAGAGGTACTTACAGGATTTAATCAGGAAACCGGATTTACATATGAAGAAGGATATGTTGGAGGCTGTACATATGTTGTATATTCGGATCCGTCATTTAGTGACGAATCACTTGTTGAACAGATTACAACAGTTGATGGAACATATGCAGAATCCAGATATGAATATGAGCCGGGAACTTACTACATCAAGGAAGTAAGTACTAATGGTAAATATCTTCTTGATCCGGAAGTACATGAGATTACAGTAACCGCTGATACCTATGCAGAAGTTGGATTTACTAATGTAACAATGGAGGACAGCAGACAGAAAGTAAATGTATCTGTTAATAAGACAGATATAGATACGGGAGCTGTTCTTGCCAACACAGTATTCGGAGTATACGCTACAACGGATATTAAGGACAGAAGCGGAAAGGTTGTTGCTTCTAAGGGAACTGTTTTGGAAAAGATAGTAACAGGAGAAGATGGAACAGCAGCCACAACATATGATTATCCGACAGGTTATGTATATGAGGTTAAGGAACTTACATCACCGATTGGATATGGCAATAAACACGATACTAAGAAAGTTGATGCAAGTGAGATTAAGGGTAATTCCGAATCTCAGGATTATACTCTTAAATACACAGACAAGCATACCTCTATCGCAGGAACAAAGGCGGCAGAATACAAGACCGGTGATAACCAGGGTGCGTATGATGAGAACTTTGTTTACAGGATTATAGACAGCGTAGACTGCCGTGATCTTGTTGTCGGCGAGGAGTACACTATTAAGGGTATGCTCAAAGACAAGGCAACAGGTCTTCCATTCGTTGACATGGATGGAAATACTGTAACAGGTGAAACAACATTTACCGCAGAGACAGAAGACCAGATTGTAAATGTTGAATTCAACTTCAAGGCAAACCTTGAGGGACTGTCAGTTGTTGTTGCTGAGAGGCTTTACCAGCAGGGCGTTGAGATTTTTGTTCATGATGATCTGGAGGACAAAGACCAGACGATAGATTACCTTAAGTTAAGAACTAAGGCGCATGACAAGGATACTCTTACCAATGTAGGTACTGTTTCAGATAAAGCATCTATAGTTGATGAAGTAACATTTAACAACTTACGCGTTGGTAATACCTATGAGGTAAGAGGGTATCTGATGAATAAGGATACCGGTTTTGAACTTCTTGACAAGGATGGCAGCAGGATAACAGCTACAAAGACATTTACAGCACAAGCAGCAGACCAGACAGTTGAGATGGAGTTTATTCTGGATTCATCACTTCTGGAAGGTGTAACGGTAACTGTTTTTGAAGATGTATATTATAATGGTGTAAGAGTTGGCTCGCATTGCGATATAGCTGATGCAGACCAAAGCATTTTCTATCCAAAAATAAGAACATCTGCCGCAGACGGCAATACTAACAGCCATGTAGGTGTTGTCGGTGGTAAGTCAACGATAATCGATACAGTAACATATACTAATCTGATTGTCGGCAAGACTTATACGGTAAGCGGATACCTTATGAATCAGGATACTAACACAGCTATACTTGACAAAGATGGTAATAAGATTACATCTTCAAGGACATTTACAGCTGCAACAGCGAATGGTTCAATAGATATTACATTTGAATTTGATTCAAGTGATATGGAGGGTTCTACAGCCGTGGTATTTGAGGATTTATATCATAATGATATACGCGTGACCACGCATAGTGATATAACTGACTCTAATCAGTCGATTTTGTATCCTAAGATAAGGACAAAGGCACATGATAAGAGCACAGGAGACCATAATGGTACTGTAGGACCTGAAACAACAATCATTGATACTGTAATATACAGTAACCTTGTTGCAGGCCGTGAGTATACATTAAAGGGATATCTTGTTGACAGGACTACACAGATGCCTGTACTTGACAGCACAGGAAATATTATAACAGCGACTAAGAACTTTGCTGCAGACGGTCCTGATGGAACTATAGATATGGAATTTACACTTGACTCAACAGGACTGGGAGATCATATTCTTGTCGTATTCGAAGATATTTTTGATACAGAGACAGGTGTTAAACTCACAACCCATAGTGATATTGGAAGTGAGGAGCAGAGCATTTACTTTATTGATATAAAGACACAGGCGCATGATAAATATACAGGAAACAATGTCGGCACAGTTACAGAGAATGCCGTAATTGTAGATACAGTAACTTATCATGGATTAATTGTGGGTAACACTTATACAGTAAGCGGATATCTCATGGTTAAGAGTACTGGTAAACCTCTGCTTGATAAGAAGGGAAATAAGATAACAGCCAAAACAACATTTGATGCTGAACAGGCAGACGGAACGGTTGATATGGTGTTTGAGTTTGATTCTTCCCTGCTTGCAGGAGAGACAATTGTATGCTTTGAGAAGGTCTACCACAACGGAATCGAGGTAGCTTGTCATGAAGATTTAAATAATGAAGATCAAAGCACTTTTTATCCTGAAATTAAAACAACAGCTAATGATGGTATTAGTGGAACTAAGTATAACAATGGTGCAGAGGATATCGTGATTGTCGATACAGTATCATATAAAAACCTTATTGTTGGTAAGGAATATGTAATTAAAGGTGTCTTAAAGGATAAGGCAACCGGAAAATCAGTAATTAATAAGTCAACCGGAAAGGAAGTCACAAGTGAGATTAAATTCACAGCTGAACAGAAAGATGGCAGCATTGATGTGACATTTAATTTTACAAGAACTGATTTAGCAGGTCGAACAGTAGTAGTTTTTGAAAAATTATATCTAAACGAAATTGAGGTAACTGCTCATGAAGATTTGAGTGATGAAGGACAGACGATTGTTGAGCCTACTAAAATAGGCATTATTAAGATTGATGATACTTCCAAGACTAAAAAGCCTTTATCCGGAGCAACTTTACAGATTCTTGATAAGGATGGAAATGTAGTAGAGGTTGAAATCCTTACTGAAACTAAGGACGAGAATGGTAATACAGTGGCAGCAGTAAAGAAGGCAACTTCTTTTGTGTCAGGTTTAGAAGAAACAGTAATCATAGGATTAGAGCCGGGAACATACAAGATTCACGAAGTGGCAGCTCCGTGGGGCTACGAACTTACAGAAGATGTTGTATTTGTTCTTGGAGATAAAGTGGAATTACAGCATTTTGTAATGGCTGATGAAGCCAAAGTGGGACTGATGAATTTCAGCTACAATGAGAAAAAGGATTTTGAAGTTGCAGCAGATTCAGCATTAGTTACACCACAGACAGGAGACAGTTCAAACATGTTAAAGTACATGGTTATTATGCTGGTTTCTGGTATTGCACTTTTAGGCTGCTTATTCGGAAAGAATAAAAAAGCATTCATAAAGGTGTTTGGAGCAGTTTTCGTATTTCTTGCGGTAGCATTTGCAGGTAATACCAGAACTTACGCAGCAACTACATTCACAGAGGAAGAAAAATTTGAGTCTGAGAATAAGGAAGCTGAATATGATTTTAAAAAAAATAAATCAAAAGATGGTGTGGATTACACCTTAACTGATGTTAAGTATGATGTAAAGGCTAAACAGATTGCTAACATCACAAAGACCAATACGGTTCTTGTAACAGATGCAGCTCCTGTATTTGAGGAATCCATTGTCGAGAATGGAATAACTTACAGGCTTAAATCAGTCACTACGGCTGAAGGCGATATGGGAAGCCGTTCTGTTACATACACAAAAGTATATACATACAATGGTTTAACAAAAACCGACGATATTCCGGCAGTTGTAGCAGGAAGTGTTCGTGACGAGGCAACTAATGAGGTTAGCACTGTAAATATGACTCAGACAGGTCTCGTAAAGAAGAATGAACAAAAGAGTGATGATTTTGTTTTTTCAATTAATGTGGTTAGTGGAGCTTATTTTATGTATAAGGATAACCTTGTTGAATATAATGCCGAGAATCCTAACCTTATGCAGTATAAGGACAGTATTCTTATGGATTTAGGGTTATCTAAGGATATTTATACAGTTGAATCAATCGAATGGACAAGTGAGCCGGAAGCTGATGCAGACGGAATGATCCACAGGGAAGCAACTGTTAAGGGTTATAAGGAAATTGCTGATTATGAAGCAACATATGTGGCTACGGTGGATTATCCAACAGCTAATGTAGTTTACACTGCAGATTATGAAGCAGATACAACAAAGAACACAACTTTTTATGAAATTAAGGGTACAGCAACATACCAGCTTACAAGTGAAATTGTTGACACGAATGCATCAGGCACTAAGAAAACTGATTTTAAGTCAGTATTTAAAAATCCTGTTGTAGTTGGCAGTTTTTCGGCAGTAGTAATTGTCATTATTGCTGTTATTGCTATTGTTCTTTGGAAAAAGAAATCAGAAAAAGAAGTAGTGGAATAATCTATTTCGCACTGGTCTTAAATTGAAAAATGTCACAATCCCCTCTCTTTCCAACGGAGAGGGGATTTGTGGTATTAATAGTGCATGTAATTATTTAGTAAAATGCCGCTTCGTAATATTTCTGTAACAATTTTTGACATGTGTATGTATTGAAAACTACAGGAAAAGGCGGTATTTTAAGGTTAAAGATAGCACCAACCACATTTTGCTATCAGAAAACTATTAATTATCTAAAAATCTTTTAGGAATAGGGTTTATCTCGAGTAAAGAGGAATCGAGGTAAGCTGGTATGATTAAAAGAAATTTATTAAAGGGTGCAGCAGTGTTTTTATCATGCTGTTTAGTATTTACATCTGCAGGCTGCGGAAAGAAGAGTAAGACTGTAACCACCGAGAGCACTACTAAGGCCGTTACAGAACAGGAAACTAAGAAGAATGCAGGCAGTGAGGAACAGGTTACTATTGCAGTCAAGGATTCAGAGGGTAACACGGTAGAAGTAGCCGGTATTGTTGAGACAAAGGACAATGGCGAGAAAGTTGTTATCATTCAGGATAGAGACGGCAACAGAAAAGAGATTAAGGCAGATAATTTTGAGGAAGGTGATAGTAATTCAATTATAACAATCACTGATGAAACTGTAGTAGAGGAAATCTCAGAAGCTGCAAAAGACGATAAGATTCCGAAGGCTGATGAGGTTATTCCTACTAAGCCATCAACTGATATAGCTGATAACGGCAATAACAGCAACGGTGGCAACAGTTCAGGCTCTGCTGATAACAATAATGGCGGCAATAACAACGGCAACAGTAATAACAGTGGTAATAATGGCAGCAGTTCTTCAGACAATGGCAGTAACTCAGCCCCTGGCGAAGCTGATACAAAGCCATCAACACCAAACACTCCTTCACATGAGCATAACTGGGTGCCAGTCTATGATTATATACCCCATGAAGCAGTAAAGGAAAAAGTTTGGGTAGTTGATAAGGCTGCCTGGGATGAACCTGTGTATAAAACCGTCTATATTTGTTTGCAGTGCGAAAATGGTGAATGTAGCGTATGTAGGGAAAGAGGAGTAGAACAGTCAGAGTTTTCTTCATCACAGGAAAGAAGAGAACATCAGTATGATTGTCAAGATAATGGTGGTAGCTGCATGAATTCAACCAATAGAAAAAAAATAGTGGATTATATTCATCACGATGAAGAAGGACATTATGAAACAGTTACAGTAACCGAAGCATATGATGAGCAGAAATTAGTTGGATACAAGTGTTCTTGCGGGGAAACAAAATAATGATAGAGGGGCATATTATCTATGAAAAAAATTATATCAATTTCGGACTTGAATAATAATTTTGTGGAGGTTGAAAAATCTGTTGAGAGTGGTGAGCCGGTATATTTAACAAAAAATGGCGGTAATACTATGGTTTTGCTTAGTTTAGAGGCTTACTCAGATTTAACAGACGGTGTTGATGCAGCCCTTGAAACAGCTGATAGATATGCAGAGAGAAATGATAAAAGATATTCACATAAAGAAGTTTTTTCTAGTCTTAGAGGAATGTATAGTAGAGAATAGAAAATTTTTGTAGAATGGAATAAATAGTTTCTGCTATGTGAGGATTTGGCTGCATGCTAATTATTATTTCTATCCAGTCATTTGCAGATATAATGGCAACTTATACCTTACATAATAGAAATAATAACTGGAGGTGTTTAAATGATGAATACAAAAGCTTTATCATATATGGATTGTGTGATATTGAGTTTAATAAGACGATATGATTTATCGGAGCAAGCAGCAACAAATGCTGTGAAAAAGAGTTACTTATACGAATTGCTTCAGAATGAGCCAGAAGAGACAATGCATGATTCTGTTAATGATTCTGCTGATGATGTGTATTATGAGATATTTGAAAAGAGGTCTTAGAATTAAGTTATTTTGTAATTGGGAAGATTGATGTGTTACTAGGTGTGACGTTATTTAGAAAATAGAAGATATTGGTATTCAGAAAGGAGAAGTTACTCAAAAAGCAGATATATCACATTTTGAGTGGCAGATTAATCATGAAAAAAACAAACGAGAAAAAAGATTTTTTACAGAAAACATGGGTGGTGTGCGCCCTTGCGCTTGTGTGTACATTCCTTTGGGGAAGCGCATCGCCATGTATCAAATTAGGATATGCACTGTTTAAGATACCGTCAAGTGAAACATGGACACAGGTATTATTTGCAGGAACAAGATTTGTGCTGGCAGGAGTGCTTACAATCTTAATCGGAAGTATTCTTAACAGAAAAATGCTGCTTCCAACGAAATCAAGTGTACCAAGCATTGTAAAACTGGCAATGTTCCAGACAATTCTGCAGTACATATTCTTCTATATCGGACTTGCACATAACAGTGGAGTGAAAGCGTCAATAATTAACGGCTCTAACACATTTTTCGTAATACTTGTATCGACAATTATATTCAGACAGGAAAAGCTGAATCTGAAGAAGATTATTGGCTGCGTGATTGGTTTTGCGGGTGTTATTGTAGTCAGCATGAATGGACAGAAAATCGACATGAATTTAAGCATTATGGGTGACGGAAGCCTGTTTTTATGCGCGTTGTCATATGCATTTTCATCATGCCTTATGAAGAATTATTCAAAGAAAGACAATCCGGTAATGTTAAGTGGTTATCAGTTCATATTCGGTGGAATAGTAATGGTTATATTAGGACTTGTGATGGGCGGTAGAATTACACACGTGTCAGTATCAGCAATACTAATGTTATTCTATCTCGCATGCATATCAGCTGTAGCCTACTCAATATGGGGAATACTGTTAAAGCACAACCCGGTATCCAAGGTGGCAATCTTCGGTTTCACCAACCCGGTATTCGGCGTACTTCTTTCAGCATGGTGGCTTGGAGAAGGAAGCAGGGAGCTTGGAATAAATGCACTTATAGCGTTAGTACTTGTGTGCATAGGAATCTGTATAGTTAATTTAAAGGGAAAGAAAGCGGAGTAAATTCCTGTCGGGATTAATGTAAATGTTGTAATAATCATAAGCTAAATGGTACAATAATATCAGTTGTAGAATAAATAAATGAGATTAAAGAGGTTTTGAAATGATTTTACAGGATAAATATGCGATGGATGAAACAGAGAATATCTGGATAGCAAAAAGACTTCTGGTAGATTCAGTATATAGTTCAGCGAATCTTGAGGGGATAGCAGTAACATTTGCACAGACACAGGATATTCTTAATAATGTTAATGTATCACAGCTTACGCCCAAAGATATTAATAAAGTATGCTGTTTACGAGATGCATGGGAATATATGATTGAACATATTCA
>OKTH01001449.1_pt1 | contig 9737 bp, 8 predicted proteins | sample 1606361 | NCBI WGS metagenome assembly OKTH01 (sample SAMEA3879575, study PRJEB24766) | human gut metagenome | biome: human-associated habitat; feature: feces | place: USA | collected 1985/1987 | reverse complement strand
TAATTCCTCTTTTATTCAGCCCCTTAATGAGTGGAAACATGCCTGTAAAAAACAGAATTTTATCAGGTTTAAAGCTGATTCAAGACGGGGAACATCTCTTCACAAACGATGAAATACAAAAAATGCAGGCTGTACTCTACGCTTTTGCAAATAAGCTTTTGAGCGCAACGGAAATGAATGAAATCAGGGAGGTGATTGCCATGACCAAATTAGGACAAATGATTTTAGAAGATGGAATTGAACGGGGCATTGAGAGAGGGTTAGAAAAGGGAATCCAGTCTCTTATTGAAACCTGTAAGGAATTTAATCTCTCTAAGCAAGAAACTATGTCGCGCATTATAGATAAATTCTCTTTACCGGAGGAAAAAGCCCAATCCTCCATTGAAAAATATTGGAAATAAATTTTAAACAGACGGATGTTGCAGAAATTCCTAAATAATTACTTCACATGCAACATCCGTCCCTTTTATATCTTCGCTCTTCCCTTATAATAAAGTGGAGAAATCCCATAATATTTCTTAAACACTTTACTGAAATGATAGGCGTCTTCGTACCCTACTGCCGCCGCTACCTTCTGTACGGTTTCTTCTGGATTTTTGTCCAGAAGTTCTTTGGCCTTTTCCATACGCAGGCTAATGAGATAATTAATGGGCGTATCTCCCGTCTCACTTTTGAAGATTTTAGAAATATAGAAGGAGCTTAAATACATGTTGGTTGCAATGTGTTCCAGGGAAATTTTCTCTGGATAGTGTTCCTCCATATATTTCATAATCTGTTGCACTACATATTTCTTTCCTGTAGATTGAAACACATATCCGTCTCTGGAAATTCCTTTTTTCTCTTCGTGAATTTCCCTGACAATGAGGCAAAGAACCTGAATAAGATATGCCTTTAGCATAAAATAGCGTCCAGGATTCTGATTCTCCCATTCTTTTGTCATATCCATACAGAGTTTAAAAATATCACGTTTCATTTTTTCCGGCATTTGCAGCAACATTTTTTCTCCTGGGAAAAGCGGCATGTATCCTGGTCTGCAATTCTGAAATTCCACACCGGAAAAAGCCATATAAAATTCTGTAGTTCCTCCCTCTTTTGGAATACTTTTATGATATGTACCAGGATTTAAAATCAGCATGGTTCCCTCTTCTACTTCCTGCTCTTTTCCATCTATACAAAACTTTCCCTTTCCTTTTAAAATCACCGCGATTTCAATAAAATCGTGAGCGTGATATTTTTCCTCCTCTTCGGTTCTCTTCTGGAAACAGGTAAACAAAAATCTGGGATTCAGGTCTTTATTGGTAAACTCATATTGTTCCGCGCACATATTAAATCTCCTTCCCTCTGAATCATTTCTCTGGTTTAACTATACAACATAGTCCATCTAAAACACAAGAAATTACATTCTACTTTCCATTTGTTCTCCTATAATAGCAATCAGCAAGTAACAAATTCAGGGAGGATTTTCTTCTATGACTAAGACATTGACGCAGGGGAATCCTGCAAAACTGATTTTTTTCTTTGCCATGCCGCTGATTATCGGAAATATTTTTCAGCAGTTTTACAGTATGGCAGACACCTTAATCGTAGGCCGTACCATTGGTGTAAATGCCCTTGCAGCCGTAGGCTGTACTGGCAGTATTACCTTCTTTATTCTTGGTTTTGTCAATGGTCTGACTTCCGGTCTTTCTATTATTACAGCCCAGAAATTCGGCTCCGGTAATGAACATGCTGTGCGGAAAAGTTTTGCTGCCGGCATTCTTATCAGTGTTGCCGCAGCCATTATTTTTACTATTTTAGCGGTGTTTCTTGCCCGGCCACTTTTAGAATTGCTTCAAACTCCAGATGAGATTATAGAGGATGCTTATTCCTATTTAGTTATTATTTTCATGGGAATTCCTGCCACCATTCTTTTTAACCTGCTTTCTAATATTGTGCGGGCTCTTGGCGACAGTAAAACCCCTTTATACTTTTTAATTTTTGCCTGTCTGGTAAATATTGTTCTGGATTTTGTTTTTATCCTGAATTTCCATATGGGCGTGGCAGGTGCAGGCGTAGCTACGATTCTGGCACAGCTTTTATCCGGAATCCTTTGTATCGTGTTTATTGTGAAAAAGGTTCCCCTGCTTTGGGTAAAAAAAGAGGATTTCCGTATCCATCCTGAAATTATTTTATCTCACCTGGGTGTAGCTCTTCCAATGGCATTTCAGATGTCCATCATTGCCATTGGTTCCCTGATGCTGCAGTTTGCCTTAAACGGACTTGGCTCTGTTTCTGTGGCAGCTTATACAGCCTCTCAGAAAATTGACAGCATTGCCACCTTCCCTATGAATTCCTTTGGTACTGCCATGGCTACCTATGCTGCACAGAACTATGGTGCAGGCAAGTTCAACCGTATTCGCAAAGGTGTATTTCAATGTATTCTCATTTCCGGCAGTTTCAGTATTCTTATGGGATTTGTAAATATATTTGCGGGAAGCCAGCTTACCAGCCTGTTTGTAGGCGCAGGAGAAACAGAGGTCCTGGCTTTGTCCCAGACTTATCTTACCATTAATGGCTGTATGTACCCTGTACTTGCCCTTTTGTTTATTTACCGCTTTACCTTGCAGGGCATTGGAAAAAGCCTGTTTCCAACAGTGGCCGGCGTCATGGAATTAATTATGCGGGCTATAGGCGCCTTAATTCTTACCGGACTTTTCGGATTTGCCGGAGCCTGTGCATCCAATCCTCTTGCATGGATTGGTGCATGTATTCCACTGGCTGCCGCTTATTACGCAAGTATGCGAAAACTGCCAAAACAAGATTTTGAAGACAATACCCAATACACCCTGCCGGAACAAAAAAGCAGCATCCTAATGACCATGCGAAGAAGGCGGCGAATGAAAAAATTAGGATAAAAGCTTCCTGACTTCCAAAGCCTTATCCGGGTAATTTGTAATAATGGCTTCCAGGTCTGCTTTTATGAAGGTTTCCATATCTTCTTTTTTATTCACTGTCCACACACGAACCTTTAAGCCGCTTTCCTGATACTCTTTCAGGAAAGCAGGCATTTTTAAATGATACACTGCGGGATGTAATCCACACACTCCCGTTTCTCTGGCATACTTATCCACATTCAAGAATACGTCACTGTAGAGATATGCACACTGTGCCTTACCATCCAGTTCTAAAATTTTCTGAACACTGTAATGGTTAAAGGAAGAATAAATCACCCTGTCCTCCATACCAGCTTCTTTTACCAGATCCATGGTTCTCTCTTCCAGTCCCGGATACCAGTAAATTCCTGTCTTCAGCTCAATATTCAGCTCCAGCTTTGTTGGTTTCAGAAATTCCAGCACCTCTCTTAACGTAGGAATTGCCGCATCCTTATAACTTTCCATATGATTAGAAAAAGAAAATTTTCGAAGTTCCTCCAGGGTATAATCCCTCACTGCGCCTTTTCCATCACTTACTCTGTCAATGGTTTCATCATGAATGACTACCACCTCACCGTCTTTTGTCATCTGAACATCCAGCTCAATTCCATCTGCGCCCTGTTTTACTGCCAATGCAAAAGCTTCCATAGTGTTTTCCGGCGCATAAGCGCTGGCGCCTCTGTGTGCAAAAATTTTCGTCATACAATCTCTGCCTCCCTTTGATTCTCCTGATTTTATGCTATGCTTATTATACTTTATACAAAATAGCTTTACCACTACAAAAGGGCTGCAAAATCAGGCAGCCCTCTGCATTTATCCTCTTAAATATCAGTTATTCACCAGATTATATTCCTCAATGGATTTATTAATAGCCTCAGCCATACTGGAAACTGTTTCTTCTACATTCTGGTCTCCATTTAAAAGGCTCTCAATCTGAGACTCCACCGTGGCTCTTGCTTCCGGGAATACACTTAACAATGCTCCCACATATTCCGGTGAAGAATCGTGTAACTGGTCAATAGCAGTCTGAAACTGGGGATATTTTGCAATATTATCTTTAAATACCTGTTCTTCATGAGCATCCGTTGTTACCGGAAAATATCCTGTCTGCGCATTCCAATAAGCCTGTGACTCAGCAGATACAAGGAATTTAATAAACTCCCAGGTAGCTCTTGCTTTTTTAGAATCATTGTTATTCAAAGCCCACAAAGATGCACCGCCAATGGAAACGCCGCCTTCATCGGATGATTTTACTTTTGGAAAATAAGCAGTACCTACTTCAAATTTTCCATTTACATCCTGAAGAATCTGTTTTAGGGAAGCTGTTGAACCTAATGTAATGGCTGATTTTCCAGCTGAGAAATCTGCAAGACCTGCATCTCCACCCTTTCCGACATTTGGTGCATAACCTTTATCATAAAGAGATTTCCAAGCTGTGAGAATATTCGCTGCACCGCCATTTTCATCAAATGCTACTGCTGTTGCTGCTTCCTTGCGTCCATTTTCATTGTTGGCATAATCCAGTCCTTGTTTTCCCATAAACTGCTCGAAAAACCATCCATAAATTCCAAGAGAAATCACTTCTCCTGCACCGCCTTTGCTAAGAAGCTGTTCTCCTACTTCTTCAATCGCTTCCAGACTGTCGGGAACTTCTGTAATCCCTGCTTTTTCAAACATATCTTTGTTGTAATACATAATCGGTGTAGAAGAGTTAAACGGCATAGAATACAACTTATCATCAATGGTATAATATGCAGCCAGATTGGGTTCAATGGAGGACATATCATATCCATCTGCATCAATCATTTCCTGCATAGGAGTAATCCATCCGGATTCAATCATAAAGCGGCTTCCAATTTCATAAACCTGAACCAAATCGGCTCCCATGTTTCCAATCTGAGCGCTTTTCAGTTTATTTAAGGAATCGTCATATTCTCCCTGATACTGGGCATTTACTGTAATCCCAAATTCATTTTCTGTATTAAACTTCTCCACCAGAGCATCAATAGCCTGTCCGTTGACGCCACCCATGGAATGCCAGAAGGAAATCTCGGTTCCCTCCACGTCTTTGGCATCTGCCATGGAAAATCCTTCACCATCTGTACCCTCCTGCGTACTGTTTTCTCCTGTAGATGCTGTCTGTTCTTCCAGGGTTTTCCCATTGCCACAGCCTGCCAGTGAACTGAGGGCCATAGTTGCTGCTAAAACTACTGTTATTACTCTTTTTTTCATGTTTTTTCTCCTAATGTCTTTAGATTTTTCTTCATTTTCATCTATTTGCAAAAGCCACTTCCGGCTGAATTTTACCCCTTTACAGCTCCGGAAAACATTCCACGGATAAGCTGTTTCTGTCCCAGGATAAAAATAGAAATGGATGGAATGATAACCATAACCACCCCTGCAATCATTAAGGTAATGGACTGGGAATCCACGCTGTCCAGCATACTGATACCAATCTGTACGGTTCTCATTTTGTCAGAACCTGTTACCAGAAGAGGCCACATGTACATGTTCCATGCATTAATAAAGGTATATACTCCCATAGCCCCGATAGCTGATTTTGTCAATGGAAGCAAGATTTTTATAATAAATTTTAAATTATTACATCCATCTAATTTTGCAGATTCATATAATGAAATCGGAAAAGTCATATAAAACTGCCGAAACAGGAAAATTCCCATTGCAGAAGTCAGGTAAGGCACAATAAGTACCCCATAAGTATCTAACATTCCCAAATTTCCTACTGTCAGATAATTAGAAATAATCGTTGCTTCCCCTGGCACCATCATGGTTGCCATAACAATAGCAAACAAGATTCCTTTTCCCTTAAATTCCAAAAAAGAAAATGCAAAAGCAGAAAGTGAGCATGTGATAATCTGTCCAATGGTAATGCAGCCTGCCATAATAAAAGAATTCAAAATAAATCGAAGCAACGGTACATTCACCAGAGCATCTCGAAAATTGCTAAGTGTTGGATTCTTTGGCAGCAAATTCAGTTCCATGGTAAACAATTCCCCTGATGGCATAAATGCAATGCTAAGCGCATATAACAGCGGGAGTAAAATCACAAAAGCCATTACCAGATTAGCTGCAAGGCGAATCCCTGTACGTGTTCTCCTTTTTGTCAGAGCTTTTGCATTCATCTGTCTTTTAAGAGATAAAAGCTGCTCACTGGTTACCGTATTTTCCCGAAAACCTTCAAGCGCCATATTCTTTGTATCTGCCATTAGTAAGTAACTCCTTTCTTTTCCATACGGAACATCACCAGAGTGATGAGCATAATAATAATAAACAAAATAACGGACTGAGCCGCTGCACTTCCGAAACGATAGTTAAAAAATGCATCTCTGTAAATGGAATACACAATGACATTGGTGCTTTCATTTGGTCCACCCTCTGTCAGAATTTTAATCTGTCCAAAAGACTGAAACGCCTGAATAATATTTACTACCAGCGTATAAAACATAATAGGGGAAAGTCCCGGCAGCGTAAGGCTGAAAAACTGCTGTATACCACTGGCTCCGTCTACCGACGCCCGTTCATAAATAGTCTCATCAATATTTCCAAGTCCTGCGGAAAAGTACAGAAAGTTGATTCCACTGTTCAGCCACGCGGTAAGGATTGCCACACAATAAAGAGCTGTTTTGGGATCATTTAACCAGTTAATATCCAGCCCCAGAAGCTTATTTACAATCCCCACAGACGGATGAAGCATAATCTGGAAAATCATTGCCGCTGAGCTGGATGCAATAGCCATTGGCAGCGCATAGGCAGTGCTGAAAAAGCGGATGCCGGGAAATGCTTTATTACACAAAACTGCTGCAATTAACCCCAGAAGCATACTGCCTGCTACCACAATCAATACAAAAATCAACGTTACTTTCAGACTGTTTAAAAAGGACGGAGAGCTAAGCAGTTCCTTATAATTTCCAAGTCCTACAAACAGTTTCGCCTGTCCCATTTTATTTGTCTTATAAAGGCTGAGATAAACAGTTTTAAAAAAGGGATAGAATAAAAACACACCAAACACCAGCATACTGGGAATCAGATAGCAGTAAGGTGTTACACTCCATTTTTTCTTTCCTTGATTCATACTGAAACTTCCTCTCTGTAAAATAAATTTTCTCCGGTTTCTTTATCAAATACATGAAGCTTCTCCGGGTCAAAATAAAGCTGGAGCTTTTCCCCGGTTCTGGTCTGATTATCAGGTCTTAACCGCACTGCATGACTCTTATTCTGAGCATCAAAGTACAGAATCACCTCTGCCCCCAGCATTTCTCTTGCAGTAATAGTCTCTACAATATCCACACTTGCTTCATCAAAGCCTCTGTGTACAGCATCTTCATATTCCCAGATGTCCTCCGGACGGATACCAATCACTACCTTTTTTCCGTTCTCCTGCTCTTTTAATAGCTGTCCCTTGCTGCCATCTACATAAACCTTTTTCCCCAGCTCTGTCCCCCCTAAATAGAGGGTTGTTCTGCCTTCTTCCTCTCCTATATAGGCGTCAAAAAAGTTCATGGACGGAGAGCCAATAAAACCTGCAACAAACTGATTTCTTGGATTATTATAAATGTTAGTAGGACTTTCTACCTGCTGCACCACACCATCCTTCATTACCACAATTCTGGTTCCCAAAGTCATGGCCTCTGTCTGATCATGAGTTACATAAATGACCGTAGTCTCCAGTTCTCTATGTAATTTTGCCAGTTCAATACGCATCTGCGCCCGTAGTTTGGCATCCAGGTTGGAAAGAGGCTCATCCATAAGAAAGGCTTTAGGCTTACGGATAATAGCGCTTCCAATAGCAACTCTCTGCTTCTGTCCTCCTGAGAGAGCGCTTGGTTTTCTATCCAGCAACTGTTCAATTTCCAGAACCTTAGCCACCTGATGTACCTTTTTATCAATCTCTTTTTTGGGAACTTTTCTGATTTTCAACGCATAAGCCAGATTTCCGTATACTGTCATATTGGGATACAATGCATAATTCTGAAAAACCATGGACAGCCCTCTGTCTTTTGGCTCATAATAGTTACATAGTTCCCCGTCTATCCACAATTCCCCGTCACTGATATCCTCCAGCCCTGCAATCATCCGCAAGGTGGTAGACTTTCCGCAGCCGGAGGGACCCACAAAAATAATAAACTCCCTGTCCTGTATGTCCAGATTGAAATTCTTAACTGCGTAATGTTCACCGTCATACTGTTTGCATATATTTTTCAAAACAATCTCTGACACAATTTTTCTCCTTCCTGTTCAAAACCTGTAACTTAGTTTAAAGAGAAAAACCGGCCCTAACTATCATGTTTTTCCAAAATAAAGGTTAAATTTACATAAAAAAACCGACTTTGACACTCTGTTAATCAGATTGTCAAAATCGGTTTTCTTCCCTACTCTACAATATTCTGCAACCAAACACCTTTCTTCACCAGCACAAATCCTATGATACATTTAATAATATCTGCCATCTGCACTGCAATAAAAATATACACCACATACAGCTCCGTAAAATGCCCTAAAAGATAAGCAATAGGAACACTGATACAGCAGATAAACACACTGTCAAAGAAAAAGGTTACAATGGTTTTTCCACCGGAGCGCAGGGTAAAATACGCTGCGTGGAGAAAAGCCTGCATTGGCATAAACACCGCAGTCACCATAATAAAATACTTCGCCAGTTCTCTGGATGCGGGGTTTGTGTTGTATAGCTGTGGAAACAGCGGCGCAATAATCAGCATTACCAATGCCACGCCGGTACAGCACATAACAGAAAATACAATCATCTTGCGGTCCGTATCTTTTGCCTCTTCCATTTTTCCTGCTCCCAGAAGCTGTCCTACCACAATCGCCACCGAATCACCCAGGGCAATAAACACTACATTAAACAAATTAGAAATGGTGTTGGAAATATTCATTCCTGCCACCACATTCATGCCTCTTACAGAATAACACTGGAGAAGCAGCGCCATGCCAGCCGCCCACATGGTTTCATTAAGCAGCAGAGGCGTTCCCTTAATTAAAATACGCTTTACCAGATAACCAGGAATCTTCATGGTACGGTACAGCCCTTTTATATAGGTGTTCTGTTCCTTGTGCGCATGAGTCCAGCAAACCACAATAAAAGCCTCTACATAGCGGGACATTACCGTAGCCACCGCTGCTCCCTTTACCCCCAGTTCCGGAAAACCAAACTTACCGTAAATCAGCAGATAATTAAACACCAGGTTTACAAGAACCGCTGTAATTCCTGCCTTCATAGGAGTAATGGTACTTCCACATTCCCTTAACGTACTGGCATAAACCTGAACCACCATAAAAGCCGGAAGTCCTGCCAGCATAATCCAGAGATATTCCTTTCCATAGCGAAGGGCTGCCGCTGTGTCTCCCCCGTCCTGATTTCCGTTGAGATACATTTGAATCAGTGGTTCCCCAAATACAGCCAGAATAAAAATGGTAATACCTGTTAAAATAGCTGCCATCCAAAGCTTAAACCGGAAGGTGTTTGCCACTCCCTCGTCATCCTTTTGTCCGAAGAACTGGGCTGTGAAAATCCCCGCCCCAGACACACCGCCGAAAATACACAGGTTGTATACAAAAATAAGCTGGTTTACAATAGCCACTCCGGTCATCTGCTCTGTACCAACCTGCCCAACCATAATATTATCCAGCAGACTTACAAAATTGGTAATACCATTCTGAATCATAATAGGAACTGCAATTAACAAAACCATCTTATAAAACTGTTTGTCGCCAAATAATTTCTCTTTCCAATGTCCTTTCATTTGTATTTCTCCCTCATTTGTAAATATTGTTAATGCTTCTTAC
>OKTH01001444.1_pt1 | contig 9756 bp, 8 predicted proteins | sample 1606361 | NCBI WGS metagenome assembly OKTH01 (sample SAMEA3879575, study PRJEB24766) | human gut metagenome | biome: human-associated habitat; feature: feces | place: USA | collected 1985/1987 | reverse complement strand
ACTGCCAGTCATAAATCGTTCTTTCCAGCGGAACATCCTTTGCATATGGAATGTTGTAAGAAATACCGCCGCCTTCGTAGCTGGTAAATCCACCTGCATAACAGATTTCTGTCAGCAGTCTTGCGTCAGGAGTACCATGACGTACCTGAACCGGAATATCAAGATTCTCAATAATCTGACGGCAGCCATATACACCATGGTTTACAGCTGGGAATCCATTCAGCATGGATTTCTGAGTACGGATAGATTCTTTAATTCCGTTTTCTGCTTCTTCATAACGGTTCTGACGTGTATAGGAGTCAATGGTTGTAGGAAGTAAATCTGCCTCACCATTGTTCTGTAAATACTGCAAAAGTTTAATATGGTCTTCAATCAATGCTACACCGGCTCTTGGCTGAATCAAAGTTTTTCTTTCTTTCTTTGCTTCAGAAAGTTTTTTAGAAAAACTCTTTGATTCCGGCATACTTTTATGATATTCAATGGCTTCATCAAAATTTACATCTTTACCGGTTGCCCACTGTCCCATAATCTCTTTTCGAATGCCATAAAATTCGTCATCCGATAATTTTTTATTCCTTATGTCCATAATAAGCAATCTCCTTCTTCATTATTTCTAATGCAGCCTCCGGATAATGCTGAGAGAGCAATCCCATTGCTGCCAAGATATACTTTCTATCCACCAGGATTTCCGCATTTTCTGGTCTTAAAGATCCTGGTGTGCTCTCACTAAAAAGTGCATATTTCGCAATCTCTTCTGTATGTTTTGCGTGAATTAAGGCACCGCCTGTTACAACAACATATTTTACCCGGCGTAAATCTTTTCCACTCTGAAGATAGGTCAGTCCGCAAGGTGTATATACCTGCTCAAGAGAACCTGCGTGACGTGCAACTGCTGTTTCCACTGCACCACATGCCAATGCAAAATCCATCATTTCCATCTCTTCATTATCGGGTATATAGTCTGTATGGCTGCCCAGATAATCCACAAGTCCGGCTACTTTCTGCCGGTTTAATCCAGCTATCTTAGCCAGTCTTCGGTCACCCACAGCTTCCAGGATTCCATGAACACTGTAACGCATTCCAATATCACCCTCTACGCTTCGTTTTGCGTAAGGCTCCTGAATCCCTTTCATTACCGTAGCCATATTTGCAGGGCTTCCCTCTGCAATGGAATATACATCTGTGGTGGCACCACCTAAGTCAACCCCTACCAATTCACCGATTCCCTGGTGTTCATCCCAGCCATCAGAAAGAAGTTCCATGGCTGTAAGCATTGCGGAAGGTGTCGGCATGATAATACCTGATACCAGATCAGAAGCCTCTGAAAGACCTTTTCCCTGAACGATTCTTTTCAAAAAGACTTCCCTGATCTGCTTCTGGGTTGGCTCAATATTCAGCTCACCCAGTCTTGGCATTACATTTTCACAGATATAGGTCGTTCTGCCTTCCAAAATCTCCTGGCACTCATCTACAGCACACCTGTTTCCTGCAAGAACAATGGGGCAGTCATAGCTAAGCTCTGAAAGCATTTTTGCATTATATAAAATACATTCTGTATTTCCCCCGTCTGTTCCTCCTGTCAGAAGGATAATATCAGGATGATACGCCTCGATTTCTTTCATATCTCCCTTTGTGAGGTTGAAAGAATAGGTCTTCCATACCTTTGCACCGGCTCCCAAAGAAGCTTCCTTGGCTGCCTGAGCTGTAAGCTCTGGCACAAGTCCAATGGAAATCATTTTTAATCCTCCGGCAGCACTGGAACAAGCATATCGCTCCTCATATTCCAGGTGTCCTGTTGTCTGCTCTAAAATTTCTATGGCATCGTGAAGCCCATTATTAATATCAGTTTCCACGGTAGTATAGGCTGCCGCAGTACCGAGTATCTCACAATTTTCTACGTCTACGGCTGTTACCTTGGTATTGGTGCTACCAAAATCCACCAATAAAACTGGTTTCATAATTTACCGCCTCACTTTATCAGTCTTCTGTTGCTGGTGCTTCCATGCCAAAGTCTTCGTATAAAGCTGCAATCGTGGTTTCCGGAGCAGTACCTGGTCCGAATACTCTGTCAAATCCCATTGCTTTAAAACGTTTTTCCACTTCGTCGAATGGCTGTTTTCCAACTACAATATTTCCGCCTACATACAAAAGAATATCTTTTAAACCTGCTTCGTTGCACTTATCTCTCAAGCCCCGGCAGTCCAGCTCTCCATGTCCATAAAGAGAAGATACCATAATTCCGTCTGCATTTGTTTCAATTGCAGCAGCAATATATTCCTCCTGAGAAACCATAACACCTAAGTTTGTCACTTCGAAACCGGCATCTTCAAATGCATGCTGCAAAATGGTATTTCCTACAGCATGAACATCAGCGCCGATTACGCCAATAACTAATTTTTTCTTGTCCATTTCTGACCCGCTCCCTTCGTAAAAGATTAAATGGCATTTATCTTTCTATTTTCTTTTTTTCTTTTCCTTTTCTATTTTTGATTACAGAACGTTTTTAATGGTATCTAGCAAAGTTCCGTCCCGGTAAAGCACCCTGGCAACTACCTTATCGCCCATCTCTACTTTTTTCGGTACTCCTGCAATATCCTCTGCAATCTGTTTCAGTTCCTGTATATCCTTCACCGGAAGTCCTGCTTTCATTAATTTTTCCTTTAATTCCTGCTGTTTCGGATTTACTGCAATACCTCTTTGGGTTACCACCACGTCAATGGTTTCTCCCGGAGTGGATTTGCAAAGCACTTCGTCTACAATCAGCGGAAGTCTTGCACGAATCAGCGGTGCCACAATAATGGACAGCTTAGAACCTGCTGCAGTATCACTGTGTCCACCGGAACCTCCCATAATATAACCATTGGAATCTGTATGTACATTGACATTAAAGTTTACATCCACCTGAGTCGCTCCCAAAATCACCACATCCAGGCTGTCTACCGCAGCGCTTTTGGCTGCCGGTGATGCGTAACGCATAGCTGAGATTTCCTGGTGTTTTGGATTTTCCCGGATGGATTCAATGGCTTTTAAGTCAAAGCACTGCACATCCAGAATGGATTCAAAATATCCCTTGTTTGCCATATCTACCATATAGCCGGTAATACCGCCCATACAGAAGCTGCCTTTAATATGGTCTTTTTCCATCATTTCTTCCACATATTTGGCAACTGCCAGGGAAGCGCCGCCTGCTCCTGTCTGGAAGGAAAATCCGTCTTTCAAATATCCGGAATGTTTCACTACCTGGGAAGCCAGTCCTGCAATCCGAAGCCCTACCGGGTCACGGGTAATTTTGGTAGTACCGGAAACAATCTTTGCCGGGTCACCAATCTGAGGTACTTCTACCACATAGTCCACATAACCTTCATTAATGGAAGTATCTTCTAAAGGGTAACTCACCAGATTATCGGTAATCACAACCACCTTTTCTGCGTGAACCGCATCTGAGAATGCATAGCCCAGAGAACCACAGGCAGATGGTCCGTATTTTCCACTGCAATTTCCCATATTATCTGCTGTAGGAGCTGCCAGGAATGCGATATCAATCTTAGAAGAACCGTTTTCCATATCCCCGGCTCTTCCTCCATGAGTTCTGAAAATCACAGGTTTTTCCAAAATACCCTGAGAAATTGCTTTTCCCACTTTTCCACCCATGTAATTACACTCAATTCCTGTAACTACACCGTTTTTAATATGTTCAATAATTGGCTCATGAATGTCAAAAATAGAACTGGCATTGACGGTAAGATCTTTGATTCCCATGGCCGCCGCTTCTTCCAGAACCATATCCAGCACATAGTCACCATTTCGCATATGATGATGAAAGGATATGGTCATGCCATCTTTTAATCCTGTTTTTTCAATAGCCTCTTTTACAGAGCCGATTAATTTACTCATCTGCATGCACCTCCATAAATGGCTTTTTCCATCTCCAGCACCTGCTGGGCACGTTTTACTATGGGTGCATCAATCATTTTACCGCGCAGGGAAATTACACCTTTGCCCTGGCGTTTTCCTTCCTCAATGGCATCCATCACGTCATGGGCATATTCGATTTCACTTTCTGTAGGTGAAAAGACTGCATTTACCACGTCCACATGTCTTGGAGAAATCACTGCCTTTCCTGCAAAGCCCAGGCTCTTGGCAAATTCGGTATCTTTTTCCAGACCTTCCATATCTTCCACATCGGTAAATGGTGTGTCATAAGCTTCGATTCCACAAGCTCTTGCTGCACATACCAGACGGGTTCTTGCATAGAAGATTTCTTTTCCCTCTTTGGTACGTTTACAATGCATATCTGCTGTGAAATCTTCTCCTCCTAAGAAAAGACCAATCACACGCTTATCAGAAGAAGCTATTTCAAATGCCTTTTCCACACCCATGGCAGTTTCAATCAGTGGAAGAATCTTCACAGTTCCCACTTCCAGGCCGCTTTCCTTCTCTACTTCTGCCATGTATGCAGAAACCTCCTGAATCATAGCACCGCCATTTACCTTCGTAGGCATAATCACGTCTGGCTTCAGAGGGATAATGGCCTTTAAATCTGCTTTCCAGAATTCTGTATCTGTAGGATTGATTCTTACCACTACTTCACAGGATGGAAAAGACTGATATTTTAATGCATTACGCACTAAAATTCTGGCCGCATCCTTTTCATCTGGAGATACAGCATCCTCCAGGTCAAAAATAATGGTATCTGCTCCCAGGGTATCCCCGTTAATTAACATATTCGGGGTATTTCCCGGTAAAAACAACATGGTTCGTCTCATTTTTCTTCAACGCCCCCTCTTTTCAGTGCGGTTTCCATTCTGGCGCGAATCACACAGTCCAGCGCACCTTTATCTTTGATAAAGATTTTTCCTGTTGTCACATCAAATTCCTGTAATGTGTCCAGCACAGCAGCCCGAATAGAATCCATATACTGATTGGCAACAACTGAGTCAATCTCAAGGGTCAGTTGGTTTTCGTCCGGCTCTATCTGAATAAACAAATCACTGGATTCCAGGGTTCCTGCTACTGCATTTTTTAAAATCTTCACAGGTATTCTCCTTTCATCGAAACTTATTCTACCACGCTTTTGGAAACTCCCGCCTGTGCAAGAATCTTCTGTTCAAAAGCGATTGCTTTCTTTTCCAATACTGCCACTTCCTCAGAAGTAGCTTTTACAAACTCTTCATCCTTAATGGATTCCAGATTAATTTTTACATTAAATAATGCACCTAATACTGCAGTTCTTGCCATCATAGTAGCAACAAGTGCATCTGTAACGGCTGTTTTATTTCCTTTTGTAACCATAGTTTCTGCATAAGGAAGCACCTCATATGCTGCCTTTGCAACAGACAGAGGAACAGCAACTGCTGCTTTTAATCCATTCTGCATAGCTTCTGTGCGTGCTGCCTTTTCTTCTTCTGTTTCCTTCGGAAGAGTAAGTGCCTGCATATATAAATCAAAGGATTCACTGTCTCGTTTAATGTCTACCAGAAGCTGTTCACAGATTTTATGCATAGGCTCTACAGCCGCCTTCATTTCTTCTTCTACTTCTGCATATTTTTTCTTTCCGATTGTCAGTCCTGCCACCATTTCTGTAAGAGCCGCTGCTAAAGCGCCAGCAAGGGCGGAAATACTTCCGCCCCCTGGTACTGGTTCATTAGAGGCTGTCTGCATGGCGAATTGTTCAATTGTCATATTTTTCATGGCATATACCTCTTATATTTTTTTAAATTACAGTCTTGTTTCAAGTACCTGTTTTGGATCAAATCCTTCAAATCCCAGGTAATATTCTGCACAGTCAACGATTGCCTGAAGAGGAATCAGACCTACAACTTCACTTCCTAATACATTTACACCGTAACGTCTTGCTTCCATACGTACTGTTTCAAATACAGTATAAACAGATGTTTTTGTATAGTCTGTTAAGTTCATGGATACCTGTGCGATATTTCTGTCTTCCAGCATAACGCCCATAGCTTTGCAGTAACGGAAACCGCCTTTGATATGACGGATCTTATCTGCGATTTTCTGAGCGATTTCCACGCTGGATGTATCCAGGTTAATGTTGTAAGCGATCAGAGGCATTCTTGCTCCGATAGCTGTTACACCACCTGTAGGATGAATGGTATTTGGACCAAAGTCTGGTTTCCATTTTTCCTGATCTTTCATTTTTTCTGCCATACCTTCGAACTGTCCCTGACGAACTTTTGCAAGGTTTTCTCTGTGAGGAGCTGTAGCAGATTTTTCATATAAGAAGAATGGCTGGCCGAATTTTTCGGAAGCTTCTTTTGCAACTTCTTTTGCAAGAGCATCTGCTTCTTCTACCGTTGTATTTCTGATTGGAATGAAAGGAACAACATCAACACATCCCATACGTGGATGCTGTCCCTGATGTTTTGTCATATCGATCAATTCTACTGCTTTTCCGATAGCTGCAACCATAGCATCTTTTAATGGAGCAGGCTCACCGATAACAGTAACAACACTTCTGTTATGGTCTTCGTCAGAGCTGTAGTCCAGCAGTTTTACGCCTTCCACATTGCGGAAGCAGTCAACAATTTTTTCGATTTTTTCTTTATCTCTACCTTCACTAAAGTTAGGTACACATTCAATAATCTTATTCATGATGTTATTCTCCTTATTTCCATTCTTTGTGATATACAGTTTCACCTTTTTTGATAACCGTTTCTACCAGGTTGATTCCTGTGTGATACGGCATGAAATGGATGGATGGGAATTTCAGGAACACAATATCCGCCTGTTTTCCCGGTTCCAGACTTCCTACAGTATCAGCTCTATCCACAGCAGCAGCACCGTTAATCGTCAATGCTGTAATCACTTCTTCAATGGACATGTTCATATAAATACATCCAAGTGCAACCAATAACGGAATTGAGTTTGTGAAGCAGCTTCCCGGATTCAAATCTGATGCAATCGCTACTGCACATCCTTCGTCAATCATTTTTCTTCCAGGAGCATACTCTTCTTTCAAAGAGAAAGCAGTTGCTGGAAGAAGGGTACTGATAACTCCGGCATCGCGCATTTGACGGATTCCTTCGTCAGATGCTTTCAAAAGATGGTCTGTAAAGATATCAGCAAACTCTGCCAGATTTTCCTCTTTCACTTTAGGCATTACTACACGAAGCTGTTCTTCAATGAACTCTCTTTCTTTTCCTTTCCATTCAGGAAGAACACTGTGAGGTCCTAAGAAGGTTCTGACGATATCCACTGGATGTTTCTCATCCAGTTTCTTCATAACACGAAGCTGTTTCAGCTCTGTATCACAATCCATTCCATAACCGCTCTTACCTTCTACGGTTGTCACGCCGAATTCCAGCATACGGTTCAGTCTTTCTTCACCAGCTTCCATCAATTCTTCTTCTGTGGCTTCTCTGGTTGGAACGACGGTGGCATTAATGCCGCCGCCACGTTCCATAATGGACATATAACTATCGCCTTTCAATCTCCAGGAAAATTCATCTGCACGGTATCCGCCGAAAATAAAGTGTGTATGAGAATCCACGAACCCAGGCATCACCGTTTTTCCTGTGGCATCGATTACTTCGTATTCCTTTACGTCCACCTGTTTATCCAATTCCTCTGTCGTACCTACTGCAACAATTTTACCATCATGAATGATCACCGCACCATCTTTAATCAATCCGATGTCAGACATTTCTTTTCCGTGCTTAGGTGCACTTCCCTTGCAGGTTACCAGCTCAGAGGCATGGCGTATATATCTTTTTTTCATGTTCTGTCTCCTCATAACTCTTTGCAGAAATTCTTAGTGATGTGTGTGATGAGGTTCTACAACCACATCTTTGCATACTCTTTCGATTAATTCATCGTTTGCCAGGTATGGCATTGTGATGTAATCTTCGCCATTTCTAATCTTATTGTATTCTGCAACAGTTTCGATGGAGTGTTCACATCTTCCCCAGCTTCTTCTGGAAACACCAATCATAGTATCCCACGGGATAGCTGCCATAAGGATTTCATCCACTCTTTCGCTTCCGTCAAGAACCATACCGAAACCACCGTTGATGGATTTGCTGATACCAACACCACCACCGTTGTGAAGAGCAACAAGGCTCATACCTCTTGCAGCATTACCTGCATAGCAGTGAACAGCCATATCTGCTGTAATATTGGAACCATCATAGATGTTAGATGTTTCTCTGTATGGAGAATCTGTTCCGCCTGTGTCATGGTGGTCACGACCCAGCATAACAGGTCCGATTTCTCCGTTACGAACCATTTCATTGAATTTCAGAGCAATATCTCTTCTTCCAAGAGCATCCTGATACAGGATACGGCACTGTGTACCAACAACCAGTTTATTCTTTTCTGCATCACGAATCCAAATGTAGTTATCTCTATCCTGGCTTCTTCTGTTAGGATCAATGATTTCCATAGCAGCATGGTCTGTTTTTCTTAAATCTTCCGGTTTTCCGGACAGACAGCACCATCTGAATGGTCCATATCCATAGTCGAATAATTCTGGTCCTAAAATATCTTCTACATAAGATGGGAAGATAAATCCTTCACTGGTATCTACGCCATTCTTAGCGATGTCTTTTGCACCTGCATCAAAGACAGCTTTCATGAATGCGTTACCATAGTCAAAGAAGTAAGCTCCTCTTTCTACTAATGTTTTGATCAAATGATAATGTTTAATCAGGGACTGGTCTACCAGTTCACAGAATTTGTCTTTGTCATTTGCAAGCATTTCTGTTCTTTCTTCAAATGTAAGACCCTGTGGGCAATATCCGCCGTCGTATGGTACATGGCAGGATGTCTGGTCAGATAACAGTTCAATCTTAATATTGTTATCAACAGCATACTGAAGAAGGTCAACAATATTACCATGGAATGCAATAGAAATTGTTTCTTTCTTATCCATGTATTCCTGAGCAACTCTGAATGCTTCTGCTGCGTCTTCAATTACCAGACTTACCCATCCCTGGCTGTGTCTTGTTTCAATTCTGGAGTAATCAACTTCTGCAACGATACCAACACCGCCTGCAATTTCAATTGCTTTTGGCTGAGCACCACTCATTCCGCCAAGACCACTTGTTACGAATAAGTGTCCAGCTAAGTCTCCATCCTGTGGAACTCCTAAGAATTTACGTCCTGCATTTAAGATCGTATTGAAAGTACCATGAACGATACCCTGTGGTCCAATGTACATCCAGCCACCAGCTGTCATCTGTCCATAGGAAGAGCATCCCATAGCAGTTGCTTTTGCCCAGTCTTCTGGATTGTCAAACATACCAATCATAAGTCCGTTTGTAACGATTACTCTTGGGCTGGATTCATGAGATTTGAACAGACCCATTGGATGTCCACTCATCATAACTAATGTGTGATGATGTGTCAGTTTTTCAAGATATTTTTTAATTAACTGATACTGCATCCAGTTCTGGCAAACCTGTCCGGTTTCTCCGTATGTAACTAATTCATATGGGTACAGAGCTACATCATGATCTAAGTTATTATCAATCATAACCTGGAAAGCTTTACCTTCCACGCATTCTCCCTTATACTCATCAATTGGTTTTCCGTAAATTCTTTCCTTTGGCATAAAACGGTAGCCATAGATACGTCCATGTGTTAATAATTCGTCCAGGAATTCCGGTGCCAACTGTTCATGCAGTTCTTCCGGCACATATCTCAAAGCATTTGCCACTGCCAGTTTGATTTCTCTCTTGTTCAGTGTCAGCTCTCTCATTGGCGCTCTTCTGACACCTTCCTTAAAGGTTGGGTATT
>OKTH01001423.1_pt1 | contig 9854 bp, 6 predicted proteins | sample 1606361 | NCBI WGS metagenome assembly OKTH01 (sample SAMEA3879575, study PRJEB24766) | human gut metagenome | biome: human-associated habitat; feature: feces | place: USA | collected 1985/1987 | reverse complement strand
ACCACCAGGAAAACCGCACCCCCGGCAGCCTGCCGGGAACAAAGACGCAGATGACCATCCGCTCCAAAACGTACATGGGCAGCGGATTTAATGAGCTGAAGTTTGATGATGCGACAGGGAGAGAACAGGTCTACATCCACGCGCAGAAGAACATGGATACCGAAGTGCTCAACGACCGTACCACCACCGTAAAACACGATCACCGCGAAACCGTAAAAAATGACCAGACGGTCACGATCCAGGAAGGTAACCGCCTTCTTACGGTGGAAAAAGGCCACAAGATCACCGGAGTACTGAAAGGGTCTTTATCTGAGGATGTCTTTCAGGACAGAGGCACGATTGCCGGTTCGGTGCATGTTGACGCTGTAAACAATGGTGGCGAAGGCGACGGTATACAGGCTTATACGGCGATTAAGGAAATTTTGCTGGCCGTGGAGGAAAGCAAAATTGCGCTGACGCCGGATGGCATTCAGCTACAGGTCGGGGAATCGACGGTAATCAGGCTGTCGAAGGATGGCATCACCATCGTGGGCGGTTCTGTTTTCATCAACTGATTCACTCAGATTATCAGGGAGTATTTTATGCAGTTCACTTTTAATGAAGGCCACATTCAACTGCCGTCTCAATGGCAGGATCAGTCAATGCAGGTCCTGGTGTCCACAGATAACAGTGGCATCAACCTGGTCATTACCCGCGAAGCCGTTCCACAGGGAACCCTGACACCAGAGCTGTACCAGGAAACGCTGGCGCTGTACCAGGGCAAACTTGATGGGTACACCGAACATGCCTGCCGGGAAATCACTCTGGCAGAGGCCCCGGCCTGGCTGCTGGATTATTCCTGGAACGGTCCGGAAGATGAGGGGAATCAGGGGCGGATTAGCCAGATAGCCGTATTCCAGCGGCGTGGAGATACGCTGCTGACCTTCACTTTCAGCACCTCCTTATCCCTGAAGAACAGTCAAAAGACGATGCTGCTGGAGGTGATAAAGAGCTTCACCCCGTTGCCACCGGAGAATGACATCCAAAAGGACCAGCCGCGCTGACATAAACGAGGGATAACACATGAGTGAAGGACCAGGCGGGCCACAGGGAGCGACCGCAGGCGGTACGCTGGCAATGCGAATGCTGTCACAGCAGGCGATGGTCGCCAGCCAGATGAAACGGGCAGCCAACGACAAAGCCATTGCACAGATGCTGGCATCAAAAAAGTCTGGCCCCCCCGCCGCCAGGCTGGGCGATGAAATTCAGCACAAGAGTTTTTTGGGGGCGCTGGCAGGGGCCGTGCTGGGGGCGATAGTGACCATCGCAGAAGGTTGCCTGATTATGGCCGCCTGTGCCACCGGCCCTTATGCGCTGGTTCTGGTGCCTGCGCTGATGTATGCCAGCTATAAGGCGAGTGATTATGTGGAGGAGAAACAGAACCAGCTTGAGTCATGGATAAACAGTTTTTGTGACACGGACGGCGCCATCAATACCGGTTCTGAAAACGTAAAAATTAACGGAAAGCCCGCTGCCAGGGCCGCCGTCACCCTTCCCCCTCCTCCCCCACCTGGAGCAATACCTGAAGTCCCACAGGGGGAACCCTCATGGGGTGATATTGCCACTGACCTGCTTGAATCGGCAGCGGAAAAAGCAGTACCACTGGCGAAGGCCTGGGGGAACGCTGTTATCACCCTGACGGACAGCAATGCCGGTTTTATGGATCGCGTCAGCGCCGGCGCATCGCTTCTGTTTCCCGCCGGTCCGGTATTAATGGAGTTTGCCACCATGGTGGGCGGGCGTGGCGAAATCAAAAAAGATGTGGATTTCCCGGAAGCCGGTGAGGACACGGCGCTCTGCGACAAGGAGAACAAACCACCGAGGATAGCCCAGGGCAGCAGCAACGTCTTTATCAACAATCAGCCTGCCGCACGCCAGGGCGACAAACTGGAGTGCAGCGCAGCAATCGTGGGAGGTTCGCCGGACGTCTTTATTGGCGGTGAGCAGGTGACCTATCTGGATATCCAGCCGGAGTTCCCGCCGTGGCAGAGAATGATCCTGGGGGGAATAACGATAGCCAGCTATCTTCTGCCGCCAGCGGGACTGCTGGGAAAACTGAAGAATCTGGCGAGACTCGGCAAACTGGGGAACCTGCTGGGGAAAAGCGGGAAGCTGCTGGGGGCAAAGCTCGGCGCGTTGCTGGGGAAAACAGGTAAGTCGTTAAAAAGTATTGCCAATAAAGTCATCAGATGGGTAACAGATCCTGTCGATCCGGTAACCGGCGCGTACTGCGACGAACGTACCGACTTCACCCTGGGCCAGACACTCCCCCTCTCCTTCACCCGTTTCCACAGTTCTGTACTGCCGCTGCATGGCCTGACCGGCGTGGGCTGGAGCGACTCCTGGAGCGAATACGCCTGGGTGCGTGAACAGGGAAACCGGGTGGATATCATCAGCCTGGGAGCCACGCTGAACTTCGCCTTCGACGGTGAAAGTGATACGGCGGTTAACCCGTATCACGCCCAGTACATCCTGCGCCGCCGTGATGATTACCTGGAGCTGTTCGACCGTGATGCCCTGAGCAGCCGCTTCTTTTATGACGCCTTTCCGGGAATGCGTCTGCGCCACCCGGTGACTGACGATACCAGCGATGACCGCCTGGCACACAGCCCCGGTGACCGGATGTATATGCTGGGCGGGATGAGTGACACCGCCAGCAACCGCATCACGTTTGAGCGCGACAGCCAGTACCGGATCACGGGTGTCAGTCACACCGACGGGATCCGGCTTAAACTGACGTACCATGCCAGCGGCTACCTGAAAGCCATTCACCGCACGGATAACGGCATACAGACGCTGGCGACCTACGAACAGGATGCGCGGGGGCGGCTGACAGAAGCGGATGCGCGGCTGGACTACCACCTGTTTTATGAGTACGACGCTGCGGACCGGATCATCCGCTGGTCCGATAACGACCAGACGTGGAGCCGTTTCACCTACGATGCACAGGGCCGGTGCGTGAATGTCACCGGGGCGGAGGGCTATTACAACGCCACGCTGGACTATGGTGACGGCTGCACCACCGTGACGGACGGCAAGGGCATTCACCGTTATTACTATGATCCTGACGGCAATATTCTGCGGGAAGAAGCGCCGGACGGCAGCACCACCACGTATGAATGGGATGAATTCCATCACCTGCTGGCCCGCCACTCCCCTGCCGGGCGGGTGGAGAAGTTTGAATACAACGCCGCACACGGTCAGTTAAGCCGTTACACGGCGGCAGACGGCGCGGAGTGGTTGTACCGCTATGATGAGCGCGGCCTGTTCAGCAACATCACCGACCCTGCCGGGCAGACGTGGACACAGCTGTGCGATGAACGCGGCCTGCCGGTAAGCCTGGTGTCGCCACAGGGCGAAGAGACCCGGCTGGCGTACACCGCTCAGGGGCTGTTGTCGGGAATATTCCGCCAGGATGAACGGCGTCTGGGCATAGAGTACGACCACCACAACCGGCCGGAAACACTCACCGACGTGATGGGCCGTGAACACCACACCGAATACAGCGGTCACGACCTGCCGGTGAAGATGCGCGGCCCCGGCGGTCAGTCAGTGCGGTTACAGTGGCAGCAGCACCATAAACTGAGCGGCATTGAACGTGCTGGAACCGGCGCGGAAGGATTTCGCTATGACCGCCACGGCAACCTGCTGGCGTACACGGACGGTAACGGTGTTGTCTGGACAATGGAGTACGGCCCGTTTGATTTGCCGGTGGCGCGAACGGACGGTGAAGGCCACCGCTGGCAGTACCGCTACGATAAAGACACGCTGCAACTGACAGAAGTCATTAACCCGCAGGGTGAATCATATCTTTATGTTCTGGATAACTGCGGCCGGGTGACGGAAGAGCGTGACTGGGGCGGCGTGGTCTGGCGTTACCGCTATGACGCCGATGGCCTCTGTACCGCCAGGGTTAACGGCCTGGAGGAAACCATCCTCTACAGCCGGGATGCCGCAGGCCGCCTGGCAGAAGTCATCTCGCCGGAAGGGAAAACGCAGTATGCCTATGACAAATCCGGCAGGCTGACGGGTATCTTCAGCCCGGACGGCACATCACAGCGCACCGGCTACGACGAACGCGGGCGGGTGAATGTCACCACTCAGGGCCGACGGGCCATTGAATACCACCACCCCGATGAACACACCGTCATCCGCTGTATCCTGCCACCGGAAGATGAACGCGACAGACATCCCGATGAATCCCTGCTGAAAACCACCTACCGTTACAACGCCGCCGGAGAACTGACGGAGGTTATCCTGCCGGGGGATGAGACGCTGACGTTCAGCCGTGATGAGGCGGGACGTGAAGTGCTCCGGCACAGTAACCGGGGTTTTGCCTGTGAACAGGGCTGGAATGCAGCCGGTCAGCTTACCAGCCAGCGCGCCGGACTTTTCCCGGCAGAAGCCACATGGGGCGGGCTGCTCCCCTCACTGGTACGGGAGTACCGTTACGACAGCGCGGGTAATGTGTCAGGCGTCACCAGCCGGGAAGATTACGGACGGGAAACACGGCGGGAATACCGGCTGGACCGGAACGGCCAGGTCACGGCGGTGACAGCCTCAGGCACCGGGCTGGGCTATGGCGAAGGCGACGAGTCCTATGGCTATGACAGTTGTGGCTACCTGAAGGCGCAGTCTGCGGGCAGGCACCGGATAAGTGAAGAGACTGAGCGGTATGCCGGAGGCCACCGGCTGAAACAGGCCGGAAACACGCAGTATGACTATGACGCCGCAGGCCGGATGGTCAGCCGGACAAAACACCGTGACGGCTATCGCCCGGAAACAGAGCGGTTCCGGTGGGACAGCCGTGACCAGCTGACCGGGTATTGCAGCGCACAGGGTGAGCAGTGGGAATACCGCCACGACGCCAGCGGCAGACGAACAGAGAAACGCTGCGACCGGAAGAAAATCCGCTTCACGTATCTGTGGGACGGCGACAGTATTGCGGAAATCCGGGAATACCGCGATGATAAACTGTACAGCGTAAGGCACCTGGTGTTTAACGGCTTTGAGCTGATAAGCCAGCAGTTCAGCCGGGTACGGCAGCCGCACCCGTCCGTGGCCCCGCAGTGGGTGACGCGGACGAATCACGCGGTGAGCGACCCGACGGGCCGCCCGCTGATGCTCTTTAACAGTGAAGGTAAAACCGTCTGGCGACCGGGGCAGACCAGCCTGTGGGGGCTGGCACTCAGCCTGCCCGCAGACACCGGCTACCCGGACCCGCGCGGGGAACTGGACCCGGAAGCAGCCCCCGGCCTGCTGTATGCAGGACAGTGGCAGGATGCGGAATCCGGGCTGTGCTATAACCGGTTCCGGTATTACGAGCCGGAGAGCGGGATGTACCTGGTGAGTGATCCGCTGGGGTTGCTGGGGGGTGAGCAGACTTACCGGTATGTGCCAAATCCGTGTGGGTATGTTGATCCGCTGGGATTAGCATTTTGCCCCAGAATGCAGAAGACATTGCAAAAATTAACTGACAAGGCTGTTGCTGATATTATCGCTAACCCCAGACTCGCTGAAGATCTGATGTCGGCGGGGAGCTATGCACATTTAAAAAATGGAACTAATTTATATGCAGCCAGTTTTGGTAAGGCTGTTGAACGTAGGGTTGCACAGTTAGTTAGTGACAATTCCCGATTAAGCAAACTTGTTGAACATACTGGTCAGGCCAAGGGGGCTAATGGACAGTTTATATCGAGCCCTGACTTCACCACTAAAGGTAAAGGCGTGTTCGACGTTACAACAAATAAAGCACTCCAAGCGCATATATACAGATATACTAAAGCTGGTGTGTATACTCCCCATAATGATATTGGTTACTTGGTATATGATGTCGTATATGGATTATCTTTCTAAAGCGAACCAATGGTAACTAAATATGACAAAAGTTCTTGAGAATGAAGAGTTCAATTCTATACATATAGACGAAGGTGGGGTTTTTAATAGTTTACGCTTTGAAAAATGTCTTTTTCAAAGCTGTAGCATACTTAGCAGAAAACTAAATGATAATAGTGATTTACCTCCTCGCTTTGAAAACATTCTTATTAAAGATTGCACTGCTCTTAATTGTGTAAGTGGCCCAGCTTTTTTAAAAGATGTAACTGTTGAGAATTTAAGGACCGGTGATATTTTTCTTATTTATTCCACTATGTTTCATCATGTAACATTAAAAGGAAAACTTGGGGCAATAAAAATAAATAAAAAAGATTATGTGCGTGACTATGATAGCCATCAAAGACATATTGAGATGATGAGAACGAGATTTTATTCTCAGATAGATTGGGCGATGGATATATCACAGGCGAAGTTTTTAAGTTTCTCCTGCAAAGGTATCCCAGCAAAATTAATTAGACGAGATAGTGAGACTCAATTTGTTGTAACGAGGAAACGTTTCAACTCTATGGATGTACTAAATGCAGAATTTAAAGGACAATACCCGTTTGTTTATTTACTGCTGGAGCTCTTTTTAGAATCAGATGAAGATGACCAGGTATTAGTTACACCATTAGGCAAAGCAAAAAAATATTATCAGCCAATTCTCGAAGGATTTAGAGAGTTAAGACGAGCAGGAATACTCGAACCTGACTAAATAAGGGTTATATTCCGCCAGGATGAACGGCGTCTGGGCATAGAGTACGACCACCACAACCGGCCGGAAACACTCACCGACGTGATGGGCCGTGAACACCACACCGAATACAGCGGTCACGACCTGCCGGTGAAGATGCGCGGCCCCGGCGGTCAGTCAGTGCGGTTACAGTGGCAGCAGCACCATAAACTGAGCGGCATTGAACGTGCTGGAACCGGCGCGGAAGGATTTCGCTATGACCGCCACGGCAACCTGCTGGCGTACACGGACGGTAACGGTGTTGTCTGGACAATGGAGTACGGCCCGTTTGATTTGCCGGTGGCGCGAACGGACGGTGAAGGCCACCGCTGGCAGTACCGCTACGATAAAGACACGCTGCAACTGACAGAAGTCATTAACCCGCAGGGTGAATCATATCTTTATGTTCTGGATAACTGCGGCCGGGTGACGGAAGAGCGTGACTGGGGCGGCGTGGTCTGGCGTTACCGCTATGACGCCGATGGCCTCTGTACCGCCAGGGTTAACGGCCTGGAGGAAACCATCCTCTACAGCCGGGATGCCGCAGGCCGCCTGGCAGAAGTCATCTCGCCGGAAGGGAAAACGCAGTATGCCTATGACAAATCCGGCAGGCTGACGGGTATCTTCAGCCCGGACGGCACATCACAGCGCACCGGCTACGACGAACGCGGGCGGGTGAATGTCACCACTCAGGGCCGACGGGCCATTGAATACCACCACCCCGATGAACACACCGTCATCCGCTGTATCCTGCCACCGGAAGATGAACGCGACAGACATCCCGATGAATCCCTGCTGAAAACCACCTACCGTTACAACGCCGCCGGAGAACTGACGGAGGTTATCCTGCCGGGGGATGAGACGCTGACGTTCAGCCGTGATGAGGCGGGACGTGAAGTGCTCCGGCACAGTAACCGGGGTTTTGCCTGTGAACAGGGCTGGAATGCAGCCGGTCAGCTTACCAGCCAGCGCGCCGGACTTTTCCCGGCAGAAGCCACATGGGGCGGGCTGCTCCCCTCACTGGTACGGGAGTACCGTTACGACAGCGCGGGTAATGTGTCAGGCGTCACCAGCCGGGAAGATTACGGACGGGAAACACGGCGGGAATACCGGCTGGACCGGAACGGCCAGGTCACGGCGGTGACAGCCTCAGGCACCGGGCTGGGCTATGGCGAAGGCGACGAGTCCTATGGCTATGACAGTTGTGGCTACCTGAAGGCGCAGTCTGCGGGCAGGCACCGGATAAGTGAAGAGACTGAGCGGTATGCCGGAGGCCACCGGCTGAAACAGGCCGGAAACACGCAGTATGACTATGACGCCGCAGGCCGGATGGTCAGCCGGACAAAACACCGTGACGGCTATCGCCCGGAAACAGAGCGGTTCCGGTGGGACAGCCGTGACCAGCTGACCGGGTATTGCAGCGCACAGGGTGAGCAGTGGGAATACCGCCACGACGCCAGCGGCAGACGAACAGAGAAACGCTGCGACCGGAAGAAAATCCGCTTCACGTATCTGTGGGACGGCGACAGTATTGCGGAAATCCGGGAATACCGCGATGATAAACTGTACAGCGTAAGGCACCTGGTGTTTAACGGCTTTGAGCTGATAAGCCAGCAGTTCAGCCGGGTACGGCAGCCGCACCCGTCCGTGGCCCCGCAGTGGGTGACGCGGACGAATCACGCGGTGAGCGACCCGACGGGCCGCCCGCTGATGCTCTTTAACAGTGAAGGTAAAACCGTCTGGCGACCGGGGCAGACCAGCCTGTGGGGGCTGGCACTCAGCCTGCCCGCAGACACCGGCTACCCGGACCCGCGCGGGGAACTGGACCCGGAAGCAGCCCCCGGCCTGCTGTATGCAGGACAGTGGCAGGATGCGGAATCAGGGCTGTGCTATAACCGGTTCCGGTATTACGAGCCGGAAACCGGAATGTACCTGGTGAGTGATCCGCTGGGGTTGCTGGGCGGGGAGCAGACTTACCGGTATGTGCCGAATCCTTGTGGGTGGGTTGATCCGCTGGGATTGGCTGCAAGTTCTAAAATCAGCAGTTTGATGGACTATATTGGCGATGGTCGTCGTGTTAGTGGGCATACGGGTTTCCTGGATGGGGTTCGTTTATCACGTAGTCAAATAAACAATATTGCTAAAGAAATGGAGAAGCTAGGAATTAAAGTAATAAGGAAAGCAGATAAATATTTGCCACCAAATGCTAGGGCAGCTTTTGATTATGGCCTTCGCAATATTTATCTTAGGAAAAATGCTACCTTATATGAGGTGTATCATGAAGTGATTCATGCTAAGCAATTTGCGAAAATTGGACGAGAAGCATACGAAGCACTAGGACGTTTATCTAGGGAGGAACACGTTCTAAATGAAATATTAAAAAGTAAAAATTTATTCAATGAAGCGGAAATAGCTCATGCCATAAAATATGTTGAGGGATTGAGAGAAAAATTCATGATGGGACTAACAAATTGATAAAACATAACAAAATAACTATCGAAATGGCTCTTGACTTGGCTCGGCGTGAGTTAGAGTTAAGGGAAATTCCTTATATTAAAAATAGTCTACATGCCAATTACAGCTATAAATCTATTAGTATTGGTTCTAAGCAAGGTTGGTTAATTTCAGCGAAATTAAAAGTCCCTGAAACTTTTGAGCCTGATATGATATTTATTGAGATATCTGACCCAGAAGGTTTTATTAATATTCCTGATGTATTATAAACTACGTTAGAGGTTTTGTTATAAGGTAATCGGTTTCTTTACAGACCGCTGGCGTACATCGCACAGAGGCTGCTAACAGGGATATTCCTGCCTGGATGAACGCAAGGCAAGATCATGGAAATAGTGATATACATCACTATTTCCATCCTGATTTTAGATATCGCATTAATAAAACAGCGGATGTTAGCCAATATCGAAACCAGTAACCCGTATCACGCCCAGTACATCCTGCGCCGCCGCGATGATTACCTGGTGCTGTTCGACCGTGATGCCCTGAGCTGCCGCTTCTTTTATGACGCCTTTCCGGGAATGCGTCTGCGCCACCAGGTGACCGGCGATACCGACGATGACCGCCTGGCACACAGCCCCGCAGACCGGATGTATACAGGGAAAGATCATCAGAAGTACACTTTTTGTACTAAGTAATTCACATTTTATGTTTAAAAATTGAGATATTCCTCATTACCTGAAGCTGTTTTTTATTG
>OKTH01001416.1_pt1 | contig 9893 bp, 9 predicted proteins | sample 1606361 | NCBI WGS metagenome assembly OKTH01 (sample SAMEA3879575, study PRJEB24766) | human gut metagenome | biome: human-associated habitat; feature: feces | place: USA | collected 1985/1987 | reverse complement strand
AAGATAGTCTCTTTTTTTGTAGTTGAAATTTCCATCAAAACCCAGTATAATTGTTTATTTATAAACAACAGAAAGGGGTAGCGTTATTATGAGTGTATATGCCATTTATTTTAGCCCTACAAGAAGTACAGAAAAGATTGTAAAGATACTGGCCAGAGAATTTGGTAATTATGGGGAAATTGATTTAAGCAAACAAAGCTCAGGAGAAAACGTCAGAGCTTTTAAAGAAGAGGATATTTGTATCTTTGGTGTGCCGTCCTATGGCGGAAGAGTGCCTGCGCCGGCTTTGGAACGAATGAAGAAAATGAAGGGAAACCAGGCAACGGCGATTTTGGTTGCTGTGTATGGAAACCGGGCATATGAAGATACGCTTCTGGAGTTAAAAGAGCAGGTGGAAGCCTGTAATTTCTTTGTGACAGGCGCAGTCTCCGCAGTGGCAGAACATTCCATTATGCACCAGTTTGCAACAAGAAGACCGGATAAAAAGGATAGACAGGAATTAAAAGAGTTTGCAATTAAGCTTGTAGAAAAAATCAAAACAGGCCATGGAAAAGAAGGAATTACGGTACCTGGCAAGAAGCCATACCGCACCTATAAAGGAGTGCCTTTAAAGCCAAAAGCAAGTAAGCAATGTACAGCATGCGGACTTTGCGCCCGCCTTTGTCCGGTAGGAGCTATCTCAGCAAAGGAGCTTCGGAAAACAGATAAGAGCAAATGTATTTCCTGTATGCGGTGTGTAGAAAATTGTCCGGTAAAGGCAAGAAAGGTCAGCAAATTAAAGGTAAAACTGGCGTCACTGAAGATGAAAAAAGCCTGTGCAGACAGAAAATCCAATCAGTTATTCTTATAATAAAAAACGAAATCAGAACAGTCATGGTAGAAATACCATGACTTTTTCTTATTTATCCAGAAAAATAAACTTGCCAAAATAAGTACAATATGTTATTTTATTAGGGCATGTCAATTATTTAACGAAGAAAAGTGGAGGAAGACAGGGTATGTGGAAAAAGAAAACAAGTAAATTTCCCGGCGGAATTCATCCCACAGATGGTTATGATAAACTCATGACCATGAACCTGCCTGTTCAGGAATATTGGCCAAAGACTGTGACTATTTTATCAGAACAGTCTTTTGGAGGAACATGCAGACTTCTGGTCAAACCCAAAGATAAGGTAAAAGCAGGGGATTTGATCGGAACTGCAGAAGCCTTTATGGCAGCGCCTCTTCACGCAAGTGTAACAGGAGAAGTCCTGGAGGTGAAGGAAGTGATGAATCAGGGAAGAAAGATTTTGGCCTGTATTGTAGAGAGAGACCAAAACCAGGAATCTGCTGATACTAAGAAAGCCTATGAAACAGAGCTTGTGAACATGGACGAGATTTCCAGAGAAGAGATTCTGGCAGGTATCCGAGATGGCGGTCTTACCGGCATGGGGGGAGCGGGATTTCCGACTCATAAGAAATATGAGACAGATAAGGAAATTACTACACTGCTGATTAATGGTGTGGAATGCGAACCGTTTCTTACCTGCGATTACAGATTAATGATGGAGCAGAGTTTTGCACTGCTAAACGGTGTGGCATTGCTGTTTAAAGCATCCGGTGCAAAAGAGGCTGTCATTTGCATTGAAGATAATAAACCGGAGGCTATCCGTACCTTGAAGGAATTGTTGACAAAGGCAGGAACGATGCCGGATAAAAAAGGTTTTGCAAATATCAGGGTGGAAGAACTGCCTACCCAATATCCCCAGGGAGGAGAGCGCCAGCTCATTCAGGCGGTTGTAAAAAAAGAAGTACCGGCGGGGGGGCTTCCGGCTGACGTAGGAGTGATTGTTTCTAACATTGGAACAGCAAAAGCCGCAGCCGACATGATACTGGGAGGAATTCCTCTGATTAGGAGAAATGTTACGGTAACAGGCTGTGTAAAACAACCTGGTAATTATCTGGTTCCCATTGGAACCTCTGCAAAGGAATTAGTAGAGCTTTGCGGTGGTGTTACTGTGAAAGAGAACAGGATTATTGCAGGAGGACCTATGACAGGACCTTGTGTGGCTTCTGACTGGAATGGAGAAGAAGAGTTATTTTATGTGACAAAAAACACTTCCGGCATTCTGGTGCTGTCAGACAGCAAACAGGAGGAACAGCCCTGTATTCGCTGCTCAGGCTGTGCAAATGTGTGTCCGGCAGGATTGGTGCCTTATCAGATTGAATACGCTTTTTTAGAGGAAGATTATGATTTGTGCGAACAGCTTCATGCCAGTGAATGTATTGCCTGTGGATGCTGCTCTTATATCTGTCCGGCAAAAAGAGAACTTTCTGTGCGGACCAGAATGGCAAGAGACATGGTGAAACAGAGAATGCGTGAAAGGGCGGTGAAGAAAGCATGAGTCAGACAAGAGTGATTAATGGACCTCATATCCGTACAGAGCGGACAACCAGAAGCGTCATGATGAATGTGTCTATCTCCCTGGTTCCGGCCCTACTTGGCGCGATTTACTTTTTTGGTATCAGGGCATTATATCTGGCAGGGCTTTCCATTACGGTATGTGTTCTTACAGAATTTTTCTGGCAGAAATTAACGAAAAAACAGGTAACAGCAGGAGATTTCAGCGCTGTGGTTACTGGACTTTTGCTGGTACTGAACATGCCGGTTACAGTTCCCATATGGACCCTGGTGGCAGCAGATGTATTTAGTATTCTGGTTGTAAAGCAGATGTTTGGTGGAATCGGAAATAACTTTGTCAATCCGGCATTGATGGGAAGACTTTTAACCATGGTTGCATGGCCGGGTGCGGTGATGCAGTATGTTGCTCCAAGAACTTTAGAAACAGACGCTGTATCTGCGGCAACGGTTTTAGGTGCGGTGAAAACAGGCGGAGAGCAGGGATACAGCTACCTGCAGATGTTTTTAGGAGAGACACCGGGAGCCATGGGTGAGACCAGCAAACTGTTGTTGCTGGCCGGTTTTGCATATATGTGCTATAAGGGGATTGTCAATGCAGAAGCATGTCTTACCTATATTGGAACTGTGGTAGTGCTGACCTTTGTTTTTGGCCCGGAAGGACTTTTTACAGGTGATATTCTCCTGAATCTTTTCGGAGGCGGATTGATTATGGGAGGATGCTATATGTTATCTGACTATGCCTTTGTGTCCAGAAGAGGAAAACTTCTGTATGCAGTGACAGCAGGTGTGATTACTGCGGCAATCCGTATTTTCAGTGTTTATCCGGAGGGAATCTGCTTTGGTATTTTAACAGCAAACTGTATGGCAGGAATGCTGTCCCTGGTGTATCAAAAGCATGTATATGGAATTTCAGAAAAAAGAGGCTTAAATTGGAGGAAGAATAGATGAAAAATAAAAATGTAAGAGGGCTTCTTGCCCTGGTTGTGGTGACAGCTCTTTCTTTTGGAGTGATTTTAGGCTCAAAGGCACTGGCGCAGGATACAGGAGCAGGAGATGCGTCTAAAGAAGCGAAGGTTCTGGAAGAACTGGATACGAAAGGCGCTGAGAACATTCAGAAAGCGGTAAAAACAGACAAAGGTTATGTGGTTACTGTAAAGAAAAAAGGCTATGCCAGTGATATTGTCATGAATGTTTCTTTTGATGAAGCAGGAGAAACTGTGACAAAAGTAGAGGTAACAGATCAGAATGAAACAGAAGGTCTGGGCGCTAAGATTGCAGATGCAGAATTTTTAAGCCAGTTTGAAGGTGTAAAAGCTCCGGTGGTTCTGCCTGGCATGAAACTGGAGGGCGACAGCCAGGAAGAAAACAGCACAGAGGAATTAAAGGACGCTGTTTTTGTAGATGGAACTTATGAAGCAAAAGGCGAACCAATGGATGGTTATACAGACCAGGTGAACATGACCGTAAAAGACGGAAAAATTACCGAAGTGGTATGGGAGTCTGTAGGAGAAGACGGAAGCAAGAAAAGCGTGCTGTCTGAAAATGGAGAATATGTTATGACAGAAGACGGTCCAACCTGGAAGGAACAGGCCAAAGCTATGGCAGCAGCCTTAGTAGAGAACCAGTCACTGGATTTTGCAAAGCTGGATGAGCAGGGAAAAACCGATGCAGTATCGGGCGTGAGCATTTCTGTAGGTGGATTTGTAGACCTGGCACAGCAGTGTCTGAATCAGGCTGCCGGAATCGAAGAAACAGCAGAAGAGGAAACAGAAACACCGGCACAGGGAACACAGGTAGATGCAGTGTCCGGCGCTACCATTTCTTCTACAGCGGCAGTAACAGGAATCAATGATGCTTATGCATTTTTGCAGACAGTGAAATAAGAAAAGCGGAGGATACGATATGAAGTTAAAATATCCGGCAGAAGCATTTGCTTTTGGAATCGTACTGTTTTCTGCGGGAATGAAAGAGGCCTTTGCAGCAGGAATTCTGGTAATCCTGGCGACTGTTTTTGCAGAAGTTCTAAGAAATCTGTTAAAAGACTGGGTTCCTGAGTGGAGTCTGTATTTATGTGTCTCCATAGGAACCGTAGCTGTGTGCGCTTCTGTATTCCTGCTTGGATTTACTACTCTTGGAATTCCGGTAGATAATACAGGAATGTGGATTATGACCTGCATTTTGGGACTTTTTGTGGTGAAACATGTGCTTACAGGAGACATTGACGGAGAATATGGAGAGCTTTTCTGGGAATGTGCCATTGCCTGGGGCTTCTGGGTTCTTCTGGCAGTTGCAAGAGAATTTTTCGGCGCGGGAACCATTTTCGGCAACAGCATTTATCAGGGAGAATTCCAGTCTAAGATTTTCCAGGACACCATGTTTGGCTTCCTTACCGCAGGTATGGCGCTTGCCTTTACCAATGGAGTTCTGAAGAAAAAAAGTACCAACACCCACAGCCTTCTTGTGGTGCTGCCGCTGGCAGTGTTTATGCGGCCATTTGCCATGGAAAGCTTCGGAGCACTTTTAGGACAGATTTGGACCATTGCAGTACCGGTTATCTTATTCCTGTCCGTAAAGGTAACTCTGAAATTTGCGCGAACCAGCAGGGCGTATAAAGGCCTTCCGGTGGAAATGCTGGCAATGGGATTTATTTATATGATTTTGAGTATTTATTAAAAGATAGAAAAACGGTGCAGACTTGTGAATGTTATCCATAAGTCTGTACCGTTCTTTTTAACTTCAAATTTTTTATTCTTCCACAGCCTGCATCTTAATCTCTTCTTCAAACCCATCGCTATAGTGCATCTCATAATCATCCGTAATAAACACAGCCTGGACATCTGGCAGACTGTTTACAAGATCCCTTCCCTTCTCAAGTCCCAGAGCAAAGCAGGAGGTGCTAAGACCGTCTCCATCTACGGATTTATCTGAAATAATGGTGACAGAGACTAAATGATTGTCATAGGGCATTCCCGTAGCAGGATTTAAAATATGGTGATAAAAGGTTCCGTCCTGCTCAAAATACCGCTCATAAATTCCGGAAGATACCACAGATTTATCCGTAATATCCATGACTGCAATGGTTTCGCTGCGATCTGCAAAGGGTTTCTGGATACCAATGCGGAAGGGACTGCCATCCGGTTTATTTCCCACGCAAAGTACGTTTCCACCCAGGTTAATAGTGGCGCTCTTTACTCCATGTTCCAGAAGAAAGTCTTTGATTCTGTCAGCAATATAGCCCTTGGCAATGGCGCCAAGATCCAGCATCATGCCTTCTTTGGCAAAGGTCACCTGCTCCTTTGCAACCTGTACATCCTGATAATTTACCAGAGGAAGGGCAGCGTCCAGTTCTTCTTGTGTGGGGACTTTTTTCTGTTCGGAAGTGAAATCCCACAGAGAGGATACAGGACCTATGGTAATGTCAAAGGCGCCTTTGGAAAGCTCGCCGTATTCCAGACCTTTGGAAATAAGTTCTGCGGTTTCGGAAGAAACGGTATAGGCGTGTTCCTGTAGGGGAAGCGTGCCATGATTTAGCTGATAAAGCTCACTGGTTTCCAGAGTGCGGCTGAAAAGCTGTTCATAATCATCACATAAGTCCATAGCTGCCTGAAGCAGTTTTTCATCTTTGGAATCATAGAGGGTGAGAGTAACTACGGTATTTAATTTAAAAGCAGTGGCAGAAAGCGGCTCCTGCTTTTTTTCTTTTTTTTGATACAGGGCTGCAAATACCAGAAGCACTGTTACGCCCAGAAAACAGCAGATACCAATAAATTTTTTTCTCTGTGTCATAAAAGCTCCTTATGAAATCAATCTTTTTATCTTTCCCATTGTAAAATGACAATATCCCTGTGTCAAGATTCATATGATAGAATCAACGAAGAAAATGAGGCGCAACATGAAAAAAGGGATTTTGGTATTGGGAGTCATCATTACCCTTGCAGGGATGTTTTTTCAGGGAAAGGGAATGGAACGGGCAGTTGAAACCGTAGGGGAATTGTCCAACAGGGAGCATCCTAAGGTAGCTTTGACTTTTGATGACGGACCGCACATGGTTTATACGGAAATGCTGCTGGACGGATTGAAGGAGCGGGGGATTTGCGCTACCTTTTTTCTCATAGGAAAGAATATTGAGGGTAATGAAGAAATTGTGCAGAGAATGCAAAAAGAGGGGCATCTCATTGGCAATCATACTTATCATCATGTGAATTTAAAGGAGCTTTCCCAGAAAGAAGCAGAACAGGAAATTCAAAAGACGGGGAATAAGATTTATGAAAGCGCCGGCATCTGCACTGCCTTTGTCCGTCCGCCTTTTGGGGAATGGAGGAAAAATCTGGATTTAGATATGACTATGATTCCGGTGTCATGGAATGTTGATTCTCTGGACTGGACCACAGAAAATACGGAAAAAATTATAAAAAGGGTAGTGAAAGATGTGGAAGAAGATGATATTATTTTAATGCATGATGTTTATAAAACCTCCGTGGAAGCAGCGCTTCAGATTGTGGATATTCTGAAGGAACGGGGGTATGAATTTGTGACAGTGGATAAATTGCTGCTGGAATAGGAGATACATATGGATTTATTTGATTATATGAAAGAACAGACCCTGGAGAATGAGTCGCCGCTGGCCTCCAGAATGCGTCCTGTAACTCTGGAAGAGGTGGCAGGGCAGCAGCACATTATTGGAAAGGATAAATTGCTTTACCGGGCCATTAAGGCGGATAAACTGGGAAGCGTGATTTTCTATGGCCCTCCGGGAACCGGGAAAACCACTCTGGCAAAAGTCATTGCCAATACCACCAGCGCCAGGTTTAAACAGTTAAATGCAACGGTTGCAGGAAAAAAGGATATGGAAGAAGTGGTAAAAGAGGCTCAGGAGTATCTTGGCATGTATGGAAAGAAAACCATTTTGTTCATTGACGAGATTCACCGGTTTAATAAGGGACAGCAGGATTATCTCCTTCCTTTTGTGGAAGACGGAACCTTGATTCTTATTGGAGCCACTACAGAGAATCCCTATTTTGAGGTAAATGGGGCTTTGATTTCCAGGTCTATTGTGTTTGAGTTAAAGCCTCTTGGAAAAGAGGATATCTGTAAATTGCTGGACCGGGCAGTGACAGATGTGGAAAAAGGCATGGGAAGCTATCAGGCAGTGCTTCATGAAGATGCCAGAGATTTTCTGGCAGATATTTCCGGTGGAGATGCCAGGGCTGCCCTAAATGCTCTGGAACTTGGGATTCTTACTACAGAGAAAGGCCCGGACGGGAAGATTCATATTGATTTGGAGACTGCCTCTCAGTGTATTCAGAAAAGGGTGGTGCGGTATGACAAGACCGGGGATAATCACTATGATACTATTTCTGCGTTTATTAAAAGTATGCGGGGGTCAGACCCGGATGCAGCGGTGTTTTATCTGGCAAAGATGCTCTATGCAGGGGAAGATATTAAGTTTATTGCCCGCAGGATTATGATTTGTGCTGCAGAAGATGTGGGAAATGCAGACCCACAGGCATTGCAGGTGGCAGTGGCAGCAGCCCAGGCAGTGGAGCGGCTTGGCATGCCGGAGGCGCGGATTCCGCTGGCTCAGGCAGTGACCTATGTAGCCAGCGCGCCCAAGAGCAACGCTGCTTATTTAGCTGTTGATGAAGCTTTGGAAGCGGTAAGAAGTACTAAAACAACAGTTCCTGTACATCTTCAGGATTCTCATTATAAGGGAGCCGGGAAGCTGGGACATGGCATTGGTTATCAGTATGCTCATGATTATCCCAATCATTATGTAGAGCAGCAGTATCTGCCCTCAGAGCTTTCCGGCAGGGTATTCTACCGACCTACAGAGAACGGATACGAAAAGAACATACAGGAATATTTTGCGAAAATTCATGGAAGTAAGGAACAGGAAGAAGAAAAATGAGAGAAGAGCAGCATGATTTTTCCAGGGGAAGTATGCTGGGGAATATTCTCCGGCTGTCCCTTCCTCTGATTGTGGCGCAGTTTATTAATGTTTTGTACAATATTGTGGACAGAATGTACATTGGAAGGATTCCAGGAGCAGATTCGGCGGCTCTTACAGGAGTGGGAGTTGCTTTTCCTATTATTACAGCCATTACCGCGTTTTCCCTGCTGGTGGGAACAGGAGGAGCGCCTCTTTGCTCCATTGCCAGAGGAAAAGGAGATGAGAAGAGAGCAGAGCACATTATGGGAAATTCTTTCCTTATGACTCTGGTTATGGGGGTGGCGCTTCTTGGAATGGGACTTTTGGTGAAGGAGCCTCTGTTATATGCCCTGGGCGCCAGTCCGGCAACCTTTGGCTATGCCAATGATTATATCAGTATTTATCTTTTGGGTACGGTTTTTGTGATGATTAGCCTTTCCATGAACGGATTTATTAATTGTCAGGGCTTTGCAAAAATGGGAATGCTTACAGTACTCATTGGAGCAGTGCTGAATCTGATTCTGGACCCTGTGTTTATTTTTGTATTTCATATGGGTGTGAAGGGGGCTGCCATTGCAACGGTACTTTCCCAAATGGTATCAGCTCTTTGGGTGGTGCGGTTTCTCACCGGAAAGAAGACCTTGCTTCGCCTTCGGCTTTCTTCTATGAAACCGGATTTTCCCTGCATGGGAGAGATTTTAAGCCTGGGGCTTTCTGGCTTTATTATGGCGGCAACCAACTGTGGCGTCCAGGTGGTTTGCAATGTAACTCTTCAATCCTATGGCGGGGATGTGTACGTGGGAATTATGACTATTGTAAACTCTGTAAGAGAGGTGTTAAGTGTTCCGGCCAGTGGACTGACCCAGGGAACACAGCCCATTTTAGGCTTTAATTACGGAGCCGGGGAATATACAAGAGTGAAATCGGGAATTAAAATTATGTCTGTGATTTGTATGGTATATACTACTATTGCCTGGGTGATTACGTTGTTGATTCCACAGGTATTTATCAGCCTGTTTAATGGAGGAGAAGAGCTTATGGAGCTTGGGGTACCTGCCATGCGGATTTATTTCTTTGGATTTTGTTTTATGTCATTACAGTTTGCAGGACAGAGTGTCTTTACAGGGCTTGGGAAGGCAAAGCAGGCCATTTTTTTCTCCCTGCTTCGGAAAGCTGTCATTGTGATTCCTCTGACTTTGTGGCTGCCCAGGGTGGCAGGCCTTGGGGCAACCGGAGTATTCTTAGCAGAGCCCATTTCCAATTTTATTGGAGGAACTGCCTGTTTTGTAACCATGCTTTGTGTCATCTGCCCTGCACTTTCAAGAAAGCAGTAGTTTTTCGGCGATTTCCTTACAGATTTCAGCCACAGATTTGTTATCGGTAGAGATGACAAAATCAGCGGCAGCCAGGTATTTGGCCTGTCGCTGCTCCATAAGGCTGGCAATGCTTTCCGGCGTTTTGCGGTCTTTTAATAGAGGACGGGAGGTGTCTGCCTTTGTCCGGCTAAGGATGGTTTCCGGGCTGGCAGTTAAGAGGACAATCTTACCGTTCTTTTTCATTTCT
>OKTH01001377.1_pt1 | contig 10152 bp, 9 predicted proteins | sample 1606361 | NCBI WGS metagenome assembly OKTH01 (sample SAMEA3879575, study PRJEB24766) | human gut metagenome | biome: human-associated habitat; feature: feces | place: USA | collected 1985/1987 | reverse complement strand
GTTTCCTTCGGCGTTAAGAAGGGCAGACTGTTTGAGCGTAGCGAGTTTCTGCCCTTTAGCCGGAGGAAGCACCGGAGTAGCCGGAAAAACGCAGCCTTGATTCTTTCTTTTTGGTTCTTTTTCTTTCGTATCAAGACGAAAGAAAAAGAATATTCAGCAAACTATTCAGCAAACATAGGATCCCAAGCAGGAAGTCGGATAGGCTTCTGTTTCAACACCTCGAGAGCTTTTTTCGATGCATATTTCGTTTCTACTACTAGACGGAACATATATTCGTTAAACCAATCATCTGTCATAATGAGATAGCCCTGATAACCGGCGGCGGGTCCCCAACTATTTTCAACCATCCATTTCGTCGGTTTTCCATTTTTGTCAAGATCGACGGCCATAAGAGTCATGGCGTGACTGGAGCCACTGGCAAAACTTTGGATACGTTGCTTCTTGTTCATGCCAAAAGAAGTACCCATAAGAGATTCGTAGTCGTAGTTTTTGACATCCAGCAGACCACGGTCAGAGTTTAGAAACTTACCTACATCGCAAGAAAAATACATCATCGTGCTATCCTTGAGAGAAGAAATAGCCATTTCTTTGATATCCTCGATGGGAAGATTGACATAAGTCCAGTTTTTGCCGTCGTAACGGTGGCGGTCGTAATCTATCTCATAACACTTATAATATTCACGGCTCGGATCGTTCATTAACATGACATAATTATCAATCAGTTTTTCGTCACCATACTTTTTCAGGAAAGAAAGCGGAGTGTAAGTTTCGGTAGACACAGGCTCACCCTTAGCGTTATATTCAGTCCAGGTAAATTCAGTAGGAGGAACACCGAGATTCAACACTAACATGCGGTAGATGGTGCTCAACATCTCTGTTTTTGTTTTCTCAAGGGCAGCAGGCTTGACACCTTGCGCAGCGAGATCACGGAGTTGAAGCCCCTGTTCACGAAGTTTCAGGGCGATCAGACCTGCCATACGGGAGGTATTTTCACTACTGTTGGTTTCGGGCATCACATCTTTGGGAACAAGCCCGTATTTACTGACAATATCGGCTACACCGGTGAATGTTCCACCGTCACTCAAAGGATTACGGAAGAGCCATTCCACCATTTTATCATCCATCGGCTTACTGCTGGTGTCGATAATACCTTGTAGAAAGAGGTTGGCTTTCTCCAGTTGGTCGAAGAAGAAAGGATAAGTTTGCGAGAATTCGAAGGAACCGAGGTTATGCTTGGCGATCGCTTTGGCACGCATCACATTCAAACCTGTAAAAAGCCAGCAACGACCAGAAGATTTTTGGTCGGTGATACCTTTAGAAGACACTTTGATAGAAAAATGCGTATCCATGCCTTTCAGATTATCCTGGTTGAGAGCCAGTTTACGAATGTCGTTGCTACCGATAGCATTGCGGATAGCCTTGTCGGTGGGAGTGTTTGCATAACTCTGCTTGATTTGTTGCATCATGGAGTCGCTGATGCCGCCTTTCACTTCTTGCGCTTGTGTAGAATAAGAAAAAGCACATAAAACAAAAATTGATAAAATCTGTTTATTCATTGATATAAATAATTAATTAATAGCTGACGGATCATGATATACTGATAAATTTTGTTTTGGTGTATGGGATTAAATCATGCAGTTTTATTTATCAGCATATCGAGAAACATCTTATTCCGCAAAAATACGATTCTTTTTTAGATTTATTATCTAAGAACATCAAAACTAATCGGAATAAAAGAGTTTTCTTTGCAGTCGAATTCCTCACAGAGAAATTATGAAGAAATATATAATAGGAATATTGATGATGCTTCCATCCATCAATATGATGTCAGCCGCGGCTGACAGTACGGCAGTAAAGAGCGATGAACTGCAAAGGTCTACAACTTCTATCAGTGATACTACTCCTACAGATATTGAAGACACCCCGTCAGACACCATTCCTGCCCTTTCCAAGCGCGAGTTGCGTCGCCAGCGCGTGGCAAACCGGAATTTGCACTATAACATATTAGGTGGTCCCAGTTATACGCCGGACTTCGGTTTGTTAGTAGGCGGTAGCGCACTGATGACGTTCCGGATGAATCCGAGTGATACCACCCAACGACGTTCGGTAGTGCCGATGGCCATCGCATTGATGTTCAAGGGCGGACTAAACCTGATGACTAAACCACAACTCTTCTTTAAAGGCGACCGTTTCCGTATCTTCGGAACCTTCTCTTATAAAAATACAATCGAGAATTTTTATGGCATCGGATATTCCACCAATAAAGATTATGAACGTGGAGAAGATACCAGCGAGTACCGTTATAGCGGCATTCAAGTAAATCCATGGTTCTTATTCCGTCTGGGTGAAAGCAATATCTTTGCCGGTCCCCAAGTCGATTTGAACTATGACAAAATTACCAAACCGGCTGCCGGAATGGTTAATGAGCCCTCATATATAGCGTCAGGAGGTACGGAGCACGGATACAAGAATTTCAGTTCAGGACTTGGTTTCCTGCTGACGTATGACACACGTGATATTCCCGCCAATGCTTATAGCGGAACTTACCTTGACTTCCGGGGAATGATGTATAATAAAACGTTCGGCAGTGATAATAATTTTTATCGATTGGAAATAGATTATCGCCAATACAAAACAGTAGGTCGTCGTAAAGTTATAGCCTGGACAGTGCAGAGCAAAAACGCATTTGGAAACGTTCCATTAACGAAATATGTACTTAGCGGAACTCCTTTCGATCTTCGCGGTTACTACATGGGGCAGTTTCGCGATAAATCCTCACATGTAATGATGGCCGAATACCGCCAGATGATAAATACAGACAAAAGCACATGGGTGAAGAAGATGTTGAGCCATATAGGATATGTAGCCTGGGGAGGATGCGGATTCATGGGACCTACTCCGGGGAAGATAGAAGGCGTACTTCCGAATCTCGGATTAGGGTTACGCATTGAAGTCCAACCTCGCATGAATGTACGCCTTGATTTCGGCAGAGACATGGTGAACAAGCAGAATTTGTTCTATTTCAACATGACAGAGGCTTTCTGACACTATTTAAGCGACGTTCTGTACACAATTTACACGAAAGATTGCAAAATAGATAATAAAAGACTGCACATAAATAAAATTAATCCTTATATTTGCGCAAGCTATAACACAGCAAGAGCAAATAATAGGATTTTTTTATGAAGCAATTTATATACTTTTTTTCGGGGCTATTACTTCTATTCGTCTCTACCACCCATGTAGTTGCACAAGAAGTGTCTGACTATTCTCAACTGAGTGAAGAAGATTATAGTAGAATAGTTCTCCCTCCACTATCTGTTTTATTCGAAAACGCTAAAAACAGCCCCGTTTATGAGATGGCAGACGTAAAGGCGACAATAGAGCGCAAATTACTCAGAAAAGAAAAATGGTCATTTCTGGGTTTCTTCAGTTTACGGGGAAGTTATCAATACGGAATGTTCGGCAATGAGTCCACCTATACGGACGTAGCTGTTGCCCCTTACCTCACCTACTCCACCCAAGCACAAAATGGCTACACTGTAGGAGCTGGTTTAAGTATTCCGCTAGATGATCTGTTCGACCTCAAAGGACGTGTCAGCCGGCAAAGGCTTACACTCCGAAGCGCAGAACTGGAACGAGAAGTGAAGTACGACGAAATCAAAAAGAATATTATTGAAATGTATGCAATGGCTACCTCGCAAATGAAAGTTCTTCAGATGAGAAGCGAGAGTTTGGTGCTTGCCAATGTGCAATATGAAATATCTGAAAAGAATTTCGCAAACGGAACGATAGAGTCTACAGAGTTGGCTGCCGACAAAGAAAGACAATCCTCCGCTCGTGAAGCATACGAGAAAAGCAAGTTTGAACTGACAAAAAGTTTAATGATACTTGAGGTTATTTCACGCACTCCTATCATACGAAAATAAAAAAAACAAGATATGAATTTCATCATTTCCATTATACGCACTCTCTTTCGCCACCGCTGGTTGATACTGGTTGGGACCTCTATCTTCACATTGCTCGTTTTCTACTACACACGCCACATGCGAGGTGGATATGATGTGAAAGCAACACTTTATACAGGAGTAGCCTCGGGATATAATTTGGAAAGCGACAAGCGTACAGACTGGGCAACAGTGCAAAACTCCATGGATAATCTGATAAGTATCATGCAAGCCGAGAGTACTCTTAAAAGAGTATTTTTGCGATTATTCGCTCGTGTACTTATCCAAGGAAATCCAGACCATGAAAATGACGGAATTACCCCATCCTGTTACAGTTACACCTATAACCATTTAAAAAACAGTCCGCATGGACCCGAAATATTAAAGTTGATCGATAAATCAAGTGAAGAGAAAACAGTAGCCAATTTTGAGTCATATATGCGACCCAAAAAGGGTAACTATATCTATGAAATGTTCTACTACAATCACCCCTTCTACAGCTACAATGCTTTAAAAAACATCAGAGTGCAACGTCGGCTTACAAGTGATTTGTTGGACATCAGCTATACTTCCGGTGATCCTGGCATTGCCTACAACACAGTAAGTATCCTGATGGATGAATTCGTAGAAGAATACCGCCGCATCCGCTACGGAGAAACAGACAAAGTAATCAAATACTTTGAGGAAGAGTTGCAACGCATCGGAAAGAAGCTAAATTCAGAAGAAGATGACCTGACTAAATACAACGTACAAAAACGAATCATCAACTATCTTGACGAAACGAAAGAAATAGCAGCTATCAGTAAAGAATTCGAGCTGCGGGAACAGGATGCACTTTTTGCATATAACAGCACAAAATCGATGCTTGAGGAGCTGGAAAAGCACATGGACAACAATGCCAAGCAAGTGCTCAAGAATATGGAATTCATGGATAAGCTAAGAGAAGCGTCCAATATCACCAGCAAAATTTCGGAAGTAGAAGCCATGAGTGATCCAAAGCAAAAAAATGAAGAATCCCTGACAGGTGACAAGAGGCGATTGGGCGAACTAAAACAAGAACTGAATGATTTAACGAATTCCTACGTAGGTCACAAATATACCAAAGAAGGTGCCAGCCGTATCAATATTATCGACCAATGGCTGGAACAGACCTTACTATATGAAAAAGCCAAAGCTGAACTGTTAGTCGTGCAGGACGCCCGCCGGGAATTGAACGACCGTTATGTGTTTTTCGCCCCTGTAGGTACCACCATCAAGCAAAAAGAACGCTCCATCAATTTCACGGAACGCAGTTACCTGACTGTGTTGCAGAGTTATAACGAAGCCTTGTTGAGAAAGAAAAATCTGGAAATGACTTCTGCCACATTAAAAGTACTCAATGAGCCTACCTATCCAATTGGATCTAATTCAACTAACCGCAAGCAGATTGTTATTGCTGCTTGTGTGGGTAGCTTTTTGATAATCATTGCTATCTTATTACTGATCGAACTCCTCGACAGGACATTGCGTGATGCAAACCGGACCAAACGCGTGACTGGATTTAAAGTGATAGGAGCCACTCCCAACCCGTCTTCCGCCCGTTATGGAGGATTGACAAAAACGTATGTTCAACTTTCAGTCAAAGAGTTGAGCAACTCCCTGCTCAGTTTCCTGACCAAACGAAAATCACCCGGGGTATTTATTATCAACCTGTTCAGCACCAGTGAAAACTCCGGTGAGGAAATCATCGGAAATCTGATCTGCGGATATATGCAAAGTCGTATGCTAAATACAAGGTTCATCATGTATGGAGAGGACTTTAACACCGAATCCACTCAATATTTGCTTGCAAAAAGCATCACAGACTTTTATACCTTGCAAGGAGAAGACATACTGATCGTTGCCTATCCGCCATTGTCGAAAAGCAATATACCAACCGCTCTGCTACACGACGCTAATGCCAACATTCTGGTAAGCCCGGCCGACCGCGGATGGAAAACGATTGACAAGCAACTTTGTGAGCAACTTATAACACAGATGGGCCAAACGGATGTTCCGTTCCGTGTATGTCTGACTAATGCCAACCGCGATGCGACAGAAGATTTCACAGGTCAGCTCCCCCCCTACACCTTGTTGCGTAGAATCAGCTATCGTTTTAGCCAACTGTCGCTTACAGAAAGAAATAAATTCAATCTAAGAGGAAAAGCAAAAGAGACAGAGGAAGAAGAAGATGACGAATAATAGGATAGGAACTTTCCATGTCCTGCTAGCTCTACAATTCGCATTGATAGCAGCAGGTATGTTAGTAAGTATCAAGGTAGGACTATTCTCAATGGTAATCATCTTGCTATTTACCACTATCTCTTTGGTACAACTCAACAATGACGAACAAACAAACTGGAAACCGGGACAAAACATAATGGCCTATATGTTTGCAGTCTGGTTATGTTTCTATCTCCTGGAGATTCTAAATCCCAACAATGTGCAGGAGGCATGGAATATCAACCTGACACCTTATGCACTTATACCTTTAATATGTGCTTTTATCGTCCCGCTCGTTATCCGTACCAAAAAAGACATTGAGCTCTTGCTGATTGTGTGGTCAGTGTTTGTCCTTATTTTTACTATAAAAGGTTACTGGCAGAAGAATTATGGATTTAACTCCAAAGAACTCTATTTCTTACATGTACTGGGCGGATGGCGTACACACATCATCTGGTCCGGCATCCGCTACTTCTCCTGTTTCTCTGATGCAGCCAATTATGGAGTACACGCAGCCATGTCAGCTGTCGTTTTTTCCATCTCCGCCTTTTTCGTAAAATCCAAATGGTTGCGTATTTATTTCATCCTCATTGCCGCCGGCGGACTTTACGGAATGGGAATATCAGGAACCCGGGCAGCCATGGGAGTTGTCATGGGAGGAGTGTTGATGATAACCATCATCGCCAAAAACTGGAAAGCATTACTGGCGGGAATCTTTGTATCAGTCTCTATATTTTGCTTTTTCTACTTTACGAACATAGGAAACGGCAATCAATATATCTATAAAATGCGCTCTTCTTTCCACCCGTCCGAAGATGCTTCATACCTTGTCCGTGTTGAAAACCGACAAAGGATGAAAGAACTGATGGAAAAAAAACCGTTAGGTTACGGCATCGGACTCTCCAAAGCCGGCAACTTCGATTCGAAGGAACGGATGCCCTACCCTCCCGACTCATGGCTAATCAGCGTATGGGTGGAAACGGGAATTGTCGGACTAATACTCTACCTCTCCATACATAGTATTCTTTTCGCCTGGTGCTCATGGATACTTATGTTTAAAGTACGCAATAAAAGTCTGCGGGGGCTAATAGCGGCATGGCTGTGTATGAATACCGGATTCTTTATCGCCACTTACGTCAACGATATCATGCAGTACCCAAACCAGCTACCTGTTTACATCGGTTTTGCACTCTGTTTTGCAGCTCCACATATTGACAAGCGTATGAGTGAAAAAAGTGAAGAAAAAGAGCAACATCTATTCAATAACGAAACCAACAGAGACAAGGATGACAACTAATATTCCAGATATATCATTTATTACAATTTGTTATAATGGGTTCAAAGACACCTGCGAACTGATAGAATCGCTACACAAAAAATTGAAGTCTGTGAGCTATGAAATCATAGTCGTAGACAATGCTTCGCGCGAAGATGAAGCAACAAAAATACGCGAATTATACCCAACGGTTATCAGCATCCGCAGCAATGAAAACGGAGGTTTTTCCGGTGGCAACAATATCGGAATCCGCATTGCAAAGGGCAAATACATCTTCCTCATCAATAATGATACATATATCGAGTCCGACGAAGTCGCCTGTTTGGTAGAACGCCTGGAAAGCCGTCCGGAAATCGGAGGTGTATCGCCGAAAATACGTTTCGCCTTTCCACCACAACACATACAGTTTGCAGGATTTACTCCTCTGACAAAGATAACGTTGCGCAACAATATACTGGGTTTCGACTGTCCGGACGACGGCAGTTACGACACGCCCCATCCCACCCCCTATCTGCATGGGGCAGCTATGATAATTAAGCGTGAAGTGATTGAAAAGGTAGGAATGATGCCGGAAATTTTCTTCCTTTATTATGAAGAATTGGACTGGAGTACAAGCATGACTCGTGCCGGCTATGAACTATGGTATGAGCCCCGCTGCACTGTTTTTCATAAAGAAAGCCAGAGCACCGGACAACTAAGTAAACTGCGCACCTATTTCCTGACACGGAATCGCCTGCTCTATGCCCGGCGCAATATGAAAGGCATAGAACGATGGATGTCCGTACTCTATCAGAGCACCGTCGCTGCCGGGAAAAACAGTCTGTCATTTGCGTTCAAAGGCCGTTTCGACCTATTTTGTGCTGTCTATTATGGAGTCTGCTCAGGCCTATTCATGTCCTCGTCAAACAAAAACAGTAAAAACGCATAAAACCCTAGATACTATGAACATCATTGACTGGATTCTCTACATTCCCCTCGCGTTATGCGTATGCTACCTATTGCTATACGCTATTGCCTCCAAATTTTACCGGGCTCCCCAATATCCTGAAGCCCGTATGCTTCGACGCATCGCCGTGCTCTTTCCTGCTTACAAGGAAGACCGTGTAATTCTCGCCTCTGTAGAGAGCTTTCTTAAGCAAGATTATCCGAAAGAGCTCTATGATGTCATAGTCATTTCCGATCAGATGCGACCGGAAACAAACGAAGCGCTGCAAGCCCTTCCCATCCGTCTGTTAACGGCAAATTACACGGAAAGTTCGAAAGCCAAAGCAATGACACTGGCAATGGATTCCATTGATACGGACGCATACGACATTGTAGTCATCATGGATGCCGACAATATGACAACGCCCGACTTTCTGTCCACAATCAACCGCGTATTTGATAGTGGCATAAAATCTGCACAGGCCCACCGGACAGGAAAGAATCTGAACACAGACATTTCCGTTCTCGACAGTATCAGTGAAGAAATAAACAATGGTTTCTTCCGTAGCGGTCATAATGCCGTAGGGCTTTCTGCCGGACTATCAGGTTCGGGAATGGCTTTTGAAGCAAAATGGTTTCACCAGCAGGTGAAATATCTCTGGACAGCAGGTGAAGACAAAGAATTGGAAGCCATGCTTTTACAACAACGCATCTATACAGTTTATCTGCCCGACTTGCTTGTTTTTGATGAGAAAACACAAAAGAAAGAAGCCATCAGCAACCAGCGCAAACGCTGGATAGCCGCACAGTTTGGCGCTCTTCGTACTTCGTTGCCACATTTACCCAAAGCACTTTTACAAGGGAATATAGACTATTGCAATAAGATATTCCAATGGATGCTCCCTCCACGGCTGGTTCAATTGGCAGGAGTCTTTGGACTGACGTTCGTTTTTACCGTTACCGGCATTATATTAAGTTTGTACAATGGCGGCCACGAATGGATGATAGCAATAAAATGGTGGATATTGTCAGCGGCACAAGTAGCGGCCATGACACTACCTATATCGGGCGATAAATTATTCACCAAGCAGGTAGGAAAAGCCATTCTAAAAGTTCCGATGCTTGCAGTCACTATGATAGGTAACTTATTCAAATTAAAAGGAGCCAATAAAAAATTCATCCATACAGAACATGGTGAACATCATAAATAAATATCAAATATAACAGGAATTAATAATTAAGAAAATCGCTATTGAAGTTCAACGAATCTTCCGCACCAACAAACATGGTATGGATTTCGTTGCTCTTGAAAGTATTCGGGAATTGCAAAAAAATGACCATGCAAACGAATACTTCATTTTCGTTACTCCTAGTGAAGACAGATGCTTGGAAGAATCGGAGAATGTACATATTATCGAACTAAAATGCCCCACTTACCCACTTTGGAATGTAAACGGATTCTTGATGTTTTACATTTACCTGAAGAGCAACTGGTAGCCGTATATAATGCCTCAAGCTATCATTCATTTTAATAATCTTCTCATTATCAATAAAATAATCATGACAGATAGCTTTTAAAGACGTATCTATCATACTTTTATTACAAAAAACGGACATCTATCACACCTATACTGCGTCCATTTTAGTATAGTATTAGGTGAGAATACCCATTTAAAGGCATAAGGATGCACACTTTATAGGATGATAATCTGTATTTGACAGCTTAATAATCTATTGAGAGCGTTAGTTTTTCTATAGTTCACA
>OKTH01001373.1_pt1 | contig 10195 bp, 3 predicted proteins | sample 1606361 | NCBI WGS metagenome assembly OKTH01 (sample SAMEA3879575, study PRJEB24766) | human gut metagenome | biome: human-associated habitat; feature: feces | place: USA | collected 1985/1987 | reverse complement strand
CAAAGTGTTTCATGCCTTGGAACAAAGTGTTTCAAGCAATGAAACAAAGTGTTTCGTACGGTGAAACAAAGTGTTTCAAGCGTTTGAAACTATTTGAAACACCTGTCGAAGTTCTCTGAAGCACCTATCTACCTGATTAACTTGACCATAGCTACTGTTTTGCTTAACCTGTTCTTTCAGGAAGTACTAAATCATTTTTCAGTCAAGAATACATGAGTCATCAGCTATTAACGCCTGATTTTTCGATTGTTAATAACTGACATGTCAATCATTAATAGTTGACACATCAAGCGTTAACATGCTTTCAATCAATAGATAATGTAAGAAACATGTTATAAAATGTGATGGTAGCAGAGTGAGAGCAACTGCTTGCTCTCACTCTGCTACCATCGGATCTCTCATAACTGAAATACCGATGAATAAAGGAATGTAGAGCGATAGTTAGAGCATGAGAGCAAAACTCATGTTAAATTGATTGGGAGAGAAATCTGATATTTTCTCCGCTAACTCTTTTTTGCAGCTTAATTCCCTTGCTTTTCGATATTCTTTTTTATATTTGCCTACAATAAACAGGAGATACGACGATTGAAATATAAGATATTGATAGGATGTATGTTGTGCTTGTTCTCTTTTATTCCGAAAGGGGCAGCTAATCTTGTTCTCAATCCTTATACCAGTCAGGAGATATCTGCTGATTCCATCATCGAACGTGTCATGACTTTTGCCCCTTCTTATGAAAGTATCGTGAGTGACTATCGCGCGAACCTATATATAAAGGGCAAGATGAATATTCAGAAGAAGAATTTCATTCTCCGGTATGTACCTTCGATGTTTCGCTTGCAGAAAGGAGTACGCGAGTATCTGCTTGAAACGTACAGCGACCTGCATTATACAGCCCCCAATATCTATGATCAGAAAGTAAAGGCGTCGCAAGGTACCGTGAGAGGGAACAGGGGCTTGCCGGGACTGCTCGAATATTTTAATGTCAATATCTATTCGTCCTCCCTCCTCAACGATGAACGCTTGCTGTCACCGCTTGCCAAAAACGGAAAGAAGTATTATAAATACCGGATTGACAGCGTGATGGGTGACCCTAATAATCTCGATTACCGGATACGCTTCATTCCCCGTACCAAGAGCGATCAGCTGGTGGGCGGCTATATGATTGTCAGCAGCAATGTATGGAGCGTGCGGGAAATACGCTTTTCGGGACGGTCGGAACTGATCACGTTCACTTGTTGGATCAAGATGGGGGAAGTGGGAAAGAAAGACGAGTTTCTTCCGGTGCGTTATGATGTCGAAGCCCTTTTTAAGTTTCTGGGAAACAAGGTAGACGGCAACTATACCGCTTCGCTGGACTATAAATCTATCGAACTGAAAGAAAGAAAAGTACGGAAGAAAGAAAAGAAAAAGTATAATCTGTCGGAGTCGTTTTCCCTGCAATGCGATACAAATGCTTATAAGACGGATGCTTCTACATTCGGAGTGTTGCGTCCCATCCCTTTGAGTGAGGGCGAAAAGCAACTTTATAAAGACTATATGTACAGACGCGATACCGTGTCGGTACAGCGGAAATCCAAGAGTCAGGCTTTCTGGGGAACAATGGGGGACCTGATGGTGGAAGATTATAAATTCAATCTGTCCAATATCGGGAGTGTCCGTTTCTCACCGTTTATCAATCCGCTGTTGTTCAGTTATAGCGGAAGCAATGGATTATCTTACCGGCAAGACTTCCGTTACAACCGGATTTTCAGAGGAGACAAGTGGCTCCGTATCGTGCCCAAGCTGGGTTATAACTTTACACGGAAAGAATTCTACTGGTCGTTGAATGCCGACTTCGAATACTGGCCGCAGAAGCGGGGCTTCTTCCGGCTGAGTGTAGGTAATGGTAACCGCATCTATAGCAGTAAGATGCTGGATGAACTGAAAGCGATGCCGGATAGTATTTTTAATTTCGACCTCATTCATCTGGACTATTTCAAAGACTTGTATTTCAACTTCCGTCATAGTTTTGAAATAATCAACGGACTGGATATCAGTCTCGGTTTTTCGGCACATAAGAGAACAGCCGTCGAGAAGTCCCGCTTCGTGATTACGGGAGACTATCCGATGCCTCCTCCGGAATTTATGGAACGGTTCAGAAATACCTATATCAGTTTCGCCCCGCGCATCCGTGTAGAATGGACTCCGGCGCTTTATTACTATATGAACGGAAAACGTAAAATCAATCTGCGTTCTGACTATCCGACATTTTCGGTAGATTACGAACGGGGAATAGAGGGAGTATTCAAGAGTACCGGAGAGTATGAACGGGTGGAGTTCGACCTTCAACATAAGATTCAGCTGGGATTGATGCGAAATATTTATTACCGTTTCGGATTCGGAGCATTCACCAATCAGGATGAACTGTATTTTGTCGACTTTGCCAATTTTGCCCGGCACAACCTTCCTGTCGGGTGGAATGATGAAATCGGCGGTGTGTTTCAGGTGCTCGACGGACGCTGGTATAACTCCTCCCGCCGTTACGTACGCGGACACTTCACTTATGAAGCCCCTTTTCTGATTCTCCGCCATCTGATGAAATATACCCGCTATGTGCAGAACGAACGTCTTTATATCAGTGCACTGTCTATGCCGCATCTCCAGCCCTATCTGGAATTGGGGTATGGTATCGGTACGCATATCTTTGATGTGGGAGTTTTCGTCAGCAGTGAAAACTGGAAATTCAGCGGGATAGGATGTAAATTTACTTTCGAGTTGTTCAACCGATAGTTTTTCCTCTCAACTATTGCATAGTGTGCAGAAAATACATATCTTTGTAAGGAAGAGGATGAGGAAAAATTTAGCAGAAAAGAGGTGTAGTCGCCTCGCAGGCACAGGTATTTTCCTGGAAAATAAATCTCTGGTATAAATACCTCTATTTATTTTAGTAAAATCTCATCCTCTTCCTCTCCTTTTTATATATGCAGCAACAAGATGGACGGACTTCTAATTACGATACTGATTGTGACCGGTTTTCTGGTTTATAAAATGATTTCTTCGAGCCGGAAACAGGAAGGATACAAGAGATGGAAAGCAACAGGCAGCGGTGATACTGCAAACGAAGAAACTGCCGGAAACAAATGGAAACATGGTGCATGGCTCAGGCATGCTTTGGGAGTAACCACTCCTAAAGCGAGAACGTATCCTGTATTTGATGAAGAGGCGGTGGTGTGGTGTGCCGGTTTGCTGGGAGTAGAGGCGGTGAGATTGAAGGAAATACTGCAAGATGTCTCTTCCCATTATCGGGAATTCTGGATAAGAAAGCGGAAAGGGGGATACCGTATGATCTCTGCTCCGGACAAAGAACTGAAATCTATTCAGGATACTATTTATCATCGTATATTGCTGCCCGTCAATGTGCATCCCGTCGCTACCGGATTCCGGCGTCAGCATTCCATTGTCGATAATGTCCGCCCCCATCTGGGGAAACGATGTGTCCTGAAGACGGATATTCACGATTTCTTTCTTTCTATACGCAGTCCGAGGGTGAAGCAAACCTTCGAAAATATAGGTTATCCTAAGAATATATCGAAGGTGTTGGGTGAGTTGTGCTGCAGGCGCCGGCATCTGCCGCAAGGAGCGTCCACCAGTCCGGCATTGAGTAATATCATTGCTTATGAGATGGATCGGAAACTGGCGGCGATGGCAGAGGAATTCGGGCTGGCTTATACTCGCTATGCCGACGACCTTACCTTTTCGGGCGATGTTTTTCCGAAAGAACAGGTGCTTGTCCGGGTCAAAGAAATCATCAGGGAAGAGAAGTTTGAGCCGAATCACGAGAAAACCCGTTTCCTGAATGAGTATGACAGGAAGATTATCACAGGTATCTCTGTCAGTTCGGGTGTGAAGCTGACCATCCCTAAAGCCAGAAAACGGGAGATTCGCAAGAATGTCTATTTCATTCTGACAAAAGGGCTGGCAGAACATCAGCGAAGAATCGGCTCTCATGATCCTGCCTATCTGAAGCGGTTGATAGGAACGCTTTGCTATTGGCGTTCCATAGAACCGGACAATACTTATGTATCCGATTCTATTGCTGCTTTGAAACGCTTGCAAAAGGGGGATTGACAGATGGCGACGATCGGTTGTGTTTCACATGCTGTGCTGTCTTAACCGATGATTGTTATCCGTCCGCTTTCCACTTTAGCGTACTTTCTTTTCACTGCCTCCTGAATGCCTCTTTGCATGGATGCTTCGATGTTTGATCCCATACGGGGGAATCCGAATAGTTTGGCACAGGCTTTGGCCAGGTCCGGAAGGGGCAGGCTGACGGAGTCGGTCAGTACGTATTTCACTGCATTTGCGATTTCTTCCGGGGGCAGGTCTGTAGCTGCACGATTGGAATCGGTACGAAACTGTGAATAAGTTCGGTATTGTGCTTCGTCCAGCCACAGGAAGTCGATCCCGTTATGTCTGCTACGGTAAAAGTTCAGCCTGCGTATAAGAGCATCCAGGTGAGAACCGGTTTGGGACATGCGTGATATTCCCCATGCAGCGTTTATCTTTTGGCAGATCAGGGATTGGCTGATCGGGGCTTCGTTTTCCATGATTCTTTTGATTTGAGAGAGGAGTATAGGGATACTTCTTTCAAAAAAGAAATCTGTTGCCTGGTATTGCCCTGCGGTTAATTCAGTTTCCTGATACACAACTTTTCGTTTTTTGTATCTGTCTTCTTTGATGGCGGCGGCAAGACTGAATGCGAGTTGTTTTTTGGAGATGGCAGGATATGCCGCTTTGAGAATCTCCGGTTTCGCCGTGTCTTTTTGTTCTTCCGTCCGGACAGTTTCTTCTTCGTTCTCCTGATTGCTGTCCGCATGCTGTGAGATTCTTCTTCGTAGGGTTGCAATTACTTCATCTGGTTTTTCCCACCAGTCCATCGTCCATATACGGCAGATGTCCCATCCAAGCGCTTTCAGTACATTGTTTTGAACAATTTCCCGGTCGCGCGCTGTTTTGGTACGTTTGTAGTTCTTTCCGTCACAAATGATACCTAACCGGTAACTGGACGGATTTTGAGGATCGACAATACCTATATCGATCTTATATCCGGAGCAACCTATATCCGTATGCACGGTATATCCTAAAGAACGCAGCTTGTCGGCAATAATCTTCTCGATGGAAGTCTCTTCATCCGGGAGATAGATATTGCTGGAGGTATTCAGCGGGTGTTTCATCCCTTTCTCCGCATATTCAAGAAAACGTTTTAGTCCGGCTACTCCGATGGAGGAGGTCCGGTTTAAATCAATCATATCCGATCTCAGTGTGGAGAAGATGATCATTTCATATCGGGCACGGGAGACGGCTACGTTCAGTCGTCTTTCACCTCCCGCCCGGTTCAACGGACCGAAGTTCATGCTGACGCGCCCTTCGGCATCCGGGCCATAACCGACAGAGAACAGTATTACATCCCGTTCGTCTCCCTGCACATTTTCAAGGTTTTTGATAAACAGAGGCTCTTCACATTCCAGTGCAAAGGTTTCCAGTTCGGGGTGGAAGATGAAGAGATCGGATAATAAATCTTCAATCAATGCCTGCTGGACTACGCTGAAAGTGACTACGCCTATACTCTTCTTTCTTAACTCTTCGCTTCTTAGCCTCCTTGCTATTTCGTCTACTACGGCTTGTTCTTCCGCTTGGTTCTGGCGTGATTTTCCTTTGTCATAATAACCGTCGACAGCAATCCTTCTTACTTTCGACTCGATATTGTCCGGAGACGGGAAAGTCATAAGTTTATTGTCGTAGTATTCGGAGTTACTGAAAGCAATCAGGCTTTCGTGTTTGCTCCGATAATGCCACAGCAGGTATTTGGAAGGGATTGACAGGGCGAGGCAGTCGTCAAGAATACTTTCCAGATCTTCCATCTCGATATTGTCTTCGTCAACGGTATTGACGGAGAAGAAGCTGGTGGGCGGCATCTGCTTGGGGTCTCCTACGATGACCACATTCTTTCCCCGGGCGATGGCGCCTACTGCTTCGTAAGTCGGCATCTGTGAAGCTTCGTCGAAGACGATCAGATCGAACTTTTCCGCGTCGGTGTCAATATATTGGGCAACAGATATGGGGCTCATCAACATGCAGGGACACATACGTGGCAATAAGGTCGGAATCTGGTCGAATAGTTTCCGGATGGATATACCGCGCGCATTGTTGCGTATGTTCTTTTGCAATATTCCGACCTCTGAGCTCTGGATAGCTTCGTGGGTAAAGGATGGAATGTTGGACGCCAGTTTGGCAAACAACTCCTTCTTGGTAATGTTTTCAAAGTTGGCGGATACTTGTTTGTATTTGGCTATAATATCGTTGAATATCTTGCCGTTGAATAATTCCAGTGTCGGTTCTTTGCCAATGATATAGCGAGTGGCGGTTTGGTAGAAACTTTTGCGGAAGCCACTCAGGAGCAGGTTTGTAGGGATATTCTTTTCCTTATACTTTTCTGCGATGAATCCGAGGCCCAGTTCGTTCAGTTTGCCTGAAGCTTGCTGCCATTGATACCAGTCTTTGAGTTTATCCAGATTCTCTTTCCATGTTCCGGCTTTCTGCAAAGCGATGTTTGTCCAGTCGGCAGAGTTTGCGTAAAGTGACTCTGCGGCTATACCCAAAGTGCCGGAGAGCTGTTGCTCGGTGGCTGTAAGCGCTTCGGACAGCTGATACAATTCATTGAGGGAGTGGGAATGAATATCTTTGAATGTCCGGATACCTTCCGTCAGTTGCAACGCTAAGTTCTGTTTGATCCGGGATGTTTTTGCCACATCTTTCGAATAACTTAGCAACAGGGAATGGAGGGAAGACATTTCACAGATAATCTGATTGATCGTTTCCCATTCTTCGTCCCTCCCGAATCTTCCGAACAGAGAAGGTAGCTTGGCGACGTATTTGTCTGTAAATTCCAGTTCTTCCCGATAACGGATGACCTGATGGAGCAGAGGGTTGACGGCTTCCCGCTTTACCGGTCTCAGAGCATACGCACGAAGCTCCTTGATAATCTTCCTTTGTCCGAAATATCTAGGGAGGAACCATTGGGCGGATACACGATTCCATTCGGCCAACATAGGACCGGCATTTATTTTTAGGATATCTTTGGTGAATCCGTTTTCTATTGCTGCTTTGACTTCGTCGCGTTTCTTGCCGTGTTCCGCGACTTTCCGGTACTCTTCCAGTGTTTCATTCAATAAAGGAGTGGTCAGCAGTTCGGGCGTGAGTTCCGGAATATCGAGTATCTTTCGGATAATGGCGGCGATTATTTCGAAATCCTTGCGGGTAGGATGAATATCCGTGTCTTTCAGTAAAGCGGAAAAGATGGATAGTTTCAATTGTATGGCAGTCAGCAAACCGATGAAAGTCGTGAGCGTTTGTGCTGCTTCTTCTTTGAGGGCAGACGAATATTTGTGAATAGTGATTCCCGTCAGCGGATGAAGATGCGGGTGTCCGCAGGCATTGGCAGTTCTTACCAAAGACTCGACGGCATCTTCCCAATGTGAGAATTTATCTTTATCCAATGTGTTCAGATAAGATAATGGAATACGGAAGTAAGGCTCGGTCTCTATGGACTGGTAATGGATGATAGCATCATACAGCGAAAGTCCGAAAGGATATTCCTTGTGTAAGGCTTCGATATACTTATTGAGTTCTGTCCGTAACAGAAGCAGACGTTCGGCCTCTTTCCGGAACTCTTCGGGAGCGGTTTGCCGGATGATTTCACTTGTTGCTTTGAGTTGCGAGATAACGGTGGACTTCTTCGTCTTGTTGGAGTGAATTTCCAGACAGAACGGGGCAAGTCCTATGGCTGCCAGCCTGTTTTGGACGACGGAGAGGGCTGCCATCTTTTCGGCAACAAACAATACGCGTTTCCCTTTATAAAGTGCATTGGCGATAATGTTCGTGATTGTCTGGGACTTTCCGGTTCCCGGAGGTCCGTGCAGGATAAAAGTCTTGTCGTGTACAGCCTCGTAGATTGCTTCCAGCTGAGACGAATCGGCAATGATGGGCAGTACGATATCTGCCGGAGATAACTGTCGGTCCAAGTAGGTGGCATCCATCTCCTCCGTGACTGCATCCCATTCGATCTTTCCGTTGATGAGGCTGGAGACGATTTTGTTTTGGACCAGTTTGGGAGCATTGTTGTGGATGTCGTTCCACATGATGAACTTGTTGAACGAGAAGATACCCAGAATAGCCTGTTCTTCCACATCCCATTTACGCTGATTCTTGATGCAATGCCGGATGATGGAGTAAATCAGCTTGACGTTGACTCCACTTTCGTCAGCCGGAAGCGGATCGAGTCCCGGCACGGAGATACCGAAGTTTTGGCGAAGCATTTCCAATAAGGTAATGTTCATCATCGTTTCCTCTTCCCGCGAACGAATCACATACCCTTTGGCGGCTGACTTGCGAATGATTTCAACCGGCAGCAGCAATATCGGTGCATAGCGGGGACGTTCGCTGGAGGGAGTTTCGTACCATTTCAGAAGACCGAGAGCCAGGTAAAGCGTGTTGGCCCCGTTCTCTTCGATAGAGGTACGGGACGAACGGTACAGGTGGGTCAGTGCCTTACCTAAATCATTCTCCGGTAAATAAAAACGTAACCTTTTCTGTGAAAGCTCCGAATTTACAAAATCGGTAATCGGATCAGATGCCGGTATGGATGAGTAGATGCCAAATTCCATTACCGGATTTTCCCATTCGGCTGGACGGTGGAGGATACGAAATTCATCCCCTTCCGCTAACGCATCTTCCAGACAGGCAAGGTTTGCCGGAATCAGCTGAAGCGTGTTTTTGGTAATCCGGATATTCAGCAAGTTGTTGCGCAAACTTAGATCCAGTAGACTTCTTTCCCAAAGCAGTTGCTTGGTGAGAACTGGTTGGGTTTCGCTGCCCGACAAGTCATACGGATTCACGCTTTGCGGGGTAGCATGCGTTGTATTCCTATAAATATCCTCTTCCTTTTCTTCTTTTATTTCCCAGATTTGTCCGTTTAACACCCGCTGGGGGATAGGGCGGATTCCCGAATGTCTGGCTCTTCTGACATCGATTGCAAGGATGAAATTTCCCGAATCGCTTAGTTTGCCGTCGGCACTTTTCACAGCATTGTCGAAACCGGTATTGTACCCCATACTCATGCAGGTGGTTTCTACCAGAGTGATGTCATAGATTCCTTCGGCTGTCCGTTTAGTCAGTAAAGATACATCATCGATGGTAGCGTCCGGAAAGGTTTCCGGCACCAGCCAGCCACCAGCAAAAGCATGTCCTTTGGTGATGACGATGAGAGCATTCAGTCCTATGGATTCGAGACAGGAAGCGTATAGCAATGCCATGTCGAGACAGGTTCCGAGCTTTTGTGACAGTATGGAATCTGTCAGGCGGACACGCTGCCCGTGTTCTTCAAAACTGGCAGGAACAGTACTGTAGATAATCTGCTGTTCGGTGAGGGCGGTGTAGATAGCTGCCATTTGCTTTCTCACACGGTCCGGGTTACGGCTTTGATATTCGTCCAGCGACGGTGTTCCGGTCCATTGTTCCAGAATGGCGGCGGCCCTTTTGATAACAGGAGCAAGCACGGCATGATTGGGCGTGATGAATGCAGCCAGCATTTCGGGGAATATATTGATTCCGCCCCATTGGTCGTATGCCAGTATGTCGATAGGATATGTCTGGGTAAAGATCAGTTCCGCTTCGGAGCGGATTTCTATTTTCAGGCTTCCGGACATACGCTCGGTCAGTTGGGCGAAATAATTGGCGGACAGGACAAGGCTGAATGACTGCAGGCACACGGAATCATTGGCAGGAATTGCTTCTACAGCCACAGGGGTGATATTGCCGAAGTCGGGTTCGGCAGTTATTAGCACCTGAATGTCTCTGAATGGCTCGGACGTCATGTTTTCAATCGAAAGCCGGTGGATGACCGATACTTTATTTTGCTGCATCGCGAAGTTTATAAGTGGCAGATAATCAAACTGCACCTTGATTTTGTCCAATGTTCCGTTCATGTCCGTAGTAATATAATGTTAGATTTGCAATATTACAAAAAATACGAATATGTTCCTCTTTTCTTTTGCTATTCTTTTGTCGGTCAAGAAAATATTTCTACCTTTGCGCCCGATTTATAGATAATATAATGTCTTATTTAATTAAAGTATTAAACAATTTATTTATTAAT
>OKTH01001356.1_pt1 | contig 10314 bp, 7 predicted proteins | sample 1606361 | NCBI WGS metagenome assembly OKTH01 (sample SAMEA3879575, study PRJEB24766) | human gut metagenome | biome: human-associated habitat; feature: feces | place: USA | collected 1985/1987 | reverse complement strand
TTTCCAACGCCACGGGGTATCTGATTCAGGAAGCCTACTCGCTGGACTTCATTTCCTCTACGGCGGATTCCATTGGGAAAAATATGCAGACCCTTGCAGGCGTTACCACAGGCGGCTTGTCCTCGGAGGGATTTTATGTCGGGTTCCTGCTGATTCTCATTCTGGTGGTGGGGCTTTACGTTGCCTACACAGGGCTTATCAAACGGGAAACCACAAAAGCCATCCATGCCGTTGTCAATTTTGTGGTGGTGTTCGTGCTGTCCGCTGCCTTTATCGCCTATGCTCCTGATTATATCGGGAAAATCAATGAATTTTCCGCAGACATCAGCAATGCCAGCCTGACCCTTGGTACAAAGATTGTGCTGCCGAACTCGGAAAGCCAAGGAAAAGACAGCGTGGATTTGATACGGGACAGCCTGTTTTCCATTCAGGTTAAGCAACCGTGGCTCCTGCTGCAATACGGCAACTCGGATGTGGAAAGCATTGGGGCTGACCGTGTGGAACGCCTGCTCTCAACCAGCCCAGACGAAAACAACGGGCAGGACAGGGAAGAAATCGTGGTGGAGGAAATCGAAGACAGGGAAAACACCAACCTTACCATCACAAAGACCATCAACCGCTTGGGAACCGTCTTCTTCCTGTTCATGTTCAATATCGGTATCTCCATTTTTGTATTCCTGCTCACAGGGATAATGATTTTCTCACAGGTGCTTTTTATCATCTACGCCATGTTCCTGCCTGTGAGCTTCCTCCTTAGCATGGTTCCCTCTTTTGAGGGGATGTCAAAACGTGCCATTACAAAACTGTTCAATACCATCCTTACCAGAGCCGGAATCACCCTGATTATCACGGTAGCGTTCAGTATTTCCACCATGCTCTACAACCTGTCTGGGGAATATCCGTTCTTCCTGACGGCGTTCTTTTGCCTCAAGTATAAAATCCATTTCATGAATGACGTCAGTGGTGATCGTACTGCTGATGTCATTTTTTAATATGGAGTTGTTTTCATTCAGCGCTTCGCGGAAAACATCGCCTACGAGAGCACGCATTTGATCGATCGTATTAAGAGGAAGAAGAATATCTCCTGTTTCTGAAGTGACTGTCTGAAGTTGAGTTTTTTCTTTTTCGGGAGTTTTTAACTTAGATTTTTTTTCTTTTAATTCGGGAATGAGTGGTTTTAAGTCTTTTAAGAGCATTCCTTCGTTTTTGAGTTTTTTGATACAGCAGAAGAGCTGAATGTCATCTTTGGTGTAGTATCGATGTCCCATTTCCGTTCGCCCGATCGTCAGGTCGAGTTCTTCTTCCCAATATCTTAATACATGTGATTCGACATTGACCTGTTTTGCGGCTTCGGAAATCATAAATCTGACTTCACCCATTAATATGTGAACCTCCTCATTTTGCTTTTGAGGTTATTATAGCATAGACCATGACTTCAGAACGAAAAAATCGTTCGTCAAGTTCCTACAAAAAAACACCGCTCCACATAGGAGCGGTGCTTCTCTTTTGTGATCACTTTGCGATTTATATTACTCAGCTGAGATAGCGCCTGTCGGACACGCAGCTTCACAAGCTCCGCAGTCTACACAAGCATCAGCGTCGATCTCGTATTTGCCATCGCCTTCAGAGATAGCGCCTACAGGACATTCAGCTTCGCAAGAACCACAGCTTACGCATTCATCACTAATAACGTGTGCCATAGTATGTATCCTCCTTTTTTGAATTTAAAAAGAGAAACAAAGAAAGGTAGTTCTCTTTATTATCACTATTTTAATACAATGAGTTTGAATATACAAGTGATTTGTATGTTCTAAATTAAGAACCTAAACCCGGTCGAATTCTTCTGTGATCTCTTTTGAAGGTGCTTTTGTGAGCAGGCTTACAATGACGATCATAAGGCATGATACGCTGAAAGCCGGGAGCAGCTCATAAATGTTCCATACACCGCCGAGAGGACGTACGAGGTATTTCCAGATGAATACCATAGCTCCGCCTGAAATCATTCCGGCAAGTGCGCCCTGCCAGTTTGAGCGTCTCCAGAAGAGGGCAAATAATACGACAGGACCGAATACGGCGCCAAAACCTGCCCATGCAAAGGAAACGATGCCGAATACCGAACTGTTCGGATCACGGGCAATAAAAGCGGCGATTACCGCGATGGCAAGCAAGGTGAAGCGAGCTGCGTTCATTGCTTTTTTCTTGTCTCCCGTTTTGGCAACTCTGTCGCCGAAAAGGTCGGAAGATACGGCGGAGGATGCAGCCAAAAGCTGTGAGTCTGCCGTGGACATTGTAGAGGCAAGAATGCCGGCAAGGATCGTTCCCGCAAGTAAGGCAGGAAGAATACCGTGTTTACTTAACAAGTCGGCGATCTGCACAATGATCGTTTCAGAATCGGAACCTGTCAGAGTTTTTAAAGCGCCTACATCGCTCATTGCCAGACCGATCACACCGATCAAAACCGCAACTGCAAGGGAAATGACAACCCAGATTGTCGCAACGCGTCTGGAGAGCGTGAGTTTTTCTTCGTCCTCGATAGCCATGAAGCGAAGCAGGATATGAGGCATACCGAAGTAACCGAGCCCCCATGCGATCATGGAAATAATATTGATGATCGGATAAGGCTGTTCGACACCTGCAACAGGATCGTATGTAGTCATCATCGTCAAATATCCCGGAAGCGACTGTGCGTTCTCAACTACGGCAGGGATACCTCCGGCAATATTGATGCCGAATATAAAGACGATGATCAGGGCAACAGACATGATAATACTCTGAATGAAGTCTGTTGTTGAGGCGGCAAGAAATCCGCCAAGCGCCGTATACCCTACGATGACGATCGCACTTATGATCATAGCGGCAACATAATTAACCCCGAACAGGCTGGAAAACAGTTTTCCGCATGCGGCGAATCCGGAGGCTGTGTACGGTATGAAAAATATAACGATAAAAATCGCTCCGATAGATTGAAGGATCTTACGCTGATCTCTGTATCGGTTACTGAAAAAAGAAGGAAGCGTGATCGAATTGCCGGCTACGAGAGTGTAGCGGCGGATCCGTTTTGCTACGATCCTCCAGTTTATGTACGTTCCGATGGCGAGTCCGATGGCAGTCCATGCCGCATCCGCCACACCGCTGATATATGCCACGCCCGGCAGACCCATCAGAAGCCAGCTGCTCATATCGGAGGCTTCGGCGCTCATTGCCGTCACAAGAGGTCCGAGCTTACGCCCTCCAAGATAAAAATCGGTCGTATCATGGTTGTTCTTGGAACAACGGTAGCCGACATAGAGCATGGCGCCAAGATAAACAATAATGGCGATCATAATACAAATGTGTTCTGTTGTCATGTTTGTCACTCATTCCTTTCGCAAAATGTGCAATATATTGTAAAATTGTACCATAATAAGGGGATTTCTTCAAGAAATAAAAGTTTAGTAAAAATTCACATTTATTTTGTATGATATGGTGTATTATAAAAGGATAAAAGCGGAGGGATAAATTATAATGAAGAGAAAAATTACAGCAGCGGCGGCATTTGCATTGTGTGTGGCAATGGGAGTCTGCGCATGCAGTCCGTCTGAAAAGGAAGATACATTTACGGGAAAGGAAAAGGAAGAGCTTGCGTGGCAGCCGAATCTTGACCGGATTTCCCCTGAAGTATATGCAGATATCAGTAATCTTGACCTGAAGCCGGGGACGTATATATCAGTCATCGGAAAGAGAGAGGGAACGGCTTACTGGAGCGAAGTGCAGGCCGGAGTTGAGCAGGCGGCGGAAGACATTAATAAGCATCTGGGATATAAAGGGGAGGACAAGATAAAAGTTCTTTATAACGCTCCGGCAGACAGTGAGAATATTGACGAACAGGTGAATATCCTTGACGAGGAGCTGGCGCGATATCCGGATGTGATCGCTGTTGCAAGCGTAGCGGAAGATGCGTCGGCTGTTCAGTTCGATCTTGCGGCAGAAAACGGAATTGCAGTCGTGGCATTTGATTCGAGGAACAATTATCAGGGAATTCAGTGCACCTGCATGACGGATAATGTGGCGGCGGCAAAAGAAGGGGCTCGGAAAATGAGCGAGGCGATCGAAGAAAAAGGAGAGATTCTGTTGATCGCACAGGATTCTGTTTCGGGAACGGCAAAAGAGCGAACAAAGGCAGTGACAGAAGAAATTACGGCAAATTATCCGAATGTGAAGGTTGTAGAGACGATCTATATGGATCAGTTTGACGATCTTAAGATGCAGGCTGCAGCGGACGAACTCGGGGTGACGAAAGAGCAGCTTGCCGAGTGGACGGTGGAATCGTCCGGTCAGACTCCGGCAGATGAAGGGGAAGAAGCGATGTCGGAAGAGGTGCGCACGAAACTGGAAGATATTCGCGCTGTCGCGGACGGGATGACAGATGCGGATGTGGTTGCCCGTTATATGGAAAAATACCCGAACCTGAAGGGCTGTTTTGCGGTAAATGCCGATGCGGTTTTACTGGCAATGGATGTTTTTGAGACAGCAGAAAATGAAGAAGATATCGTGTTGATGGGATTTGATGCCGGAAAGGAACAGATCGCGGCATTGAAAAACGGAACGATAGATGGTCTTATTGTGCAAAATCCGTTCGGCATGGGATATGCGACAGTTGTGGCGGCGGCGCGGGCTGCGCTTGAGATCGGAAATGAGGCAACCGTCGATACAGGATATGTTTGGGTGGATAAAGAAAATATGGACGACCCGGACGTGAAGGGGATGCTTTACGAATAGTCTTCGTCAGGCGTAAGCGGATGCTTTACAAATAGTTTTCGTCAGGCGTAAGCGAGGAAACTCTGTTTTCCATTAGCGGGTAAAGAGTTACCCGCTCCGACTGAGTGAAAAGATAAATTCAGTGCCGACTCCTTCGGTACTTACTACATTAATATGCTCGTCATGAGCTTGAATAATTTCTTTTACGATGGACAGGCCAAGGCCTGTCCCTTTTTTATCTTTGCCGCGGGAAAGGTCTGATTTGTAAAAACGCTCCCATATTTTAGTCTGCTCTTGCCGCGGGATTCCGATTCCGTGATCTTTTACGGAAATAAATACTTTTTCGTTCTTTTCACTAACCTCTACAGTAATCAAAGAATCGTTTTCGCTGAATTTAATTGCATTATCGATCAAGTTATAGAGGACTTGCTGGATCTTACGTTTGTCTGCCAAAACAAAAACAGCATCAGGCATGAGAAGCAGTTCGATGGAAATATGTTTTTGGGTACAGGCAGATTCAAAAGATGCGGCGGTACTTTTCAGAACTTCCTGTATGTCAAAATCTGACTTGTTAAGAAGAAGTTCTTTTGTATCGAATTCATTTAATGTCAGCAGATCTCGCGTGAGGTCGGTGAGACGCTCTGTTTCAAACAAAATAATATTTAAATATTTTCCGTACAATTCAGGCGGGATCGTTCCGTCGGCCATTGCCTCAACATATCCTTTTATGGACGTGAGAGGAGAACGAAAATCATGAGAGACATTTGCGACAATTTTTTTTTGATAGTCATCCATATCTTTCAGTCTGACTGCCATGTAATTCAGTGAAGCAGAGAGATATCCGAGTTCATCATGAGTGTGTACCGGAATCTCATAGTCAAGATTTCCGATAGCGTATTGTTTTGCCGCTTCGGAAATCTGCCTGAGCGGACGATGGATGAAAAACTGCACGCCGAGGAGAAAGATAAGAGAAAGTGCGAAAATGACTGCTGTGGAGATGTATACCTGAGTCATGATCGGAGCGCATCTCTCTTCGATGGCAGAGACGGGACTGTGGATCAGAAGGTATCCCTTTGTAGAAAAACCTTGTGTCACAGGCGCCATAACGGTGATCATATCTTCGTCAAAATATCCGTGATATGTACCTGTAATATAGCGGTTTCCGCCGATTTCGGCAGGGTTGAAGTCTTTGATCCTATCAGGACATACAGTGTCTTCTAAACTGGAAGAGGTAAGTGTTCTTCCGGTACTGTCTACGAACCAGATAGAAGCGTTGAAGTACAGTCTCATTGCAGACAACTGTGACTGGACGTTATAGATGGAAGAATCGCCGGAGAAGTAAGATGGGAGATAATCATTGGCAACAAAAGTAGCTTCTCTGTAAAGCGTATGAGAAGTGTCTTCGGTAAGCTTATCTGTCACAAGCTGCTCTGTAAGCGTTGCAGTTGAGAATAGACATAAAAATCCAAATATGATATAAAGTGCAATAAATTTAATGTGCAGAGTGCTTCTCATACGCGGTAGTCTCCTGTTTATCTGTTATTTTGTCTCAAATTTATAGCCGATGCCCCATACGGTTCCTAATTTCCAATGAGGATGATCTTTAAGTTTTTCCCGGAGACGTTTGATATGGACGTCGACAGTGCGGGTGTCACCGAGATATTCATAACCCCATATACGGTCAAGGAGCTGCTCCCTTGTAAATACCTGATTCGGAGATGAGGCGAGACAGTATAAAAGCTCCAGTTCTTTTGGCGGCATTTCAACAGTGTTTCCGTCACAGAGAACAGAATAATTTGTCAGGTTGATGGTCAGTCCTTCATACTCGACACACTTTGGCTTTTCCGCCTGGGACGGTTCGTTTTTTATCGGATGATAACGGCGAAGAACGGCGCGCACACGCGCAATCATTTCTTTTGAATCAAAAGGCTTTAAGATATAATCGTCCGCACCGAGTTCCAGACCGAGTACTTTGTCGAATATTTCCCCTTTCGCCGAAAGCATAATAATCGGCACGCCTGATTTTGCCCTGATCTCCCGGCATACTTGATAGCCGTCGATGCCCGGAAGCATAAGGTCAAGAAGAATCAGATTCGGTTCGTATGTTTCAAATGTGCTCAAGGCGTCTTCTCCGTTAAATACTATTTTTGTGTCAAAACACTCTTTTGTAAGATAGAGAGAGATAAGTTCTGCGATATTTTCATCATCGTCAACGATTAGTATTCTTTGTTTTCCGATCATATTTTTCCTCCGTTTTATGGGTGAACCCGTTATCCGAGCTCAACGATTGTGACTCCGGCATCGCCTTCTCCGAACTCGGCAAGGCGGTATGATTTTACATGTTTTTGTCTTCTGAGATATTCGTGGATTCCTTTTCTTAAAGCTCCGGTTCCTTTTCCGTGAACTACGCGTACGCTGTTTAGATGCGAGAGCAGGGCGTCATCTAAATATTTATCCAGTTCGGCGACCGCTTCGTCTACTGTTTTTCCGAGCAGATTGATCTCAGGACTTACAGAAAGTGACTTGCTCATCTTGATCTTGCTTTTTGCCGTACGGTTCATCCGCTTCGGTGCGTAAGGCGATACTTCTTCGATAATTTCCAAATCGGAAATATTGACTTGTGACCGAAGGATTCCCATCTGAACTGTGACGTTGCCTCTTGCATCGGGGAGAGAGCCGATGGTGCCGGTCAGATTCATACTTAATACTTTTACAGATTCTCCGAGTTTGAAATCAGACGGTTTGTAAGTCTTTTTCGGTTTGTTTGTTTTCAGTGAAGCAGAAGCGGAAGTATCTTTGATCTTTTTGCGCAGACGCTCCCGTTCTTTTTCCATTTCAGCGGCGGAGATATTCTCCTTTCCGAATTTGTGAAAATTGCGGATCGTCTCGTCGGCAACTTCTTTCGCTTCTCTTAGTATTGCATTTGCTTTTTCATTTGCTTCACGGATGATGCGGTCACGTTGTTCTTCGAGCTTTTCCTGTTTTTGCACAGCCTGCCGTTTTAAAGTTTCGGCCTCTTTTTTATAAGCGGCAATTTCAGCCTGTTCTTTTTCGATCGTGCGTCTGCTTGCCTCAAGATCGCTTAGGAGATCTTCAAAAGAGACGTCTTGTTCACTCAGACGTTTTTTTGCATCGTCGATAATATAGCCGGGAAGTCCGAGCTTTCCGGAAATCGCAAAAGCATTACTTTTACCCGGAATACCGATGAGAAGCCGGTAAGTCGGCCGGAGACTTTCCACATCGAATTCACAGCAGGCATTTTCAACGCCCGGGGTAGAAAGGGCATAGATTTTCAGCTCGCTGTAATGGGTTGTTGCCATAGTGCGTATGTTTCGCTTATGGAGATGCGATAAAATAGCAATGGCAAGGGCCGCTCCTTCTGTCGGGTCGGTTCCTGCGCCTAATTCGTCGAAAAGAACGAGAGAACGATCGTCGACCTTTTTCAAAAAGGAAACAATATTTGTCATATGTGAAGAAAATGTACTCAGACTTTGTTCTATGCTCTGCTCATCTCCGATATCGGCGTAAACCTGTCGGAATACGGCGATTTCCGAACGGTCGCCTGCCGGAATATGAAGTCCGGCCTGCCCCATGAGGGTGAGAAGTCCGACCGTTTTTAAAGAGACGGTCTTTCCGCCTGTATTAGGTCCGGTGATGATGAGAAGAGAAAATTCATCGCCGAGAGATACGGTGATCGGGACAACTTTCTTCTGGTCGAGAAGAGGGTGGCGTCCTTCCCGGATACGGATACGTCCTTCTTCATTTAGAATCGGACGACTTGCGCGCATAGTAAGAGCAAGAGCGCCTCTTGCAAAAATGAAATCCAGATCGGTGAGAGATCGGTAGTCTGTTCGGATCTCTTCGATATATTGTGCGGCCTCTTCGCTTAAAGAAGCAAGAATCTTTCGGATCTCATCCTGTTCTTGTACATATAATTCTTTTAAGTCATTGTTCAGTTTTACAATAGCCATAGGTTCAATAAATAATGTAGAACCGGATGCGGACTGGTCATGGATCAGCCCTTGTACCTGACTGCGGTATTCGGCTTTGACAGGGATACAATAGCGGTCGCCGCGCATTGTGATCAGAGCATCCTGCAGGTACGTTCTTAAAGAACCGTTTACAAGACCTGAAAGTGTTGTGTGAACACGGTCGTTGAGATTATTTATGCTCCTTCGGATATGCTTTAGCGCACTGCTTGCGTCATCACTGATTTCATCTTCGGAAATGATGCATCTTTCAATTTCATTTGAAAGAGGTGTGAGCGGCTCAAGTCCGTCAAAATAAATATCAAGACAGTCGGCAAGATCTTCCTGCGTGTCATGCCGTCCGTATGACTTGGCCCGCGCAGTGTTTGAAAGAAGACGGCAGATGCGGAGAAGTTCCGCTGTATTTAGAGCGCCTCCGATCTCAAGTCGTTTGAGAGATTCTTCCACAGGAGCTGCGTCGCCGAAAGAAATCCGCCCCTTTTTAATGATCCTTGTAAAAGCGGCGGCGGTCTGTTCCTGAAGCAAATCGATCTTCGTAAGATCCGTTACCGGTTTCAGCCGTCGGCAAAGTTGTTTTCCGCGGAAAGAACTTGCCTCATTTTCCAACATGGAAATAATTTTATCAAATTCAAGTTTTATTAATGTTTTGTTATTCATAAATCTTCACCTGTCTGTAATGTTTGTATCCTCATTCTACTCTATTATCCGTATAAAGAAAAGGACTTTCAGGAAGTAAGAAAAACCTTTTCATAGAGGATTGAATCAGGTATACTAGAATTTGGAGGAAAATAAGTCCATGCCGAGTGATAAAGAACAAAAAAAATCGCCCGAAGAAGAGGCGGAAGAGAAGAAATATTCTTTTTTACAAGAAAAGATAAAAGGGAAACAGGGCAGCAGGGAAACGCTTATAAAACAATTTATCCGAATTGCGATCTATGGTCTGATATTGGGGATGTTTGCCTGCTTAGGTTTTTTTGCGCTTAAACCGTGGATGCAGCAATGGTTTGCGGGAAATGCAAAGACTGTGATGATCCCCGAAGATGAACAGGCAGCGGAAGATTCTGAGAAAAATCAAGAGGGAAAAGAAGATCCTGCGCTCGATGCGGAAAGTTATGAAGAGATGACCGCCGGGTTGAATGAACGTGTAAAAGAGGCGAGAAAAAGTATTGTTTCTGTATCTTCTGTATCTGAAAAGGCAGACTGGGACGGAGAGATGACAGGAATTTTGCAGAGTGTTACAGGTGTTATCGCCGGAGATAACGGTCGGGAATTTTTGATTATCGCCGACAGTTCGATCTGCACAGGCGCTTCTGCATGGAGAGTGACAATTTCCGATGGAAAAAGCTTCGATGCAGCGCTGAAAAAGGTCGATAATAACAGAAAGATAGCAGTGTTCGGCATCGGGAAACATGTCGTAGATGAGGATGACAGCGGATTGATCAAAGTAGCCGTTTTAGGTAATTCAAAGAAAGTGGCGCAGGGAGATGCAGTGATCGCTCTCGGAAATATATTTGGATATGCAGACGGAATGTCTTACGGCGTTGTCAGCGCATCGAATTATAAGGCGACATTTTTCGACGGAGAATGC
>OKTH01001355.1_pt1 | contig 10336 bp, 9 predicted proteins | sample 1606361 | NCBI WGS metagenome assembly OKTH01 (sample SAMEA3879575, study PRJEB24766) | human gut metagenome | biome: human-associated habitat; feature: feces | place: USA | collected 1985/1987 | reverse complement strand
AAAACTCCTGTAACCGAACCGTTACAGGAGACAAATATATGACATTTTTTTAAGTAGCACTAATTTTTGTTTAAAAATTTGCGATTTATTATTTAGCAGGATAATGCTCTTCTACCTTGCCACTATGCTTCAAGACTTTAGCATCGATGAAAAAGACTATCTATTCTGCAATATTCGTTATATGGTCGCCGGAACGTTCCAATTTACGGAATACTCCCACCAGATTGAGGCACGAGAGAGTGCTTTCCGGATGCTCTTTGATATATTCTGCCAAAACAGCCGTAGCCTCCGCATTGATCTCGTCCAATAAATTATCTTTAGCGAATACGGAGGTTGCCAGCTCCAGGCTCTCTTCGTTCAATGCGCGTTTTGCCACTTCAAGCATCGAAAGCACCTGTTTCTGCATCTCTTCCAGACGGAGTCGTTTCAGTAACTCTTCATCCAGAACCGGCTCTTCACTCTTCACTACAAAACGTGCGATTCCTTCTGCAAAGTCGCCCAGACGCTCCAGGTTGGTGTTGATTTTCAACATGGCCAACACAAAGCGGAGGTCGATAGCTACCGGATTATATAAAGCGATCACGTCTTCCACATCGCTGTCTATCTTCAATTCGAAAGCATTCACCCTGCGTTCACGGACAATCACCTGCTGGGCCAGTTCCTTATCCAGGGTCAACACTGCCTCCCCTGCCCTGTCCAACTGGTTGTAAACCAATGTCCACATCTCGTCTATTTCCTTTTTCAGCAGAACAAGTTCTGATTCTATAAACTTCACCATATTCTATTAAATTTATTATTAAGCAAATATACAATATTAAATGATACATCGAGCTGCATGCCGATCAATCGTATGTCATCCGAAACGTCCGGTTATATAGTTTTGTGTCGCTTCCTTCTCCGGGTTCGTAAAGATCTTCTTCGTGTCGCCAAACTCCACCATCTGCCCCATATAGAAAAACGCCGTCTTATCACTGACACGGGCTGCCTGCTGCATATTATGCGTAACGATTACAATCGTATAATCCTTCTTCAATTCATGGATCAGCTCCTCCACCTTAGCCGTAGAAATAGGGTCGAGTGCAGACGCAGGCTCATCCATCAGCAATACCGAAGGAGAGACAGCCATCGCACGGGCGATACAAAGCCGCTGTTGCTGTCCGCCGGACAACGCATAAGCCGACTCCTTCAACTTATCTTTCACCTCATCCCAAAGAGCCGCTCCTTTCAACGTTTCCTCCACACGCTGACGAATGAAAGCATTATCTTTTATTCCGTTCACACGAAGTCCGTAAGCCACATTCTCGAATATACTTTTCGGGAAAGGATTCGGACGCTGGAACACCATTCCTACATTCTTACGGAGTTCGTCCACTTCCACCCCTTTCGCATATATATTATGTCCGTCGATACGGATTTCTCCCTCCAGACGGGTAGCAGGAATCAAATCATTCATCCGGTTGAAAAGCCGGAGGAAAGTAGACTTACCGCAACCGGACGGTCCGATAAAAGCGACAACCGACTTTTCCTCAATCTGCATACTGATACCCTTCAATGCATGAAAATCTCCATACCAAAAGTTCACATCGCGCGTATCTATTTTCACTGTATCCATATACTAATCTAGTTTGTTTTTACTCTTTTCTCAAAATACTTTCTCAATGCATTGGCCAGCAGATTCACGAACAGGATAATCATAATCAATACCAATGCCGTACCATAAGCTAGCGGCAATTGTGCCTCCATGTCCGTTCCACTCGTAGAAATCACATACAAATGATAAGGCAATGCCATACACTGATCAAAAATACCCGTTGGCAGTTGTGGCAGGAAGTATGCGGCACAAGTAAACAGAATCGGCGCCGTCTCTCCCGAAACACGTCCCAAGGCAAGAATCAACCCTGTGATAATGTTCGGCATCCCCATCGGCAGAATGACGTGCCAGATCGTCTGCAACTTCGTTGCCCCCAAGGCCCGGCTGCCTTCACGCATACTGTCAGGAATGGCTTTCAGAGCTTCCTCCGTTGTCCGAATGACCAAAGGTACGCAAAGCAAACCTAATGTCAAAGAACCGGCCAAAATACTATCACCAAATCCCATATAATTGACAAACAGCGCCATACCGAACAATCCGAATACGATGGAAGGAATACCGCTCAAGTTATTGGTCATCACCCGGATAAAGCGTACCAACTTACCTTTCGGCGCATACTCATTCATATAAATTCCGCTCATCACCCCTATCGGAAAGGCGAACAGCGCACTCCCCACCATCAGATAGAAAGTACCGACAATGGCCGGCCATATACCGCCACCTGTCATCCCGTCCGTAGGAGCCGAAGTGATAAAATCCCAACTGATAGCGCCGATTCCTTTATAGACGATAAATCCCAGAATTGCAAACAATATCAGTACAATGCAAAGGCTCAACAGCCGGAAAATCCCGAAAGCAACTTTCTGCGAACGGTGTTTAGCTTTATTATTACTCCGTATTTCCATCTTATTTGCTACGTTTTAATCCTTTAGAGGAAATATATTCCACACTAAAATTGATAATCAATGTGATGAAGAACAGTACGACACCCAACAGGAACAACGCCTGATAGTGAGGTCCTCCCGCAGGAGCTTCTCCCAATTCGGCTGCAATCGTAGCCGGAATGGTACGCAAAGGCTCAAGGATCGTTGTCGGAATCACCGCCGCATTACCCGTCACCATCAATACTGCCATCGTCTCCCCGATAGCACGTCCGATACCGAGTACCACACCGGATGTAATCCCCGAAATAGAATAAGGAATCACTACCTTATATATCGTCTGCCATTGCGAAGCGCCCAATGCCAGACTCGCCTCACGCATCGCACGCGGACAGTTGCGCATCGCGTCTTCCGTCACCGTTATAATAGTAGGCAATGCCATAATAGCCAGTACGATACTTCCCGCCAAGCCACTCTCTCCCACCGGAAGATCAAACAATTTCTGAATCAACGGAACAATGACAATCAATCCGAAAAAGCCATAAACAACGGAAGGAATACCACTCAACAGTTCGATAATCGGTTTTAGCCAGTTCCGCACTTTCGGATTTGCCACTTCAGACATATAGATAGAAACCGACAGCCCGAACGGCAAAGCAAAAAGGATGGCAAACAGGCTCACCCACAACGTCCCGGTAATCAACGGCAGAAAGCCGAATTGAGCAGCCGGAGTGGCCGTAGGAAACCATTCGGCACCCGCAAATACATCCTTTACGGAAATAGTGTTATCCTCTATGAAATGTACCGCGTCCGGATGAACAATAAATTTCTGCGGAACAAAAGCTACGATGCCGGGGGTTTTCTCCACCAGCTCCGTAATCTTATCGCCTGCATATTCATAAGCAGGTCCCAACTCCTCTTCCGTATAATACTGCGTTATATCTTCCAAACGAAAAACCCGGATAGGGAGATCTTCCCCACCGAGTTCCTTCCAGTTTGTAATCTCTTCGTCAAAAACATTTTTTATCTGTGCGGGGCTCAACACACTGACCTTGTTGCTCTTATTCAGCGCCAACACATATCCCTCTTCAATCACTTTACTCTTGAACAGCCCGAAAGCTTCAGTGAAAAGGAAGAGTACAATCAGCAGAATAGTAATACTTGTCACAAAGCCGCTACAAGTCAACATTCCTTTTATAATCTTTTCAAATACCTTTTTCATATACCTGCTATGATTTCTGATGCAAAGAAAGCATCTCTTTATTAAGGAGGTGTGACTAACGTTTGAAGGAAATGTTTCAATCATGTTACGTTTGTGTTACAAGTACCATTTCCACTCCGGATGAAATGAAAATGTAATATCCGATTGCTTAATTTGCAAAGTCAATAAAAAGAAGAAATATGAAAGTGAGAAGAAACTTATTAATCGCCCTTTCCTTACTCTCGCTCGGTGCCAACGCACAACGTATTAAAGGTAGCGATACGGTACTGCCTGTCGCACAACAGACAGCAGAGCGGTTTATGAACCAGCATCCGGATGCCCGTGTCACAGTGACCGGTGGCGGAACCGGTGTAGGTATCTCCGCTTTAATGGATCATACAACGGACATCGCAATGGCTTCACGCCCGATCAAGTTCAGCGAAAAGATGAAAATAAAAGGAGCCGGAGAAAAAGTAGACGAAGTGATTGTTGCCTACGATGCTCTTGCCGTGGTGGTGCATCCCTCCAATCCGGTAAAGCAGCTGACCCGCCAACAACTGGAAGACATTTTCCGGGGGAAGATAAACAACTGGAAACAGGTAGGCGGAGACGATCGCAAAATAGTGGTTTACTCGCGCGAAACATCGTCCGGTACTTACGAATTTTTCAAAGAGAGCGTACTGAAAAATAAAAACTACATGGCAAGCAGCCTTTCCATGCCGGCAACGGGTGCCATCATCCAGTCTGTCAGTCAGACCAAAGGAGCCATCGGATATGTCGGACTGGCATACGTATCTCCCCGTGTCAAAACGCTTTCCGTATCATACGACGGTACCCACTATGCCACGCCTACGGTAGAGAACGCCACCAATAAGACCTACCCCATCGTGCGCCCGCTTTATTACTACTACAATGTAAAAAATAAGGAACAAGTCTCCCCCCTGATTCAGTTTATTCTCTCGTCCGACGGACAGGACATTATAAAAAAGAGCGGTTATATTCCGGTTAAATAAAAAAAATGTCCTACTTTTGTAGCCTAAATACAGATAACATTAACCGTTATGACAGATATTAAAAACGAAGAAGCAGGCGAAAAGAAAAGCTTGAACTTTATTGAACAGGCAGTAGAGAAAGACTTGAAAGAAGGTAAAAATGGTGGAAAAGTGCAGACACGCTTCCCGCCCGAACCTAACGGTTACCTTCACATCGGCCATGCCAAAGCTATTTGCCTTGATTTCGGCATCGCAGAAAAACACGGCGGTGTATGTAACCTTCGTTTCGACGACACAAACCCGACCAAGGAAGATGTGGAATATGTAGAAGCTATCAAAGAAGACATTCAATGGTTGGGCTACCAGTGGGGAAACGAATACTACGCTTCCGACTACTTCCAACAATTATGGGACTTCGCTATCCGCCTGATCCAGGAGGGAAAAGCATATATTGACGAACAAAGCTCCGAACTGATCGCACAGCAAAAAGGTACTCCTACCCAACCGGGTGTGGAAAGCCCTTACCGCAACCGTCCTATCGAAGAAAGCCTCGAACTTTTTAAGAAAATGAATAGCGGCGAGATTGAAGAAGGTGCCATGGTGCTCCGTGCCAAGATTGACATGGCCAACCCGAATATGCACTTCCGCGATCCGATTATTTATCGTGTAGTGAAACACCCGCACCACCGTACAGGTACTACCTGGAAAGCTTATCCGATGTATGACTTCGCTCACGGACAGAGTGACTTCTTCGAAGGAGTAACTCACTCGCTGTGTACACTCGAATTTGTGGTACACCGTCCTCTTTACGACCTCTTCATCGACTGGCTGAAAGAAGGAAAAGACCTGAACGACAACCGTCCCCGTCAGACTGAATTCAACAAACTGAACCTAAGCTACACCCTGATGAGCAAACGTAACCTGCTCACACTGGTGAAAGAAGGACTAGTAAACGGATGGGACGACCCCCGTATGCCGACTATCTGCGGTTTCCGCCGTCGCGGTTATTCACCGGAGTCTATTCATAAATTTATTGATAAAATCGGATATACCACATACGATGCCCTGAACGACATCGCCCTGTTAGAAAGCTCCGTTCGGGACGACCTGAACAGCCGTGCCACCCGTGTATCGGCAGTGATCAACCCGGTTAAACTAATCATCACCAACTATCCGGAAGGACAGGTTGAAGAACTGGAAGCAATCAACAACCCGGAAGACCCGGAAGCAGGAAGCCACCTGATCGAATTCAGCCGTGAACTGTGGATGGAACGTGAAGACTTCATGGAAGACGCTCCCAAGAAATACTTCCGCATGACACCAGGACAGGAAGTACGCCTCAAAAATGCCTATATCGTAAAATGCACCGGTTGCAAGAAAGACGAAAACGGCGTAATAACAGAGGTATATTGCGAATATGACGCTAATACCCGTAGCGGTATGCCGGACGCAAACCGTAAGGTGAAAGGCACGCTCCATTGGGTAAGCTGCAATCACTGCCTGCAAGCAGAAGTACGTTTGTACGACCGCCTGTGGAAAGTGGAAAACCCACGCGACGAACTGGCTGCCATCCGCGAAGCAAAAAATTGCGAAGCACTGGAAGCCATGAAAGAAATCATCAATCCGGACTCATTGAAAGTTCTGCCCAACTGCTACATAGAGAAGTTCGCAGCTACCCTGCCTACACTCTCCTACCTGCAGTTCCAACGGATCGGTTACTTTAATATCGACAAAGAATCAACCCCGGAAAAACTGATTTTCAACCGCACAGTAGGGTTGAAAGATACGTGGGGGAAGATTAATAAATAACCTTTCACCACAGATTACACGGATTAACACAGATTAGAGAAATAAAGAATAAAAATCTGTGTTAATCCGTGTAATCTGTGGTGAACAAAATTAATAAAAATGGGTAGAAAGAACTCACCATCAGCCAAAAAGCAACTAGCCACACTTATCACAAACTACGAAGAAGCAAAAGCAGAAAACCGACAACTTTATCTGGATGCTGACCAACTGGCCGACATCGCCGACTGGTATGCCTCCGAACGGAAATTTGAAGAAGCACAAGAAGTAATCACCTACGGACTTAAGATACATCCGGGAAATACAGCTTTACTCATCGAACAAGCCTATCTCTACCTGGACACCCAAAAACTGCAAAAAGCAAAGAAAGTAGCAGATTCCATCACCGAAGATTTTGACTCGGAAGTGAAACTGCTGAAAGCCGAACTATTGCTGAATGGAGGAAAACTGGAAGAAGCCCAATGGCTATTAAGTACGATAGCGGATGCCGACGAACTGGAAACAATCATTGATGTCGTATTTCTCTATCTGGACATGGGATACCCGGATGCAGCCAAAGAATGGCTCGACCGAGGTAAATCGCGTTATGCCGAAGATGAAGAATATATGGCCCTCACAGCCGATTATCTGGCATCGACCCACCAAGTAGAATCGGCCATCATCTATTACAACAAACTCATCGACAAATCCCCTTTCAACCCTTCCTACTGGATGGGACTGGTGAAATGTTACTTTGTTCAGGAACAAATAGACAAGGCCATCGAAGCCTGTGATTTTGCGTTGGCAGCCGACGATCAGTGTGGAGAAGCCTACGCTTATAAAGCGCATTGTTTTTTCTATCTGAACAATTCGGATGATGCCATCGAGAATTACCAAAAAGCGATCGAACTTAAATCCATCCCCCCTGAACTGGGTTATATGTTCATGGGAATATCCTACGGCAATAAAGAAGAATGGCAGAAAGCCGATGACTATTACGACAAAGTAATCGCACGTTTTGAAGAAGACGGAGACAGACAGTCTGTCCTATTAATAGACACATATACCAGCAAAGCCTTCGCCCTGTCTCATCTGGAAAGATATGAAGAAGCACATCAGCTCTGCGAGAAAGCCAAAGAGATAAACCCGAATGAAGGATTGATTTATCTGACAGAGGGAAAACTATATCTGGCAGAGGAGCTGGAAGACGAAGCAGCCTTGTCTTTCGAAAAAGCGATAGAGATTAACTCTAACATAGAAATGTGGTATATGATCGCCTCTGCTTATTCGGAAAGTGACTATCTGATAGAAGCCAAAGAATACTTTGAAAAAGCGTACCAGATGAATCCGAAATACGAAGATGTGACGGAGAAATTGAGTGTGCTTTGCCTCATGCACGGTGAAATCGACAACTTCTTTAAATACAACAAAGAATGTGAACATCCACTGGAAGAAGATATGATTCTGGATCTGTTAAATAGTCCCGAACATAGAGAGGAAGATGAAAGAACTCTCAAGGAAGTGTGGGAACGCATGAAAAAAGAGAATAAGAAAAAGAAGAAAGGGAAAAAATAAATCAGATTAATAAATTCTATCCTCAAAAAACATGGAATCAGTAGCAGAACTTCTTAAATGGGTATTAGAAAATTTGAACTATTGGGTAGTCACCATTTTTATGGCTATCGAAAGTTCTTTTATTCCCTTCCCCTCGGAAGCCGTAGTGCCACCTGCCGCATGGAAAGCTATGGCAGACGACAGTATGAATATCTTTCTCGTGGTCCTATTTGCCACCATAGGAGCAGATATCGGTGCATTAGTAAATTATTACCTGGCGCGTTGGCTGGGTCGTCCTATTGTCTATAAATTCGCTAACAGCCGTTTAGGGCACATGTGCCTTATTGACGAAGAAAAGGTACACCATGCAGAAGAATATTTCAGAAAGCACGGTGCAGCCTCCACTTTCTTTGGCCGTCTCATTCCGGCAGTACGCCAACTTATCAGTATTCCCGCAGGATTAGCCGGCATGAAATTAGGACCTTTCCTACTTTACACCACTCTCGGCGCTGCGATATGGAACAGTATATTGGCTCTACTCGGATACCTGATCTACCGATTTACAGACCTCAAAACCACTAATGACGTCTATGTAATGGCAACCACATACAGCCACGAAATCGGCTATGTCATTATAGCAGTGGTGGTATTGGTCATCGGATTCCTGGCTTATAAGGGACTGAAGAAGAAAAAATAAGTATTAAGTATTAGGTATTAAGTATTACCATGACTAATACTTAATACCTAATACTTAAAAACCAATCCTTAGAAATTGAATTGGACTCCCACTCCCAAGATCTCTTTAAATTGTACACGAGATCCTTTGGTACCATCCTTTTGTACAATCTTCACATCATCGTCATACATCAGGTTAGTAGTGAGCGTGGTTGAAAACCATTTATTGATAATCATATTTATTTGCACCTCCCAGTTCACATCTATGTTCAATGGCTTGTGCAGATAATCGGAATATAAATCCAAACGCGAATATACTGTCATATTCTTCAAAAATTCATATTTGGCTTCCCCTTTCAAGTTAGCACCGAAGCTGGATAACAGGTGTTTGCCCGGGTCCACTCCATAAGCTCCTTCGTCCGAGAGACGGTCATTGAGAACAAATGTTCCGCGCCATGCAGCAGGAGACAATACAACGGTAAATATCTTACCGGGATCATAAGTAAAGCCCAAACCGGTAGTCAAATAAGCGGGAGCCATAAATTCAGAGATAGCAACATCTTTATTGACAGAATAGTCATATCCGGGAGAGAACTGCGTCTGGAAAGTAGCGAATGCGCTGGCATACCAACTTTTGGCAATAGCATAGCCATAATTCGTATTCAAATAAATCTTATCATTAGCCTTCCTGGTTCCGTCGTCACCTGTCTTATTCAATCCATAAGCCAGTTCGATACGATTATTCCACAAATGTTTTCCTTTCTTATAATTAATCTGATAAGTGCCCTGCAAGTCAAAGGCAACAGAGTTATCACCTCCGGCAGCCCAGTTAGTCAGGCTCACCTGTGTCAGTTTCAGTCCGGCAAATCCTTCTTTTGTCCAGGGAGAAGTTTGTGTACTATCGGCAGTTTGAGCCGACAGGGTTCCAGCACCCATACATAGCAGGGTGATGAATAGAGTTTTCATCTTGTTCATGATAGTTGAGGTTTAGTGTAGAAAAAACACGACCTAACAAGAACGGAGCCTTGGCAGTTTACCAAGCCTTTTTACCAGTTCCCATTAGGTCAAAATCTTTAAGATAAGTAGCAGTATTAAGTATTAGCCGTATTCGTTTATTAGCTGCAACTAATAGTTAATACCTAATACTTAATACTCCATATTCTATATTACTTTACAGCAGCTAAGGCTTTATCATAATCAGGCTCCTGGGTAATTTCAGGAACAAGTTCCGTATAAGCAATCTTGCCATCCTTGCCAATCACAACTACCGCACGGGCCAAAAGTCCTGCTAACGGACCATCTGCCATACGCACTCCGTAACTTTCGTCGAAATCAGAGAAGCGGAAATCAGACAGTGGAATTACATTTTCAATACCTTCCGTTGTACAGAAACGACCGTGCGCAAAAGGAAGGTCTTTAGAGATAGCCAATACTACCGTATCTTTCAGTCCGGCAGCCATCTTATTAAACTTACGTACAGAGGTTGCACATACGCTGGTATCCAGACTCGGGAAAATATTTAAAATCACATTTTTACCATTCAAATCTTTCAGAGAGAAAGAAGATAAATCTGTTTTTACCAGCTCGAAGTCAGGAGCTACCTTACCTACTTGTATAAATTCACCGATCAGTTTCACCGGTTGTCCTTTGAAATTTG
>OKTH01001331.1_pt1 | contig 10469 bp, 10 predicted proteins | sample 1606361 | NCBI WGS metagenome assembly OKTH01 (sample SAMEA3879575, study PRJEB24766) | human gut metagenome | biome: human-associated habitat; feature: feces | place: USA | collected 1985/1987 | reverse complement strand
GCAAAAGTCAGAATCAGGGTAAAGACCACTTCTTCAATTGACGACGTGATGTACTCGGTGGCGTCATAGGCTACGAAAATTTCCATATCGTCGGGATAGAACTGTTCCAGACGGGCCATTTCCGCACGCAGGTTGGACATTGCGTTGATGGCGTTTGCCCCCGACAGCATGTTGACGGCAATGGCTACCGAAGGGGCGCCGTCGAACTGGGATTCCGCGTTATAGTCTTCCTGGCCGATTTCGATCCTGGCAACGTCGCCCAAACGAACAAGACCGCCTTCTTCGTCGGTGCGGACGATGATCTGCTTAAACTCTTCAACGTCGTTGATACGGCCGCTGCTGAGCAGGGCGTAGACCATTTGCTGAGAACCGTCGCCCGGCATGGAGCCCACCTTACCCAGCGAAGGCTGGATGTTTTGGCTTTCGATTGCCGCCTGGATGGCGGATACCGGCAGGTTGAGCGCGGTTATCTTGTTGGCGTCGAGCCATACGCGCATGGACAAAGGCGGGGCGTAAACGTTGACTTCGCCGACGCCGTCCACTCTGATCAGGTTTTTCTTGATGTTGTTCTGAACGTAGTTGCTCAGGAACAACGTGTCATGAGTGCCGTTGGGCGAACGGGCGGTCAAAAAGCCCAGCTGGTCGGAAGAGCGGCGGCTGACGGTAACGCCCTGCTGCTGAACTTCCGCCGGCAGTTTGCTCAATGCCTGAGATACGCGGTTTTGCACCTTGACCTGCGCCATATCGGGGTCGGTGCCGACCTTGAAAGTGATCGTCAGACCGTAACTGCCGGTTGCGTCCGAAGACGAATCCATGTAAAGCATGTCTTCCACGCCGTTGATCGTTTCTTCCAGCGGAATACCCACCGTGTTGGCGATAACCTCGGCGCTGGCGCCGGGATAGGTGGCCGAAACCCTGATGGTCGGCGGGGTAATTTCCGGATAAAGAGTGATCGGCAGCGAAAAGACGGCGATTGCGCCGGCAAGCGTCAGCACAATCGAAATGACCATCGCAAAACGCGGTCGTTCAATGAAAATCCTTGAAAACATAAACTATTTTCCTTCTGTGGTCTGTTCGTTAACCGTTCCGGTGCGCACTTTCTTGCCGTCGGAAACTTTCTGCAGGCCCTGGATGATAACCTTTTCGCCCGCTTTCAGCCCGGAGGTGACGATCTGCCGGTCGTCGGCAATTTCGCCGAGCGTAATGCGTCTTTGTTCGACCACGTTGTCTTTGTTAACGATCATAACATAGTTTCCGTGTTCGTCCTGCGCCAACGCCGCCTGAGAAATGACAACCGCGTTTTTCTCGGGGCCGGAACCGATCATGATGTCGACATAGCCGCCGGGGATCAGCATGTCGTCCTTGTTTTCGAATTCGGAATAAACCGACATAGTGGCGGTACCGGTGTTGATCGAGTTGTCGTTGAAACGGGAAAGAATCGGCTTTTTGATGACCTTGCCGTTGGCGAGGATGATTTTGCTGTATACTTCGCCGCCGCGTTTGTCATAGTCCTGTCTTAAGTTCAGCATTTCCTTGTCGGTGACGGAAAAGACGATGCGCACCGGGTCGGTCTGCACGATGTTGGCCAGGGTGCCGCTTGAGGTGCTGACGTAGTTGCCGACGGTGATCATGGCCTTGCCGATGTAACCGTTGATCGGCGAGCGAATCTCGGTGTGTTCAAGGTCGATTTTGGCCAGCTCGTAGTTGGCTTCCGCCTGTTTGACGGCGGCCTGGGCCTGCAGCATGTTGGAATAGGCCTCGTCCAGTTTGGATTCGGAAGCGAATTTCTGCTGGTTGAGGGATTTTTGCCGCTTATATTCTTTTTCCAGCTGGGTGAAGCTAGCTTTGGCCTTGTCGAGTTCGGCCTTGCGCAGGTCGACGGTGGCGATGTATTTCTGCTGTTCGATCACAAACAGAATGTCGCCTTTTTTGACCGCGGAACCTTCGTCAAACAGCACTTTTTCCAGATAACCGCTGACCTGCGGCTGGATGTTTACTTCGTTGACGGCTTCCACATGGCCGATGAATTTCTGGGCGGGCGTCACGTCTTTCAACTGTGCTTCTTCCACCAGTACGAACGGATCGCCGCCGGCGCCGGCGGGCGCCGTCATCGCATGGGGGCTGAGCTTGGTTTTTAAAAACCAGCCGGCCGCCACACACAAACATAAGACAACGACTTGTCTTAATATTTTGCGATTGCTCATTTTTCCAACTTTCATTTTCCTTAACCTTTCAATTTTTGATTTTTTTCAATCACCGCGTCAAATCCTTCCAAAAAAGTACGGGAAAGACTGAAATTTACCTCTTTGCATACATAAGTGTTGATCAGCCCGCGCCAGATGCTGACGACAAGGGCGCTGACCGTTTTGATGTCCGTTTGAGCGGATATCTCTCCATTTTTTTTAGCCGCTGTCAAGGCCTGTTTTGCCGTTTTGAAATGAAAATCGTGTATTTCCCCGGTTTTGGCCTGAACCTGGTTGAATACGCTGTCGGACCATTCCACCTGAAACAGGGTGAAGAAAATGAATTTCCGCACTTCAGGACTTTTTTCGATGTGTTCCGCCTCGCGCCGGAAAAATTCCCTGAGTTCGGCGACGGAATGCGGAGAGATGTATTGGCTGCCGATTTCTTCCCGGTCTTTGGCTACGCGCTGACGAATCAGTTCGGCCAGAAGTTCGGCTTTGTTTTTAAAATGCCAATAAACCGCGCCTTTTGTCAGATGAATGCGCAGGGCAATATCTTCAAAAGTCGTGCGGGAAAATCCTTTTTCGTAAAAACAGTCCAAAGCGGATTTTAAGATCAGAACTTTGGTGTTTTCGCTTTCTTCACGGGTTTTGCGCGCCATTTTCTTTTCAAAATTAAATATACATTCCGGTAGGTATGTATAACGAAAGAAAAAAAATTGCAAGCGAAATCTTTTATATAACCGCAGTTTTTTTGTTTTTAAAGCCGCGGCGCCCGCATGTTTCCGCAGACGGGGAAAAGCTTTGCGCTGACGGGAAGGAGCGGCAAAAATCCGTAAATTAGGTTTAAATTTACTTTTTATATGTTATAATCGAAAACAAATTTCGAGGGAGTTTTTGCCGATGGAAGAAGAATCAATCTTAAAGAAAATGGAGCGGTTGTTTAAAATGCGCCGGCTTTTGAAAGAAAAAAAGCTCAAACGCATTAAAGACAAAAAGCTGAAATACGGCCGCTGGGATCTTGATGACGAGGACGACGACTATGATTATGAGGATGAGCTGCTTTCCCGGCCGGAACTGATCGAAGAGGCGCTGAAAGAATATATGTACCAGTTCGGCCTGTCGATTTATCAGAACAAACAGGGCGATTATTATTTCAAACGCTTTGCCGACGACATTGACATCCGCGGTTTTGACGAACTGGATACCCATCATTTTGCCTTGCGGGAAAAAGAGCCCAATTTTTTTGAAAGGCTGTTGGAAGTCGTTCCGGAAAACAAAATCCACCTGACCGGCGATATGGAAACCGCCGTTTTCGACCTTTATGAAAAAGATGCCGTCATGACGGACATTCTTGATCAGATGGTGGAAGAGGAAACTTTGAAATGCCGGGAAATTCTGAAAGCGACGGAAGATGTGTATGAGACCGCGGATCAGACCCGTGCGGACGAGTTTTCGCGTACTGACGCGCTTGCGAACGAAGAGTTCGTTCCCGGTCTTGACGGGCTTGCCGCCGAGAACGGGAAAGCGCGGACGGAAGATTTTTACGAAGACGGCAAGCCTGTTGCCGCCGGCAGTACCGACAGCGATGCGGGAACGCCGGTTTCTCCCGCCGGAGAACAATGGGAGGCTTATGAATGCGGCGGCGAAGAGCGGGTGGAGAAAGCGCGGCTGCCTAAGCCGGCAAAAGTGCGCCGGGTGCGCAAACCGCAGACCAGTTCGCTGCCGGCCGGTATGGTTAAAGATAACGGCAACAACCGCTGAAAGCGGATTTTCTTCTTGTCGGAAAACTCTCCCTGCGGGGAGAGTTTTTTGTATCCCGGAAATTTCCGGCCAGGCTGAGGAGAGTTTTTTGGGGGCGGAGAGGTCAAATGAGAACGAGGGTGTTTGACGGAAAGGGCGGCGTTGCTGTTTGCAGTTATTTATGTCCCTCCCTACCCAGGCCGAGGAGAGTTTTTTGCTTTTGTGCGGCAAGGCAAATGAGAACGGGGGTGTTCAACGGAAAGGGCGGCGCTGCCGTTTGCAGGCGGAAAGCGGATGGGGTAGCAGACGAACGCCGGCGGCAAAAGAATATGTGCTCCAAAGGCGGAATATGCAAAAAAGGAGGCGGCCGGCAAATACTGACGGTCTGTGTAATTGCGAAGTAAAGCGGCAGCCGGGAACAGGGTTTTGCGGCGGAAAAAAGAAAAAGCCGGACGTTATGTCCGGCTTTTTCACGTCATAAAACGGTCGTTGTTTTCAGTCTTCAAGATAAAGGCTGCTTTTTTTGTAATTCATAATCGCATGACGGATCAGGACGCCGATAATGGCGGCGACCGGAACGGCGATCATCAGTCCGAGGAAGCCGAGCAGAACCCCGCCGGCGAGCAGGGCGAACATAACCCAGACCGGATGCAGTCCGACGTTGTCGCCGACCAGTTTCGGAGTGAGGAAGTTGCCTTCGAGAAACTGCCCGACCATAAAGACGGCGGCCACGCTTATAATCGGCATCAGGCTGTCAAACTGGGCAAAGGCCAGCGCCATGCTGATGATGAAGCCGGAGATGGTGCCGACATAAGGGATAAAGGAAATGATCCCGGCCAGAAAACCGACCAGCAGGCCCAGGTCCAGCCCTGCCAGGTGCAGGCCGACGGCGTAAAAGCTGCCGAGGATGACGCATACGCTCAGTTGTCCGCGGATGAAGCCGGCCAGTGTGCGGTCGATTTCCCGCGCCTGCTGTTCAATCGACTTTTTTGATTTGCGCGGCAGCAGGCTGCGTACTTTGGCAATGAACTTGTCCCAGTCGCGAAGCATGTAAAAAGCAACGACGGGAGTGATCAGCAGCAGCGAGATCAGGTTGACGATCGCCATGCCGCCGGAAATCACGCTGCGTAGAATTTTGCCGAGAATTTTCAAATTGTTGGCCATGTTGTCGTGCATGTAGCTGCGGATTTTGTCGGCATCGAGCGCGGGGAACATGTCCTTGAGGTCAATGAGCAGGGGTTCGGCTTTTTTCAAGAGCGAGGAAACGTAGTTTGGAATGACGCTGATAAATACGCTGAGCTGGCTGTCAATGACGTTGACCAGAAGGACGAAGGCCGGCACGATGATCAGCACGACCAGAACCAGAACCAGCACGGTCGACCAGGTGCGGCCGATTTTAAGCCGGGTGAACTTGTCGACCAGCGGGTCGAGCAGATAGCCGATGATGATACCGGCGACAAACGGCAGCAGCACCGAGCGCAAAATGTAGACAAAGGCGCAGAAAAAGGCAAACAGCGCCAGCCAGAAGACTTTGTTTGACTTGACGGGAACGGAAACGTTTACGGAGTTGTTTTTTGACATTGTTTTCTCTCGGCTTAACAAGGTTACATATCGGTCAGGGTGAAGTAGCCGCCGGTTTCGCTCAGCAGCAGCCGGGCGGAACGGAGGGCGCCGGCAAGTGTGTCGAGGTCGCCGACGTAGCTGATCTGAAACTGGATGCGGCCGTTGCCGATGGCGTTGATGCGGATGTCTTCGACGGCGGTTACGGCGGCGATTTTTTCTTCCGTTTTCAGCCACGAACTCAGGGTTTTGAATTTATACAAAACGGTGATCGTTTCCGGTTCGGTCGAGGTAACGACGGTGCGGCCTTTCAGTTCGTCGGCGATCCGCATGCCGGTTTCGCGGGCGGCCTGATTAAAAAGTTCGGAGGTGCGCGGTCCGCCGACGCTGAAAATCTGCCGTTTGCCGTTACGGGGATTGATGATGCTGACGGCCAGGGCGTCGTCGCCGTTGTAATAAGCTTCGGCGACATAGACGTCTCCGCCGCCGTTTAAGGACGAGAGCCGTCCGAACAGTTCCGCGTCAAGTCCGAGCGCCTGTTCGGCGGAGGTCAGAAACGGCGCCGCGTCTTCCGTCGGCATAAAGAACCGGACCGAGCCGACGGTCGGCGGATTCTGCTGCCAGGCGGCGCGCCAGGGACTTTCCGTTTCCCACAGCAGAGCCGGCATGTCCGGACCTTCGCGGAAAACGGGGATGACCATGACTTCCGCGGAAGAAGCCACCACCAGCGGCACGTTCTTTTCCTGCAGATACTGCCGCAGAATTTTGTCGTTGGCGGTGATCCGCAGTTTGGCCAGGTAGCGGACGTTGGAGGTTTTTTCTTCAAGCACCGTGGTTTCCCTGATGAAGTTGAGCAGCTGGTCGTCGGTCAGCTTATTTAAAACGGTGACGCCTTCGCGGGTGGTAAAGTTGGCAGCGATGGCGCTGACAGCCTGACGGTTGGCGCGGCGCATTGCCAGTTCGCGGGCGGCAGAGGCATTGTCGGCGGTTACGTCGACGGTCACGTCGGCGGAATAAGACGGCTGGCCTGCCCGGGCGGAAAAAACGGTGAACAGGACGAACAGCAGAACGGGGAGAAAAAGACGGCGCATGAGAAGTCTCCTGAGGTTATTCCAAAATTTCCAGCCGATTGAAGAAAAAGGCGATTTCCCGTTCGGCAGTTTCGGGGCCGTCTGAACCGTGGACGGCGTTTTTTTCGATGGATACGCCGTAAAGCCGGCGAAGCGTCCCTTCTTCGGCGGCGGCGGGGTTGGTGTTGCCCATCAGCCGGCGGTATTCCTCAATTGCGTTTTCGCCGGCCAGCACCTGGACGATGACCGGTCCGGCAGTGATGTTTTCGATCAGTTCGTCGAAAAAGGCCTTGTTCTGGTGGACGGCGTAAAAACGGGCCGCCTGTTCGCGCGACAGCCGCAGCATTTTCTGCGCGACGACCTTCAGGCCGCTTTCTTCTATTGCGGCGATGATTTTTCCGCTTAATCCGCGGCCGACCGCTTCCGGTTTGATCATTGATAGGGTTTTTTCCATGTTTTCCTCTGTTGGTTGGCTGAGTTGGGCAAATCTTATCCTATATGTAGCGAAAAATCAAAAAGTTTTTATAGACTTTTTGATCAATTCGTTGTTTATTACAGACAAATTCTTTTTATAAACAGTTTAAGGACAGATCAAATGACTGAAAGTGCATATTTAAAACGGCTGCTGGCAAAAGCTGCGGAAAACCTGAAGACCATCGTGCTGCCGGAAAGCGAAGACGACCGCGTTCTCGACGCGGCTCATTTTGTTGCCGAAGCGGGAGCGGCCAGACCGGTTATTCTCGGCAGTCCGGAAACGGTGGAGGGCTATTATCGGGGCAAAGGCTGGAGCATGGAGGGAATCGAAGTCATTTCTCCCGAAAACTCTCCCCGGCTCGCGGCTTATGCCGAAATGTTTTTTGAACTGCGGAAAGACAAGGGGGTAACTGCCGAAGATGCGTTGAAACAAATGCACAATTACAATTACTTCGGCACCATGATGATCAAGGCCGGCGATGCCGACGGCATGGTTTCGGGCGCCAACCATTCGACCGCGGACACCGTTCGTCCGGCGCTGCAGATCATCAAGTCGGCCAAGAAAGGCCGCGCGGTTTCTTCCGCGGTGCTGGAAGTGGTCAACGGCAAGCCTTACATTTTGTCCGACTGCGCCATCGTCATCAATCCGACGGCGGCCGAGCTGGCGGACATTGCGGTGGATGCCGCTCAAACGGCTTTGCAGTTCGGCATTGAGCCGAACGTGGCGCTGCTTTCCTATTCTACCAAGGGGTCGGGTAAAGGCGAAGGCGTGGACAAAGTTGCCGAAGCCGCGCGGCTGGCCGGGGAACAGCTCAAATTGCCGGAATATAAGGATCTGCCGATCAAAATTGACGGCGAAATGCAGGCCGATGCGGCGCTGGATGCGGTCGTAGCTGCCAAAAAGGCGCCGGGCAGCGAAGTTGCCGGACAGGCCAACGTCCTGATCTTTCCTGACATTGAAGCCGGCAACATCAGTTACAAGCTGTTGCAGCGGCTGGGCGGGGCGGAAGCCTACGGTCCGATTTTGCAGGGGCTGAACGCGCCGGTCAACGACCTTTCGCGCGGGGCATTGGTGGAAGATATCGTCGGCATGATCGCGATTACCGCTTTGCAGGCTGCCAAAAAATAACTTTTAAACTGAAACTAACTCTAAAAGCAGGAACATTCATATGGAAAAAATCTTAGTCCTGAACTCCGGTTCATCATCTCTGAAATATCAGCTTTTCAATGTCGACGGCGACAAATTTGAAGTTGTTGCAAAAGGTTTGGCCGACCGTATCGGCATTGAAGGGTCGCTGGTGACGATCAAAGTCGGCGACGGCGACAAGGTTACGACCGAACTGCCGCTGCCGACCCACAAGGAAGCGATCAAGGAAGTGCTCGATCTGCTGCTCGGCAGCGTTTTGAAAAGCATTGACGAACTTTCCGGCGTCGGCCACCGCGTTGTTCACGGCGGCGAATATTTTGACCGTTCGGTGCTGGTCGACGACGAAGTGATCCGCATTATCGACGGACTTTCCACGCTGGCGCCGCTGCACAACCCGGCGGCGGTTATGGGCATCAAAGCGGTCAAGGCGCTGCTGCCGAACGTTCCGCAGGTGGTTGCTTTCGACACCGCCTTCCATCAGACGATGAAGCCCGAAGCCTATATGTATGCGCTGCCGCTTGAACAGTACAAAAAATATAAAATCCGCCGTTACGGCGCCCACGGCACTTCGCACCTGTTCGTTTCGCGCGAGGCGGCAAAACTGATCGGCAAGGCCGGCAAAATCATCACCTGCCATATCGGCAACGGCGCTTCGATCAGTGCGGTTAAAGACGGCGTATGCGTCGACACTTCGATGGGCTTTACCCCGCTGGCCGGCGTGGTGATGGGAACGCGTTCGGGCGACGTCGATCCGTTCGTGCCGCTTTATATCATGAAAACGCAAAACAAAACGGTTGAGGAAGTGGACAACCTGCTGAACAAACAGTCGGGTATGCTCGGACTGTGCGGCTGCTCCGACAATCGCGACGTCGAAGTCAAATATTTCGCCGGCGATCCGGAAGCGGTGACGGCCATGCAGGTATATACATACAGCATCGTTAAATACATAGGCGCCTATACGGCGGCAATGGGCGGCGTTGACGCCATCGTGTTTACCGGCGGCATCGGCGAAAACGGCAGCGAAGTCCGTAAACTGATCTGCGAACGGCTGGCGTTTATGGGCATTGAGCTTGACGAGGAAGCCAACAAGCTGCGCGGCACATTGACGGAAATATCCAAACCCGGTTCCAAAGTCAGGGTTTTCGTCATTCCGACCAACGAAGAACTGGTCATTGCCCAAGATGTTAAAAAACTGATTTAATTTCTTCGCCCATAAATGTAATCCCCGTTGTCATTCGTCGGAAACAACGGGGATTTTTTTGTTTTCGTGGCAGGAATGCCGGTCGGGGGACAGAAGCCGGAAAGTTTGCTTTCGGGAATATTTCGAAAGGGATTGAATTGCGGCAAATGCTGATTATTTTTTCTTTATGATGAAGTTTATTTATAAAGGATAAGTATATGAAAAGTTTGCCGGTTTTATTGATGGCGGCGCTGCTTCCCAATGCGGCGGCGGCGGAAACGATTGACGTCCGTTCGGACAGTGAGCAGCCGACGGTTATTTACGGAGAAGCGGAAAACGCGAACGGTACGTTTAACGAAATGACGGTGGAGCAGGCGGCGGATGCCCAAAATCCGTTCGGCAACCCGATCGTCAATGAGCTTCCTTACGGTAAGCCGGCGCCTGAGGTTGAAAAGGGCAAGCCGCTGCCGCCGGCGCCCGAACTCGGAAAAAGTCCCGTAAACGTCGTTTCGCAAACCAGCGGGCAGAATCCGGAAATCAGTCCGCAAAATTCTCCCGAACAAATGCAAAACGAGATTCAAAACACCCTTTACGAATCGGATGATCGTATTTACGATTTGCAGTCTTACCCGGACAATGACATCAATCAGATTGAGAATCGGGGAAATGCGGTGACCAACTATCCGGAGTATTAGTTTTGTTTTGGCTTAACTCCTTTCCGCTCTTTTTTCCCGTCAGGCATGCAACAAAAAACTCCCCGGATAATCCGGGGAGTTTCCGCTCTTTTTACATTTTCTAGAAAGCGTAGTTCAGACCCAGACCGACGGTCGTCGCATCGTAATCCGAACCGAACGTATAGTTCGCCCAACCGTAAGCCGAAAGCTGATCGGTGAAGCCGTAGCGGCCGCCAAGCTCAATCCGCCCCAGCGTTTCGTCGTCAAGCGTATTCGTTTTGCCAAGACTGGTGATGTTGACTTCGTCACCGTCGACAAGCGTCTGCACGACGCTCGGTTTGACATAAACGTTGGCATAGCCTTCGTCAAGACGGAATGCTTTTGTCAGCTTAACGCCCGCTTCCAGTTCAATTTGCTTAAGGTCGTTATATTCCGCCT
>OKTH01001323.1_pt1 | contig 10523 bp, 6 predicted proteins | sample 1606361 | NCBI WGS metagenome assembly OKTH01 (sample SAMEA3879575, study PRJEB24766) | human gut metagenome | biome: human-associated habitat; feature: feces | place: USA | collected 1985/1987 | reverse complement strand
AAAATAATGTTGACACATTGAACAAAAGGGTATATGGTTCTGTATGAGTATGTGGGCAAAATGCTAAGAAAGGAAGGGAAAATAGTTGTGGAAAATGTCAAAAAACTAATGCGAAAAGCAATGGGAATTGTTTTAAGTGTTGTGCTTACATTAGGGTGTATTCTAGGAAGCGGCACGATCGCATGGGCAGAAGGTGAGACGGCAGATGCCGCCGCGAAGATCAAGGTGGCATGCGTGGGAGACAGCCTGACGGAAGGGTACACTTCGACGGGCGCGAATTCAGGAAAGAAAGGACCAAATGCATATCCGGCACGTTTGCAGAGTTTACTTGGAAGCGGATATGAAGTAAAAAACTTTGGGGAAACAGGTGCGTTTTTGATGGAGGGGACAAGTAATCCATATAAAAGCGGTACAGAATACGAACAAAGTAAAGCTTATAATGCAGACATTGTAATTATTATGCTTGGAACGAATGATTCCAAAAACTGGAACGAAGAAAATTATAAAACACAGATGACAGCGTTTTATAATGAGTATAAGACGGAGAATAACAAAGTTATTTTTGCCACGTCTCCGAAATGTTATCAGACGACGGGAAACGATATCACTCAGGAAAAGGTCGAAAAAGTCTATCAGGCTCAGAAGGCATTGATTAAAGAAAATGCCGCATGGGATTTCATTGATATGTATGAAAAGACCGAAGGAAAAGAAAATCTTTATAATACAGATAAAGTACATTTTACAGATGCAGGATATCTGTACATAGCAGAATGCATGTATGAAAAGATTACAGGAAAAAAAGCTCCGATTGAAGAAAAGGTGAAAATTCCGCATACACAGCAGAGCGGAGAAACAAACTACTTCACATTCGCAGAAGGAAAATGGGAGGCAGGAGATGCGCAGCATACATGGTCAAAAAAAGTAGATCCGGCGCATCCTGAAGCAACCTATTATGAAGTGAAATTTACAGGACATAAGATCGATATCTATTCCGGTAAAAACAGAATGATGGGAAAAGTGAAGTATCTGATCGACGGTGAGGAAAAAGCAGAGGGAGACCTTTATAATGCTACTAATATCAATTCTACATTCATTACAACGATTTCCGATTTAGAAGAAAAAGAACACACATTAAAAGCGGTGGCTACAGGGGAAAGAAATGCATCAGGAACAGGTTCGGACATTCTGATCGATGCCGCTGAGGTGTATGTATATACTTACAGAGAACCGGAAGAAGCAAAACTTCACGGAACAATTACAGATAATAATCTTCAGTATACCCAGGATAAATTAACTGAGGTAAAAGCAGCAAACAAAACAGAAGATACTTTGAATGCATGGAAGAATGATACGGTTACTTCTGAGATTTCTTTAGCTTCGATAGATTCTTCTTATACAGATGTAACAGCGACGGCAAGTGATTTCACCGGAAACGGCAATACGATTCCGAAAGCAAATGTGGATTTAAAATTTATTAAATCAGTTCAGGCTTATACAGGAATGCCGGGATACGGTGATCCTGACAGAGAAGTTCCGAAAGGAAGCAGACAGGAAGCAAATGAAGTGCTTTATCAGGATGCCGGAACAGCGATGAATATTGGAACGAACAAACTTCAGAATATCTGGGTATCTGTGAAAGTTCCGGCAGGAACAGCGGCAGGTAGTTATACAGGAACGGTTACGGTAACGGCAAAAGAATTAGCAGAACCACTTACATTTACTTATACGTTAAAAGTTGCTGATGCAGAACTTCCGGATGCGACGAAGTTTAAAGATGGTTTTGATATGGAATTGTGGCAGAACCCGTATCGTATCGCAGAATATTATGATGTAACGCCGTTTTCTGAAGAGCATTTTGAAATTTTAAAATCCCACATGGGATTATATAAAAATGCCGGCGGACATGCCATTACAACTACAATCGTAGAAGAGGCGTGGGCAGGCCAGACATACGGGGAAGGAACTGTTAAATTCCCTTCTATGGTTAAATGGACAAAGAAAGCGGATGGAAAATGGAGTTTTGATTATACGGATTTTGATAAATGGGTAACGTTTAACAAAGACGTTATGAAAATCGGGGACAAGATCGTATGTTACAGTATTGCGCCTTGGACAAACTCAGTTGTTTATTATGATGAAGCGACAAAGACAACAGTAAAAAAACGATTGACTCCGGGTTCAGAAGAATGGACAACGATATGGACGGCATTTCTGAATGATCTTGCAGACCATTTATATGAAAAAGGCTGGTTTAACGACGCTTATATCGGTATCGATGAAAGAGGATTTAATAAGGCGGCGTTTGATTTGATCGATTCAATTAAACGCGGCATTCCGACACCTTTGAAATTAAAGAGTGCGGGAGCGATGGATGGATTTGTTGAGAAAAAAGATCTTGCAATGCGCGTAGACGACCTGAATGTAGGTTCTATCGCGGTAAAGGCCCATCCTCAGCAGTTTGAAGAAATAAGACAGGCTCGTGAAGATGCGGGACTTCGTACAACTATTTATACATGTACAGGTCATAAACCGGGTAACTTTTCATTAAGTGCGCCGGGAGAAAGCTACTGGACAATGATGTATTCTTATTCCGTAGGCGGAGAAGGATATCTTCGCTGGGCATATGACTCATGGGTTGAGAATCCATTGGAAGATACGACTCACAATGCATTTGAAGCCGGGGATTGTTTCCTTGTATTCCCGGATGATTCTGAAGCAAAAGTTACAAAATCAAGTACACGTTTTGAAAAAATGGCAGAAGGTGTACGCGATGTAAATAAACTTATTAAAATGAAATCAGATGTTCCGAGCATGGCGGCAAAAGTGGATGCTTTGATGGATTCTGTAAAACCGACTTATGCATCAAGCGCGTATTATCTGACAGATGCGGGAAAACAAGAACTTGCGTCGGATATGAATACGATCAAAACAAAAATTGCCGAGCTGACAGAAGAATATGTCGCATTAAAGAAAGCGGGAGTGACCGAGGTTGACTCAGTATCGATCAACGGAGAGAAAGAGGTTGAATTACAGCAGGGAGGTACAACTCAGCTTGAAGTTACAGTCCTTCCGGAAAATGTATTGAATAACACAGTCACATGGTCGACCGATAATCCGGCAGTTGCAGTTGTGAAAGACGGAGCGGTAACTGCGAAGGGATCAGGCCGCGCTGTTATTACGGTGACATCTAACCAAAATGAAGAAAAGAAAGATTCTGTTACGATCGTTGTAAAAGAAGCTGAGGTTGAAGAAGGAGCGCAGGTTTCTTACTATTCATTTGACGATGTGAAAGGACAGAAGTTAGAGGATGAATGGGGAAAACGTGACGGTACTCTTGATGCTTCCTGCACAACCGAAGCCGGCAAATCAGGAAAAGCGCTGAACGTAACACAAGACGGAAAAGGTGCAGTGATTACGCAGACGGCAGGCGATCTGAATGACAAAGACTGGACGATTTCGTATTGGGTAAAGACTACGTCAGAATTTAATAAAGAGATTTCTGTATTGGAAGATTCCACAAAAGCATTTTCCTTCTCATTGAAGATGGCGGCAGACAGAGTATCCGGATTCCGTGTAGGAAATAATGGCGGAGACGTCTTGTCGTATCAGTATGATTTCGAGAAAGACAAGTGGTATCATATTACATGGGTGCAGGATAAAGATCAGGGTCTTGCCATGTATGTAAACGGTACAAGAGTCGGTGATATCAATGCATGGACAAAAAATAATCCTATTAAAACACCTGCGGATGTGATCGGCGGTACTGGATTTACAGGTCTGATCGATGAAGTGAAAGTTTATAACCGTGTATTGAATGAAAGTGAAATACTTTCCGCAATGAAAGTAAAAGGATTAAACATTGCGGATACGAATCCAACGGTAAATATCGGAGAAACGTATCAGATTACAACAAACTTGATAACAGACGCCGAAGATAAGACGATTACATATGTCTCAAACAAGCCGGAAATTGCAAGTGTAAATGAGGACGGTTTAGTAACGGCGAACAAGAAAGGAAAAGCGGTCATTACTGTAACAGGCGGCGGATATACGGAAAAAGTTACAGTAAACTGTAAGAAAGTATTGTATGCAAATTCAAGGATTCCACAGTATGAATTGGCGGATAAATATCTGAAAGATATTGAAAAAGCTCCGAATACACCTAGACAGTATCTTGGACAGCCGGACATGGTTCAGACAAAGACAGGCAGACTGATTACTGCTTATCCGACAGGACACGGTCATGGACCGATTATTATGCAGATTAGTGATGATGAAGGCGAGACTTGGACGGAGAAGAAAGATATTCCGGCATCGTTTGCAACTTGTCAGGAAACACCTACCTTATATACATTGGATATGGGTAATGGAAAAGAAAGAATTATGCTGATTTCAGCATGTCCGAACTGGGATTTACAAAGAGGCGGATGGGATACTGCCTACTCTGATGATGACGGAGAAACTTGGACAGAATATAAGAATCACTGGCCTTCTTTTGACGGAGCAGAGAAAAAACATACAATCGTAGCAATGGCAAGTCTTGTGCAGTTAAAAGATGAACAGGGAAATTACATTCAGAAATGGATGGGTGTTTTCCATGATTATGGTTATGTCAACTTCAAGAGCTATCTGACATTTGATGAAGACGGAAATGAACAGTGGAGCGAGCCGGAAAGATATTTAGCTGATTATAGAAGTATCGAAAGCAAATATGGAATCTGTGAAGTCGGAATGTTCCGCTCACCGGATGGAAAACGGATCATGGCGCTGGCAAGAAGTGATAAAAAACCAAACTTATCCGTGATGTTCTATTCTGATGATGAAGGAAAAACATGGAGTAAACCGGAAGAAATGCAAGGTTCGCTTGCAGGGGAAAGACATAAAGCTGTATATGATCCGATCAGCGGACGTCTTTTGATCACATTCCGTGAGATCGTATACAAAGACGGTAAGCTTGATAACAACTGGATGGCAGGCGACTGGGTTGCATGGGTTGGAACATATGAAGACCTGTTAGAGCAAAACGAAGGTGAATACCGTATACTGATCGAAGAAGACTGGGCAATGAATGCAAAATCCGGTGATACGGGATATGCGGGAATTTTAGTTCTGGATGATGGAACATTTATCATGGATTCTTACGGACACTTTGACGAAGAGTTTTCTAAGAATGCATTTGAATCAGGTAATTATAATGTAAGAACAGATTTATGTTATATCAAACAGGCAAAATTCAAACTTGGTGAAATCGAGAATGAAAACGGTCTGATTGACAGAAGCGCCCTGGAAGCAAAAATCAATGAAGTAAAAGATACGTCGGCAGAAGGGTACACAGACACTTCTTATGCGGCATTTGCAAAAGCGCTGACGGATGCACAGACAGTATTTGCAGATTCTTCCGCACAGCAGATTCAGATTGATGAAGCGCTGAAAGTATTAACTTCAGCATTTGAAGGTTTGGAAGAAAGACCGGTAGAACCGGAGAAACCGACGGTAGAAAAAGTTGAAATTAAAGCAAATCCTGCTAAGACAGAGTACAAAGAAGGGGAGAAATTCGATCCGAAAGGACTTGTGCTTACAGTAACGATGTCAGACGGAACAACAAAAGTTGTTGCATACGGACCGGAGACGGCAAAAGATTTCTCCTTTAATCCGAGTCTTAATACAAAACTGACAGCGGATACGAAGAAAGTAACAGTAACATACGGCGGACAGTCGGCAGACGTAGCTGTATCGGTGAAAGCAGATCCGTCAGAGGATAAGAAACCGAATACAGAGAAACCGGACAAAGGCGGAGCGGTTCAGACAGGAGATAATTTTAACGTAACGCTGCTGATCGGACTTGTAGTTCTTGCAGGCGTGACTGCAGGCGGAACGGCTCTGACAATTTTCAAAAGGAACAAAAGAAAATAAGCTTCATCCGTAAACAGTACGGAAAAATACAGGGTTGTCACTTAGTGGCGGCCCTGTTTGTATATGGATTTTTATGAGATCGGTTTTTCGTACATTTTTAGGGGAGTTTCTCGATTGAAATAACGGAAAATATGTGAATTTCTGACAATGCTCTTTCATAAATTGATGTAACTTCTCAAAGCCTTGTATTTACTGGTGTTCTGCAAGATTTTGAAAAACGGTAAAGTGGTGTATTGTATCATAAAGTGGTGTGGTTTGATATGAAAATGGTGTACTAAATGGTGTAGTAAATCGGAAAGAATTATTAAATTTGATAGCAAAATTTTAAGAGTGTCAGATTTGACATTTGAATAGGTATTTGTTAGAATAAGAATATAAAAAAGGCACTACTGATAGTTGGTTAGTCCAAATTATTTAATTACTCAAAAAAGTAACCGCATTCCTTGGGCTGGTGTGCTACCCGTCAAGAGGACAATGAAAAATAATAAATTTTTCTCCGTCAGCCTATTAACCGGCTGGCGGTATTTTTATGCTGCTTTCAACGTAAGTTCATGAAAGGCCATCGGTGTCATTATATGTAACTTACGCTGTAGTCGTCGGTTGTTATAGTATTCAATATAGTCTTGGATGCCTTGGATTAATTCTTCTTTTGATGTAAAGCGTTTCCCATAATACATTTCCCGTTTTAAAATTCCCCAAAATCCTTCCATTGGTCCATTGTCAATACAGTGTGCAACTCTGGACATACTTTGTTTCATATGATGTTTCTTCAGCCGACTATAAAATGCCTGACTGGTATATTGGAATCCCCGGTCCGAATGAAAAAGCGGATGCACATCAGGCTCTGCCGTTACCGCCTGATCAAATGTATCCATAACAAGGGCATTATCATTATGCGCGCTGATTTTATACGAGACAATCCTGCGGTCGCACAGATCAAGAATCGCACTTAAATATATTTTGTGTACTTCTACCCCTATATAATATTTGAACTCTGTTACATCTGTCAGCCATTTCTCATTCGGTTTATCTGCGTGAAACTCCCGGTGAAGAAAGTTTTTCGCAATGTGGGAGGGATTCCTGTCTGCTTTCGTACAGCTCTTCGGCTTCCATTTGATAGATGACTGTATTCCGATTTTCCGGCAGATTCTCAGAATCCTCTTATCATTGGCCGGAATCCCATAATTTACAGCCAGTTCATCACGGATACGCCGATAACCCATATCTGGATGCAGCCGATGTATTTCCCTGATAATATCGGCAATCTGTTCATTCCTGATCTCATTGTCACTTTTGGGATGTTTCAGCCATCGGTAATAGGAAGAACGAGTAATTCCAAGGTATCTGCACATTTGTTTGACCGGATATCCTTTTGATTTGGACAGTTCCCTGATTGCCTGATATTCACATAATTTATGTATTAAAGAAAGCGATCCCTCCTTTCTAATTCCCTTACTTTTTTTAACAGGTCATTCTCCATCTGTAAGTCTTTATTTTTACGTTCCAGCTCTGCGATACGGTCCCGTAATTCTTCTTCTGGAGTGCGGCTTGGCTTAGAGCCGATCCGCCGGCCTCTCCGATCCTCCAAACCGGCACTTCCCATTTTTTCATACCGTTCCACCCAATTTCGGACCTGCTGATAGGAACAATCATACTTCAAGGCCATTGCCCCATAATTCCGGTCATGGTCAAGACAGTCTTTTACAATGCAGATTCGTTCCTCCAGTGTTGTTTTTCTTGCTTTCTTCATAGCGCTACCTCCGGTAAGTTCTTTTAATTCCTTACCTTCATTATACGCCTTGATCCAACTTGAAAGTTGAGAATGCTGTCGGATTCCGAATTTTACACATATTTCATCTAACGATCCCTCTCCGGAAAGGTATGCATGAACTGCCTGCAATTTCAATTCTTTTGAGTAGCGTTTATTTGTCTTAGGAGACAGTAAACTTTCTGGTCCGTCTGTTTTATAGATCCTGATCCAATCCTGAACACTCCGCTTATTTACACCGCACATTTTTGCAGCGCCTTTTTGGCTAAGTTCTCCGTTCAGGTACTGTTCTACGATTTCTACTTTTTTTACTGCATCAATTTTACTTTTTCTGGACATAAAATACCCCCAAGTAGGTTTTTATATTTTTGTGTCCTACTTGAGGGTATCATATCAGGCGAGGGGCGGTTACTTTTTTGATTGATTTATATACGCAATCAAAATCGTTACAACAATACTAAGTATCATTAGTACGATTGTAGAGTAAGAAAAGGACTATTTGACAGTTTTTCGTACATTTTTAAGGAAGTTCCTCGATTGAAATAACAGGAAATATATGATAAAATTGAGAAGATTTAATAGTTCTTTTCCCGATTTTGCTAGGAAAGGAGGCAGTGATGGGTAAATCACTTAACGGGAAAGAATTAGGGAATGGTATATCTCAAAGAAAAGACGGATTATATCAAGCCCGATTTATCAATCGTTTCGGTAAAAGACAGACAATTTATGCGAAAACTTTAAATGAGGTAAGACATAAGTTGCGAACCGAACAGTATAATGATGAAAAAGCAATCAATGTTGTAGATAAAAATATGACATTAGATGAATGGTTCGATATTTGGCTAAACACTTGTAAGAAGAATTGCAGAAGTTCTACAAAAGGTTCTTATATTACCCACTATAAGCGTATTCAAGGAGAATTAGGGTGGAGAAAATTAACGTCGTTGAACCAGATTGTTATGCAAGAAGCATTTAATAAACTAAAAACGGACAATGCAAGAAAAAATTCTAAAAAGATACTGGTAGATATGCTGAATAAGGCAGTTGATACAGATTTGCTTGTAAAGAATGTCGCAAAACAGATAAATACTGTGATTGCCAAAGAAGAGAAAAAAGAAAGGCGTGTTCTGACAATAAGGGAAACAGAGCTTTTCTTGGAACAGGCAAAAGGAACATTTTATGAAAATCTGTTTATTTTAGCATTGGAAACAGGCTTACGAGTGGGAGAGTTATCGGCTTTACAATGGGAAGATATAGATTTCAAGAAAAAGGTTCTCCATGTAAAGCATACATTGTGTTATTTCAGTAGAAATGGAAAGTATGTATTTGAAATGCATGATACGAAAACAAATAACGGAAAAAGAACCATTCCATTGACTGCAAAAGCAATCAATAGTCTAAAATGTCAAAAACTGCAAAAACAGGAAATTATTCTAAAAGGCAAAATTGCAAAGGAAGAATTTCAAAATCTTGTTTTTGTTACAAAGAATAATCAGCCGACACAACAGTTTTTAATCAATCAATGTATGCAGTTGGTTATTCAGAACATAAACAAAGCAGGTATAGATTTTTCCCCCTTTACATTGCACACACTTCGGCATACTTTTGCTACAAGAGCAATCGAATATGGCATGAACCCCAAAATATTGCAGAAACTTCTGGGACATGGTACATTACAAATGACAATGGGTTTGTACTGCCACGTAACAGAGGATACGCTGTTTTTGGAAACGGAGAAGTTTAAGAGAAGGTGTAGTTGAGCATGAAGTGGTGTAAAAATGGTGTAGCAGGGGATGAAACATAGAAAGTAAGGGCGAGAAAAGCCCGTAAATACGGAGGTTTTAAGAAAGATGGAAAGTTATAAGCAGGAATTTATTGAGTTTATGGTGGACAGCGATGTGCTGAAATTTGGAGAATTCACATTGAAAAGCGGAAGGAAATCTCCGTTTTTTATGAATGCAGGCGGATATGTGACAGGTTCGCAGCTTAAAAAGCTCGGCGAATATTATGCGAAAGCGATCCATGACACATACGGAGATGATTTTGATGTGTTGTTCGGACCTGCTTATAAGGGGATTCCTCTTGCGGTTGTAACTGCGATCGCTTACAGTGAGTTGTATGGAAAAGAAGTACGATACTGCTCGGACAGAAAAGAAGAGAAAGATCACGGAGCAGACAAAGGAAGCTTCCTCGGAAGTAAATTTAAAGACGGCGATCGAGTTATCATGATCGAAGATGTAACGACGTCAGGAAAGTCGATGGAAGAGACCGTTCCGAAAGTAAAGCAGGCCGCTGATGTGGAGATCGTCGGATTAATCGTATCTCTTAATCGTATGGAGGTCGGAAAAGGGGGAGAAAAATGCGCCCTTGACGAGGTGAAAGATCTGTATGGTTTCGATACGGCCGCGATCGTGACGATGGAAGAAGTCGTGGAACACTTGTACAACAAGCCGTATAACGGAAAAGTTGTGATCGACGATACATTAAAGGCTGCGATCGATACATACTATGAAACATATGGAGTAAAATAAAACGGGGAGGCGCTTTATGGAAAAGGCATATCTTACAATGAAAAACAGTGGTGCAAGTAGCATTACACTTGGGATTATCGTTCTCGTTGTCGGAGTGGCAACAGGAATACTTGCAATCGTGAACGGAGCAAAATTACTCAAACATAAAAAAGAGATTACATTTTAAGCAGCTTGACAGCTTTCAGGGAAACTGTGAAAGGACACGGATGAAAGAGAGATAAATAAACAGAAAGAAAAATAAGGGACTAAGCCGGAATACAGGCAGTCCCTTTTTGCAACGGCGGCGGAACGAAGTCTGGGTTTGCCTGAGA
>OKTH01001292.1_pt1 | contig 10809 bp, 6 predicted proteins | sample 1606361 | NCBI WGS metagenome assembly OKTH01 (sample SAMEA3879575, study PRJEB24766) | human gut metagenome | biome: human-associated habitat; feature: feces | place: USA | collected 1985/1987 | reverse complement strand
TCGCCCGTAACTTGGATATCGGGGCGGATACTATCCGCCTCGATTTCACTTATTAACCCTTTCTTGGCGAGGCGTCCGGCAATCAGCTTATAATAGCCTTCCATATTCTCTTTTAACCGTCCGTTTTCCGCAAAGGAACTGCGGAAGTGTTTAGGCTTCGGGATAATAGAAGCTAGAATAATACTTTCTTCGGTCAGGCAGAGTTGGTTTACAATATCAATGATAACTGGTTTGTAAAAGGAGGTATTGGTGTGCGTATACCCAAAGGTGAAGTGAAAGAATTTATCCCGAAAACCATTCAGAGAGGCTACGATAACAACGGATTGGCCACATACGCTACGCAAAGTGGATTAAATATGCGTGGAGTAGTCCAGGCCGGATTTAATAAAGTATTCAACAAAGTACATAGTCTCTCGGTAAATGCCGTATACGAGGCTAATACCAACAAGTATGAAACCTTTAATCAGGAATATTCTCAGTTTAATACCGATTTGGGATGGGAAGGTATTTATGATGCAAAAAGTGGTAATCATGTGAAATCTCCCGGTGTATCTTACGAGAAGATAGCAATGCTTTCGGGGGTATTGATGGCTAACTACTCTTATAAAGGGCGTTATTTATTGAAAGCATCTATGCGTGCTGACGGTTCTTCTAAATTCAGCCCTGATAATCGTTGGGGATTTTTCCCGTCCGGAGCATTGGGTTGGAGAGTTTCAGAAGAAGAATTTTTTAAGAATGTATCTTGGTTGGAGAAGAACGTTAATAACTTGAAACTACGTTTTAGCTATGGTCAGGTAGGTAACGATCAGATTGCTCCGTATCCTTATCTTCCAGCCAGAGACAAGCCATTTTTGGTGACGGAGCTATTCCGGCCTTGTACACCAGCCGTATGGCAAACCCCGAAATCAGTTGGGAAGTAACGGAAGAGTTTAACGGCGGTCTCGATTTAGATATGTTTAATAACCGGCTGAATATTTCATTGGATCTCTATACCAAGACAACTCGTGATATGCTGCTTGAACAGAATCTGCCACGTACTTCCGGTTTTGGAAAAGTAACCAGGAATATCGGTTCGGTACGTAACCGTGGATTTGAAATCAGTGTAGGCGGTGTGCTGATTGATAAGAAAGACTTTACGTGGAATGCAACAGTGAACTTTAGTTCCAATCAGTCCAAAGTAATGAGTCTAGGTGCTGAGACACAGATGTTGGAAGGGCGTCCGGTGGGTTCTGCTTCGGGTTCGGAAAATGTCCTGATAAAAAAGGGATATCCTCTCGGACTGTTCTATGGTCTGCAAATGGAAGGCATTCGCAGTAATTGGCATTCTGACTATAATGGTATAGGCAGTGCTGATTCTCCTTGGTGGTATGCCACTGAAAGAGAGATGCCATACGGATTCCCATCTTTTGCAGATACCAATGGAGACGGGAAAGTGGATATGAGTGACCGTGTCGTGATAGGAGATGTGAATCCGGTATTTATCGGTGGCTTGAACACCCGTTTGCGCTGGAAATTCATTGAACTGGCTATGGACTTCAGCTGGTCATACGGAAATGATATAATCAATGGTAATGTATACAATCTGATGAACAATGGCGATATTCGTAATAAGTCGGCCGTATACTATAAAGATGCTTGGTTTGCTAATAATCCTACCGGTACTTTTACAGGTCCTGGTGCAATTGATTGGTCCGGGTATATGTGGGCTGCTTCCAACTCTGAAATGGTGGAAGATGGTTCGTTCCTGAAGATGAATAACTTGGCTGTAACTTTCCGTATGCCGAAAAATATATTAAAGGCTTGGAAAATTAAGGACCTGGCTCTGACATATACGATTAACAATGTTTTCTGTTTAACGAACTATTCGGGATATGATCCTGAGGTACGTAGTGGCAGCTCTGTAAATAATCGTATTCTTCCGGGAGTCGATATCTCGGCTTATCCATATGCCCGGTCTCATATATTCTCACTTAATTTTAAATACTAATAAGGTACTGCCATGAAAAAAATATTATTAGCCCTTTTAACCTCTTGCGCCTTAGTGTCGTGTGAGGGGTATTTCGACCAGTTACCGAAAACAGAACTTCCGTCTGAAACTTTCTATACTTCCTATGATGCTGCTTTACGTAATGTAGCTATATTGTATGCTAATGCAGGGCATGTCAATGATGGAATTATGACCAGTGACCGGTTTATGATGCCTTCATTGATGAATGAAGGTCCGTTCGACCTGACTTCGACATCGGGTAGTGTACTGAATTTGTGGTCAAAGCATTATGCGTATATTGCACAGGCAAATCTGATACTTGAGAGGCTGGAAACCAATAAAGAGGTGATTGATGAGAATGCAGGACATTCTGCATTGGATAAAGCTACGATCACCGGATCAGCTACTGAAATGCTGATGGGAGAAGTTCGTTTCCTCCGGGCTTATGCTTACTTTACATTGTATCGTTATTATGGCGGTGTACCTCTGATTATAGAGCCTACCGGACCGAAGCCGGATTATGTGCCGCGAGCAACCCGCCAGGAGATGTTCAAGTTCCTCTATGACGAGATGGCCTATGCATTGGACAAGTGTTTGGATAACCGTTCGGGCATTGCTTATGGTCGTGTTACCAAAGGTGCCGTAGCCGGTATGTTGGCAAAAATGAAAATATTCCACGCTTCTTATATCCGCCGTGCAGAAATGTATGGAAACAAGATTAATGAAACAACAGCTGATGATGTAGATAAGACAATGTTATATGCTGATGCAGTGAAGTTGTGTGACGATATCATTGCCGGCGTGTACGGAACTTATAAGTTGGAAGAATATTTCCCTGCTGTATTTACCAAACGAAATAACGAGATTATGTTCAGTGTATTGGCAGAAGAAGGAGTCGGTACAGGAAACAAGATACCTATGGGGTTTGCCGGTGAAGGTAAATACGGAGCAACCGGTGGAAGCAATCTTACTTCGTGGCTGACGTTGCTGTATGATATACCGATGTGGGAACATAATTACAGCTTCAAGGACGTATGTATGGACTATGGCCAGGTAGATCGTTTCAATGCCGAAAGTCCGAAGCCCGGAACGACTCCTTATGACTTGCAGAATCTCTATGATCGTACCGGAAAGTACACCATAACCGGAGACATTACCCGTCGTATGTGGAGTTCGGTGAAAGGCTGGGTAACCGGTCCTAACAGTGGTGGAGCTCCTATCGGGTTGTGGGTGTTTGAACCTGCCGGACGTGAATTAGGCCCCGAGTTTTATATTGAGCCGGGTAAGGTGAACGATTACACCGAAGAACAGCTCAAAGTAATGGATGTAGCTCTTGAAAGTCATGAACGGGCGTGGTGGAAGAATGAAACGAATGGGCAGAACAAGCCTAACTTGTGGAACTGTAATTGGTGGCAATTAGGTAAATTCCGTAACCTGAATCCGAGTGAGTTGAGTTCAACCTTTGATATTAATTATGGTGGAGTGGACTATCCTGTTTTACGTTTGGCAGAGATTTACTTGCTGAAAGCGGAGGCACAAATCATGCAGGGCCATGTTTCGGAAGGAGTGAAAACGATGAATATTATCCGTGATCGTGCTTGCCATCAAGGATCTATTAAAGATATGTTTGTTTCTCAGGGAGATGCTCCTTATACTTATCAACCGGGTTCGGTTATGATGATTCCGACTAATATCAGTCCGGCTAATGCACTGAAAGAGTTGATGTATGAACGTTTACGCGAATTGGCAGCCGAGGATGATTGCGGATGGCTCGATGTAGCACGTTTTCCTGATGTTTCAATGGTTGATCTGGCTGATATTTGCCGTTATCGCGATCCTCTACAATTCTTTGATCCGTTTGGTGATCCGGCGCGTGGGGAATACCTTTGGCATCTTTTTAATGAAGAGAAAGTGTACCGTGTGCTGATGCCGATACCGTTTACCGAGTTATCGTTCTTCCCAGAAATGAAACAAAATCCGGGATATTTTTAATGTTAAAAACGAATGGATATGAAAACAAATAAACTGATTATAGGGCTGCTTGCTGTGGCAGCTACTTCACTGGTTTCTTGTGAGAAATTTGGTGCAGATGTAGAAACACCGTCTGTCAGTATCTCTGTGTCCCCCGAAAATCCGAAAGTCGGCGAAGAGGTGACGGTAACGATCAATACCGATGCTCAGTACCTGACACTTTTTACGGGTGATGAAGGAAAAAACTTTGAGCGTTCGCGTATTAAAGCTATTATGGAACATGATTGGGATAGCTTTTATGAAGAATGTTATCGGGTCTCTTATGCAAAGAATGGGGAGAAGACCTTGTTTTATAAATATTTTAAGGACTATCAGAGTATAGAAGACGTAAAAAAGGATTTTGAGTTTTTCGGAGCGATTGATAATATTCAGTTAGTGCCCTACAAAAAAGGAGACTTTCCGGAGGCACTGATGGAAATGAGCTATATAGGGACGAATCAATTGAAGTTTACGGTGACAGATCGGCGGATTCCTTCGGGCATCCGGATGAAGCCGAATATTCATATCTTTGGAGGACTTGCCAATCAACCGGGTAATACAATTATCGAGAGTCGCTTTGTAGCGTGTGATGCTGATCGTGCAATACGTAAATACTCTAATGATGCATGGGTAGCTGCTTATTTTGGTTTACATACCGAACAGTTGGAAGACTTTCAGGGATATAGTGCAGGATACAAATATTATACGTTCCAAGATGAACGTTCGTATGGAGCGTTTCAGACTAACGATCCATTATCCCGCCGTCCTACGGAAGGATTTTATAAACTTGGTGATATGTACAACCGGGATACTTACTTGCAGCCTTTTTTGGATCATGGAGAAAAAATCATTCTTCGCCAAGTGGATATGTACGTGAATGGTCGTTCGACTTTTGTGGCAGCTGATGATTCGCCTTATAAATATGATTTGGACGGAGACGGAGTATTGGAATCGTATGAATGTGAACTCGATCCTGCTACCGGTCTTCCGGTACATGAAGCCGACTATACAAAGTACAAAGGTTTTCAGGGAGATGTTTATCTCTCTTTTATAGAGATGGGAACTGATGAATATGAACCGTGGAATACCGGTGTTTCATTAGGTTCTGTATATACTACCGGAGGAATTCAGAAAACTTATAAGTATATTTACACCGGAGCCGGTGACTTTACAATTACCGCTGTTGCTACCAATGTAGGTGATAAAGATTATAAAGGAATAGATTATAGCGAGGAAAGAAGTAACTCTTTGGATGACTATAGTCATAAGAGAGCACTTAGCAGTGTGAAGGTTTCGGTAAAACCGTAGTATCCTTCGGTAGAATGTAAATCAGTAGTTGAGTGTCTGCCCGGTCGCGGTATCCATTAATAAGGGGTTTTGCACAATTCTTTTATGACCTGTGGAAGGCAGCAATACTCAACTACTGTAGATTACTTTATTAATATAAAGAATAGTGCCTATGAAACTTAAGTATTGTATTTTATCTCTACTCTTTTTTTATCTGAATATTTCTTCTATCCAGGCCGTAATACCACAGATGGAAATCAGTCCGGATGAGAGAGGTGTGAGTTCGCTCGTTTTTCAAGGTGCGGGCAATGTTCGGAATTATGTAGACCACGGGAAATATCTGGGCGATTTGAGTCTGACTTATGAAGTTAGAGGGAAGAGTTATGCCGTTTCTTTGGCTGATATTACTCCTCTGGTCTTGTCGAATACTCCGGATAAGATACAGATATTCTGGCAGCTTCCTTCGGATGTGCGTCTTTACCAAACTTTTACTATTAAAGGAGAAGAAGTAGACTGGGAGATTGATTTTTTTAATCGCAGTCATCATCCGGTGAAGGTGACGGATATGTGGTTCGCTCTGCCTGTGGGCGCTTTGGATGAGTCTATTCAGGCACATCAGAACCTGAACCGTCATTTCTCTCTGAATGGAAATGCCTCCTTCTTTTATTGGACTCCGCTGACAGGGCAAGGTGATATTCTGCTGATGACTATGCATAAGGGAACTGCGATAGAATATGCTACACAAGATGGCAAGTACTATCTGCATTCAATGAATGCTGTAGATCGTACCAATGATAGCTGGAGATTACCGTCTACCTCAAAAAACGTACAGCCTTACGAGCATTACATGACAGGTTTCAACTTCACACTCACTGGAAATCATGAAGAGGTAAAAACGAAGATTTATGATAAACACGGAGTGGTTGTGAAAGTTGCTCCCGGTATGGTAGTAACTCCTGAGTTTGAGGTCTATTGTGCCTTGCAATCGAAACTGCCTGTTGCTGAATTAGTGGCAGAATATCCTGAGGAGATACAGATAACCAGTCTTGGACAAAAGGAAGGAGATAAATATATCTATAAGTTCCGTTTCTCCCGTTTGGGAGAAAACCTGATTACGGTTCATTATGGAGATGATTTGATATGCTTTCTCGATTTCTTTGTGACCGAGCCTTTGGAAACCCTGATAAAAAAACGGGCGCGTTTCATTGTGGACAAACAACAACATCGTGATTCCTCCAAATGGTATAATGGACTTTATAGTCTTTGGGATATGGAGAAATCTGAGTTACTTTCACCTGATCACTTGGGCGATTTGCGGGAGGAGTTTATGGTAGGCGGATCTGATGATCCGTCCAATAGTAAACCAGTCTATGTGAGTGAGAAGAATGTCATTTATCCTAATAAAGAAGAAATTGCTTCTTTGGAGTATTATGAAGAAAATTTTGTGTGGGGCAAGCTGCAACGTACGGATGAGGAATATCCCTATCCATATGGTATTTACGGCAGTGAAAACTGGTATCAGAACCGCAGCGGGAAATATGGCGGATATGAAGACGGGGGTTCCGGTAAGGGGCGTATGTGGCGAACTTTTGATTATACCACTCATTTTGCCATCTATTATAATCTCTACCGGATAGCAGAGGATAATCCTGAAATGGTATCTTATCTGGATGCTGATGGCTATCTGGAACGTGCTTATCGGACAGCGATGGCTTATTTTGAAGTACCCTATAATATTTTGATGGGTAAACAATGGGCTTTTCATGGTTGGACGGACTGGGCCTATAAACAAGGTAATTTTCATGAGCGATATCTGCTGGATATTATCAATGCCCTGCAACAGAAAGGTAGATTAAAAGATGCAGCCAAGTTGCGTCGTGAATGGGAGAAGAAGGTAACTTATATGGTTTACGAAGATCCCTGGCCTTTTGGATCCGAGATGTTTGTTGACCGTACAGCTTTTGAGTCCTCCTATTATGTGGCAGAGTATGCAAAGTTAAATCCCATTAAACCCGAAGAACAATTCTGGTATGATAAGAATCGGAAAAAATGGTACTCGTATACTTCGTTTGACATTTCGATGATTGATCGTTTCATGCAGAATCAGTTGGATGGAAACCTGGCGTTGAGAGGGTTGTTTGAACCAGGTTATGCTAATCTGGGTACAGCATGGAGTGGACAATATGTAAATCTGGATTATATGACCCAAATGGGCGGAGTGGCATTACTCGATTATGCTTACCGGTTTTCGGACCGGCCGGATAGGTATATTAATTATGGATATAATTCTTTATTGGCTTCGTGGGCACTGATGAATACCGGGACTAAAAAGACAGATTTTGGCTATTGGTATCGGGGAGAACAAAATGACGGTGCTGTAGGCTGGGCTTTTTCACCCTATCAGAACTCACGTACCTATATGAATTATATCAAAGTGGGGCGTGCTCCCTGGCGGTTTGATGGTGAGATAGACCATGGGCTTACCGGAGGTATTCACGGTTCAGGAGTTTATCTGCTCGATGATCCTGATTTCGGATTAATCGGTTATGGAGGAAATGTCCGAATGGATAAAGATGGAACAGTGAGTATCATTCCTTTTGACGGAGTACGTCGTCAGGTCCGTATCATGACTCCTGTCCGTTTTTCGGTCGAGTTGATGCAAGACGGATTCCGGAAAGATTACCCGATCACTCTGAGAGGGACGGAAGAACTGAGTTTCTGCATGGAAAACCGTTCTGATAAACCTCATAACACAACTATCCGGGCTGAGGGAATGCCTGAAGGTAAATATACTGTCATGACCGATCACAAAATGATAACGACATTCAATATTGAGGCGGGTAATGCACATCATCCTTATTATATAGAGGTACCCGTTACGGACAAACATACCCAAGTGAAACTTTTAAAAACAAATTAGAATGAAAAATGTACTAACAGGGCTATTTCTGCTTATCCTTGCGACAGCTTGCTCGGAGGAGGAGCCGCAGACAATAACACCCGTTCCTTTTAATCAGGTAACTTTGACCGATGGGTTTTGGAAGAATAGGATGCAGACGGAAATCAATGTAACAGTACCGTTCTCTGTCGAACAAAGTGCCCCGGCAGTAGAGCGTTTCCGGCGTTGTGCCGCTTTCTTGGCAGGAGACTCTACCGCTCTTCCTGAAACTCATCGTTTTATAAGCTCTGATCTTTATAAGGTGATGGAAGGGGTGTCTTATTCATTGATGATTCAACCAAATAAGGAGTTGGAAGAGTTCATGGATCGAGTGGCAGACCTGATCACTGCTTCGCAGAAAGACGACGGATATTTATATATTTCACATATTTGTGGTAATCCTGATCCTCGTGAGATGGGTGAGAAGCCTTACTCATGGGTGGTTCATAGTCACGAGCTTTATAATGTGGGGCATCTGTACGAAGCCGCAGTAGCTTATTATCAAGCTACAGGTAAAGATAAACTACTGAACGTTGCTATCAAAAGTGCCAAGCATGTGAATAAAGTGTTCTTTGAAGGAGGTGATCCGAATTATAATGGGGGTAAACCTATTAACCAGGCTCCGGGACATGAAGAGATTGAACTGGCACTTTGTAAACTATACCGGGTGACTAATGATCCGCTATACCTCGATATGGCGAAGAAGTTTCTGGAGATCAGGGGAGTGACCTATCGTCCTGAGGGTGAAGGAGTGATGGCACCCACTTATGCACAGCAACACGCACCGGTGAAGGAGCAGACGGAAGCTGTGGGACATGCGGTCCGTGCGGCTTATTTGTACACGGCTATGGCGCAGGTGGATGCCTTGACCGGATTGAACGATTATACCAAGGCTCTCAATTCCATTTGGACAAATCTGGTGACGACCCGCATGCATATTACAGGTGGACTCGGGGCTGTAGAAGGAATGGAAGGTTTTGGAGCTCCCTACGAACTTCCTAACTTAACAGCCTATAATGAAACTTGTGCGGCAGTGGCAAATGTCTTCTTTAATTATGGCATGTATCTGGATAGTGGCGATGCTAAGTTTCTCGATATAGCGGAACTTTCACTTTTCAACAATTCGTTGGCAGGGATCAATCTGCATGGTGATCGCTTCTTCTATGTCAATCCTCTTGAAGCAGATGGAGTGAGACGTTTTAATCATGGGAATGGCGGACGTGCCAAATGGTTCGGGTGCGCCTGCTGTCCTCCTAATATTTCTCGTTTGATTCTGCAAGTGCCGGGTTATATGTATGCTTACAGTAAAGACAGAGTTTACCTGACCCTTTATGGTGGCAGTCAGACAACTATTCCTCTGGAAGGAACCCGTGTGAAACTGGAGCAAGCTTCTGCTTATCCGTTTGATGGGAAAGTACGCTTGACGGTACAACCTGAAAAGGGAAGCAAATTCTCGGTTTGTATGCGTATTCCTACGTGGGCACGATCCGACGAATTTGTGCCGGGAGGACTTTATCCCTACAAGCAGCCCAAGCAGGCGGAAGTAGAATTGAGTGTCAACGGGCAGAAAACCGACTTCAAGATGGAGAAAGGATTTGCCGTTATCAAACGTGACTGGAAGCCCGGTGACGTAGTTGAACTTAACATACCGATGCCCGTACGTTTTGTTGATTGTATTCCCGAAGTCAGTGAAAATATAGGTAAAACTGCTGTAACTCGCGGACCACTGGTCTATTGTGCGGAAGAGGTAGATAATGCGGGACCTGTTCAGCGGCTCTATCTGGGGGATACGAACGAAGCACAGGCTAAGGTAGCAAACATCTCTTCCGGCGTGCTGCAAGGATTGGAGAGGATCACTTTGCCTGGAATGGAAAAGAAGGTCGGAGGAATCACTTCACGAGAGATTACGATGATTCCTTATTATGCTTGGTGTAATCGGGGAGATAACCGTACAATGCTGGTTTGGCTAAACGAAGAGGCTTCTACAGCCAGTATCGGTCAGCAGACCATGGCTTATCTGCGTAATGTAAAAGGAGTGAATGCTTCATCTGTTGCCGGAGGGAAGAATATCTCCGTGCGTGCACTTTGTGATGGAAAAGTATCTGAATCTTCTGCAGACAAGCTTACAGAACAGTGGGTGTCTGAGGGATCGGGTAAACAATGGGTGCAGGTAGACTTTAGAGAGCCATTCCTACTAAATTCACTTTCCGTGTATTGGCTGGATGATCAAGACAAAATAACTGTTCCGTCCGGTTGGTCGGTGGAATATAAGTCGGATGCCGGTTGGACTCCCCTTGAACTCTATGTGACGGACTCTTATCAGATGGGTACTGATCGGTTCAACGTAGTACATCCATCCGGTAGTCTTGAAGTGGAATCCGTTCGTATTCTTATAGAACCTCAGAAAGGAAAATCAATAGGTGTTTCAGAGATAAGGTTTGAGTAGGTTCTTTTTTATCAGCAGGAAAGAGAGTGTTGTGCAGCAGAGGCAACATTCTCTTTCTCTATTTTTCTAGGGTGTATAAACAAAAAAAGGTTCGTCTTGTTGACGAACCTTTTTTGCTCTTCCTCTTGGACTTGAACCAAG
>OKTH01001236.1_pt1 | contig 11271 bp, 10 predicted proteins | sample 1606361 | NCBI WGS metagenome assembly OKTH01 (sample SAMEA3879575, study PRJEB24766) | human gut metagenome | biome: human-associated habitat; feature: feces | place: USA | collected 1985/1987 | reverse complement strand
CAAAGGGGTGCCCCAAGAGGGGCTGAGATTATACCCTAGGAACCTGAGGCAGTTAGCACTGACGTAGGGATTGTGTTTCTTCTTATCGCCTTTCCATATAAGCACGCTCTTTGTATTTACTTTCAACTTATTAACTCTGATAGGACAATGAAAGTACAAGTAAACAACAAAGAGGTGGAAATGACTCCCGCTTCTACCCTTACACAATTGGCAGCCCAACTGGGACTTCCGGTACAAGGCATCGCGATTGCCGTAAACAACAAAATGATTCCGCGCACCGAATGGGAAAAGTTTTCGTTACAGGAGAATGACAACCTGGTGATCATCAAAGCGGCTTGTGGAGGGTAAAAGTATGGTCAGTCTACAATTTATCACTCACCAGACCGATCGGTATACCTGTTTCGAATCGGCACTCATGGCACTCGAAGGGGGATGCAAGTGGATACAGCTACGCATGAAGGAAGCTCCGTGCGAAGAAGTGGAAGCGGTTGCCCTCCAGCTAAAACCGCTCTGCAAAGAGAAGGAAGCGATCTTAATTCTGGATGACCACGTCGAACTTGCCAGAAAGCTGGAAGTGGACGGTGTGCATCTGGGCAAAAAAGACATGCCTATCGATGAGGCACGGCAACTGCTTGGAGAATCATTTATCATCGGTGGTACGGCAAATACATTCGAAGACGTCGTACAACATTATCGTGCCGGAGCAGATTATCTCGGCATCGGTCCTTTCCGGTTCACTACTACAAAGAAAAACCTGAGCCCTGTTCTGGGGCTGGAAGGCTATACCGCTATTTTATCTCAGATGAAGGAGGCGAATATCGAACTCCCGGTAGTAGCTATCGGAGGAATCACCTATGAGGATATACCCGCCATACTCGAAACCGGAGTAAACGGAATCGCACTTTCCGGAACGATTCTCCGGGCGGAAGATCCGGCAGAGGAGACACGCAGAATTTTGGAGAGTTATTAATTACGTCAAATGTATAATCAAATAAAAGAAGAGAAAAGTGGAAAAGTTAGTAATTGCAGGCCGTGAGTTTGACTCCCGCCTTTTCCTGGGTACAGGAAAGTTCAATTCCAATGAAGTAATGGAACAAACTATTCTGGCATCGGGCACAGAAATGGTAACTGTAGCTATGAAACGCATCGACATGGATGACAAAGAAGACGATATGCTGAAACATATTATTCATCCGAATATTCAGCTACTGCCCAATACATCGGGGGTACGCGATGCAGAAGAAGCTGTTTTTGCCGCACAGATGGCACGCGAAGCATTCGGAACCAACTGGCTGAAACTGGAAATTCATCCTGATCCCCGCTATCTGCTCCCCGACTCTATCGAGACATTAAAAGCTACCGAACAGCTTGTCAAACTGGGATTTATAGTACTGCCCTACTGTCAGGCCGACCCCGTACTCTGCAAACGGTTGGAAGAAGCCGGCGCAGCTACTGTAATGCCGCTTGGTGCCCCCATCGGTACCAACAAAGGATTGCAGACTAAAGAATTCCTGCAAATTATTATCGAACAGGCAGGCATCCCTGTTGTGGTAGATGCCGGCATCGGTGCGCCCAGTCATGCCGCCGAAGCAATGGAACTGGGAGCATCCGCCGTACTGGTGAACACAGCTATCGCCGTAGCAGGCAATCCGGTAGAAATGGCGCTGGCTTTCAAAGCGGCTACCGAGGCCGGAAGGCGGGCATACGAAGCAGGTCTGGGCATGCAGGCCGACAACTTTGTTGCAGAAGCGAGTTCGCCTTTAACTGCATTTCTGAATGAATAAGTAATAAGCAATGAGTAATGTCTAATTGACTACTTTTTTATCATACTAGAATAAAAAATTCATGGAACAAAAAATAAAATTCCCCCGCTCTCAGAAAGTATATCTGCCGGGCAAGCTCTATCCGAATATCCGTGTAGCCATGCGGAAAGTAGAACAAGTGCCCAGCACCAGCTTCGAAGGAGACGAAAAAATAGTGACTCCAAATCCGGAAGTATATGTATATGATACCAGCGGACCGTTCAGCGATTCATCAATGAGCATCGACCTTAAAAAAGGACTTCCACGCTTACGTGAAGAGTGGATTGTGTCACGTGGCGATGTGGAACAACTCCCCGAAATCACTTCGGAATACGGGCAAATGCGACGGGACGACAAGAGTCTGGACCATCTTCGTTTTGAGCACATCGCCCTTCCCTACCGTGCCCGAAAAGGAGAAGCCATCACCCAAATGGCATATGCCAAACGAGGCATTATCACTCCGGAAATGGAATATGTGGCTATCCGGGAAAATATGAACTGTGAAGAGCTCGGAATCGAGACTCATATCACTCCCGAATTTGTCCGTAAGGAAATAGCAGAAGGCCGTGCGGTACTCCCGGCCAATATCAATCATCCGGAAGCTGAACCGATGATTATCGGTCGTAACTTCCTGGTGAAAATCAATACGAACATCGGAAATTCAGCTACGACTTCCAGCATTGATGAGGAAGTGGAAAAGGCTTTGTGGAGCTGTAAATGGGGAGGTGACACGCTGATGGACCTTTCCACCGGAGAGAATATCCATGAGACGCGTGAGTGGATTATCCGTAACTGTCCGGTGCCGGTGGGTACTGTACCTATTTATCAGGCACTTGAAAAAGTGAACGGCGTAGTCGAGGATCTTAGTTGGGAAATCTATCGGGATACGTTGATAGAACAGTGCGAACAGGGAGTGGATTACTTCACGATTCATGCAGGTATTCGTCGCCACAATGTGCATCTTGCCGACGAGCGTCTGTGCGGTATCGTCAGCCGTGGAGGAAGTATCATGAGCAAATGGTGTCTGGTACACAATCAGGAAAGTTTCCTGTATGAGCACTTTGATGATATTTGTGATATTCTGGCCCAATATGACGTTGCCGTATCATTGGGAGACGGATTGCGTCCGGGGTCCATCCACGATGCCAACGACAAAGCACAATTTGCGGAACTGGATACCATGGGCGAGCTGGTGCTTCGTGCCTGGAAAAAGAATGTACAGGCGTTCATCGAAGGTCCTGGGCATGTACCGATGCATAAAATCAAAGAAAACATGGAGCGCCAGATCGAGAAATGTCATGATGCGCCGTTTTATACGCTCGGTCCTTTGGTCACCGACATTGCTCCGGGATACGATCATATTACCTCCGCTATCGGAGCGGCTCAGATCGGTTGGCTGGGCACGGCCATGCTTTGCTATGTCACTCCGAAAGAGCATCTTGCCTTGCCGGATAAAGAAGATGTGCGTGTAGGCGTCATCACATACAAGATTGCCGCCCATGCCGCCGATCTCGCCAAAGGCCATCCGGGAGCACAGGTTCGCGACAATGCATTGAGCAAAGCCCGCTACGAGTTCCGCTGGAAAGACCAGTTCGACTTGTCTCTCGATCCGGAACGGGCACAAGGATATTTCCGTGCGGGACATCACATCGACGGAGAATACTGTACGATGTGCGGACCTAATTTCTGTGCCATGAGATTGTCTCGTGACTTGAAGAAAAACGCCCATAATGACAAACAGTAAGTGGTGAAAAACTTAAAACCAATTTACAACTAACTTATAACTTAAAAAAATGTTCTCAGACGAATTAGAAAAAATATCCTGGGAAGAGACGACAAAAGCCATCTATTCCAAGACAGATGCCGATGTGCGCCGTGCATTGGGTAAAAAAGAGCATCTGGACGTCAACGACTTTATGGCATTGATCTCACCTGCCGCCACTCCATATCTGGAAGTGATGGCTCGCCTCAGCCAGAAATATACGATGGAACGGTTCGGCAAAACAATCTCTATGTTCGTACCGCTCTACATCACCAATTCATGTACCAACTCCTGTGTTTACTGTGGTTTCCACATCAGCAATCCGATGAAAAGAACGATTCTGACCGAAGAGGAAATCATCAACGAATATAAAGCCATCAAACGGCTGGCTCCTTTCGAGAATCTGTTACTCGTGACCGGTGAAAATCCGGCAGCGGCAGGAGTACCTTACATCGCCCGTGCACTGGACTTGGCCAAACCTTATTTCAGCAATCTTCAAATTGAAGTGATGCCCCTCAAAGCGGAAGAATATAAAGAGCTCACTCATCACGGACTGAACGGAGTCATCTGTTTTCAGGAAACCTACAACAAGGCGAACTATAAAAAGTATCACCCGAGAGGCATGAAGTCCAAATTCGAATGGCGTGTCAATGGTTTCGACCGTATGGGACAAGCCGGTGTCCACAAGATAGGAATGGGTGTTCTGATCGGTCTGGAAGAGTGGCGGACCGATGTGACAATGATGGCTTACCACCTCCGCTACTTGCAGAAACATTATTGGAAAACCAAGTACAGCGTCAACTTCCCCCGTATGCGTCCATCCGAAAACGATGGTTTCCAACCCAACGTCATCATGAACGACCGGGAACTTGCACAGCTTACATTCGCCATGCGTATCTTCGACCATGATGTAGATATCTCTTATTCTACCCGCGAAAGTGCCGAGATACGAAATCACATGGCAACTCTGGGGGTAACTACCATGAGTGCCGAAAGCAAGACTGAACCGGGTGGATATTACAGCTATCCGCAAACGTTGGAACAGTTTCATGTGAGCGACGAACGGAAAGCGATAGAAGTAGAACGTGATTTGAGAAAACTGGGACGTGAACCGGTCTGGAAAGACTGGGACCAGTCTTTTGACTTTAAAAGATAAAACGATGCGATACGACAGGCAAATGATCCTTCCCGAAATCGGAGAAGAGGGACAGCGGAAACTGAAGCAAGCAAAGGTTCTTATTGTAGGCGTAGGAGGGTTAGGCTCTCCCATCGCCCTCTATCTGGCCGGAGCAGGAGTAGGTTGTATAGGACTGGTAGACGACGATGTGGTCAGTATCAGCAATCTGCAAAGACAGGTGCTCTATTCAGAAAAAGAATTAGGTAAACCGAAAGCAATATGTGCCGCTGAACGGCTTTCCGCACTCAACAGCGAGACAACTTCCCAGCCTTATCCTACCCGTCTAACAGAAGAAAACGCACAAGAAATCATCAGTCAGTATGATATTGTAGTAGATGGCTGCGACAACTTCCCTACCCGTTATCTGATCAATGACATCTGTGCAAAAACGGGGAAAGTCTATGTCTATGGAGCCATCTGCGGCTTCGAAGGCCAGGTATCTGTTTTCCATTACGGAGAAGAGAAAAAAGACTATCGGGACCTATACCCCGACGAAGAGGAAATGAAACGAATGCCCCCGCCTCCCAAGGGTGTAATGGGCATCACTCCCGCTGTGACAGGGAGCATCGAGGCAACAGAAGTGCTGAAGATTATATGCGGCTTTGGAGAAGTATTGTCGGGCAAACTATGGACTATTGACTTGCGGACATTGCAATCTAACAAATTTTCACTATAAACGTTGGTTTCTGAAATAGTTAATTAGTAACTTTGCTAAAGTTTACAACTTAACAAAGGAAATGAAACTAATTGTAGTTACCACCCCTACTTTCTTCGTTGAAGAAGATAAGATTATTACCGCTCTTTTCGAAGAGGGACTGGATATTCTACATCTCAGAAAACCTGAGACACCAGCCATGTATTCCGAACGATTGCTGACACTGATTCCTGAAAAATATCATCGCCGCATCGTGACACACGAGCACTTCTATCTGAAAGAAGAATTCAACCTGATGGGTATTCACCTGAATGCACGCAATCCGAGCGAACCGCATGATTACGCCGGACATGTCAGTTGTTCCTGTCATTCCGTAGAGGAGGTAAAAAACAGAAAGCATTTCTATGATTATGTTTTCATGAGCCCTATTTACGATAGTATTTCGAAGGTCAATTATTATTCTACTTATACGGCAGAAGAGTTACGTGAAGCACAGAAAGCCAAAATCATTGACTCCAAAGTGATGGCACTCGGGGGGATTAATGAAGATAATCTACTGGAGATAAAGGATTTCGGATTCGGAGGAGCTGTTGTACTGGGAGATCTCTGGAATCGGTTTGATGCTTGCCTGGACCAGAATTATCTGGCAGTGATCGAGCATTTCAAGAAGTTGAAGAAATTAGCGGACTAAGAACATTGATTCGAGAAACAAATATAAAAAAACCGCTGTAAATAATACTCCACAGCGGTTTTCTTTTTTACAAGTATTTACTTATCAGAACTTATATCCTAATACTATAGAGAAGTTCATATTTTTAGGATTACCAACTTTTTGTACATCTACCAAACCAAATTGGCCATCTAATCCTACAATAATCTGACCTAATTCCAATGCAACACCAACACCTAATCCTGCATCAAAACGCTTCAAACCACCATCACCAAAAGTATTCTCCTTATACTCCACATTGCCCATATCCACTTTTGACTTACCTGCAATACCACATGCTAAATAGGGTCCCGCATTAATAACCACATTTGTATTATTAGCAACATCAAAACGCGCAGCAGCCATTACCGGCAATTCTAAATAATAAGCATTAATTGTGAGTTCATCTTGCTTTGCACCTTTGCTGCTTACAAACAATGATGGTTGCAATGACCAAGTATTATCAAAAGCATATTCAAAACCTCCTCCAAGCTTAAAGCCAATTTTTGCATTCATATCAGCATCACCTGTGTAATTACTAATATTCATTCCTACTTTGGCATTCCAACCTGTAATCTGCGAGAAACCGACTACTGAAACTAATGCGAATAAAATAAATAAAATACTCTTTTTCATAATTCTAAAGTTTTAATTAATACTATAGTTAAATCATCTGTTTAATCAATGACACAAATGTATAACCGAAATTTATATTTAACAACATTTTCTTCAATAAACGTGTAAAATATAGAGATAATACATAAAGAAAGGGAATTCCCTATTTTAAAGAATCCCCTTTCCTGTTTTTTTATTATCTACTACTCGATTAGAAATTGTAGTGGAAACCAATAGAAAGATCTTCGCTAGTCAACATCAGACCAAAAGAGTCTCCGGAAGTGTTCACATTTCTACGATATCCCAAGAAGCCATACTTAGCTACAAAAGAGAAATGATCGTTCAGTTTAACAGCAATACCCGGTCTCAAACCAATCTGGCCTGCTTTAGTAGTATCACCATCTTTAATTTTCACGAAACCAATAGCAGCAGTTCCATCCAGGAACAGACGCACAGCATCGTTTTGATAGTAAGACCAACGGATATACGGAGCAACAGTAACTGTATTTGCAGTCACCTGCTTCACATACTCGTGTGAATAGTTCAGTTCAGCACCCAATGCCCATGTTTCATTAAAATTGTAGCCGATTTCCGGAGCAACTTTAAAAGAGGTAGTGTTGCCTGTGCTATTACGCCATACATTCAAAGATCCGCCTACGTAAATGTCCTGTGCTTTTACAGCGATAGTTGCTAACATCACAACTACCAATAATAAACCCTTTTTCATTTTCTTTGTTTTTTTAATTAAACGTTAGACCCCAATTCGGTCGATTGATTTCTGGGTGCAAATGTAAAGCAGTTTTTATGAACAAACAAACATTTAGTTAGTTTTTTATAATAAACACCAAATAAATGTTTAACGAAGACTCTGTACATCATATTATATAGCAACACAAAATTCTAGCTATCGATTCTTATTCAAATATATTGCATGTAGTGAGTGTCGTCATACCATAATAAGCCAAAGGATTTAGGAAGTAATGAGGACTGTTTCTTTAAGATTTAGTATCTTTGACGGGTGGTAAGCCTTTCAGCCATCAGACACAGACGCGTTTGACTGACATTGTATAGTGTAAAATGCTTCGTTATTATGAAAGTAAAGGCAATAAAAAGTTAGTTTAAACGATTGGTTATGTCAATAGAAATAAAGTATTTCGAGAACAGAAAAGATTGGCGAAAGTGGTTGAATGACAACTTTGAGACTGCCAATGAAGTTTGGTTTGTATTTCCCAGCAAGTCTTCAGGCGAAAAAAGTATCACATACAACGACGCTGTTGAAGAAGCTCTTTGTTTCGAGTGGATTGACAGTACGATAAAATCGCTCGACAAAGAACATAAAATTCAGCATTTCACACCCAGAAACCCTAAAAGTACCTATTCGCAAGCTAACAAAGAAAGACTTAAGTGGCTATTGGAAAATAAAATGATACACCCCAAATTTGAGGATAAAATACGAAATGTATTATCTGATCCTTTCATTTTCCCCAATGATATAATTGAAAAATTGAAGGAAGATAAAACAATCTGGGAAAACTATCTACATTTTTCCGACGCATATAAACGTATCCGAATTGCATACATTGAAGCAGCCAGAAAACGACCTGAAGAATTTGAAAAGCGATTAAACAACTTTATCAATAAAACGAAAGAAAATAAAAAAATCAGAGGATTTGGCGGAATAGAGAAATACTATTCATCCCAACTAAAAATCAATGATAATCTAAAATAAAATAGGCTGCAAATACTTTCACAAGTATTTACAGCCTATTTATCAGATAGTTAAGTACCTAACCAGCGTATTTGACTATCCTTCTATCGCTGCCTGCGCCGCCGCCAGTCTGGCAATCGGCACTCTAAATGGAGAACAACTAACGTAATTCAAACCTACCCGGTGACAGAACTTCACAGAAGAAGGTTCACCACCATGTTCACCACAGATACCACATTTCAAATCCGGACGGATAGCACGGCCTTTTTCTGTCGCCATACGTACCAGCTGTCCCACACCATTCTGGTCGAGAACCTGGAACGGGTCTACTTTCAAAATCTTCTTTTCCAGATAAACAGGAAGGAAAGAAGCTATATCATCACGAGAATAACCGAAGGTCATCTGCGTCAAGTCATTTGTACCGAATGAGAAGAACTCGGCAGAAGAAGCAATACGGTCGGCAGTCAAAGCAGCACGCGGGATCTCGATCATTGTACCTACTTTGAAGTCAATACTATCTCCTACTTCCTCAAACAATTTCTTAGCTTCCGAGCGAATCACATTTTCCTGCTCCTTGAATTCATACAAGATACCGGTTAACGGAACCATGATTTCCGGATGAGTTTCCACTCCTTCTTTCTTCAGTTCCAATGCAGCACCCAAAATTGCACGTGTCTGCATTTGAGTAATTTCAGGATAAGTATTTCCTAAACGGCAACCACGGTGACCTAACATCGGGTTATGTTCACAGAGTGATTCTACACGTTGCTGGATATATTGCAGGCTTACACCCATCGTATCCGCCATTTCTTGCTGTCCCTTCAAATCGTGAGGAACAAACTCATGCAAAGGAGGATCGAGCAAACGAACGGTTACCGGGCAACCAGCCATTGCTTTAAAGATACCTTTGAAGTCTTCTTGTTGATATGGAAGAATCTTAGCCAATGCTTTCCGACGTCCTTCTGCATTTTCCGCCAGGATCATTTCACGCATTGCTTTGATCTTTTCGCCTTCGAAGAACATGTGTTCTGTACGGCAAAGGCCGATACCTACTGCACCGAAGTTACGTGCAACTTCCGCATCATGAGGAGTATCCGCATTGGTACGTACCTGCAAACGAGTATATTTATCAGCCAGTGTCATCAATTCGGCAAAGTCGCCGGAAAGCTCTGCAGCCTTCGTTTCTACCTTACCATTATATACTACACCTGTACTTCCGTTCAAAGAGATATAGTCACCTTCTTTCAGTAGTACACCGTCAATCTCTACCGTACGGTTTTTATAATCAATGTTCAATGCACCTGCACCCGATACGCAGCATTTACCCATACCACGAGCCACAACAGCCGCGTGAGAAGTCATACCGCCACGAGCCGTAAGAATACCTTCGGCCACTGCCATACCGGCCAAGTCTTCCGGAGAAGTTTCGATACGCACCATCACCACACGTTTACCGGCAGCATGCCATTCGGCAGCGTCATCAGCAAAGAATACGATCTGACCGGTTGCAGCACCCGGAGAAGCCGGAAGACCACGGGTCAACACTTTGGCTTTCTTCAAAGCATCCTTATCGAATACAGGGTGGAGCAATTCATCAAGCTTATTCGGTTCCACGCGCATCAAAGCAGTCTTTTCGTCAATCATACCCTGACGGAGCAAGTCCATAGCAATCTTTACCATGGCAGCACCTGTACGCTTACCATTACGTGTCTGGAGGAACCAGAGTTTACCTTCCTGTACGGTGAACTCCATGTCCTGCATATCTTTATAATGATTTTCCAGTTTAGTCTGGAGAGCATCCAATTCTTTATAGATTTCCGGCATTGCTTCTTCCATTGAAGGGAATTTCGCAGCACGAACATCTTCGGTAACGCCAGCCAATACAGCCCAACGTTGAGAACCAATCTTAGTGATCTGCTGTGGAGTACGGATACCTGCCACTACGTCTTCACCTTGTGCGTTAATCAGGTATTCACCATTGAAAAGGTCTTCGCCTGTACCGGCATCTCGTGAGAAACAAACACCTGTAGCCGATGTATCACCCATATTACCGAACACCATAGCCTGTACATTGACAGCTGTACCCCATTCATCAGGTATACCTTCCATCTTACGATAAAGAATAGCGCGTTCATTCATCCATGAATCAAATACAGCACAGATAGCTCCCCAAAGTTGTTCGTATGCACAAGTCGGGAAATCTTTTCCGGTCTGTTCTTTTACAGCGGCCTTGAATTTCTTTACGAGTTCCTGCAAGTCTTCCACTTTCAACTCGTTATCCAGTTCTACCCCTTTCGCTTTCTTCACCTCTTCGATGATAGCTTCGAACGGGTCAATATCATCTTTATTGGTAGGCTTCATGCCCAACACAACGTCACCGTACATCTGTACAAAACGACGATAAGAGTCCCATGCAAAACGTGCATTACCCGTTTTACGGATAATACCTTCCACCACTTCATCATTCAATCCGAGGTTCAGGATCGTATCCATCATACCCGGCATAGATGCGCGTGCACCGGAACGTACAGATACCAACAAAGGATTTTCAACATCACCGAATTTAGATTTCATCAACGCTTCCACATGAGCGATCGCTTTTACAACTTCATCTTTCAGCAACTCAACCACTTTATCACGTCCTAACGTATTGTATTCCGTACAAACATCTGTAGTTATTGTGAATCCGGGAGGGACAGGAATTCCGATTAAATTCATTTCAGCAAGGTTGGCTCCCTTACCACCGAGCAAATTCTTCATGTCAGCCTTTCCTTCTGCCTGACCATTACCAAAGGTATAAACTCTTTTTTTATCCATAATATTGTGTTTAAAGTTACATTATG
>OKTH01001235.1_pt1 | contig 11284 bp, 9 predicted proteins | sample 1606361 | NCBI WGS metagenome assembly OKTH01 (sample SAMEA3879575, study PRJEB24766) | human gut metagenome | biome: human-associated habitat; feature: feces | place: USA | collected 1985/1987 | reverse complement strand
GGGGGGGGGGGTAGAAGCCTACTGACCGTGAATGACGCTCAGGAGAGAATGACAAAAGGAGGACTTTATGAATATTATCAAACATAAATATGGCAAACGAACGGTATCTCTGCTGCTTGCGGTAATTTTGGTGCTATGCCCTTTGCAGGTTAGGGCGGCAGATAACAAGCCAACCATCGAAATTGGTGACTACATTCAGATGGGTACTTATGAGGGAGTGCCAATTGTGTGGCGTTGTGTAGCGAAGGATAGCAATGGGCCATTGATGCTTTCGGATAGAGTATTGTGTGATTACATGCCCTATGATGCAAAAACCAACAAAAATGCCGAAACAGGCTCGCACCGGCGCAATAGCTGGAGAGATAATTTTGGTTCTAACCACTGGAGAGACAGCAACATACGTTCTTGGCTCAATTCCAACGCTGAAGCAGGAAAAGTGAAATGGCTTTGCGGAAATCCGCCAACAGAGGATTCTGTCTATCCTAAAACGGCAGCATATGACCAAAAGGAGGGCTTCCTTCGCAGCTTTCGTTCGGATGAGCTGGGAGCGATTCGAACGGTGAAGCAGCGTTCTATCGTTTCCCATCCGGAGTATACGGCAGGTTATATCGACGCAGCCGGTGTTGATCTTCCCTATAACACCACAATTGATACGGTAGCGGATGGGTATGACAGTGCCCATTATGAATATATTTGGGATAGAGTTTTTCTGCTGGATGTTCAGCAGCTCAAAACGGTTAATGATAACCTGAACGGCTACCATATCGCAAAAAACAGAAGCGGTGTAGCATGGAACTATTGGCTGCGTACACCGATTACAACCTGTAACCATGATATGCGATTTGTGACCCCTCAAGGGAATATTTTGCGTGACGCACCCTATAAGGGATATTACGGCGTTCGTCCTGCCTTCTATCTGAATACGGAAAATTACACCGTATCATCCGGCACAGGACAGAGCGCACAGGACCCCTATGTTGTTTCCGCACCGGATGCGCCGGATGACAGCATTGGCATATCCGGCGCTGTGCGAGAGGATGTGAATGGTGACTGGAATGTGAACACGGATGAGTATCTACAGCTGGAGATGAGTACCCTCTACACTGAGGATCCTGCATATGCAAATGTAACCGTACCGGTGTATACAATCCAGAAGCCTCGCAGCGATAAGGAGAACATGGTGATTGTGTACTGCGCCGAGGGCTACACCAAAAGCCAGCAAAAGCAGTTTGTCGAGGATGTAAAAAAGCTGTGGGGGGAGGTATTGCAGATAGAGCCATATCGCAGCATGGCGGATCGCTTTAATGTCTATGCACTCTGCACGGCATCGGTGGATGGCTATGGCGGTACCAGCACATTTTTTGCTGCGACCGCCAAAGGAGGAATTTCTACTAACAAAGGGAACTGGCGCAACCATGTTTTGGAGCGCATCATAGGCCCTGCGTTTATCGAGAAGATTCATGACGCACATATTCCTAATGAAACGCATCCAAACGAAAACACGATGGATCATAATTATAGACAGTATGATTATGTGTATGAAAATATCAACCAATTCGTTGTGTTGGCGAATAGCGGTGAGTATTTCGGTGGCTCTCATGATAATAAACAATATGGTATTCACTATATTGTTGCGTCAGCGAGAAACGCATATTCTGCGTTTACCCAGCGGCATGAACTGGGACACGGTCTGTTCCATCTGGGAGATGAATATAATTATAGCACTGTTCCTGTAGATGAGTGGAATTATACTACATCACTGAATATGACTGCAACAAAAGATCCCACGAAAGTGAAGTGGAAGCAGCTGCTTGGCTTCCGTAATACCTATACCTGCCCGCATCTTGACTACTATCCTTATACCTATAATTCCAGCAGGGATTGTCTGATGCGAGAGACCTTTCAGAATGATTTTTGCGATGTGTGCAAGCTACAGGGCATAAAGGTCATGAGTCAGCTCATTACAAATCCCCCTGCGCTTTATGTGGCTGTTCCTGAGGTGAAAAAGTATATCGGAGGTTACAGAAATCCCACAAAAGATCCTTCTGCCTTTGAGGCAGCGAATTCCTCCGCATATGCGAGCTATCAAAATGACAGGAATAGCCGTCTATTAAGCGGCGGCAGTAAAAACAGCTTTGATTATAGCAGCATGAAGGGGCAGCAGGTTGAGCTGCGCACCATTATACAAAATCTTTCGAATACCCAAGCGAAGACTGTGACCCTGCGCCTGTGGGTGGAACATTCCAACGGCGAAAAAGCGGTCACGACAGATGGGGAGCAGGTTTTCACTACGCAGGAGTTTGACATCCCTGTTTGGAAAGAGAAAAGCAAATTCTGGACAAAGGGTGCGTTGGATTACGAGGGCAGCGACTTTAATTCCGGCCTTGTCAACTGCTCTCTGGTTTACACGATTCCGGAGAATGCCATTCTGCAATCCGGCGATACCATCGGCTTTGAGATTGTAGATCATGCGACAGGCGAGGTATTGGCTGATGATGATACGGAGCAGCAGCGCTATGTCAATGTCACCATCCAATATCAGCTGGAGGATGGCACAGATGTTCCAAACACCATGCCGACTACCTTTACTGTTCCGGTAGGCAAAAAGGTTGATTGGCAGCCGCCGCAGGAACTGCACGGCTACACTTTTGTTAAAGCGGAGGGGATGGAAAATGCTGTCCCGAACAGTGGTATGACGATTCGTTATATTTATAAAAGGTCTGAGGAACGCCCCGAGCCGCCGGTGACAAAAAATTATACGGTGCAATACAATTGGGGCTCTGTATTCCCGACAGGCGCAACGCTGCCGCTAAATAGCAGCTCCTATTCGAGTGTGCAACAGGCGAAGGCGGCTGTGGATAAGAAATATACCTCCACAACACGCATTCAGGCACAAAAGGATGGTAAAAACGGCACATGGGCTTTTTCGGGCTGGGATGCCGGCAACCTAAACGGCACAACCGTGGTATTCCGTGGAAGTTGGAGTTTTACGGCGGATACAGCGCCGATAACGCCTCCGAGCGGTACAGCAAGCTACAAGATTACCGCAACGGCAGGTATCGGTGGAACAATCTCTCCCGGTGGCACGACAACGGTATCTGCCGCAGGTCAGCTTACATATACAATCAAGGCGAACGAAGGATATTATATTGCGGACGTAAAGGTGGATGGTTCGGAAGTGACAGCAACCACAAGCTACACCTTTAGTGATGTGAATACTGATCACACCATAGAAGTTACCTTTAAACAGGAAAGCCAGACACCGGATGTGCCGGATGTGATTGCACCAAGCATAACCACACAGCCTGGAAATGCGACAGTGAAGGTAGGTGAGACTGCGTCCTTTACCATAGCAGCAAGCGGTACAGATCTTACCTATCAGTGGCAGATAGACAGAAATGATGGGAAAGGATGGGTAAACATTGACGGTGCAACGGCAACGAGCTATACCACATCCACAGTCAATATAAGCTGCAACGGATTTAAGTATAAGTGTGTTGTTTCAAACAACGCAGGAAACGTAGAGAGTAATTCTGCAACATTGACCGTACAGGATGCGGGCGGTTCCGATAATCCTGACACACCGAATAACACCTATCAGATTATTGATGGAGCAAACAGTAGTTGGACGCATGACAGTGATGGTAATATCACCATCCGGGGTAACGGAGACTTCTCCAAGTTTACCGGAGTTAAGGTGGACGGAAATTTGATAGACAAGAGCAACTACACTGCAAAGGAAGGCTCTACCATTATCACACTGAAAGCTTCCTACCTGAATACACTTTCGGCAGGAAACCATACAGTTGAAATCCTTTGGACGGATGGTTCTGCAAGCACCACATTTACCACCAAAGCAAATATCTCTGATAACAGTAATAACAACCAGAATGATAATAACAATAGCAATTCCTCTGATGACAAGCCATCGAGTGGAACTGATAAGAAGGATGTGACTGCACCTAAAACCGGAGACAACACACCGAGTGTATGGCTGTTTATACTATCAATTCTTTCCGGAACGGGATTGATTATTACCGTAAAGAAACGCAGAGAAAATTTGAATTCATAGAAACGATAGTTAAAAAATAAAACGAGAAAATAACCATGGAGAAGGCGGGCATGTATGTCCGCCTTTTCTTCAAAGAAAACACAACAGGGAGTGTACGCTGCGGAAGAGGCGAAAGAAAAGACACAGACGGAATCAAAGCAGAAGGCGTGTATGGGAATGGAAATGGAAATGCCTGACTCTGCAACTTTTATTAGCGGTGATATTTGTTTTTTCTGTGGCGGGGATTCTTGGATATGGCATCTTCTATCTGTGTCAGAATGAGAGTAGCAGAAACACGCAAAAAGAATTACAAGGCATACGAGGAGAATCAAAAAAATTGCTGCTCCGACTCAATCTTCCACATGGAATACATCTTCCACCAGCATATTAAAGTACTTTGATATCTGCAGCATAAATTCGGCAGATGGGGTACTGTCCCCACGCTCTATCCTGCCGACAGTTTTGGTGCTGTATCCGATAGCAGCGGCAAGGTCGTTCTGGTAAATGCCACGCTGCTCCCGGATTTCTCTGATATTATTGGTAACCGCCATAAAAATCCCTTCTTTCAGTTCTATAGATATTTTCTTATTGTCATTATGCAAAATAATGTGTCCGATAAAAAGGACTTGCAATTTTATCGGCAATGCTTTAATTGTAAAATTTAACGCCAGAAATTGCCTACTTTTACTCTTACAATCGTGCGTTTACTTTTACAAATCTTGTTTTTTATAGGATAATACTCATATGCTGTCTGACCAGAAAGGAGCAGACCTATGAGTAAACATCTCACTTTAACTGACCGGGCAATTATTGAAAAATATCTCGCCCAGGATATGTCTTTCTCTTTTATTGCTAAAAGACTGAACCGCTCAGCAACCACAATCTCTTGCGAAATTAAGAACCACCGTTGCTTTGTTAACGGTTTCCGGTATACATCGAATGACTGCATTAATTATCGTTCTTGCTTACGCAGAAACATATGCGATCAGGAATCAATTTACACTTGTTCCCATCGTTGCAAAACATGTACGGAATTCGACTGTAAAAGCTTATGTTCACAGTACATTTCTGCACATTGTCCTTTGCTGGATAAACCGCCTTATGTTTGCACTCGTTGTCCAAATGAGAAGACATGCAAAAGAAACCATGCCTACTACACTGCTCATCGGGCGCACGCTGAATACGTCAAAGAATTAAGTTCATCAAGGAAAGGCATTCGTACCAGTCCTGAACGGTTATTGGAACTAAATGATTTACTAATGCCGCTGGTTAATAAAGGACAATCCATCAACCACATATTTGCCACTCATTCCGATGAAATCAGGATTAGGGAAAAAAAGGACGATATATGCGAAATCTCTTGTAACACTTAGGCAGAAAGAAGACGAACTTGTTCGTGACCAGATGGACGGGTTAAATGTATATGTTGCTGGAAGTGCAGATGTAAATTTTTTGTTTGATAGATATATTTCTACCAAGACGGAGTTGCGAAGCACTACAAAAGCAAATTACTTATATACATGGGATCATTTTATCAGGGATACGTTCGGAAAGAAAAAGATTAAGGATGTGAAGTATTCTGATGTCTTATTTTTCTATACGGATTTGATTACGAACAAGGGATTGCAGGTAAATACTTTGGAGAGTATCAATACTGTATTGCGACCTACATTTGAGCTGGCAGTACGAGATGATATTATAAGAAGAAATCCTGTAAATGGAGCTTATGCCGAGGTGAAAAAAAGAAACGGTGGTGCTAGAAAGAGTCGAAGAGCACTGACAGTAGAGCAACAGAGAGAATTTATTGATTATGTTGCAAAGAATCCGTTTTTCTTCCATTGGTATCCGTTTTTTGTATTTCTGCTTGGAACTGGATGCAGAATCGGTGAGGCAATAGGCATCAGATGGGACGATGTTGATATGAAGAAACGAACAATCAATATTAACCATAGTCTTACTTGTTACACAAGATCTGACAATTCATTTAAGTGTGAGTTTCGGGTTTCAGAACCTAAAACAGAAGCAGGAATAAGGACAATTCCAATGATGGGACCGGTGTATGAAGTGCTCAAGTCTGAATATCAGCGTCAGCAGGAAGAAGGTTTTTGTGTTGCAGAGGTTGATGGAATGACAAACTTTATATTTACTAATCGGTTTGGAAATCCACATAATCCGCAGGCAGTAAATCGTGCAATCAAGAGAATCATTGATACTCACAATGCCGAAGAAGAGGTAGAGGCAAAGAAAAAGAAGAGAGAACCTATAATGTTGCCCAGGTTTTCATGTCACATTTTTAGACACACATTTGCTTCGAGGTTTTGTGAGAACGAAACCAATGTAAAAGTTATTCAAGAAGTAATGGGACATGCAGATGTCAGCACAACCATGAACATTTATGCGGAGGCAAATCCAGAGGTTACTAGAGAGGCTTTGGAGAAACTTGCCAAGAACATGGATGTATTTTAGAAACAACGATATAATATAGAAAAGAGTCCTCTGATTTGAGGACTAGGCAATTGACCAAAAAAATTTAATATGACTAATATATGACCAAAAAAGACTGCAAATTTGGTTATTTTAGTACAGCTTGCTAAAGAAAATATTGTAATGATTTAAAGAAATGTAAATCATCTTACAGCTCTTTACAGCAGGAGCGAAAAAGCTCCCGACGATGAAGTCATTAGGTTCAGACAAGAGTGCTGCAAAGGCTGAAAAGAGTACTTCTACAGAAGCAGCATCAGACGGCAATAATAATGGTTTCTTTACAGCTAATGATAAGATTGATTTTTCTAATGTTAAGGTAGAGCCATTATTTGAAGAAGCTGTTGACTTTGATACATTTTCTAAGTCAGATTTCAGGGCTGTTAAGGTTAAGGAATGTGTTGCAGTTCCTAAGTCAAAGAAGTTACTTCAGTTTACTTTAGATGATGGAACAGGCACAGACCGTACAATATTAAGTGGCATTCACGCATTCTATGAGCCGGAAGAACTTGTTGGCAAGACATTGATTGCAATCACAAATCTTCCGCCAAGAGCAATGATGGGTATTGAGTCTTGCGGTATGTTGTTATCAGCAATTCACGAAGAAGAAGGAGAAGAAAAACTTCATCTTTTGATGGTAGATAACCACATTCCGGCAGGGGCGAAGCTGTATTAAGATGATGTAACGATGTACCGTTTCACTTTATAAACGAGATGTACTTCATTTGATGATTTTTTGAAAAGTAGCTATTTACATTGATGGGCAGTCCTACACGGGCAATGTCATTTAGTTAAGACATTGAGTCGGCAGCCTCTTGCAGAGCAAGGTATATAAAAATATATACCCTGCTCTTTTTTTGTAAAAAATCCTTGACAAATATAGAAAAATTTGCGGCGAAGCCACTTAAATGTATTACATTTTGGAGGTAACGCTTATGATATTTGCGGAACATGTAAAAAACAAATTGTCATCTTTAATCCATGAAATGGCGACCGCCCCATGGTTGTTTTCAAAAAATCCAGAAGTTGATTTTTCACGGAACAGAAAACTTGATTTTGTATCTACAATTCAATTTCTTCTTTCTATGGAAAGTGGAAGCTTAAAAAAAGAATTGCTGGATTATTTCCAGTTCTCTGTCGATACCCCGTCTGCTTCAGCGTTCTGTCAACAGAGAAACAAACTACTTCTGGAGGCATTCCAGTTTTTGTTTTATGAATTTAATTCTTGTTTCTCATTCGAAAAAAAGTATAAGGATTATCAACTATTAGCTTGTGATGGCTCAGATTTGAACATTGCCCGTAATCCAAACGATGCAGGCACTTATTTTCAGTCTCAACCAACTGATCGGGGATTTAATCAGATTCATCTGAATGCTCTTTTCGACCTGTGCGAGAAGCGATATATTGATCTTGTGATACAACCTGCAAGGCTAGAAAACGAATCATTGGCAATGACACAAATGATTGACCGTTATAAAGGAGAGAAAAAAACAATTTTTATCGCAGACAGAGGATATGAAACATATAATATTTTTGCGCATGTCCAAGAAAAAGGAATGTATTATCTGATTCGTGTAAAGGATGGCGGTGGGGGAAGCATGACAGGAAGTTTTGACCTTCCTGATGAAAATGAGTTTGACCACGACATGCAACTTATATTAACCCGAAAACAGACAAAAGATGTGAAAGCTAAACCCCAAAAATTTAAATTTATTGCAAAATCCAGTCCATTTGACTATCTGGATTTATATGACAAAAAATTTTATACGTTGAATTTTAGAGTAGTAAGGTTTGCCATTTCAGAAGATTCGTATGAAAGTATAATTACCAATCTTCCAAAGGAAGATTTTCCAGTAGAAGAAATAAAGAAGGTTTATGCAATGCGATGGGGCATCGAAACATCGTTCAGGGAATTGAAATATGCTATCGGATTATGTTGCTTTCATTCAAAAAAGGTGGAGTATATCATGCAAGAAATATACGCACGTTTAATCCTTTACAATTATTGTGAGCTCATTACAATGCATGTAATAATCGTAACCGCCAAATAATGATGCGGCCAGATATAAAATTACCCCAGCCCTTTGCGAGTTGGAGTAATTCACTATAATTCACATGCGATTTTTGATAGATTGGAGTTTTTGGCTCCAGGGTGCAAGCTCTGCGAGCTGATCATCGGTCATTTCTTTCGTTGGCCGATGGTCCAGCAGAAATTTCAGATATCCGTAAACATTCAGGTCATGCGCCTTTGCCATCTCAACCATTGTATAAACTACAGCACTGGCATTGGCTCCAGAGACAGAATCACTGAACAGCCAGTTCTTCCGACCGACTGCAAATGGACGGATCGCGTTCTCGCTGAGATTGTTTGTGAAGCTGCAGCGACCATCCTCCAGATAGGTCTCCGCTGTTTCCCGCCGGTTAAGGACATAATTCACCGCTTTATCCATGCGGGTATTCCGGACTGGCTTTTGATGTTCAAGCCACAACCAAAAAGCCTCCAGAACAGGTTTTTCCTTCTCGAGACGCAGCTGCTTACGCTTTTCATAATCACCGGGATATTTTTTGTTAATGGAATCCTCTATGGCAAACAGGCGGTTACAGTACTGGACTCCCTGCACTGCAGGCTGGCTGTAATCATACTGTTTCCCTTTGGGAACGGCGTCGATAAAGTACCGGCGGATGTGCGCCCAGCAGGAACATCGTTTGATATCCGACAGGCTGTTGTAACCCTGATAACCATCCGTTTCCAGATACCCGTGATAGCCTTCCAGGAACTCCTTTGCATGGCTGCCGCTCCTGGTTGGAGAATAACCATATAAGATAATGGCCGGGAGGCCGTCTTCGCCGCTGCGGAACAGCCACATGAAGGATTGTGTCTGTGCCCGGCGTTCTTCTTCTTTCAGTACCTGGACTCTGGTCTCATCTGCCATTGCAAAGCTGCGCTTCAGCAGTTCCCGGTGGAAGTAATCATACATTGGCTGTAAGTAATTCCTGGAGCAATGGATAATCCAGTTTGCAAGTGTCGTCCTGCTGATCTGGGCACCATACTGTTTCCAGTCTTTCTCCTGACGGTAAAGGGGAAGTCCATTGGCGTACTTCTGATACATCGTCCATGCAACGGTGGATGCGGTCGCTGGGCCTTTTCCTACCAGGGCCTGCGGAACCTGAGACTTTACGATCACAGGTTTTTCCGTGTCTCCCAATCCTTCCTTACAAGACGGACATCCATAACTCTGGCTGTAGTATTCGATCACTTTGCATGTGGCCGGGATGAATTCCAGCTCACGGCGGACATACTCTTCGCCGATCAGAACCATCTGCGTACCGCAGACCGGGCAGACCTGATCTTCTTCTGGAAGAGGGATGACTACTTTTTCAACCTTCAGGCCTTTAAAAAGATCCTCATGGGTTGCTTTCTTCTTGCGGGTATGCTCCCGGATCACGGTCTCTTCTTCCAACAGGGAAAGATCCTGTTCCACTTCCGCTTCATCAAAAAGGTGCTGCTGTCCTGGAATGTCATCGGTTCTTCTTTCGCTGGAGGAACCGAAAAGCTTTTTGGTAAGATAGTCCACCTGTTCCTGAAGGGCTTTTTCGTGGCTGGTTTTTTCGTCAATAACAAGACGGAGAGATCTGATCAGTTCCGTCTGCTCAGAGATCATTGTTTTCAGTTGTGTTATGGTGTCCTTCAGCTCTAAGAGCTGGATGTCTTTTGCACTGGAAGCCATCGTTCTCTCCTTGGATTTGATACCTTTATTATACCAGAAATACAGTTATTCCTAAAGGAAAATAAGGGCTGAAAAACGCTGAATTTATAAGGAAATCAGCCATTTTTCTGTGCAGGATTTTTACCGGAATCCAGATGTTTTTTACTCTGCTTTGAGTGCTTTGGGCTGGTCGATATCAATTCCTGACATCAGCCAGTCAAACTCCCGCCAGGAAAGATTCCGGACTTCTGACTGCTTCCTGGGCCATTGATATCCACCCCGGACAGATAACCGTTTATAGATCAGGACAAAGCCATCCGGTTCACGGAACAGAGCTTTGATCCTGTCCCGTCTTCTTCCACAGAACAGGAAGAGCGCACTGGATGTCGGATCCATCTTAAGCTGGTCTTCGATAATGGCACAGAGACCATCGATGGATTTGCGCATGTCCGTATAGCCGCAGACAATGTAGATCTTTTCAAGGCCGGAGATATCACCTAACATGAGGTCTCCCGGATCAGGCGGAATGTCTTGGTGAGCAGGACAGGATCGGCATCATTGCTGATGCGGATTGTCACATCATTCATGGACACTTCAATCGTATGTGAATTGTCAAGGTTCGTTTGGTGCATCTGCGATACTGTATGCTGTTCCGGAAGGTGATCCGAAACAATATCAATGGGAACCACGTCCTGCTTTGAACGCGGAATCTCACAATGACCATAATTCGGTGCTGGGATCTGATCCGCTGCTGCTTTCCTGCAGCGGCTGACCCAGTTATAAAAAGTGCTTACTGCGATGTCGTTTTCACGGCACCAGTCAGCATCTGTCATGCCGCTTTGGCGGCATTCATTGATAAGCCTGATCTGTTCTGCCATCGGAACACGGGCTTTGCGTGTAGCTGTCATAACCTATCCTCCGTAATTGTAGTGAAATAGTCTAACTATCTTTCATTTACAATTATAGAGGAATCCAGGAGATTAGAAAATCCGCAGGAATATTTGGCGCTTACAAAATTTTTACTCCCACCCGAACATCAGCCTAT
>OKTH01001225.1_pt1 | contig 11362 bp, 8 predicted proteins | sample 1606361 | NCBI WGS metagenome assembly OKTH01 (sample SAMEA3879575, study PRJEB24766) | human gut metagenome | biome: human-associated habitat; feature: feces | place: USA | collected 1985/1987 | reverse complement strand
AGAGCAATGACACATCGTGAGCGCCCATTACAATTTCATCCGGAGTGACAGATACGATTTCTACATTCAGTCCGGCACGTCTCAACGTGTCAATAGCAGTAAAGGCTTCAATTTCTTCAAAACCATCTGCAAAAAAAGCGTATACAGTTCCCATAATGCTTAATATATTTGGTTAATGATACTATCTCAAGTTAAAATAATAGGTGATTGTCCCTGTCTGGTTATTCACTCCATCGATCGTATTAAAACGGGCTTTCTTAGCTGCATCCTCCGCCGCCTTACGTAAAGCAGAATTTACAGTGTTCGTTTGAGGGCTAATGCTGGTAGACACCACTTGTCCTGCGGGATTCACGGTGATATTCACCACTACACGTCCTTCCTCCTGCACGTTATATGCAGGCTTCGGCAAACTACCCGTACCTAAAGAACGTCCGCCAAGGTCAAATGTTCCATAACCTCCGGTTCCGGTTTTCGCTCCGGTAGAAGAATTACCTTCTTTACTACCTTCGGTTCCCGTACCACTGGTTGCCGTACCTTTATTACCCGTCATTTGCGCTCCTTTTCCGAACGCACCGGATACTCTCTTTTTAGCGGCCTCTTCGGCAGCTTTACGTTCACGCTCCGCTTTTTCCTCCGCCAGTCGTTTCGCTTCCGCAGCTTTTTCCGCTTCCGTTTTTTCCGGCTTCTTCACCGGTTCTTTCGGCTTAACCACCTCTTTGGGTTTCACCGTTTCTTTTTTCGGCTCTTCCGTCTTAGGTTTCAGAGTTACTGTTTCTTCTTCAGTCTGCGTCAACAAATCCTGTTCCGAAGGAAGTTGTAGTTCTGCCTCCGCAGGCGCTGCCGCATCTTCATCCATAATATCCACGTCTACCAGAGAGGGATCATCGAAACCACTTGCTGCGTCTACATTTCCCATCATCACAGGCACTCCGCCTGCATCTTCATCCGGTTGGGGGACAGTAAAGCTCACCAGAATCAAAAGAGCAATCACTGCCACATGCACCAACAGTGCACCGAGCGCTCCTATGTATTCACCCTTTTTTCTTCTGTCCATTGTTTCTTATTTATTTTCAGGCGGGCGGGTAGCCAGCACCATCTTAAAATGATTCTCGTTTGCAATGTTCAATACCCTTACGATCTCACGATAAGGTACCGATTCATCTGCATACAATGCCACATACATTTCCGGTTCCTTCTCTGCACAACTCTGCAAAAATGAAGTCAGATCGTTCAGCGCCACCGGCTGCTCTTTTTCATTGCCGAAAGCGGCATAGAAATTCAAGTCCTTATCGATAACCACTCTTGTCAGCGGCTTGGCCGAAGTCTGCTGCTTGCCTTGAGGCAACAATACCTTTATGGCATTGGGCGACACCACCGTAGAGGTTATCATAAAGAATATCAGCAACAGGAAGATGACGTCCGTCATGGAGGCCATGCTGAAATTGGGCGATACTCTATTTCTTCTTTTTAATCCCATCTGCCAATTATTTTGCAGGCTCGTTCAACAGGTCCATGAACTCCATTGTACGAGATTCCATTTTATTTACCACACGGTCTACCAGCATCACCAGATAATTATAGGCAAACATAGCGATGATACCGACAATCAGACCACCGACCGTTGTAATCATAGCTTCATAGATACCTCCCGAAAGCAAAGTGATATCAATGTTTCCACTTCCGGCATTCGCCATTTCGTAGAATGCGCGTACCATACCGGTCACCGTACCGAGAAATCCGAGCATTGGAGCACCTCCGGAAATAGTTGCCATCACAGTCAGTCCTTTTTCCAACTTTGCAACTTCAATGTTACCCACATTCTCAATAGCTACCTGCACATCGTTAATAGGACGTCCCAGACGGCTGATTCCTTTTTCTATCATACGTGCCGAAGGGGTATTCATCGTACGGCAATAGTTAATAGCCGCTTTGATCTCTCCACTATGAATATAGTCTTTAATCCGTTCCATAAACATAGGGTCCTCTTTTCCTGCTTTGCGAATCATGTAGTTACGTTCAAACAGAATATAGAAACAGATAACCGACAGTACGCCCAATACAATCATAATCCATCCACCCTTGACAGCCATATCAAGCATGTTCATTTCCGGAGCGTTTACCTCCGTCAGCACGGGGTTGGCAGTAGCCAGTGAGTCGGCCATATTCATAGCCCCTTGGGCTAACAAGATCATTGCATTCATGAGCGTAAACAGTTTTTATATTCCTGAATGGTACGTTCGAGTCCCAGATACAGTGCATCGCTAATCAACGCATGTCCGATAGACACTTCATCCACCCAAGGAATGTTTTTATAGAAATAATTTAAATTCACCAGACTTAAATCATGACCGGCGTTCAATCCGATACCCAGTTTACGGGCAGTCTTTGCAGCTTCGATAAAAGGAGCAATAGCTGCTTCCGGATTCTTCGGATAGTCCGTCGCATAAGGTTCAGTATACAGTTCGACGCGATCCGCCCCTGCTTTTGCTGCATATTCCACCATTTCAGGATCGGCTGCCACAAAAACGGAAGTACGAATGCCGGCACTGTTAAACTGATCGAGAACTTCCGTCAGGAATTCCTGATTTGCTTTCGTATCCCAACCGGAATTGGAGGTGATCTGTGAAGGATCATCGGGAACTAGAGTAACCTGATGAGGTTTTACTTTCAACACCAAGTCAATAAATTCCGGAGACGGATAACCTTCAATATTAAATTCAGTCCTCAACAGAGGACGCAAGTCATATACATCAGAACGACGAATGTGACGCTCGTCAGGACGGGGATGAACGGTGATACCATCAGCCCCAAAAGATTCACAATCAAGCGCTACCTTTACTACATCAGGCACATTTCCCCCGCGAGCATTTCTTAGTGTAGCAATCTTGTTTATGTTTACACTTAATTTAGTCATAGTTCTACGTTATATTTGCCGCAAAAATACAAATATTATTATTAGTTGCCTAATAATACGAAACGCATTCTCTACTCTTTTTTGGTTATTTAAAGTAGAAATCCAAGAAAAAATGCCAAATTTGCATCCTGAACTAATGATGTTGCTTATGAAATTTGCCATTTTTGGAAATACTTATCAGGCTAAAAAGTCTTCTCATGCTGTCACCTTGTTTAAACTTTTAAAGAAACAAGGAGCAGAGATTGGTATGTGCAGGGAATTTTATCAATTCCTAGTTTCTGAAAATATGGATATTGAAGCAGATCAATTATTTGATGGTGATGATTTTACTGCCGATATGGTAATCAGCATCGGAGGCGACGGAACGTTTCTGAAAGCTGCCCGCCGCGTAGGAAGAAAAGGGATCCCTATTTTGGGAATTAACACAGGACGTTTAGGATTTCTGGCAGATATTTCACCGGAAGAAATGGAGGAAACATTTGATGAAATCCAAAATGGCAGATATAGTGTGGAGGAACGGAGCGTACTTCAGTTAATCTGCAACGACAAACATCTCCAAGATTCTCCTTATGCCCTCAACGAAATAGCTATTCTCAAACGGGACAGCTCCTCAATGATCAGTATCCGGACAGCTATTAATGGCGCGTATCTGAATACTTATCAAGCTGACGGGTTAGTAATTGCCACTCCAACAGGTTCCACAGCCTACTCTTTGAGTGTAGGAGGCCCGATCATCGTTCCTCATTCCAACACTATTGCCATCACTCCGGTGGCTCCACATAGTCTCAACGTCCGCCCTATCGTTATTCGGGATGATTGGGAGATTACATTAGATGTAGAAAGCAGAAGTCACAACTTCCTCGTCGCCATTGACGGGAGGAGCGAAACTTGCAAAGAAACGACTCAACTAACCATTCGCCGGGCAGATTACAGCGTAAAGGTAGTGAAACGTTTTAATCACATTTTTTTCGATACACTCCGCAGCAAGATGATGTGGGGAGCTGACGGAAGACGGTAAGCAGTCCACATTATGCAACCGTTATTCCTCATCACCCGATTCAACTATACGGTACTTAAAAATAGAACTTCTAAAAAAAGGGACATTCAAGTTGTTGGGAATGCAACAAATTGGGTATAGATTCCAACTAAAGAGAAAAGGGGCCGGGATTTACTATCTTCAGAAATCAGATTAACATTATTTTCCCCTATATTTACTCAATAAGATTAAAATATACTGATTACACTTGCAAATCATTCTTTTATAGACAACAGTCATTCATTTTATCAGTTTCTCCTTACCTTTATTTACATACAAACTAGAGAAAAAAATAGCTTCTAATCATTCCTATATGAGTTCCTCACCGAGAAATGAGATGTCCCTCACCGAGGAACTTATCCTTTCTCGGTGAGGGACATCTCGTTGGTTTTAATCCAACGAAGGCTTCCATGATTAAAAAGCTGCATATTGTCTGCAAATTCATGCTGTGCTCGCCCTATTTTCTGTATATTATTGCAATTATTTATGCAGTTCTTTCCCCAGTTCATCCATAAAAGAACAACTGTTGCCCGAAGAAATATTAAAAACAGACCATCGGGTTAGCTAATATAGAAGAAAATAGAATATCGGTAGAGAAAAAGAATACCCCGATATTAATCTAACATAAAGGTCTGCGAACCAATCAGATTACCACCTTCGAAGATATCAACACGGTAGTTTCCGGCATACAAGAATTCTTCTACATCCCAAAACACATTGATATTCTGTTCTTCTCCGTTATATTCAATATACTTCTTAATTGAATAAACCAATGTACGGTTTTCATAAGGGAAAGTATTGGATGCACTCTTGGTCAGTACATCATTATCGGGTTTGGTAATACGTATATAAATGGTACGTTCACCGTTTTCAGCAGTTATATTCTTCACGACCGTGAAACTGATAGCCAGTTTCACCACGTCTTTCACTTTCTTTGCAGCTTTGCCACGTTTATTGCGTGGTTCGATACGAATATTAGTTGCATCAAGTTGTGCGGCTAACGTCACTTTCTTATCCAGATTTTTCTTTTCTTCGGAAAGGTTACTGATTTGTTGTGAAGCCTGATTATATTTTTGAGTCACTTCAGCTATGACCTGCTTCTGCTGTGCAGTCAGTTTATTCAGAGAGTCGATCTGATTGATATAGCCAACCATTACCTTACGCAAAGTAGCCAACTCATTCTTTAAACGACGGATCTCTGTAGCATTCGAGCTCTTCACTGTACGAAGCTCTTCCAAAAGGCGTTGAGTTTTCAATTGTTCCTGTTCCAGTAATTGAGATAAAGAGTCATTAGAAATCGTCATCTTTAACTCATCATATTGTTGTACGAAACGGGTATATTCGTTTTCCAGATCTTCCTTATCTAATTGGAATTCCTGCACTAACTCCCGGTTAGCTTGTTTTTCGGTAAACAATAAATAAGTAATACCAATAATAGCTATCACCAAGATAGCCACGGCCGCAATAAGAAGGCTTTTTTTACTCATAGTTTCAGTTGTGAATTGATAACGTGCGCAAAAGTAATCATTTCGCAACAGAAGTCAAGCAGAAAAGCAGAGAGTTTTTTGATAACCCTCTGCTAATCCATACAATTTTAACTTATTTGCTTGCTAACTTATTCAGTTCAGCAGGTGTTACTACTGTAACTAATAAACATCTTGCAACTTTTTCTTAAAAGAATGAAAGACAAGTCCCGGAATATTATTCGTTACTAGTTTAAGATCACCCATATTTAAATACAATGCATTCTTACATTGAGTCTGATATTGTTTTACCCCAATCTGTTCCACTATATTCTGTACAACCTCTTCACAAGGAGAATTTATTCCATCGGATAGGTTCCACAATTCTTCCACATTATCTTTGCGCTTAGTAACAAACCGAAATCCCCTTTTCTTTAGTTCCTGCACCAACTCTTCTTTCCCGATACGTGCATTCACATGTACGGTTTTATTCTCTAGGAGAATACCTTTTTCATAAACATCCACCACTTTCTGTATATCACGTTTTATCCTGTCGATCGTTGATACAGGAGGGACAAACTGCCAAAACAATAATGGAATATATCCTTGAGTCAACTCATACAAAGGTTGTGATATTAAATATTCATTTAGATAAGTCCCCTGTACGGAAACCTTTGTTTGCTCCCGATTCTTATACATAAAATACATACCCATATTTGCACCGAGATTATACATATCCATCATATCATGAGTAGCAATCAAAGAATAAACTTGTGCCGGAGTATGTTCACAAATACCTTTTGATATATTATCAATCTGCCTGTTGACAACACCGCTCTCCCAATCGGCCAAGTCCTTACCTTTTTCAAGAGATAACGTATCATAGTCCACGACATTTCTTGATATCGTTTTGATGTCATGCTCTGAACCGGATTGGGTATATAAAATATAAAGAGAGCCGTCTGCATACTCCTGACCATCCACTCCGGTTTTATTAAGTTTCCGACAATAAGATTCACTTTTCACGTCTTCCCCTATGCCTGCGATAATTACATTTTCTACTTCATGTTCTATTATAAACTTCCGATATTCATCAGGCAAAGCCAATAATTTTATCCAGGCAACTCCGACATCATCCATGGAAGCATCATATCCCAATGTCGCATAACAGGGTACTCCAGCTTGCGAGGAATATTCTAATATGGAAGAAACTTCTTTGGTAGAATTGACAGAAACCAAAAAATGTAATGGCAATACGGGAGCCTCCATAGCTGCAGAAAGATAAGGTACCGCCGGTACTCCCGTAGCTATTATCACAGTTTTAAGTTTCTTCGACTTACCCAAATACTCATTATATAAATCTACTGTATGCTGAACGGATTGTTGAAGGAAATCAGGTGTCCCCCATACCGGTTTGGGACCTCCTCCCGGACCAATCTGCCATGTATGGCTCACACCTGCCGTCAGATTAGCTAAAGATTTTTGGACAGTATATTCCGCACTCATTCCACCATTGAGCATAAACACATTCAAACCTTTATATTCCTCTTTAGCAATCTGATAGGTAGTCAACATTCCGGGAGTTACCACCCTAAAATAAGAAGAATATGTCAACTGTCCCTCCTCTTTTTGATAAACACCTACGGCTGCAGGCGTAAATTCTGAAGGAACTTCCCAAACAAATGGTTCTCCGCCAATCTCCGCAAGAACCGGTTCTCCTTTCTTGGAGAGATATTTCAGTATAATCGTTTTACCTTCTGACTTCCCATCAAAAGTAAACACAACCTTCTCCCCTTGTGAATAAACGAATTTATCCGTCAGCACACGAGCTCCAATCTCTCCTCCTGCCAATAGTGCAATGAAGAAAGTTACCATCAATTGTTTTATATTCATTTCGTTAGTTTAAATCTTAAATCCGATGTTATATCAATGTTCTACTAATCTCATATTTCCAACCTGTGCACAAATAGTACGAAGCTCCTCCAATGTCAGGTACTCCATCGACTTAACCGTATTCCGATACTTCTGCACTCCAATACGTTCAATTATATCATAAGCAAATTCTTCAGCCGAACCTATTTTATGATTAATGCGTCCCAAATACTCTTCCGTTTCTCCATCATCTTCCGGATTCCATTTATCTACACTCTGCCTAATTCTAATATTCTCCGAAGTGACACCTCTTGCTATCAGCTCGTCATAAAACTCATAGCGTCTCATATTAGAATTCAGATAGAAAGATCCCTCATACAGATGATCGACAACATCAGGAAAATACCCGGCAATAGCTGGCTTCAGATAACCATCAATACGTTCTACTGTAGAAGCCGCCGAATTAAATTGCCAATATAATAAAGGTACATATCCAACAAACGCTTCATATTGAGGGTGATTCGTAAGATACTCGTTAAAAATAACTCCATTCACAAAAGGTGCCTGCAACTTGCTTTGATTCTTTTTTATATATTGAAGCGTCAGGAAAGAAGATATATTGTACAAAGCCATCATATCATCAGTCTCAATCGTATAAGCTTTCACATTTGCCATCGCTTGCGCAGAGCCGGATATATTGGCTATCTGATCATCGACAATTCCACTTTCCCAATCAGAGATATACTGTCCTTCACCCAATTTTAACTGATTATAGTCATACAACCGATGTTTCAGTGCGTCAATATCGGCATCCGAACCAAAGTTAGTATACAATATATATAAAGAACCAGGCGCATATTCATCGGTAATTGTATTCTGCGTCAAAACCCTTCGGGAATAAGACTCTCCATGTCCTTCCTGACCTACTCCATAAATATAAACTTCTTCCACCTGATGATCTTTTATAAATTGCTTATATTCTTCCGGCAAATCCAATAATTTTATCCAGGCAACTCCCACTCCGGGCATAGAACCGTCATAACCCAATGTGGCATAAGAGGCATATCCATTTTGATTGGAATAATCGAGTATAGCTTGTACTTCAGAAGCAGAATTAGCCGATACCAGATAATGAATAGGTAAATAGGCTGCCCCCATCATTGTTGCAAAGTAAGAAACAGATGCGATCCCCGTTCCAACCACCACTCTCTTTATCTTTGTGGCAGCCCCGATCTCCGAATTGTAAAGCTCAACAGTTTTGCGAACGGAACGTTGCAAAAACTCCGGAGTAGGCGCAACCGGATAAGTACCACCCTGCGGAGCCTCCTCCATGGTGGCAGCCATTCCTTGATCGAAAGCAACCATCGTTTTTAACACACCGAACCCGGCACTCATATCTCCTATCTGACGATAAACAGGAAGTCCCTGATAATCTAACTTTTGAATATCGTAAGTCAACAGCGACTGCTCGTTGACAGCTCTGAAATATGTTCCGTCAATTGTAGTGGTTATCCCATCTTCAAAATCTAACAGGAACTTGACAGCACAAAAGGAAGAAGGCTTTAATGCAGCTGGAAGGGTATACAGTGTCCCGGCATCCACAGGAACAGATTGTCCCGGTTCTATTTGAATATGGGAAGCAACAGACTTTTCTGTCAATACACACCCTCCATCATCCAAGTTCTGAATCACCACTTTTACTTCACGAATATCCATCGGATAGTTCGTTTCATTTTTCAAGGTAAAAGAGCAATTTACAGGATCTCCCGGCCAATAGGCAACTTTATTTAATTTCACATCAGAGGCTTTAGCCATTGTTGTACGAAAGCCGTCATCAACAACTTCCGAATCTTTGCATCCGCTCATGATAGCCAATGCAGAAAAAGTGATGATTATACTTGAAATATAACTAATTATTCTCATTGTGTTTTTCTTTTAAAATTGAATCCTTGTATTTATTCATCAATAAAGTAGCAATCTCAACAGCATTACCAACCGGTTCGGAAGGATAACGTTCATGTGACTTGACCCAGTCAATTTCAAACTGCGTCACTCTTTGATGAAAAGCATCAGCATTAAACGGCTGCTTGTTAGAAACAGAGCGAATAACTTCATCTATAAACATTTCCCAACGAGGCGCATAATATCCCGATACCAAACCTCCCCAAGTACGATTTGCATAATCGTTTAAACTTTGATCTTTATCTCCCCAGGTTGAAACGATAGTACGGGCATTTTCTTCGTAATAATTTTTAGAGGCTTCGTCTATACCTAATGAACGGGCATCTTCAATCCATTTTCCCAGTAAAAAAGAAGATTGTGTACTTAATAAAGTATCAACATCACGCAGTAGTTGTTTCATTTCAGCTCCTTTTTGTTTTAATAGCGGTAATTGCTTCCGGGAATAAGCTTCCGCAAATTCATCGCGAAGCTTCCCGAAATAATTCCCCAGCACTTGCCTTCCTATATTAACAACATCATATTCATAAGTAGAATGTCGATGTTCTCCGGCTTTCAACAACATCTCCCATACCTCAAACAAAGTTTCATTGGAATACGCTACCGTAGGCGTAGTCGTCCAATTGCCATTTCCTTTTAAACAAGGACGCGCATTCATCAATGTCCCCTGTCCCAAAGCAGCTGGTACTGTATAAATACTGTCATAAAGCAATTTCCATGCCCGACGCATTTGTTGGTTTCTCAAGCCAATTCGCCTGTCTGCCAGTTGTTCTATCCATACAGAGTCCGGCAGATTACAATCCCATGCTTTACTGAAAACATATTCATACATGAAAGGATTTACATCAAACCCCTCCAAAGTAGAACCCAGTCCCGAAAAGTTTTCTACACCATTGGTATATACATTTTCGATTCGTTTCCCCACTTCTTTGGTGTTTCCGGCAAGCATTGTATTTCCTCCGAAATTTCCTAAATAGCACCATAAATATGGTTGCCCGAAATACCGATCTGTCTGCTTCCAGACTTCAGTATTCTCACAATAATAGTCCAGTAGCAACAGTTTATCTTGAGGGACTGCTTTCAAGAAAGCTTCTACCCGTTCGTTTGTCCATAAATGTCGGTCAATATAGAATAACCATGTCATTTGTAACCAAGTAGCATCCGGATCGACATGCGTCATCGATTGATAAATATGCTTCGAGCAATTGGCTAAAAATTCCGGTTCCCAACTTGGAGGGGCTACTTCATTAAAAGGATCTGCCCCATAAATATGGTCTGTTCCGAACAACTTAGTTTGCTCTTCCAGAAACTCTTTCTGTATGGTTGCAAACAATGGGTCAAGCGGATCCAGAAAGTGGCTTCTGTATTTATCCTCGAAACCTCCCCAAGAGCTCATCCGGCTAATCTTAGCTTCCGGATAGATTCTTTTAAGTTCCGACGGTACATGTCCGGCAAATGCAGGAAGTATGGGGCGCATATTAAATTGACGTTCACGGGCTACGATTTGTTTCTGCAATGCTTCTTGTGTATCCAGCCATTCTTTAGGCAGAGGCCCCTGCCAATAATCCAGGTTAGACATACGATGCCAAGGCAAGTGAGCAGGCCCTGTGAAATAGTTCCGTATTTCCTCATCCGTCAATCCTAATTTCGTCCATACGCGATACCAGACAGATTCTTGTCCGGTGATTGCTAAAGGCATATTGATTCCATTTAAAGCCATCCAGTCTATCAACCGTTCCCAATCCTTCCATGTCCACCATGGCATTGTATAACCGAAGGTACAGTAATTAAGAAAGAATCGGTTCTTGCAACGGGCAGTCGAAGTTATTTTTGCCGGTGGCATGGGTAATACTTCCGGCATCTCCACCGTATCGTTCACATACCAGGAAACAGAGGTAAGACAGTAATGATTCAGATAATAGTTCAGCCCTACAGCCATCGAATTTGCGTTATTTCCCCGTATTCGTACTGTTCCTCCTTGCGCTTCTATTTCATACCAATCTTTATCAATCTTTTCCGATTGTTCAAAACTAAATTGGGAAGCATACTCCGGAAATAAACGTTCCACCATCTGTTGCATCGCTTTTTCATCTTCTGTACTTTCTTTGCAGGAAGAAC
>OKTH01001182.1_pt1 | contig 11731 bp, 9 predicted proteins | sample 1606361 | NCBI WGS metagenome assembly OKTH01 (sample SAMEA3879575, study PRJEB24766) | human gut metagenome | biome: human-associated habitat; feature: feces | place: USA | collected 1985/1987 | reverse complement strand
CGCGCGGCGGTATTATCCTGATGGGCAAGGATTTCGAGAACCCCTGGGGGCTCACCACGCCCAAGGGTGCCGTGAAGATGATGTCGCAAATCCTCAATTCGGCCGTATTCCCCGGCATCCAGGGCGGCCCGCTGGAACACGTCATCGCCGCCAAGGCCGTGGCGTTCGGCGAGGCGCTCGAGCCCTCGTACAAGGAGTATCAGGCGCAGGTGCAGAAGAACGCCCGGGCGATGGCCGAAGCGTTCGTTAAACGCGGTTACAAGATCGTTTCGGGCGGCACGGACAACCACCTGATGCTGGTCGACCTGCGCACGAAATTCCCCGAGCTGACGGGCAAGCTGGCCGAGAAGTGCCTCGTGGCGGCCGACATCACCACCAACAAGAACATGGTGCCGTTCGACAGTCGTTCGCCGTTCCAGACTTCGGGTCTGCGTTTCGGTACTCCGGCTATCACCACGCGTGGTCTGAAGGAGGACAAGATGGAGGAGATCGTAGCGCTGATCGACCGTGTATTGAGCGATCCCGAGAACGAGGCGAACATCGCCGCCGTTCGCAAGGAGGTCAACGCTATGATGGCTAACTATCCGCTCTTCGCATGGTAGCATAATATGAAGCAGGTAGTAGAATTTCTCACGCTCCTGCACGAAAACAACGACAAGGCCTGGTTTGACTCTCACAAGGAGATGTACAAACGGGCCTTGTCCTGTTTCGAGGTGTTTACGGCGAAGCTGATCGACGGCATCGCCGCTTTCGATCCGTCCGTGCGCGGACTTACGGTCAAGGACTGCACGTGGCGCATCTACCGCGACACCCGCTTCAGCCCCGACAAGACACCGTACAAGACCCACATGGGGGCTTTCGTTGCTCCCCGTGGCAAGAAAGGCGGTTATTCGGGCTACTATTTCCACGTCGAACCGGTGTGGGACGAACGCTCCTGGTCGCAGGGGCATCAGCTCACTACGGGGCTTTACTGTCCGCTGCCGGAAGTGCTGCGCAGCGTGCGGGACGAGATCCTGGACAATGGCGCGGAAATTGAAGCAGCCATCCGTGAGGCGAAAGGATTCGTTCTCGACGAGTCGAACAAACTCAAGCGTCTGCCGAAAGGGTATGCCCCCGGCAGTCCGTACGACGAATGGCTGAAACTCAAGGATGTCTATATCACCGAACGCCTCGCGCCGGAGTTTATGTTGGACAAGGAGTTATTGAAGAACACGCTGCACGAATTTCGTAAGACGAAACATTTTTCGGATATTCTGAACCGTGCTGTGCAGTTCGCATACGACGAAATGATTTGATAATTATTACTTTATCCGACGGTCGCAGTATCGAACCGAAGACGTGCTTATCTGCGGTTCATGGCCTTGTCCGTAAGGCAGACTCTCACCCGAATCCTCTTTTCGGAGGGAACTTGGATCGTTACATTCCCGACAGGTGCACCGAAGGATATGACTACGTTTAATTTTAGAAAATATGAAAAAAGCAATTTACCTCTTGTTGGTTTCGATGCTGTTCGTTACTGCTTGTACGGAGCAGGCGCCCCGGATTGCCAAATATACGGATCTCTATGCCGTAAAGGGTACGGACAGCCTCTTCCTGGATCGCTATACGGCCGTTTCGGTCGACCAGGACGATGCCCGGCCCTGTCTGGTCTTCGTTTTCGGCGGCGGCTTCATCGCTGGGGAGCGCGATGCGGAGCGGTACCTTCCGTTCTTTCATTACATGGTTAATCAGGGGTACGACGTGGTATCGATCGACTATCGTCTTGGTCTGAAGCAGGTCGTCGCTTCGGGGGACCTCTCGCCCGAAAATATGATGCTCGGTATGGCCCGGACGATCTCGATGGCTGTCGAGGATCTTTACGACGCTACCGCTTTTATCGTGGACAAGGCAGACGAGTGGGGTATCGACTCCTCGCAGATCGTGGCCTGCGGGTCGAGTGCGGGAGCGATCACCGTGTTGCATGGCGAATACGCCCTCTGCAACGCTTCGCCGCTGGTGCAACACCTGCCTGTCGGCTTCCGCTACGCGGGTATCGTTTCTTTCGCCGGGGCGATCTTCGAAATGGGCGAGGAGCTCCGCTGGGCATCGCAGCCTGCGCCGATGATGCTTTTTCACGGCGATGCGGATGCGAACGTACCGTATAATGTGATTCGCGAGAGCGGCGTCGGTTTCTTCGGCTCGAAGTACATCGCCGGACAGCTCCGCGCGATGAACTCCCCGTATTATTTCTATTCGGTCGAGAACGCCTCACACGTCATCGCCACGGCGCCGATGGACGGCAACCGGGATGCGATCGATGCTTTCCTCTCGAAACTCGTCGTGGATAAGGAACCGCTGATGATCGAAACCGACGAAACGACGATCGGCGCCCCTGAAGTCCGCAAGAACTTCACGTTGGCCGAATACATCGCATCGAATTTCCTGTAAAAAGGATGCGGAAGTGTGTGCTTACGGTTCGAATCGGCCTCGATTTATGCCGGCTGGACAATGATGCGATGTGTCCGATGAGTATGCTCGGTGATGGTTCGGCGACGGATTGCTGTCGAGAATATTCCGTATGGAGTTTCCGCTGCTGTTCAGATTGCGGGTAGAGTCGGGAATAGATCGGCGAACGCACCTTCCGAAATCATCAATAATATAAAATCAGCCGCAACCTTTAGGTTGCGGCTGATTCTTGTTGTATCGGTCTTGTCATTACTCCACCGTTACCGACTTGGCCAGGTTGCGGGGCTGGTCCACGTCGCGCCCTTTATTGACAGCGATATGATACGCCAGCAACTGCAACGGCACCGATACCACGATCGGCATCAGGCACTCCGCCACGACGGGCACTTCGATAAAGTAGTCGGAGCTCTTGCGTACCTGCTCGTCGCCCTTGGCGATCACGGTGATAACCTTGCCGCCCCGGGCCTTGATCTCCTCGATGTTGCTGGCGGTCTTTTCGTAGGTGTGATCCGGCGTCGCGATGGCGATGGTCGGCATCTCGGCGTCGATCAGGGCGATCGGACCGTGTTTCATTTCGGCGGCAGGGTAGCCCTCTGCGTGGATGTAGGAGATCTCCTTGAGTTTGAGCGCACCTTCCAGCGCCGTGGGGTAGTTGTACCCGCGTCCCAGGTAGATGAAGTTGTGCGCGTAGGTGAAGATTTTCGAGAAGTCGGCGATCCGGTCGTTCAGGCGGAGCACCTCTTCCAACACGGCGGGCAGATCGAGCAGATGCTTGGCGATCTTGCGCGAGCACTCCTGGTCGATCGTACCCTTGACACGGGCGATCATCAGCGCCAGCATCGTGAGTACCGTTACCTGTCCCGTGAAGGCTTTGGTCGAAGCCACGCCGATCTCAGGCCCTACGTGGATGTAAGTGCCGGAATCGGTAGCCCGGGCGATCGACGAGCCGATCACGTTGCAGATGCCATAGACGAACGCACCGTTCTGCTTGGCCAGCTCGATAGCGGCCAGCGTGTCGGCCGTTTCGCCCGACTGCGATACGGCGATCACGATGTCGTCGGGATAAATCACCGGATTGCGGTAACGGAACTCCGAAGCGTATTCCACTTCGACCGGAATGCGGCAGAAATCCTCGATCAGGTACTCCCCGATGAGCGATGCGTGCCACGAGGTGCCGCAAGCCACGAAGATGATGCGCCGGGCGTTGAGAAACCGCTCTCGGTTGTCCATGATGCCCGACAGGATCACGTCGTACGTCTCGGGGTTGATCCGGCCCCGAATGCAGTCCACGATGGTCTTGGGCTGCTCGAAGATCTCCTTGAGCATGAAGTGCGGATAGCCGCCCTTTTCGAGCTGGGAGATGCTGAGCTGCAACTTCTTGATGTCGATCTTGCTCTCCTGGTTGTCGAGCGTTACGATCTTCAGCGGGTGGTTGCGATCCATGACCACTACCTCGCCGTCATTGACATAGACGATCTTGTCCGTATATTCCACGATCGACGCCGCGTCCGATGCCAGGAAAAACTCCTTGTCGCCGATACCGATGACCATCGGGCTGCTGCGGCGTGCCGCGATGATTTGATCCTGGTTGCCCTTCTCCACTACGGCGATAGCGTATGCGCCGATCACCTGCTTCAATGCTTGCTGGACGGCCTCCAGCAACGTGCAGTTGTTCGACGTACGGATGTATTCGATCAGATTGACCAGTACCTCCGTGTCAGTGTCGCTCTTGAATGTGTAACCGTTTTCGATCAGCGCCTCTTTCAACACCCGGTAATTTTCGATGATACCATTGTGGATCAGGGCGATATTGCCCGAATCGGAGTAGTGGGGATGGGCGTTGATGTCGTTCGGTTCGCCGTGTGTCGCCCAACGGGTGTGGGCGATGCCGATCGTTCCGTCCAGATCCTTGGATTCGACGAAATGTTCCAAATCGGCGACTTTGCCCTTGCTTTTGAACACGTTCAGAACTCCTTCCCGATTGACCAATGCGAGTCCTGCGCTGTCGTAACCGCGATATTCCAAGCGGTGAAGTCCTTTTATCAGAATGGGGTAAGCCTGCCGTTTACCCACGTAACCTACAATTCCACACATAATGTATTCTTTTTGCGATTTGCAAAGATAGTGAAAGCCGGGAGAAAACGGGAATTTGTTCTCAATTTTCCAAGGCGCATCCTATCTAAGACTATGTCAAAGATAGTGAAAGGGAAGAGCAATCGTGCGAACTTGCACGCAAAGATTGCTGAACCGAATCCTATCTTCTATAAAAATAGTGCAAGGTGAGTGAGAGCCAAACTTAACTTTCTGTTTTCCTACTCCTTGCATCGTAGAGTTCACAAGTGCCCTCCGCGTATGCTTCGAGCGTGGGTTGTTTGAACTCGTTCGAACCTTTCCATCTTCTTTTTTTGTAAAGATACGAATGAGCCGGGCGCAAAAGCAAATTTTATTTGCATTTTGCCGAGGCGAAGTATCTACAACGAAATCAAAGATCCTATCTTTTTGAACAAACGTATCTGTAATGTACGAAAAACGGGATATATCCTTCGGATATTGTCCCGTTTTTGAAATCGTATTGCCTGTTTACTTTTCAGCGAAATATTTATAAAACAGCGGAATCGTTTCGACCCCCTTGTAGAACTGGTCGAGTCCGTAGCTCTCGTTGGGCGAATGGATGGCGTCCTCCGCCAGGCCGAATCCGATCAGGAGGGACTTGATTCCCAGGATATTTTCGAATCCGCTGATGATCGGAATCGATCCGCCCGAATAGAACGGCAGGGGTTTCTTACCGAACGTGTCGGCGATGGCCTTTTCCGCCGCTTTGTAAGCCGGCATATCGGTCGGAGCCACGTAGGGCATACCGCCGTGCAGGAACTTGACCTTCACCTTGACGCTCTTGGGTGCAATCGCCTTGAAATGTTTCTCGAAGAGCTTGGCGATCTTTTTGAAATCCTGTCCGGGAACCAGACGCATCGAGATTTTGGCCGAAGCCTTCGACGGGATCACCGTCTTGGTCCCCTCCTCGATATAGCCGCCCCAGATGCCGTTCACGTCGAGCGAGGGACGGATACCCGTGCGTTCGATGGTCGTAAAGCCCGCTTCGCCCTCGACATCGCCGATTTCGAGCGTTTTCTTGTATTCTGTAAGGTTGAACGGAGCCTTGTTGAAGGCTTTGCGCTCGGCGGCCGTCAGCTCGCGCACGTCGTCGTAGAAGCCCGGAATCGTCACGTGTCCGTTTTCATCGATGAGCGAAGCCACCATGCGGGCCAGGACATTGGCTGGATTGGCTACCGCACCTCCGAACAGGCCGGAGTGTAGGTCCTTGTTGGGGCCTGTCACTTCGACCTCCATATAAGTCAAACCGCGCAGACCGCAGGTGATCGAAGGTATCTGCATCGAGATCATCGATGTATCGGAAACCAGAATGATGTCTGCCTTGAGCATCTTCTTGTTGTCGGCGCAGAACTTGTAGAGGCTGGGCGACCCGATCTCTTCCTCGCCTTCGAGCAGGAATTTCACATTGCAGGGCAGGCTGTCGGTCGCGCACATCGCTTCGAACGCCTTGGCGTGCATGAAAAGCTGGCCTTTGTCGTCGTCCGCACCCCGGCACCAGATGCGTCCGTCCTTCACGACCGGTTCGAACGGCGAGGTGCGCCATTCGTCCACCGGATCGACCGGCATCACGTCGTAGTGGCCGTACACCAATACGGTCTTGGCTTTGGGATCGACGATTCGTTCGGCGAAAACCACCGGATTGCCCTCCGTGGGAAGTACTTCGGCATGGTCGGCACCGGCCTTCATCAGCGAAGCGGCCAGCCATTCGGCGCATCGGGTCATGTCGGGTTTGTGATCGGATTGCGCGCTGATCGAAGGGATGCGCAACAGTTCGAATAATTCGTTGAGAAAACGGTCTTTGTTCTTCTCTATGTAACTCTTTACTTTATCCATGGAATTTGATTATTTGGTGAGTACGTATTGATCTGCGAGTTCTCCGGTGATAGGTTGCTTCTTTGCATTGAGACGGCGCAGGCGGTTTTCCTCCACCTTGTAGTACTCGGGGGCGGGAAGTCCTATGCCGACTTTGGCTCGCAGCGTCAGCAGGTTGCCTTTTACCGTATAGTTTCCTGTCTGTTGAATCGGCTCTTCAGAACGATCCATATAGCTGGAATTCATCGTATAGGTGTTGTCGTTGTGAAGCGTGAGTTCAATTTCGATGCCCGGGCAGTCCGCAGCAGGAAAAACCCCTTTGTAAGTTCCCTGGTAGTCGAGTGCGTTTTCGGCATTGTGCATGTCGGGTACCCCGGCAGTCGTCTTTTGGCGGGAGTTTCCTCCGCAGGCTGTCAGCAAAATTGCGGCAGCGAGTATCAATAAAATGTTTTTCATCGATTTATATATTACAAATTTGTTTTATTTCCGCAATGATCCGCCGGGCCAGCGCATCGGCCTCCGCCATCGTTTTCGCTTCGGTATATACGCGGATGATCGGTTCCGTATTCGATTTGCGCAAGTGTACCCAATTCTCCGGGAAATCGATTTTAACACCGTCCGCATCGTTCACTTTTTCATTAGCATAACGGGATTTCATCTCACGCAATACTTTATCCACGTCGATAGCCGGTGTCAGCTCGATCTTGTTCTTCGAGGCGAAATAGGCCGGATAGGTCTTGCGCAGCTCGGTCATGGTCATACCTTTTTCGGCCAGATAGGTCAGGAAAAGTGCCGCACCGACCAGCGCGTCGCGGCCGTAATGCAGTTCGGGGTAGATGACTCCGCCGTTGCCCTCGCCGCCGATGACGGCTCCGACCTCCTTCATTTTAGCAACTACATTGACCTCTCCGACTGCCGCTGCATGATATTCTCCTCCGTACATTTGCGTTACATCGCTTAAAGCTCTCGAAGAGCTCAAATTCGACACCGTATTGCCGGTTTTGCGGGAGAGGATATAATCCGCCACGGCGACCAGCGTATATTCCTCGACAAACATCGAGCCGTCTTCGCTGACGAAGGCCAGCCGATCCACATCGGGATCGACCACTACGCCCAGATCGGCCTTTTCGCGGACGATCGCCTTCGATATTTCGGTCAGGTTCTCGGGCAGCGGCTCCGGGTTGTGGGCGAACTCTCCGGTCGGTTCGCAGTTGAGCTCCACGACTTCACATCCCAACTCCCGCAACAGCTTGGGTATGACGATGCCGCCGACGGAGTTCACCGCATCCACGATCACCTTGAAGTGCCGTTTCCGCACGGCTTCCGCATCGACCAGCGGCAGGGCCAATACCCGACGGATATGCTCGTCGTTGTAAGATTCCCGCGAAACGACCTTGCCGATATGGTCCACATCCGGGAAAACGAAGTTCTCGTCTTCGGCCAGTGCCAGCACCCGCTTGCCTTCGGCGTCGCTCAGAAATTCTCCATCGGCATTCAAGAGCTTCAGGGCGTTCCACTGGCGGGGGTTGTGCGATGCAGTGATGATGATGCCGCCGTCGGCCCGGTGCGCCGTAACGGCCAGTTCGGTCCCCGGAGTGGTGCAGAGCCCGACGTTTACTACATCCGCACCGCAGCCGAGCAGCGTGCCTTCGATGATGTCGCCGACCATTTCGCCCGAAATACGGGCGTCGCGGCCCACGACGATTTTGAGCCTTTTTCCGGGTGCGGATTCGGCGATGAAACGCACGTAAGCGGTGGTGAATTTAACGATATCGAGCGGAGTGAGGTTCTCCGTCGCAGGGCCGCCGATCGTCCCCCGGATGCCGGAAATGGATTTGATGAGAGTCATGTTGCAATATCTCTTGTCTTGTATTCCGCCGAGCGGGATACAATATATTTATGGAAAATTTATCGTGGCGTATTTTTTGAAATTCGAGGTAAATGTAGTACTTTTATGCCAATTATGAAAATATAAAAACCGACACTATGAGAACCATACCTTCTTCCGAATTGATAATCAACGACGACGGATCGATTTTCCACCTGCACCTCAAGCCGGAGCAGCTCGCCGACATCGTAATTCTCGTGGGGGATCCCGGCCGTGTAGCCATGGTAGCTTCCTTTTTCGATACGCAGGAGTGCAGCGTTTCCAACCGTGAATTCAATACCGTGACGGGTACCTACAAAGGCAAGCGGATGACCGTGCTTTCGACCGGTATCGGCATCGGCAACATCGACATTTCGGTTACGGAGCTCGATGCGCTGGCCAACGTGGATTTCGCCACGCGGCAGGAGAAGGCGCAGAAGCGGCAGCTCACGCTGGTCCGTTTGGGTACTTCGGGCGCCATTCAGCCCGACATTAAAGTGGGGCAGTTCGTCTTCGCCCGCACTTCGGTCGGCTTCGACGGTCTGTTGAATTACTACAAGGGGCGCAACGAGGTTTGCGACCTGGAGATCGAGAAGGCTTTTATGAAACATACGGGTTGGAGCGATTTGCTTCCGAAGCCCTATTTCATCGATGCGGATCCTTCGCTGGCCGAGCTTTTCCGCGACGTAACCATCGAAGGCATCACCATCGCCGCCCCCGGCTTCTATGCGCCGCAGGGACGCTGGGTGCGTCTCGAACCGGCCGACATCCATCTGAACGAGAAGATCGAGTCGTTCGACTATCACGGACGCCGGGTCACCAATTTCGAGATGGAAAGTTCTGCTTTGGCCGGGCTGGCCGCTCTCATGGGCCACAAAGCCGCCACGATCTGTACGATCATCGCCCAGCGGATCGCGCTGGACGCCTGCACGGATTATAAACCTTTCGTCAGAAAGATGATCCAGACGGCGCTCGATAAACTGGCGACGTTGTAACCGACCGGATTTCGGGAATGGTTCCGGGCAGCGACGCGAACCCGGAGCCGAGTTCGATGAATACCCGGGCACCGCAGCGGGATAGGATGGTTTCCCGATTCTTTCAGGTAGTAAAAACGAAATAGGAAACTTCAGACGCGGGGGCTGCCTCGGAATGATTCGGACATCCTTCCTGCGTCGGAATACCCAACCAATAAACAAAAGGCTTCAAAAGACTAACAGAAAATAAATTACATTAAAACCTATGAAATTTTCCGTATCAAGTTCTGCATTGCTCTCTCTCCTGGCCACGACCGGCAAAGTAATCAGCAATAAAAATACATTGCCCATCCTGGATTATTTCCTGATGGAGCTCAAGGGGGATGAGCTGCGGGTGACTACTTCCGATCTGGAAACCACGCTCGTGGGCTCGATTCGCGTGGACGGCGTCGAAAGCGAAGGCACCATCGCAGCTCCGGCCAAACTGATGCTCGATTCGCTGAAGGAGTTCGCCGAAATGCCTCTGACGATCGAAGTGAACGATCAGAACTGGGAGATCCGTTTGAGTTGGAAAAGCGGTTCGCTCTCGATTCCCGGCGCCAGCGCCGTGAGCTATCCGGCGATCCCGGCTCTTTCGGCCGATTGCAAGGAGTTGACGCTCGATGTGGACGTGCTGGTGAACGGCATCAACAAAACGATTTTCGCCACGGCCGACGACGAGCTGCGTCCCGTGATGAACGGCGTCTATATCAACCTGGCCCCTTCGATGCTTACATTCGTGGGTACCGACGCCCACAAGCTGGTGAAATACGAGGTGGAAACCGCTAATGAAGTGGCTTCGTCGTTCATCCTGCCCAAGAAGCCGGCCAACCTGCTCAAATCGGTGCTGCTCAAGGAGGAAGACGCGATCAAGGTGAGCTTCGATTCGAAAAACGCCATGTTCCAGCTCAAGAACCATACGCTGGTGTGCCGCCTGATCGAAGGCAATTACCCGAATTACAATGCGGTGATTCCGACCGCGAATCCCAATAAGGTACTCGTCGATCGTATCGAACTGGTCAATGGCATCAAGCGTGTGGCCGTCTGCTCGAACCCCACGACCAACCTGATCCGCATGGACATCGCCGACAACCGGATCAACCTTACGGCGCAGGACATCGATTTCTCGGTATCGGCCAACGAAACGATCAGTTGCAGCTACGAAGGTCAGAATATCACGATCGGCTTCAAATCGACGTTCCTGGTGGAAATCCTCTCCAACATCGATACGCCGACCATCGTCATCGAATTGGCCGATTCGACCCGTGCCGGCGTATTCAAACCCGTCTATGACGACAAGCAGTCGAGCGCGACGCTCATGCTGCTTATGCCGATGATGATTAACGCATAACCCGGATGGAGCTCAACCTCAAGCGGCCGATCATTTTCTTCGACTTGGAAACGACCGGCATCGACATCGCACGGGACCGCATCGTCGAAATATCGATGGTCAAGGTTATGCCCGACGGCGAGGAGATCGTCCGTACGCGGCGGATCAATCCGGGAATGCCGATTCCGGCCGAAGCTACGGCCATTCACGGCATTACGGACGAAGACGTGAAGGATTGCCCGCTTTTTCCGCAAATCGCCAAGTCGTTGGCCCAGTTTATCGAGGGATGCGACTTCGGCGGGTTCAATTCGAACCGCTTCGATCTGCCGATGCTGGTCGAGGAGTTCATGCGGGCCGGTGTGGACGTGGATTTCCGCAAACGTAAATTCATCGACGTGCAGAATATCTTTCACAAAATGGAGCAACGGACGCTGGTGGCGGCCTATAAGTTCTATTGCGGCAAGGATCTCGCGGATGCCCATTCGGCCGAAGCCGATACGTTGGCGACGTACGAAGTGCTGAAAGCCCAGTTGGACCGTTACGAGGAGTTGCAGAACGATGTCGCGGCTCTGGCTGAATTTTCCACGCGGGCGGAATCCGCCGACTTTGCAGGACGCATCCTCTATAACGAAAAAGGGGAAGAGGTCTTCGGATTCGGCAAATATAAGGGCCGTTCGGTCGCGGAGGTTTTCCGCGTCGAGCCGAGCTATTACTCCTGGATGATGAACGGCGATTTCCCGCTCTACACCAAGAAGGTCATCACGGAGATCCGTATGCGCGAAAAAACGAAATGACGATGAAGCGATTCTGTGCGACAGCCCTGCTGCTCCTGTGGAGCCTGTGCGCCCTTGCGGTGCAGAAATCCGGGACGATCGTGTATATCAACGGCTCGAAATTCTACATCCATACGGTGCAGCCCGGCGAAACGCTCTACGGGCTTTCGAAGGCCTATGAGGTGGGGGAGAAGGTCATCCTGCAACACAACCCCGCGGCAGCGCAGGGGTTGCGCGCAGGGGAGAGCATCAAGATACCCTTCGTATCGGACGTCCCCCAGCCCAAGTCGGATCGCAAGCTGCGCAAGACTTTCGACATCCATACCGTGACGCAGGGCGAGACGCTCTACGGCATCTCGCGCAAATACGAGATCCCGAT
>OKTH01001146.1_pt1 | contig 12193 bp, 10 predicted proteins | sample 1606361 | NCBI WGS metagenome assembly OKTH01 (sample SAMEA3879575, study PRJEB24766) | human gut metagenome | biome: human-associated habitat; feature: feces | place: USA | collected 1985/1987 | reverse complement strand
CAAATAATATAATATGGAAGGAAAAAAGAAAAGGATGAAAGTGATTGAATCGTTTCCATCCTTTTTATAATTATGTGTGATTTCTATTTAATAAGAACGTGCAAATATCACGCGGCAAGCAGATGGTTTGCCTGTTACCATACATTTACCCGGTTCCTTGTCTCCCGGAACAAATGAATCGAACGGAATACAACGAATGGTTGCTTTGGTTTCTTCCTTAATCTTTTCTTCTGTTTCAGTGGTTCCGTCCCAATGAGCCAGAATAAATCCACCTTCTTCGATTTTTTCTTTAAATTCGTCGTAGGTATCTACTGTTGTAATCTTGGAGTTACGGTAGTCCAATGCTTTCTTGTAGATATTAGCCTGCATTTCTTCCAGCAAGTTCTGAACATACGTTTCAATGCCTTCACAAGTAACCGTTTCTTTTTCCAGTGTATCACGGCGCATCACTTCCATGGTGTTGTTTTCAAGGTCGCGACCACCCATAACCAAACGAACAGGTACACCTTTCAATTCATAGTCGGCGAATTTAAAGCCCGGACGTTTATTATCTGCATTGTCATATTTAACAGAGATACCTAATGCTTTCAGTTTCGCTACAATGCCTTCTACTTTAGCATCGATTTGTTTCAGTTGTTCGTCATTCTTATAGATAGGAACGATCACTACCTGAATCGGAGCCAAATGCGGAGGTAATACCAATCCGTTATCATCCGAGTGAGTCATAATCAGTGCACCCATCAAACGGGTAGAAACGCCCCATGAAGTAGCCCAAACATACTCCAACTTGTTTTCTTTATTAACAAATTGAACATCGAATGCTTTTGCAAAGTTTTGTCCCAGGAAGTGGGAGGTACCACTCTGCAACGCTTTTCCATCCTGCATCATGGCTTCAATTGTATAAGTATCAAGTGCGCCGGCAAAACGTTCGTTGGCTGATTTTACTCCCTTTACAACAGGAACGGCCATATATTTTTCTGCAAATTCACCATATACATTCAGCATTCTGATTGCTTCTTCTTCCGCTTCCTCACGAGTAGCATGAGCAGTATGGCCTTCTTGCCACAGAAATTCAGCAGTACGCAGGAAAAGGCGTGTACGCATTTCCCAACGGAAAACGTTAGCCCACTGATTGCAAAGAATAGGCAGGTCACGGTAAGATTGAATCCAGTTCTTATAAGTATTCCAGATGATTGTTTCTGATGTCGGACGGATAATTAATTCCTCTTCCAATTTAGCTGCAGGATCTACTACAACTCCTGAACCGTCTTCTGCATTCTTCAAGCGATAATGCGTTACAACGGCACACTCTTTAGCAAAACCTTCTACGTGTTCAGCTTCGCGGCTTAAGAATGATTTCGGGATTAATAACGGGAAGTATGCGTTTACATGTCCTGTTTCTTTGAACATATCATCCAATTGACGTTGCATTTTTTCCCAGATGGCGTATCCGTAAGGCTTAATCACCATACATCCGCGCACAGCAGACTGTTCTGCCAAGTCAGCTTTTACCACCAAATCGTTGTACCACTGTGAGTAGTTTTCACTGCGTTTGGTAAGGTCTTTCAGTTCTTTTGCCATTATATTTTTCTATTTAAAGTTTTCTTGAGTGTTAAAACAGGGTGCAAAAATACGAAAAATGCATGAATTGCCCTATTCTTCATGCATTAATTTTCTAAAGTCATGTTTTGTTTACATTTTGGCTATAGCCTAAACCGATACGTTCCGTTTCATTTAAAGGAACGCATCGATGCACAATCGAGTAGGAGGAAAACGAAAGCTTTCTTCCTACTTTCATTTTCCGACCTCTCACACCACCGTACGTGCCGTTCGGCATACGGCGGTTCCTATTTTGGATACCATTCGAGATAACTATCCGTCAGCGTGATATACCCTGCCTTTTTCAGATTCTCATTTGATAGAGCTCGTGTCAAAATCGGGCTGTCGGCTATACGCCAATTACCAAGACGTGTGTTCCCCCATTGATAGGCTTGCCGAGCGGCTATGCCACATCGTTTGAGGTTGATTACCCTCGTCTTGGGTTTCTTCCATGCTTTCCATATACACATTCGTATCCGTCGCCTTAACCATTCATCGGTTTCAAGACAAAGCCGTTTTATCTGAGCAAGATGATAGTACCCTATCCAACCCCGTATGTACTCTTTCAGCTTCTGTTTCCTGCGTTCATAGCCCCAACCATTACTGCGACTCGTCAACTCTTTGAGCTTGGCTTTCATCTTGGTTTTGGTTTTGGGATGTACAGCAAGCAGACATTTGCCTTTGTTTACATAAAAGGAGTAGCCGAGGAATTTAACTCCTCGTACATAGGACACTACGGTTTTCTCCCGATTTACTTTCAGAAAGAGTTTCCCCTCGATAAATCGTGTGATACTTGACTTTACACGCTGTGCGGCTCGTTTGGATTTACAGAATATCAGGACATCATCGGCATATCGGACAAAGGGGTGTCCTCGGAGTTCGAGTTCCTTATCCAATTCGTTGAGCATTATGTTACTCAACAGCGGACTTAGAGGTCCACCTTGCGGTGTGCCCTCTTCGCTCGCTTCAAAAAGTCCTCGGGTGATTACTCCGCTGCTTAGATATCTGTGTATTAGACTGACTACTCTGCCGTCTGTTACCGTGCGGCTGAGGATTTCTATGAGCTTGCTGTGATTTACGGTATCGAAGAAGCGTTCAAGGTCGAGGTCGACCACATATCGGTAGCCGATCTCAATTATCTCTTGCGCCTTTCGTAGCGCACTATGGCAGCTCCGATTGGGACGGAAGCCGTAGCTAGTCCGAGAGAACTGTCGCTCATAGATTGGGGTCAGTGCTTGGTTGATGGCTTGCTGGACTAATCGGTCTACTACAGTGGGTATTCCCAATAGCCGCTTCTTTCCGTTGTCTTTGGGTATCTCTACCCTGCGGACAGGATTGGGACGGTATGTCCCTTGTTGCAAGGAACTTGTCAACTCATTCTTGTTGGCCAAGAGCCACGGTAGCAATTGCTCACACGACATCTTGTCAATACCGCCACTGCCCTTATTGCCTACCACTGCCTTGTACGCGCGGTTAAGATTATCGGGACTGAGAATGAGTTCCAATAAATGTGCCTTGTCGAATGGTACTTCCGCGAAGTTGTCTTCACATATCCACATGAAAGTCTGCACTCCCTCATACCTTTTGGTTGCAGACCTATCTCTTTGAGGGCAGTCATTAGCTTGGGCTGATGTTTTCTGCATTCTTACTTTCATACAGTACGTTTCAATTACTTTCGCTTAATTATTAGGTTCTGCCCTTCGTGGGTTGTATTGACTTTTTTTTTTCCCACTACTATGGCGTCTGCTGACTTCTCACGGCAAGCTTTACTCCACAACTTTCGTAAAAAAAAAAAAACTATTTGCTGTGTCCGTGAGACCTCCCCGATTAAGAACATAATCTTTCTCACTTATACTTGCTTGATTTACACCACTCGTTCCGAATAGCTATAGGGCTTTAGTCCGTCGTGCGACCTTACCCACGAGCATGTGCCTTAATATCAAGTTTCTGTTCGTCAAGTCAGTGATTTGCCTACGGCTTCCTTCAGATTCCGCATCGCTACGAACACCCTTGCCTTTGGCTGTACGCTTGCCGCTATTAAGCTGCGTTAGGGACTTGCACCCGTTAGACTATGCCCATGTCGGGCGAACACGAGGAATCCCTGCCAATTTTCGAGTTGGCAGGGATTCATTTTTATGATTCAAAGGTTTTGAAGTTACTACATTTATTGCTAATTTATAAAATATCAACAATTTAATTTACCTTTTCAATAGCTCATCAATTGAATTTATAAACGTCAATGCATAAGGATAAAGTTCGTCCACCGTTTTCTGATCATGATTGATGAAATCCTCATAATCTCCAGAAGAACGTTTATTAAAAATTAAGGTATAGAATTTACCCATTCCAACAGATAATTGTCCAGTAAGAACAAAATGCTTTCCCAACATTTGACGTACTCCTTCATGTGATTTGACAACAATCTTATTTGCCACTAACAATGCACTTGCAGCATAAAAACAAGCATAATACATTCTATTAATTGCAGTATTCCAATATCCTCTCTCACAATGATCTGCTATTTCGTTCAAAGTACGCCTTGCATTTTCCATTCGATATAGTACAATAGCATTTCTTTCTTCATCTGTCATAACAACGCGACTCCCTCCTTCATTACATTTTCATAAAAAGGAGTCACTACTTTCCCCCATATCTTTTTAGGCAAAATAAATGGATTAATTAAAATACCAGTTTCCAGCTCTATTTTATAAAGAGGATCAGTAATGTTCAACTCATCTTCTGTCGAAATATCATCCTTATCCACCAATATCAACAAATCAATATCCGAATCAGGCCGCGCGTCTCCTCTTGCTTCCGAGCCATAGAGTTTCACCTCTACAATTGGTGTCATACCTTGCAAGGCTTTCTGTATTGCTTTTATGATTTTCGTACGTTTCATACTTTCCCTCTTACATTATATTATACAAAGAAAAAATCCATCAATACTCGAAATATTACGGTCGTAATAATTACCGCCATGATATTTCGAGCAAATGCAAATATAAACATTCCAATTCACATTACAATGCGATAGTCTGATAAAACAAAACAAGAATAAGGAGTTAACAAATCACCCATACCACAGTTCAGTTCGTTGTAGTATGGGTGATTTCATAAATTTACTTGCAGTATTTGGTAATCAGCTCATCTACATTTGGATCACCCAGTTCTTTCGCTTTCTTAAAGTTGCCACAAGCTTCATCTGTCTTCTTCAACTGTATCTGGCAAAGCCCCAGTAAGCGGTAAGCCTCGGCATATTTAGGATCAGCCTTCAGTATATTATCCAAAATCTGAATAGCTTCTTCATAACGTCCTACACGCAGGTTTACAACGGCATGTTCCGCCTGATAGGTCAGGTCTGTCGGATTCATTTCGATTGCTTTAACTATATCATCCAAGGCGCGTTGGAATTGGCGTGCTTTCAAAGCGGCCTGTTCGCGATAGTAATAGAATACGTCGTTCACTTCTCCTTTGACTGCTGTATGATAAGCATCATAATCGAGCATCGCATTCCGTGGCTGGCCGGCATTCATGTTCATCTGTGCACGTTCCAACAAATATGGAGCAAAATCTGCTGTGATCGGTTGCGGGCAACGGGCAATACAGCTATCCATTAAAGCTACGACTTCTTTCGGGTCACCTTTCGCCAGTTCCTTCGTCTTGGCAGCACTAAAGAAAGTGGCCGGAGAAGCAATGTTACTGGCATTTACCTTTTCATAAGCTGCCAAAGCACCGGCATAATCTTGCTGGGCAAACAGTATATCGCCTTCCATTTGAATATAAATAGGCAGCGGATCAATGGCGATTGCCTGACGAACATTCTGCAAAGCAGTGTCATACGTCCAGTCTTTATACGTTTTTTCCGGCTTCGACAATTGATAAGCATACATCAGCTTACCTATATTATAATATACATCATCTTTTTTCTGGGCTACTTTCAAAGCTTGATTAAAGTCGGCAACTGCTTTATCATACCAAGTCTGATCGTCCTTACCTTTAGCTGCATAATAATTGGCACGACGAAGATAACCATCCGCATTGGCAGGGAACTGACGGATGAAATCATCCAACAGCTTTTCGTAATCGTCGCCCGACAGGCTCGAAGATGCCATAAACAAGTACACTAATGCCTGGTCTTCCGTTTCGGGCAGGCCTTTCCGGATGCCAATCTTTTTCAAAGCAGCGTCTCCCAAAGAAAGAGCACTGATTTTCTGTGCCATGGCAAAAGCTGCTCCTGCCGCATAGCAAGTGGTCACCGTATCGATGCCGGATGACTTCTGCGCAATGCCAAATACCTGGCCTTCGGCATTCATCACCGGACAGCTCACCATCTTATCTTTCATCTGCATCCCCAATGTATAGTAATGATATTCTCCGGCTACTTTGGAGACATCTTTCACTTTACCAGTAACGCAAGCAATACTTTTCTGTGTAGAATAAGGAAGCATCCACGCATCGGCTCCCACTGCCGGAGCTATTTTAGCCACAATGAGCGCAGGCACTTTCTTCTCGGTGATAGCCACACGGAACTTAATGACATCATACATATCATTCGCTCCAAGTATCAGGCTAACCGGCATCTGCTTGCCTTCGGAAGTGATAACCACTGCACGTTCGGCTCCTTTAAAAAGAGTATAATCTGATAAAGCCAATCCATCTTCGGATACAAAAAATCCGTTTCCGGTATTCAGCATTTTATCATTCTTGTCATAAGTCACCACAGAGAAGACTGCCCGTTTTGCCTTCTCTACCCATTTGGGAGTTTGCGCCATGCTTCCCTGTATCAGGAAGAAAAGCAGGAAAGGTAGAATTAAAATCTTCTTCATATCAGTCATTATTTCTTTGTTTCACAGCTTCGTAAACCAAGATACCGGCAGCCACGGAAACATTCAGAGATTCGATGGTGCCCAGCATCGGGATTTTCACCCATTCGTCGCAGAGCGCAAGGTTTTCATAAGAAACTCCCGTATCCTCCGCTCCCATAATGATGCACAGCGGTCCTGTATAATCGGCTTTTGTATAGTCGTAATCTCCCTTCTCGGTAGCAGCTACAATGCGGAAACCACTATCTTTCAGATATTGCAGCGTTGAACGGAGGTTCTGCTCACGACACACAGGCAGCGTGTGCAGCGCTCCTGCCGATGTTTTCACGGCATCAGCATTGACAGACGCACTCCCGCGGACAGGAATAATCACTGCATCGACAGCTGCACATTCGCAGGTACGGGCAATGGCTCCGAAATTACGTACATCGGTCACTCCGTCCAGCATAACAAAAAACGGATTCTTCCCTTGTTCAAACAAGAAAGGAACAAGATCTTCCGTTTTCTGATAAGTCACAGAAGAAATGAAAGCAATCACTCCCTGATGATTTTTCCGGGTAATGCGGTTAATACGTTCTACCGGAACACGCTGAACCGGTATCATCAGCCCTTTCAAAGCAGCAAACAATTCTTTGGAAAGATCACTCTGAATGTCTTTCTTTACCAGAATTTTATCAATCTCTTTACCTGCCTGAATGGCTTCTATCACGGCACGAACGCCGAAAATCATTTCACTTTTATCCAACATCTATTTGATTTACTATTTTACTATTTACAATTTACTACTTATCAGTTAGCGCTTAACAATTCACTACCTCAACTACTTTGAATGAATCAATTTAGCCATTAATCACTTAGCATCAAGCAGGGATTTGGCATTGCTAAGGGCGGCCTCGGTCAGAGTGGCGCCACTAAGCATGTGAGCTATTTCCTCTACTCGTTCTTCATCGGTGAGACGGCGGATATGACTGTTTGTTTCCGTATCGCTGTCTTTCTTATATACTTTATAATGTGCACGTCCGCGGGCAGCAATCTGCGGCAAGTGGGTGATGCTGATTACCTGACGGTTCCGGTCGCCCATTTCCTGCATCATGTCCGCCATGCGGTCGGCTATTTCACCGGAGACACCGGTATCTATTTCATCAAATACGATAGTCGGCAGTTTCACGGCTCCGGCAATCAATGCTTTGATAGAAAGCATAACACGGGCAATTTCACCTCCCGAAGCTACGGAAGAGATATTTTGCAAAGTACCGTTCTTATTAGCAGAAAACAGGAAGTTGACTGTATCTTCTCCTTGCAATCCCGGCTCTTTCTTCAGTCCCATTTCGATCTGGAAACGAACATTCGGCATTCCCAACGGAATCAAGCGGGCGGCCAATTGCTTTTCCACTTCACGCGCAGCTTTCGTACGGGCTTTGGTGAGCAGTTCTGCTTGTTGTTTCACTTGCTTATATTGTTCCTCTTTACGAGCGGTCAGCTCGGCAATACGCTCATCGTATGAAGTAATGTCGGACAATTTGCTACGATATTCATCCGTCAACGCTATCAACTCGTCAAGAGTCTGTACCCGGTGTTTCTGTTGCAGGGAATAAATCAGATTCAGCCGTTCGTTCACTTCTTCCAGGCGGACCGGATTAAATTCAACGGAATCACTTTGCGAAGAGACTTCGTGCGAAATATCTTTCAATTCGATATAGGCGCTCTCCATACGTTCGGTAAGTTCCTTAGCGGGCTGATAGACTCTTTGCAGGCAATTCAGCGTATTCAGACTATCTTTCAGGTAAGAAAGCAATCCACCCTCATCCGAGACAAATGACTGTTCTACCCGGTAAAGTCCGGCTTTAATCTCCTCTGCATGACTTAGTGTTTCGGCTTCCTGCTCCAGTTCCTCCTGCTCTCCTTCTACAAGATGAGCTTCTTCAAGCTGTTCGAGTTGGAAACGGATATAATCTTCATCGGAACGGCTTTTCTCTGCCAGTGACATTAATTCAGCCAGTTCACGTTCTGTCTGCTTCCATTCGCCATAATGTAGATGGTATTTCTCCAATGCTGCATCATTATGTGCCAGAATATCAAGCACGTTCAACTGGAATCCTTCTTTATTAAGTAACAGATTCTGATGTTGAGAATGTACATCTATCAATTGTTCGCCCAGCTCTTTCATTTGTGCCAGTGAAGCGGGAGTATCATTGATGAATGCCCTGCTTTTGCCGGAAGCCTGTACCTCACGACGCAAAATACACTCTTCATCATATTCCAATTCGTTTTCTTCAAAAAACGGACGCATACCGTAAGCAGCAATATCGAACCGTGCCTCTATAATACATTTGGAAGCTCCGCGACGAATCGCTTTCACATCGGCACGCTGCCCCAACAGGAGCCCGATAGCTCCCAGAATAATTGATTTCCCGGCTCCCGTTTCACCTGTTATAACGGAAAAGCCTGTTTCAAAACTGATATCCAGTTTTTCTATCAATGCGTAATTCTGAATGTATAGTGAACGTAACAAACTAATTAAAAATTAAAATTTGAAAATTAAAAATTGGGAGACAGGGTGGCTACCAGACGATCAATGATGTCTTGAGCTACTTCCGTTTTCGACTTCAAAGGATAGTCTGTACGACCTTTCCTGTCGATTATACTTATCTTATTGGTATCATGGCGGAAACCGGCTCCTGCATCATTCAACGAGTTGAGCACAATAAAATCGAAGTTCTTGCGTTCGAGCTTTCCTTCGGCATTCTGCTGCTCATTATTGGTTTCGAGCGCAAAGCCAACCAGGCATTGTTGTTTTCTTTTTATGGCTCCTAAAGAGGCAGCAATATCTTGTGTTGCCCGAAGATGCAGGGTCAGTTCTTCTTCTTTTTCCCGCTTAATCTTCTTATCGGCTACCGTTGCCGGACGATAGTCGGCTACTGCCGCACAAAGAATACCAGCATCAGCATCCGGGAAATGAGCCTGCGCTGCTTTGTACATTTCTTCAGCAGATTCGACATCGACACGGATGATACCAGAATGTTGCGTTTTGAGTTGCACAGGACCTGTTATCAAGGTCACTTGTGCTCCGCGACGGGCACATTCTTCTGCCAACGCGAATCCCATCTTTCCGGACGAATAATTGCCGATGAAACGCACCGGGTCTATCTTTTCGTAAGTCGGTCCGGCAGTAATCATCACTTTCTTTCTGGACAGTTCGTCACTCGAAGCAAAGAATTCATCCAATACCCGGATGATATTCTCCGGCTCTTCCATTCGCCCCTTCCCTACCAGATGGCTGGCTAGTTCTCCTGTCCCCGGCTCGATAATATGATTACCATAGGAACGCAGAATATCCAGATTTTTCTGGGTGGCAGGATGAGCAAACATATCGAGGTCCATTGCCGGAGCAACAAACACGGGAGCTTTTGCCGAAAGATAAGTGGTTATCAGCATATTGTCGGCTATTCCGTTGGCCATTTTACCGATGGTAGAGGCAGTGGCCGGCGCAATCAATACGGCATCCGCCCATAAACCGAGATCGACGTGGCTGTTCCACGTTCCGTCACGTTGGGCAAAAAACTCACTGATGACCGGTTTGCTGGTCAAAGCCGAAAGAGTGATCGGAGTAATAAATTCTTTTCCCGCCGGAGTAATTACGACCTGCACTTCCGCTCCTTGTTTTATCAGTCCGCGAATGATATAGCACGCCTTATACGCGGCAATACTGCCGGTAATTCCAAGAATTATTTTCTTTCCTTTTAGCATTATTTTGTAATCAAATTACTCATTTCACGCAAGCGGATTTTTGTCAATGCCGCCTTGGTGTTCAGCGTGAAATCACTATTCAAAATCCAACTGTAATATCCGGGATCTTTCTTCAAAACCTCGGCTACAGACATTCCCTTATATTTTCCGAAGTTGAACACTTCTACTCCGTTATCATCGTACACCATGCGTCCGGCAAAATCGACATTCTTGCTGAAACTTGAATAATCTGCCAGAAACGCAATATCATTCTGAAGATCGGAGTAACGGTCGAGCTGCGCTTTCAACACTTCGTAAGTAGCCCGCGTATCTGCCTCGGCAGTGTGTGCATCTTCCAAATTCTTGTCGCAATAGAACTTGTAGGCAGCAGAGAGGGTACGTTGTTCCATTTTGTGGAAGATGACCTGTACGTCTACAAATTTACGTTTTGTCATATCAATATCTACTCCGGCACGAAGAAATTCTTCGGCAAGGACAGGAATATCAAAACGGTTGGAATTAAATCCTGCCAAATCGCAACCTTCAATGTCTCGGGCTATGTTTTTCGCTACTTCTTTAAAAGTAGGACAATCTGCTACGTCGGCATCATAAATACCATGTATAGCAGAGGATGCTTCCGGAATATGCATTTCAGGATTGATACGTAATGTCTTTGCTTCTTCATTTCCATTCGGATATACTTTCAGATAGCAAATTTCAACAATTCGGTCTGTGTTAATATTGGTTCCTGTTGTTTCTAAATCAAAGAAAACAATGGGATTTTTCAGGTTTAATTTCATTTCTGTTTATTTTATTGAGTCACCACAGAGGACGCAGAGGACACAGAGGGTTATTTAATAAATATTCAAATTTATCCTCTGTGTCCTCTGCGTCCTCTGTGGTGAATTAACATTAATCATTTAGCATCATCGGCATCAGCAGCATCAGCAAGTCTTCGTTTTCTTCCTGCTCTACCGGGATGATTACTCCGGCACGTGAAGGATCTGCAAGTTCGATGACTACTTCATCTGCCGAAATATTGTTCAGTATGTCGATAAGGAACGTCGATTTAAAACCGATACTCATTGCAGCACCTGCATACTGGCAAACTTGTGTTTCTTCGGCAGAAGTAGAGAAATCAATATCTTGTGCGGAAATCACAATCTGGTTTTCCTGCATACGAAGTTTAATCAAACTGCTGGCTTGTGACGAGAAGATAGACACACGGCGCAAAGCTCCTACCAACTGTTGGCGGTCTACGGTCACTTTGTGCGGGTTGTTTTGCGGAATTACCGAGTTGTAGTTCGGGTAACGTCCTTCAATCAGGCGGCAAACCATCCGGTAGCTTTCGAGCATGAATACAGCGTTGCGTTCGTCAAATTCGATGGTCACTGCGCCTTGTTCTTTCGGCAAAAGATTCTTTAGCAATGTAGCCGGTTTCTTCGGAAGGATGAAGGCTGCACGCTCGTTGCCTTTGGCTGCCAACGTTTTACAACGCACCAGTTTATGACCGTCCGAAGCAACCATTGTAATGTCTTCTGTTGTAATATCGAAATAAATACCGTTCATCACCGGACGAAGTTCATCATCGGCAGTAGCAAACACCGAACGGTTGATACCTCCCAGAAGTACGCTTGCTTCCATTTCTACACGGACAGCATTATCCCCCAGTGTAGCCGATTGCGGGAATTCATCCGCATTCTGCCCCATCAGGCTGTATTTTCCGTTCTGGTACTGCACTGTTATTTCATAATTATCCGGATTGATATCGAATGTGAGTGGTTGTTCCGGAATTTCTTTCAGTGCGTCAAGCAATGTTTTCGCTACTACGGCAAAACGCCCGTTCGTATCGCTTTCATTCACTTCTACGGTAGTCACCATCGTTGTTTCACTGTCGGATACAGTCACAGACAAAGTTCCGTCTTCCAGTTCGAAGAGGAAACAATCGAGAATTGGCAGCGCATTTTTTGAATTAATAACACGGCTGATGGCCTGTAAATGGCTGGAAAGAGCAGTACTTGAAACGATAAATTTCATATATTTTC
>OKTH01001097.1_pt1 | contig 12709 bp, 9 predicted proteins | sample 1606361 | NCBI WGS metagenome assembly OKTH01 (sample SAMEA3879575, study PRJEB24766) | human gut metagenome | biome: human-associated habitat; feature: feces | place: USA | collected 1985/1987 | reverse complement strand
GGTCCCGGGGGTCCCGGCCAAGGCGCTCCCTCCCCACACGAAATTTCCTATCTTGACGATATTCGAGGTGATGCTGTCTGCGTCTATCAGGCTGGCGTAGATCTTCCCGTTATTGTCGATGAGTACGCCGTTCAGGTCTATCTTGTTGCCCTTGATCGTGACCGTGCTGGCCGTCTGGTTGATCATGGAGACCACCGTGTCCCCGTTATAGTCCGTGGTCGACACCTTTTGCGTGATGCTCCTCGCGTTCACCTCAATCGAGGCGGAGAGATCGTTTCTGAGGCCGGAGAGCTCCGAGCTAGTGGCGTACAGGTACAGGCTGTCATTGATCCCGTCTATCCGTAGGCCGAGGTCCGTGATCGTCTTGCTGTTGTTGTCCGTCTTCGTCACGTAGGCGGACAGGGTGCCGTTCGTGTTGTCGAGCACCAGCCCCATGTCCGTCACCGTACCCCTCAGGTTATCCACTTTGTTGGCGTACATTCCCACACGCTCGTTCGTCTGCTCCAGCTTGGTTGACATCTCCACCCGGAAATCGTCCAGCGGCCGGCTCGTGAGCAGCAGGTTATAGATGAATATCTCCCCGGTATGGGAGATGGTAAAATCACCCGTCCCGTCCCATTCCCCGATAAACTCTTCCTGCACAAATGCGTCGGTGGGCGTCATCGCCTTGGTCTCGTACAGGTCCTGCCCGGGAAAACCGATGGTGAGCGTACCGGCGGTCTTGGCCTTGCACATGAACGATATATAGAACGTGGGCCATTTCGTGGTCCCGTCCGGCATCTCCACCAACCCCTCCGGCCTGCGTGACAGCTTGGCGTTCAACTGCCTGATCGTGGAGTTCTTGATGCAGAGGGCGAGCCTGTTCAACACCCGCACGATACCGGTTATCCGGTCTTTCTCCGAGTAAAGGGAGTCGTTCACCGGGATGTAACGCTCGCTGACGGTGAATAACGACACGTCATTGCCCGGCTCCCATCCGACGATATCCTCGGAGAAGGACGAGTTGGTGAGATAGTTGTCCTTCTCCGCTATCTCGTGCCGGATGGATGACATCTCGCTGGAGAGCTTGCCGTTCATCACTTGGAATAGCGTGCTGACATCCTCTCCCGTATCCGAGAGGATGAACTTTCCACGGGCGTAAAGATTCTCCACGTACGCCCCGTCACCGTCCAATCTTCCGAAATAGGGCGTGACCAGACCGTTCAGGTTCCCGATACGGACCTTCACGCAATTCTCAGGGTCGGTCTTCATCCCCCGGATCACGTCCATGTAGGGCGTTCCGAACTCGTCCACCGTGGTGATCTTGATGACACCGCTACGGGTGGAGTTATCCGGGTTGTCTACCCGACATAAGGTATCCCTCTTTGTTACCTGCGACAGGTCGCCCACGAAGTTCTCGAAGGTGAGCCAGTCCAGACGGTTCTCCCCGTCGGAGAGGTAGCCTACGCCCACCGACACCACCTTCAGCTCGTATTGTTTCACCATCTGGTAGTTGTTCTCCAGGGTGGGATCGCCTTGGAACTGCTGGACCATGAGGATGTCACCTTTCCGGAACGGGTTGTACAAACGCCCCCCGTCCGTGTCGAGGTAGATCCTGCCCGAGTTTGCGTCGTAATGGTCCACCTCCATCATCGCGGAGAAGATGCGGTTGTCATTCTCCCCTAGGAGCTGGGACACGATAAACTCGTAGACCCGTAACGTTCCCCGCACGGCGATATCGTCGATCTCCAGCTTGTATCTCGTCTCGTTTATCCCGGCGGCGTTGGTCCGGATATACGGTGCGAGCATCCAGCCCGTCCCGTTAGGGAACCCCGAGGCAAACATGGGCGAGGATAGGGAACCGGCGAACATGGAGTCATTCTTCACCCTCAGGTCCTTCAGCCACATCGTGCCGTCGGCGAACAGGCGGAACCCGTTCTCATGACCGAAGCCGTTGGCGTCACGGTCTGAGTAGATGGAGGAGTCAAGGCCGGCAAGGATGATGTCCTTCTCGAACGTGATGTTGCCCGACGCCGTATCGTCGATATCCTTGCGTAGGTAACGGTCATCGAGGGCGGATATGGGTTTCAGTATCTCTTTCAAGGTTCTTAGGGCCGTGAACCCGTTCTCGTCGGATGGTTCCGTCAGGTCATCCAATTTTATATGGTAAAGGCCGTCACCGGTTCCCCCAGACCCGCCAGCCTCGTTGACGATAGCCCTCCATGTGTCCCCGAGCTCTTTTATGATACTGTTCCTTATGGTATCATGTATCGAGCCAAAAGTCGCTACGGAGGCCTTGGGGTTATGCGGATCAAAGGCCGGGAATAATACCCCCTCGCCAAGCTCTTGCCGTGGGAGCTCAGCTAAGCGAGGGGGAAAAATAAAATCCGGCGAGGAGAGGTTTGGAGCCGTTAGATTATCCGGAAGCTCTTTCTCGTTACGGATAAGGTTCAGGTACCTCGAGATCTCCGAGAGTCGGTACGTGAACGTATAGGAGCTCGGGAGATCGTTGGAGGTGTAGGTGGCGTCGCTCTCGGTGACGATTATTCTCCGGATCATGGACGCCTCGTATATATACTTGGCCCGGCTGGGGAAAAAATCCAGCAACCAACGGCGGGAGTAATCATCGAGGAATCCCGTGTTCTTTACGAACTTACGATCGGTCTCCACGTCATACTCGGACAGGTTCTCGCCCAGTTCCGCTATCAGGTGGCCATGCTCCGCCTGCAGACGGTTCACCCCATGGGCACGGAAGGTGTCCATACCGCCCAGACTGTTCTCGAAAAGGAACCATTGCTCGTCCTCGGAATGGATATCCGTGAATTTATAGAATTGCGATACGCTCAGTCTCGCTCCGCCGGCCTCGGCGTAAACCTCGAGATAGCTGGGGTACTTGTTCCCGAATAGCTTGGCTACGATCGCGTATTGGAGATTGAGTGTCACGCACTCGCCGGCGGTCATTCCCTTCAAGGAGGTCGTGCTCGACGAGTTGTCCGGGAACGTGGCCTTGGCCTTCACCGTGCAGTCCGATATGGAGTAGTAGGTCAACCACTCCGGTGAGTAATAGGTCACCTCCTTGACCTTTGGCTGCCACGTGAGGAAGTGGGACTTCAACCAGTTTCCCGGCGTGTCCGCCAGATCCGCTATCCCGCACCGGATCGCCCGGAACGAGTGGGAGGTCCCGTCTATCGTGGCCGTGAAATCGGCGAATATGGTATTTTGGGAATAGATCTCTTGGGCCGTGTCCAAAGTATAGCTCAATTGGCTTTCCACCACCTCTCTCACGTCGATCGTGACCATCTTGTCCGGGCCGGGCTCGTAGCTTTGCTCGAGCAAGGTGGCCGTTCCTTTCTTCAAGATGAAAGAGACGGCCTCTTTTGCCCCCAATACAAATTTCCTCATGTTCCCGGACAGGCTCAGAGTGTCTGGTTTGTCTATGATCGTTGCCATTTGCGATTATTTTACCCCCAAAAGTATGGCTGTCGGATGGTCCGATAAAGGACAGTTACCGGGTCACGGGCTCGAGCCACACGGTCAGGGTACCGTCCTCCGGATCGGTCGGTCCGGACGCGGAGCCACGGCTATAGAATTGCACGGGATAAGTGGCTTGATGGTATTTCCCGCCCTGCACGTATTGGTAAGCGCTGGGCGGGGCGTAGAATATGGTCACGGGTTCCTCCTTGAATACCCATCTTTTTTTCACGCTGTCGCTGGCGTTGGACCGGGAGTAGTTGACCTTCCATTTATACTTGGATACATGGGTGGCGAACCGCTCCGTCTCGGCCATGGCCGTGGATACCGGCTCGTAAAGCCTCGTGGTAAGGAACGTGGATTCCAAGGGTTCCCGGGAACCCGGGCTATATTGTATGGCGGAGGGAAGCAGCTCCTGTCCCTCGATCGTCACCTTCCTGTACTCGGAGAGCGATACCTTTTGGATGTCACTGAGAAGCATGCTCGCTTTTATCTCAAGCAGAGAGTTCCGGAGCAGGGAATCGTAATTTCGCCAGAACCGTTCGAAAAGCCCGTCCGGGCCGTGGTAGGCGAGCGTATAGTTCCAGAGCTTGTTTCCATCCGCATCATGATTGAGGATCGTCCCGTAGTCCAGTTTCCCGGCATGGAATACGAACGCCGGCATGGGTTTCAACTCCTCGTTATCTTCCGCCTCGCCTACCACCTCAGACGTGGAGTCATTCACGGAATCCATGATGATGGAGGAGTTCAACGATCTTCCGGTCCCTATATAAATCCCGAGATGCGGGATGGCCCCGGCTCCTCTGCTGCCAAAAGCAGGTGTATGGACCATCGCCGGTAGCACGTCCGGGGATTCCTTGCTCTCCGTCTCCAGTGTCCCGCCGGCGTAATAATCCATCGTGACCAGACCGATCCGTTGCGCGACCGGTGTGATCCCCTTGTAACCTCTCCGGACAAACTCACCCGATATCTGGTTATACTCCACGTCCGGGTATTTCTTTAATAGGTCTACCAAGGTACTGAACTCCTCGTTCTCGTTCCCCGTGGCTCTTCCCGTCGTTGGCGTCGGGCGCTCGCTCTCCTGTTTCTCTTCCGGCGGCGTGAGCCGGTCACAAGTAAGTTTTAACTGCTTGAAGCTCGAGGGATGGTTGACGGTATATTTACCGGCTACGCAATCCGTGAGGTCGCAGGAGGGTGTCTCGTTCAGGTTCTCATCGAATAGCACGATACGGATGGTCTTGCGGGTCTCGTCCGGGATGAACTCGCAGCAGAATTTATACCGGTATACGTCCAGTATCGTCTTGATCATGCAGTCTGGGACGATCTGGGCGTATCGGATCTCACCTCTTACGATCGTATCGATCGTGTTGTTCAGAAAGACCATGTCCTTGAATGGGGTGGTGCGGGAAAAGAAGGAGTCCTCCAAGGTGTAGCCAAGATAGGCGAATATCTCCTCCAATAGATGCAATCCACGGATGAAGGGGGATATGTAGAATCCCGGAGCTAACCGGATCGTTTTCTCATCGACTACCTCCGTCCGCTCCACGTCGTTGTAAAGACGGGGATATCCGTCCGGTCCCGGATCACCGGTGGCGTTTAAAGAACCGGACTCTAGGATGGCCGGGAACAAGGCGAATCGGTCGTCATGTGTAATGAACAGGTTCCGGCAGAAGGATATCGCCTCGCTGGCAGATGCGAACTTGATAACCTTGTCCTCAAAGACCGTGGATAACGGTACATCCTTGATCTTCTCGTAGAACGCTCCGGTATTGAGGTAGAAGCTGGTCTCGATCCCGGTTTTCCGGTTCGCCGACAGGATGGCTTGACGGCAGGGGATGGAGAATACCCCGTGCTGGATCATGGCGTTGATCCGCTGCGAGGCCTTGCTGATCCCGGCCATGTTATCCGGATAGGTGAGTAGTTCCCTATTCCTGTCCGTGGGAGGGAGTGTTACCGGTAAGCTCTGCTCTCCGTAATCGTTAAAGAACGGGTTCATCCGGGATAAGGTCAATTGGATGTCTCCTAGGTCGTAAGCCTTGCCGGATTCGTGAATGATGTCCATCTTATTTGCCTCCTATCTTTTTGGATTTGTCCAATGTCTTCTGGGCGGCCTCGATATCGCTATAAACGATATAGGCCCTCATGCCTTTTGCTCTTAGTTCGGAAAATAGCATAAGTAGCTGTGTGAGTACTTTGAGTAATTCCGGATTATTACTTGAAACCATTACATTTTCTTCATCCGAGCGTCCATTGTATCCACCGTTGGCGAATCCGTTGACGGGAAGAGGATTTGTGCTTGTTCTTTGTCTTCGGATGGCATCCAAGGCTAGGATATGGTTCATGGAAACCGGATCTTGTAATTGCCATGCCGGTGTAACGTATTCTTCTCGATGTACGGGACCAGCCACTTCAAGTATACCACCGTTGCCGGTGAATCCTCCGTTGTAGTATCCTGATGTAGATGCCACACGAGCTCCGGAAGAGGAACCGGAGGAAGAATTTCCTCCAGAAGTCATATTCTTGATCTTTTTTCTTTCCGCATTAGCTATCGCTATTTGTGCCGCCCCGGTAACGGTGAGCATAGCCGCCGCTATAGCGCCTCCGATTGGTCCTAATTGGGCAAATGCCTGCATGATGGCCACAGCGGTGTTCGCTATAATCTCGGATACCTTGATGGCGAATTGTACATCTGCGTATTTCTTTTGTATCTCTAGTTTTTTCGTCTCTTTCTCCTTCTCCAAACGAGTGACTTCATCTGCATTATCACCGGCTCTTTGTATCTCAAGATCATATTTGGCATCTATATTTGCGATCTCAGCCTCTTGCAAAGCAGATATTGTTCCTGAGAACATATTGGAATATGTGTCAACACTCTTTTTTAGGTAATCGGTCTTGATCTTTAGTTTCGCTTGTTGATATTCTTTCTCATTAAGTAAACCTTGTCGGTATTGCTCCTTGAGCGTTTTCATATCTTTCTCATACTGTTCTTTCATGGACACTAGCCCATATTGTGAACGTATTTGGTAACGTTTGTCTTCCTCCTGCCTCACGATGTTTGTCTTGGCTCTTTCATAAGCGGCATCTAGCTCGGTCATATCCAGTCCATCTTTTTTAGCCATTTCCTTCTTCGCCTTATAAACGGAATCTAAGACTTTTATTTGCAACTCGGTCTCTTCTCCTACAGTGGTTAAATTAAATTGTCCCTTAAAGTCTTTCAATAGGTTTTGTAATGCTTTTTGTTGGGACGCACGTGCTTGAGCTGCTTTTAGGTCTGCATCCAATACAGTATTGTTGGCTTCTTCGATGGCTTTTGCCTTAGTCGATCCATTCTTTATCTCGAGCGAGAAAACATCATTCTGATAATCTTTTTGAATCGTCAGCCGCTTATCCGCATAATGGGTCTCAATGGAAAGGAGAAGAGCCTTCGATTGCTCCTCCGTTATAGCTTGTTTGGCCACTGCCTTCTCTAACTCTGTTTTTTGAGTTATATAACATTGTTCTTCAATCTTAAGACGCTTGTTCCGGTTGTCTTGAAGTGCCGAGATTACTTCATTTTCCCGCTTTGTTTCAATATCTAATAGTTTTGTTTGAGCTTCCACTATCTGCTTATTGATTTCCGCTTTGATCTTATCGCTTCCGGCTTTCTTTAAAAACTCTTGCAATTTATCAATGCGTTTTTGATAATATACAACATCAGAGCTAATCACGGAGAGATTATAAAACTGTTCTGTTTGCTCATTCTCCGACTTTTGCTTTTTCAATAAGGCCAGTTCTGAAGCATGTGCGGTTTCCATTTCTTTCAATTTCAAATCCATAGCCGATTTAAACTCTGTATCTTCCAGTGTTCTATTACTACTTCCTCCGGTAGTCGAATTATTTCCTGATAATATCTCATTAACAGTCTTACTATTACTTGCGATAATCATTCTCAATGCTTCAGCCTGTTCTTCCAAAGATGTTTTTGTTTTATCACGCCTTATTCTGCCACGAGCTACCATATCAGCCAACATTTTATCTGCCTTATCCTTACTGAATAAACCAAAGAGACCTACTTCCATTTGTTCTAACCATGGTATCTGCTCTTGAAAAGCCTCCGGGTCTGTATCTAATCTGATTTTCTCTTTTTCTATCTCTATAAGTTGTTCTTTAGCTGCCTGAGCTTTAGCCATTTCATATATACTATCTATATATTTATTAATCGCCGTTGTAGCTTTATCTGTGCCAATCTCTTCCAAGGTCAAATTTCCTAAATATTCAGGAGATATCTCATTAAGCTTTTTAATAGCAGACAAACGGCGCTCTTTCGTTTCAGATTCATCTCGAGCCAAACGAAGGAATTGTTCCAACTCTGTTTTTTGTTGTGTTATATTTTGTGCAGCATCTGACTCAACCTTGTTTAAACGACGTTGTATCGCATCCATTTTCGTTAATTCCTGATTAGCTTTTTTCATGTAAAGTAACCAAGTTAATACAACAGCTCCCATTAACGCATATGGATTCTTAAGCATGGTAGCATATAAACTCTTCATCGAGGTTATAATCTTTTCATTCCATATCACTTTCAGCTGATCTGCGATGATTGATGATTTTACAGCAATGGTATAAGCTGTAAGTCCAGTAATAATTGCCAATATTTCTGTTGTGTTTTCACTTATCCACGTAGCCAATGCTACAAGTTTTCCAGTCCAATGAACCGTTTGGTTCATGGCTCCGATAATAGCAGGGTTGAGTTTTTCCATCAAGTCCATTGCTAACAAGTTCATCTTGTTTCTTGCTTGGGCACGCTTGGCCTCGTTCGTATCAGAGTTGGTTTGTGCTTGTTCAACAGCTTTGTTGGTATCGGTAACGGCTGTCGTGTACCGTTCGATATCGGCTTTGTTCATTACCAAGATCTCAGCCATTTTTGCATGTTCTTCACCGAATAGCTTGGCTGCTGATTCTCCTTTCTTGAATCGAACGGCGATCTCGTTGATTGCCAAAGAGAGATCAAACACGCCATTTTTGTAACCGATATTCTTTTCCTTCATTCTCAAGAGAACCTTGTCAAGGCTATTACCGGCAACGGCCGCCTCCGAGTATTTTGGGGCTACAGCTTCAATTAATCCAATGTGTTGTTCTAATTGCAGATTCATTAGATTAGCTGTGGTACCGGATTTCTCAAAAGCATCGGTGATATATTGGATATTTGCGGCTCCCGCTTGGCTACCGGCGGCGATGGCATTTATGATACGTCGGCTTTGATCTGCGCCAAGGTTCATTTGGTTCATGACCGTGGTAAGGGCTTTAGCCGCCGGCTCTAGTTTATCTTTTCCCGCTATGGAAAGATAAATGGCATCTTGCGTGACTTTCTCAAGGGCCTCTGCGTTTTTCAAAAGCTCTGGACGCTGACTACCGATAATAGCGAAGGAGTCATCAATCTCTACGGCGCTTTGCTTGATCCGTACGCCTTCTTTTGTGACGGTGGTAGATAAACGTTTAGCGGCGTTTTCTAGTTTTGCTACGTTCTCATCATCCAGTCCGGTTAAGGCTTTTAGGTTAGCGGAAGATGATTCAAGTTTATCTCGTTCATCCCGGAACTTAGAGAAAGCCATGGTGATACCGGTGATCGCCGCTACTCCCGATCCGATTATACCCATATATTTGTTTAGCCAATCTGCCGCTCGTCCCCAACTAGAGGCTTGACAACCGATTTCCACACGCATCTCCTTTTGTACCAAAGCCGTTTCTTTGGAAACCCGTTTTAACATCTCTAGTTTTGAGTTATATTCGGTGGTGTTACGTGTGGTTTTCTTTAATTCAGAGCTTATCTTTCCCTTTACGTCTAGCAATTCCTTATAAGTGGCTCCACTCAAGTTCTTCAATACTCTTTCCGTATCAGCGACCTCTTGCTTATACTTTTGCATCTTCTGGGTTTGGGCGGTCAACTCACGTTCTATTTTCTTAGCTGCCTTGCTGTTACCTTCTCCGGCCGTCCGGAGATCAAGTAGCTTTTTCTCCAGTTCCCCGATTTTCGTCTCTAACTCCGATGCGCTAGTCATTGCGTCGGAGTTATCCAAGTATATCTTGATGCTCCTGTTTAAATCTCCTGCCATATCCTAATCTTTATCTATGAAAATTCGTGATGCGTCGATTTGCATATCGGCGGCGTAGTCCGCTACGATGTCTGCCAGTTTGGGAAGATTCTTTTCGATGATGGGATCGAACCAACGGATCGGTTGGCGGTTGCCGGTTCCCATCAGGTAGAAAGAATCCGGGTTGGTCTTTTTCAGCTTCCCGTATTTGTCCGTCCATTTAGAGCCGCCCCGGAAACCACCTTGGCCCCGTCCGGCTCCCTTATGGATATAGATACCTTCACGGGCGAAACTGAATCCCACTCGTTCGGTCTCTCCTTTACTTTTGTAAATTCTGGGTTCTAGGGAGTCCGATAGGAACTCATCTTTCTGGACAAGTAAGGCGATATTCCCTTTCAAGTCTTGGATCACGTAGCCCATCCATTCCTTTACCTCAGAATTGAATTGTCTCAATTTCTCCTTATCCTGCCTACGTTCATACCGGGCGATCCGGCTGGTTGACTCTAGCGAGATCTCGAAGGGTAATCCTTCCCTCGCTCCGATTAGGGAGTTCTTGCGTTTAGGCGTGCGCATCTGCTCGCTCAATCTTTTCATGACTCCCATATCATACCCACATTGATTTGTCGATAGAGAAGGGGATAGGCTTTCTTAGGTTGAAGCCTAACATCACCCCATAGAAATTATCTCCCATGGGACCTATGCCCCGAAAGGTCATGCTGTTTAGCTCTAGGAACTGAAGCCCGTTACGTTCCTCGTTCCAGTCGAGCATCATCCGGCAGACGATCTGCATGAGAAGATCCTTGCATTCCGCTTTCGCAAAGTGAATCCCGTCGATATCCCCGGCCTCGCATTGCTTTAATAGGGCGATAAAATATTGTGGGATATTTACGAGGTTGTCATTGCTAAGCCAAGAAAAATCCGAGTTAAGCCCGTCGATGGCGACTAATACATGATCCCGGATAGAGGAGATACGTTCTTCCAGATCGGAGATTTCCTCTACCTCGTCACTACGGAGGAAATGACATTCCCCGTCCGTATGACCGATAGCGGCTAGATGCCTAGCGATCCATTCCGAATACTCAAAGTGATTGTATATGTCCATAACATCCAATTTATAGACGCAAAAAAAGCCCCCCGGAGGGAGCTTTTAAAGGACATATCTTTAAACTAAGGATAGTAAAAAGAAAAGGAAAAAGAAGATCAGTACAGTAGCTATAACCTTTGCCGTTGTATTTCCACTGCGTTTAGCCTCATTTATTGAGGCCCCGATCAGCATGACAAAACCTAATATGATAACGAACGTCAACATATCGCAAATATAATCATTCCTCTGGGAGTAACAAACGTAACAGCTCTTCCAATCTCATGGCGGCACGTATTCGTTCTTCTTTACTATATTGTCCGTTTACATCGGTTACGATGTCGAGTAGGCGCAGGGCTTCTTGGAGTTTCATTTCGGTTCCTCCTTTCCTTCAAACAAACATAATCTTTTTTTCAGAAAACTTAGAGCCGCGATAAGCGACAATGATTCTTTTTCAGAAAGTACACCCGGGGCATCATGCTCGCATGCAATGAAAGTGATAGCGCTGTCAATGGCCTTAACATCTTCTTCTAACCCACCTTTATCATTTTCCTGCCAATATCTGATCGCATCCAGCATCCGGTTTGATATACATATATCTTCCAGTCTAATCATTTTGGCCTCCTTTCTTCGCTGAGTTATAAACGAACCAAGCTACGATGACCAGTGGTAAGAACACTGGAGACAGCATAGCCAATAAAGCTACCGTGTACATTTTAGCCTCGTAAATGGATTTGCAGGAGGCGATACCAAGAGGTAAGAGGTTGTAGAACTTTTGGACGGTTGTCCATGTGAAAGGATTGGATACCTTTACGCTTGTAGCCACCTCGGGCTGCAAGGTAATTGAATTTTTCTTTGTCATAATGTAACGCATTTAATAAATTAATATACGAGAAGGGAACAAAAAAGTTCCGCTTTCCCGTTGCGTTACACCTTGACAAGGCAGTGGGCGCATTAACGCTCCACACGGGGGTCGGAACTATATTTTTAACCGTAGGCATAAAAAATGCCCGCAGCAATAAATGGCGAGCCTTTGTCGCCTTGTCAAAATGTAACGCATTGCAAATATGGTGAAAGTTTTTGAGATGGCAATAGCTTTTGCTTCAAAACTTCGATTCGCTTGTTTTTTCGGTTCTTTCTATTGCTAGCCTTTTTATTTCTTCATATAACTCCTCTGAAAGCTTTTCCTTTGCAACTGCTTTGAAATTACGCAGATTTTGGATATGATCTCCTAAACCATTCTTATTCCTTAATTTCTTAATGCGAGCATTTAACAATTCAAGAAAGGCTATATTATAGTTTCTTGCGTCAGATGTCCTAATAAGAATTGATTTGTTTTCTTCCGAATTAAGAGTTTGATATTCTTTTCTTGCAACCTCCAAACGAACTTTCAGTTCATTGATTTTATTTTGAAGCGTGCGTTTCCAATCTAAAAGAATTTGCAAATCCTTTTGATTTTCCACATCATCTGAGGTTATATTTAAAACCTTATTTACAATCATAAGTTTGACTAGTTTTTACGTTAACATTACTGCAATTAAGGAAAAGTTTTTGATGAATCCAAATTATTTCCGGATAGCCATGCCAGTGACAATGATAGCATCTGGTTCAATAACAATTCCTGTTTTTAAATCTCTTATTGCGGGCAGATAAGTGACCTTGATATTAATGATACCATTTGCTCCTATTTCCATTGCTTTATTACATAAGACATCAATAGCATCATCAGAAAAAGCTTGTTTGTATTTTCCGTATTTGACTTTATGCTTATCATAGGTCTCCCCATAAATATCATCTTTCATTCCTTTGCGAACGCTCTCTCCTATAATCTCATAACCACTTTGAACTTTTGCGGATACACTACCAATAGCTTTATATTCAAAATTGACAGAATTGGCTTCTGTCATAAAAAATCCTTTGTTTGTATATTCTGAATAATCTAATACCACTGCGCTTTGTTGGTATGGAGATTTAGGAATAATACTACAGCCTGTTATGGCTGCGACGAAAATGAGAGATAATAATGTTTTCTTCATATCGTGTGAATTTAAATGTTAACAATGCTGCAAGTAAGTAAAGTTTATTTGAAATACAAAGGTTTTTCTTG
>OKTH01001046.1_pt1 | contig 13369 bp, 10 predicted proteins | sample 1606361 | NCBI WGS metagenome assembly OKTH01 (sample SAMEA3879575, study PRJEB24766) | human gut metagenome | biome: human-associated habitat; feature: feces | place: USA | collected 1985/1987 | reverse complement strand
CCTTGAAGCCTTTTCGTCCTCTCTCAAGATACATATCAACATATTTACGGTAAATATGCGTTACCATAGCCGCATATGTGACATTCTTCATACGGCCTTCAATTTTCAGAGAATACACTCCACTTTCTATAACATCAGGAAGTATCTGTAATGCACACATATCCTTAGGGCTTAATGCGTAACTGTTGTTTCTGTTATTAATCTTTTCGCCGTTATCATACACATCATAAGGCATCCTGCACGGCTGGGCACACCTTCCCCTGTTGCCGCTTCTTCCTCCGTTAAAGCTTGAAAGCAGGCATTGTCCCGAATAACAGTAACATAATGCTCCATGCACAAAGCTTTCTATCTCCACATCTAATCTCTCATGAAGCTGCTTTATTTCCTGCAGATTCATCTCTCTTGAAGTGACTATTCTTGTTGCACCAAGTTCCTTTAAAAGCCTGCTGCCATACACTCCGGTCTGTGTCATCTGTGTGCTTGCATGTATATCCATATCAGGAAAATGTTTTCTTATAAGGTTAAGCACACCCATATCCTGTACAATCACTGCATCAAGACCTGCCTCATAGAATGGTATAAGATATTCTATAAGACTGTTCTCTATCTCTCTTGACTTAAGAAGAGTATTAACTGTCAGGTAAACCTTTCTACCGAATAAATGTGCATATTCAATAGCACAGATAAGCTCTTCATCATTAAAATTATTGGCAAATGCCCTTGCTCCAAACATATTGCCTCCCAGGTATATTGCATCTGCCCCTGCCGCCACAACAGCTTTCATAATATCAAGTGAACCTGCTGGTGCTAAAACCTCCACCTGTGTTTTTCTCTTATCAACATTCATAGTTGTAACCGCCTTTAAATTAAATGGCTGCTGCAAATGCATTTGCAACAGCCGTTATTATTAATACCAGATAATCTTATGTAAATCACTTCTTAGAGTCATTCAGTTCTGTCTCTAACTTGACAATATTCTTCTGATACTTGTTAATCTCACTCTTTAATTCCTTAATCTCTTTTGCTGAACTTTCTGCCTTAATCTGTGCTGCAATAAGCTCATGCTTAAGGTCATATATTTCCTTATCCTTGTTCTCAATATCTAGTGAAATACTGTCTGCCATCTTCTTAGCCTTGAAGTAATCATCTGCAATATTAAGATACATCATATCAGTTCTGAGCTCTGCTGACATTCGTCTGTAACTCTCTTCTTTATTAAATTCAGTTATCTTGTTATTAATGTATGATGCAACTCTCTGAAGATACTCCTCGCTTTCATATCCACCAAGCTTGATTACCTTACCTCCAAGAATTACTTCTGCTGTATTCTTTGATGACATAAGTCCCCTCCATATATGTAGAAATAAACATATTAAGTATATAATAAATACACTTACTATTCAACTCATAAAACACATTCTTTAGAATATTTTATGTTATTTTTGTTTGAATGGCCTGCCAAGATTATCATAAGCTGCTTTAGTTGCAACTCTTCCTCTTGGAGTTCTGTTAATATACCCGTTCTGTATAAGATATGGCTCATAAACATCTTCAAGAGTTCCTGAATCCTCGCCTATTGAAGCTGCCAGTGTCTCAATACCGACAGGTCCGCCATCAAACTTATCAACTATTGTAGTAAGTATAACACGATCGTTACGGTCCAATCCATCTCTGTCAACGTCTAACAGATTAAGTGCATAATCAGCAACATCCTTATTGATATGTCCGTTATATTTAACCTGTGCAAAATCCCTTACTCTTTTCAAAAGTCTGTTGGCAAGTCTCGGTGTTCCTCTGGATCTTCTTGCAAGCTCATGTGCTCCGTCTGAGTCAATATCAACATTAAGCACATTGGCTGAACGGATAATGATTTTCTCAAGCTCCGGAACGGTATAGAATTCCATATGGCTTACAACACCGAATCTGTCTCTTAAAGGTGCTGATAAAAGTCCCGCTCTTGTTGTTGCCCCTATCAGAGTGAACTGTGGCAGATCAAGTCTTATAGACCTTGCTGTTGCACCCTTTCCGATCATAATATCAATCTTATAATCCTCCATTGCCGGATACAGCACTTCTTCAACCTGTCTGTTAAGTCTGTGAATCTCATCAACAAAGAGAATATCACCCTCACTCAAGTTGTTAAGTATAGCTGCCATATCTCCCGGCTTCTCGATTGCAGGACCGGATGTAACCTTGATATTAACCCCCATTTCATTAGCAATAATTCCTGCCAGAGTTGTCTTTCCAAGTCCCGGAGGTCCATAGAAAAGCACATGGTCAAGTGCCTCTCCTCTTTCCTTTGCTGCCTCAATATATACTTTAAGATTACTCTTAACCTTATTCTGTCCAACATAGTCATCAAGAGATAATGGTCTTAAGGAATTCTCAATACCATAATCTTCTTCAGTTATCTGTGTTGATATAATCCTCTTTTCCATATAGCCCCTCATTTCTCAAATACTATTCTGCTCTAGAATTTAGCCAGCTTCTTTAACGCTTCCTTAAGAACCGTCTCAGAATCCTTATTCTCTATATCTTCCACTTCCTTGACAGCAACAAGTGCATCTTTGCTTGAATATCCAAGTGATACAAGTGCCTCAACAGCGTCATTTCTTATCATCATGACATTACTTACATTACTGTTATTGTCTGCCTTTTTATTCTTAGAAAGTGCTGATTCAAATACTTCATCAAGCTTTAACTTATCCTTAAGCTCAATTATAATCTTCTGTGCTGTCTTAGGTCCGATACCAGGAAGTGCCTTGATTGCTGCCACATCATCAGCAAGAACTGCAAATCTTAAATCATCTGCTGTGATATTAGATAATGCACCAAGCGCTGCCTTAGGGCCAATACCATTGACACAGATAAGCATTTTAAACATGCTTAAATCATCTCTTGTAAGGAATCCGAACAGACTGCATTCATCTTCCTTGACATTCATATATGTATATATCTTAACCTCACTGCCAACTGATGGAAGCTCACCAAGAACTGAACCCGGAACATATATATTATATCCGATTCCATTGGCTTCCACAACGATTACATCTGGCAGGATTTCGGCAAGCTCACCTTTAATGTATGAAATCATTCTCTACCCCCAAGACAGTAATTGATAAACTGCTGTGCTGTTCTTCCTGATATTCCACCATGTGAAAGTTCCCACTTGTTAGCCTCTGCCATAAGCTCTTCATCTGTCATCTTAACATTATTCTTCCTTGCAAGGCCAATAACAATATCAAAGAATTCTTTCTGTGATGGCTTAGAGTAGCTTATCTGGCATCCAAATCTGTTCACTAATGAAAGCTTCTCCTCAATAGTATCAGATCTGTGAAGACCGTTATTGCTTTCCATATCATTTCTGTCATTCCATGTTTCCTTGATAAGATGTCTTCTGTTAGATGTTGCATAGATAAGAATATTATCAGGCTTAGTCTCAACACCGCCTTCAATTACAGCCTTTAAGAACTTGTATTCAATCTCGAATTCCTCGAAAGATAAATCATCCATATATATTATGAACTTGTAATTTCTGTTCTTAATGCTTGCTAGATAAATCCTTGAACTGATGTTTGTATATCTCTATCATTCTAAGACCCTGGTCATAATATTCATTGACAATAGCCTTGATAGAAGTTGACTTACCTGTTCCGCTGTCACCGAAAAGAAGCGCATTATTAGCTTTTCTTCCCTGAACAAAGGCCTCTGTATTCTCAACAAGCTTCTTCTTCTGGATTTCATAACCTATAAGGTCATCTAACATAACCTTATCCATATTGTTAATTGGTGTAAATGTAACGCCATTATCACCGCCTATTACTCTGAATGCTTTATTAAGTCCGAACATTCCTACACCATATGCTTTATAGAAATCAGTAACATAATTAAAGAACTCATTCTCGTCCTTTGCTGTCTCAAGCTTAAGGCTTAAAGCCTGTACCTTCTCACTTACATTCTTATTGTACATAAGCTCTTTCTTAACAATTGCCTTGTAATCAGATATAAGTGAAAAACAGTTGATTCCAAGTGCAGCCTCAATAGGTCTGAAATCATAATTAAACAGATTCATAAACACCTTGAAGTCGTTTTTAGCAAATTCATTAACACTTCCATCATTAGCACCTACCTTTTCACATGTAAGGCTGAATGGATTCTCATTAGTTATAAGATAGAATGTAAGGTAATTATGCCATAAATTCTTATCAAAGCCATAATCTGTGGCAACCTCCAATATTCTCTTAATCTGCTCATATATATCACTTATAAGCTTGTCAGGAGTCTCCTCATCCCTATCAAATTTTTTGAAAATATCGGACATTTTCATAAGAATAGTGTCCTCATGATTACCATATATAATAAGTTTCGCAACTTCTCTGTACATTATTACTCCCTCTTCTTTCTCTTATTAATTACAAGCTGCATGGCAAAGATGGCCACACCTGCAAGCGACACCAACGCTCCCTCTTTAAGAAGCGGCGTAGAATACTTAAGTGTTACATTATGCGTTCCACTCGTAAGATATACAGCCATATACTGACCATTAGCATTATATAGCTTTTGTCTTTCCCCGTCTACATATACCTTCCAGCCCTTTGAATAAGGGATTGTAAGACACAGATATTTATTACGGTCAAGTGTTATCTGACCTGTAACCTTATTATTTCCAAGCTCTACATCTGTTAATACATTTTCTTTAAGTGTATTAATCTCGTCAGTGTAACTGTCCATTGGCTGGCATACAATCTGTATATCATCATAAGAATACACGCCAATCTTCTGGAAAGTCACTGTAACTGATGTAACATTTTCTTCCGAATAGCCCATATTCACACTGAAATCATGCTGGTTACTGTAATAGCTGTAATCAGATGTAAAGTAATTCATTGACTTGGTTACTCCTGTATCAGTCGTAATCCCAAGCTTAACACTGCTTGTAGACTGTGTCCAGTATATGAAATTCTTAAATATCTTCTTCTTTTCATTATGTGAAAGCTCTTTCCAGTCTGACTTAGAGTATAAGTCTAACGGGTCAAACTTTTTCTTTCCAAAATACAGCTGGAACTGTGCTGCGCCTTCATAATCAAGCCCATTAATATTAAAGTAAGTCTCACCTGCACCACTGCCTGTAAAGTTAAATGTTACCCTGGCACCTGCCTTAGTTACTGCAAATGTATTGTCAGTACACTGTACTTCTTTGGCATCATAATTCATTGTATAATCTTTAATCTGGCTGTCATAACTTAAATCTTTAACAGATACCCTGTCAGGAAGCGCCTCCCTGGTATCCTTCCCACTCCTGTCAATAACAACAGCCTGAAGCATTGCTTTCTGCTTATCAACTGCACTTAAGCCCTCCCATTCATTCTTATTAACAGCCTTGTCATAAGTAAATCCTAACGGAAGCGCATTATCGTTATTATACATTACATAATCATCATTTTCTGATTCATAAGCAAATCCATATGGAACAAGTCCGCCGGTCTTACTCACCAGATACTTTGAGGCAGATGACAATGCTATAAGAGATGACCTGTCATCATAGCCTGTGTATTTGTGCGGAAGCAGCGTATCAAGCCTGATTGCACAATCATATCTGAACTTCGATACATACGGATTAGTAAGTGTCCAGTACAGATTAGAGGATGATATTCCTGTTATGCAGTTCATATTGTACGAAAGTCCAGAGCCTGAATATCTGATAAAATCTGTATCTTCAGCATCTTTACTTATAAGCTCCTTCTCGCTTCCAAAAACATCTTCCTGTGCCATTTTAACGCTTATGCACTGTGCCGCATAATTTTCCCCAAATGAAGCATTTTTCCATATACCATTAGCTAATGCCGCCAGCATAACCGCTACTGTCACCATCATGCATCTGTTATATTCATTAACATTCTTTATGCTAAGTCCAATTAGCAATATTACTCCAATTGTAACTGCACTTATAAGCTTGCCATTTCTTGAATACTTTACGCACATACATACCACAAAATATATTGTAAGTGCAATTCCAATAAAGCGGATTTCTTTTCTTTCCAGTGTTATAAGACGCGGCATCATGCACACAAGTATATATGCACATAATAATGCAAATGAATATATCCACCTGTTACACATATATGAAAATCCGTTCATTGCCTGTCCGAAGAACGGTATACATATCATCACAGCACTTATAATAAAATAAGTCTTAAGCATTGTGTACTTACGTCTGCTCTTAAACATTAAAAGCACTGCAAGTAACACCGGCACTGCAAATCCCATGCATGTCCAGAAATTATCACCCTCAACGATAAAAAGTCCCGGAAGCTTTGCATAGTATGAAAAAGGATATACCAGTCCCATTTTATTAGGTGTATTAAATCTGCTGTCACTTAAGAAAACGTGAAGCACAGGCAGAAACACTATTGCCGCCATACACAGTCCTGTAACCGATGAAACTGCAAGTCTTAATATTCCTTTGCCCCACATTTTTACATTCTTTCCATAACAGAATATGAATCTTACAATAACATATATAATTGTTGTGAACACAAGCATGTAGAAGAAATAAAAATTACTCATTGCAGCAACAGCTACTGTTATTGTAAAGAGCCACATTTTCTTCTCTCTGATTATCTTCTCAACACCCAATATAAGCAGCGGATAATACAGAAGCGGGTTAAGAAAGAACGGATGTCTTACCGCATTGTATATTGCCCAGTAGCAGAATGCATAAGCTACTGCTCCTGGAAGGACATATCTTTTCTTATGTCCTGTATAAAAACACAGCAGTGAAAATGCTATACCTGACAGATATATTCTTAAAAGAATCATTGCTTCATAGAATATATACATGTACTTTGCTGGAAACAGGAAACATAAGAATGTAAATGGGTCGCCTATCACATAATAGTGAAATGTTCCTATAACATCACTTCCCTCACCTATTGCAAAATCCCACTGTGGTATTACAAACTGATGATTGATAAATATATTTTTAAAGAAATCCCTTAAATACTGTGAATAATATATGAGTGACTTATAATGCTGTTCCCAGCCATCAACCTCCCATATGAATGTCTTTCTAGTGAAAAAATAAAAAGAAAACACACCTATAGCAAGGATTGCAAAAATAACTGAATAAGCCAGAAAATATGTTGATTTTCTGGAATCAAGTCTTTTATAAAAATCTTGTAACTTCGATTTCATCTCTGCCATAGGTGTATCTTCTCTTTTCTTAAACTAGGAAACTGCCATAAGCATAAGCCTACGGCAGTTTCTTATTATAACTTATTGTGATTAAATTATCAATGAAGATGTATTATCTTCTTAGGGCACTTCTCAGCACACTTTCCACAACCTGTACACTTTGAATAATCAATATGTGCAATATTGTTTTCTACTGTAATAGCACCGAACTCACACTGCTTTGTACATAACATACATCCAATACATCCAACAGAGCATGCTGACATAACATCTTTACCCTTATCGTTAGATGAACAGTTAACTGTATAGTTACTCTTGTATGGTATGATTTCAATAAGGTGTCTTGGACATACAGCAACACATTTACCACATGCTTTACATTTGCCCTTATCTACTACAGCAATACCATTAACAATATGAATTGCATCAAAAGGACATGCCTTAACACACGAACCATATCCCATACATCCGTATGTACATGCCTTAGAACCGCCGTTAGGAACGACGTTCATTGCTGTACAATCCATTGCACCTGAGTACACATAATTTTCTTTTGCTTTGTCGCAGTCACCAGCACATTTAACAAATGCTGTCATTCTTACTGATTCTCCAACTTCCTCACCCATGATTGCACCAATCTTTGCTGCAACCGGTGCGCCACCAACTGGACATGCGTTAGCTGGAGCTTCTCCTGCGGCAATTGCCTTAGCAAGTGCATCACATCCTGCATATCCACAACCACCACAGTTGTTTCCAGGAAGCTCTGCTCTTACATCTATCTCTTTCTGATCTACTTCAACATAGAACTTCTTACCCATTACTCCGAGGAAAAGTCCGAGAAGAAGACCAGTGCAGCTTACAACAACTGCAGCAATAATTATACCTGACATCTTGTCGTCCTCCTCTTAAATAATACCTGAAAATCCAAAGAATGCGATAGCCATAAGTCCTGCAGTAAGTAATACAATAGGCATTCCCTTAAAGCTTTCCGGAACATCATTGAATTCGTTTCTTTCACGTATACCAGCCATGATTATGATTGCTATTGTAAAACCAACAGCTGTTCCTAATCCACTGACTACAGAATCTAAAAGCTTCTGACCAATATTAAGTCCTGCTGCTGTGTTATAGTTCTGTACGTTAGTAAGTGCAATACCAAGTACTGCACAATTAGTTGTAATAAGTGGAAGGTATACACCAAGTGCTTCATAAAGAGATGGTGATGTCTTCTTTAAAAACATTTCAACAAACTGAACAAGTGCCGCAATTACAAGGATGAATACAATTGTATTCAGATATGTAAGCTTAAGCGGTGTAAGTATACAGTCATATATAAGACTGCAGACAGCTGATGAAATAGTGATAACGCCGATAACAGCGCCACCCATTCCTGCTGCTGTGTTTATCTTCTTAGAAACTCCAAGGAAAGGACACAAACCGAGGAACTGGCTTAAAACTACATTATTGACAATTGCTGTACTTACAGCTATCAATAATAACTGTGAAAAATATCCCATATTTACCTCCCTTAGTTATTCTTAGCCTCAGCCTTAGCTTCTTCTATCTCTTCTGTGTAGTCAGGAACTTCTGCAGGCTTCATGCCTTTCTTTCTCTTAATTCTGTTCATAATAGCAATCATGAATGCAAGAACAAAGAACGCTCCTGGTGCAAGGATAAAGATACTTGCTGGTGTGTAACCGATTGTTGAGAGATCAAATAATGCGTTAGTACCATCTGAGAAAATTGTACCGCCACCGATAAGCTCTCTTATTGCTCCAAGGATTGTGATAGCAATTGTGAATCCAAGTCCCATACCTATTCCATCAAAGAATGAAGGAATTGGAGGATTCTTAGAAGCATAGGCTTCCGCACGTCCAAGGATAATACAGTTAACAACTATAAGAGGAATATATATTCCAAGTGAGTCGTACAGACTTGGCAGGAAGCCCTGCATAAGGAACTGTACCATTGTAACAAATGATGCAACGACAACGATGAACGCTGGCATTCTTACACCATCTGGAATAGCCTTACGAAGTAATGAAATCATAAGGTTTGATAATGCAAGTACTACTGTAGAAGAAAGTCCCATACCTATACCATTGATTGCTGATGTAGTAACCGCAAGTGTAGGACACATACCAAGTGTAAGTACCAGGGTAGGATTCTCTTTAATAATACCATTATAAAGTCTTTCTATACATTTATTCAAAGTCCGCACCTCCCTAGTTTCCTGCCACAAGCTTGTAAACTGCAAGCGCATAATTTACACCCTTTGTGACTGATTTAGAAGTAATTGTAGAACCACCGATTGCATCAACATTAGCATTGCTTTCTGATGCTGAACCATCTGTTACTACTGAAAATGATGCAACTGCATCAGACTTAGCTGTAAACTGTGATGTAAATGATGGATCCTGTTTAGCTCTCATACCAAGACCAGCAGTTTCGCTGATTGAAAGGAATGATACTCCAAGTACCTTTCCATCTGTTGAAATACCAACTGTAAACTTGATATCTCCGCCGTAACCGTCACTATCTGTAACTGTTACAACATAACCTGCTGTCTCGCTGCCTTTCTTTCCTATAGCAACTTCATTGACCTTATCCTTAGAGAAGTCAATGTCTGATGAAGCATTAATATCATCATCAGAAGGAAGGGCATCTATTGTCTCAAAGCTGTCTGCTTCTGCAAGAACTGCTTTGTAAGCCTTTTCCTTAGCATTCTCATTAGCCTTTGCAATAGGATCAAGTGTTATCTGATATACAACACCAAGAAGAATTCCGGCTACAAGTGTTATAGCAAATAAAACTAATGCATCTTTAACTATTTTCTTCATCTTATGCAGCCTCCTTTGCTTTCTTCTCTGGCTTCTTCTTACCAAATGACTTAGGAACTGTTACTCTCTCAATAAGAGGAACTAAGAGGTTACAGAAGATAATTGCATATGAAACGCCTTCTGCTGAACCACCATACATTCTGAAAATGAATGTAAGAAGACCTAAGCAGCAGCCAAATACAATTTTACCATTAGGTGTAATTGGTGAAGTTACATAATCTGTCGCCATGAAGATGGCACCAAGTAAAAGTCCACCACCACATACTTCCTCAAGCATGTAGATTACATCGAAATGATGTCCTGGTGCAAAAAGGAATATAAGCGCTGCAAATACACCTACATATATTACAGGTATTCTCCAGTTAATAACCTTTCTTGCAAGGAGGTAGATACCACCTAAAAGAAGGCAGATTGCTGAAGTCTCACCGATAACACCACCTGTTGTACCAATAAACATCTTAGCTAATGAAACAACGCCTGTTGATTCTGCACCAGGCTTAAGTAGTGCAAGAGGTGTTGCTCCTGAATATGCGTCTAAAAATCCGTTAGATGTAACAAAATTAGTCATCGGACCTGTATATGCAATAAGAAGGAAACATCTTGCTGCAAGAGCAGGGTTCATGAAGTTCTGTCCAAGTCCTCCAAAAAGCTGCTTAACTACGATAATTGCAAATACACATCCTACGATTTCAAAACCAACATTTAATGTTGATGGAATATTTAATGCAATAAGAAGACCTGTTACTGCTGCACTTAAATCTGTAACAGTAACTTTCTTATGCATGAAATACTGATATAATGCCTCACATGCTACACAAGTAACAATACCGATTACTATACGAAGCAGTGCATCGAGGCCAAAATTAACTATACCAAATATGCTGGCAGGAGTTAAAGCAATAAGAACATCTCTCATTATTGTCTGAGTAGTATTCCCGCTTCGCACATGAGGATTAGTCGATACGTTAAAAATCTCACTCACTTTGATTGCCCACCTTTCTACTTCTTTCTTCTGTTAGCAAGTACTGTACTTCTCATAGCCTTAATCTGCTGTGTTAATGGTCTCTTGGCTGGACAGACATATGAACAGCTTCCGCACATTACACATTCCATACCATCGAACTTAGTAAAGCCTTCTTCATCATTACGTGATGCAAAACCGGCAAGCTTTGCTGGAAGAAGGTGTTCCGGACATGCCTCACCACATTTACCACATCTTATACATGCAGAAGATGTGGTCTTAGATACGATATCCTTCTGGAATACAAGAAGTGATGAACTTCCCTTAACAACAGGTACGTCAAGACTGTACATGGCAAATCCCATCATAGGACCACCGGAAATATATTTCTCAGGTTCTCCTACAGGACCACCGGCAGCGTCAAGAAGCTGTCTGTAATTAGTTCCTAACCATACATAGAAGTTGCCAGGCTCTTTAACTCCGTCGCCTGTTACAGTACATATTCTCTTAGTAAGAGGCTTACCTTCTATAACTGAAAGATAGATTGAGAATATTGTATCAACATTATGTACGATACAGCCTGCATCAGCTGGAAGCATGCTTGAATTAATAGCTCTTCCTGTTGTTGCATATATAAGACTACGCTCTCCCCCCTGTGGATACTTAGTCTTTAATGGCTTAACTTCAATATCAGGCTCAGAAGCTGTAGCTTCCTGCATGATTCTTATTGCCTCAGGCTTATTATCTTCAATACCGATAATTCCCTTAGCATGGTCAAATATCTTAAGAGCAATCTTAAGACCCATAACAACCTTGTCTGATTCTTCTAATAATCTTCTGTAATCAGATGTAAGATAAGGCTCACACTCTGCTCCATTAACGATAATGTAATCTATGGCTTCAGGATTCTTTGGAGAGAGCTTAACATTAGTTGGGAAACCAGCTCCTCCCATACCTACAACACCAGCAGCCTTGATTCTTTCTAAGATAACGTCCTTAGTAAGATCCTCGAACTTCATAGGTGTATATTCAACTTCTTTGAATTCGCCATCATTCTCGATAATGATAGAATTGCACTTACCGCCTGTAGCCAATGTTCTTGGCTCAATAGCTTTAACAGTACCTGATACAGATGAATGAATGTTCGCAGAAACAAATCCACCTGCCTCGGCTATCAGCTGGCCTGCAAGGACATAGTCGCCCTTGGCAACAACTGGCTTAGCAGGTGCGCCGATGTGCTGTGAAAGCGGGAACACCATCTCTCCTACGGCTGGAAAGAGTTCTTTGATTGGTTTATCCTTAGAAAACTCTTTACCGTCATAAGGATGACATCCACCTTTAAATGTACACTTTCCCATGACATATTTCTCCTTATAAAGTTTTTATTAAATAGTATTTTATCTCAATAAATAGCAAAAATCTACTTTTTTTTGTGTATATATTCCTATATAATAAGAGAAAATGAGTACTTTTTTAACAATCGGTTTGTCTAATCAAACCTAAAACGAGGATTTTTTATGATAACTATTAATGATACCCTGCACACAAACGCAGACACCGCAATGCTTAAAGCAATATGTCCGGATACTGACAGCATCTGCTTTTTTGATATAGAAACCACAGGATTTTCAAGAAATTATAACATAGTATATCTCATAGGCGCTGTATATTTCCGTAACGGAATAACACATTATTTACAGTGGCTTGCAGAATCCGATTCCGATGAAGCTTATATTTTATCTGCATTTAATGATTTTTTAAAAGATTTTCATACATTAATACATTTTAATGGGGATGCCTTCGATATTCCTTTTATTACTGAGCGTGCTGCACATCTTAATGTTACACTTGACCTTTCGCATCTTGAAAGCCTTGACTTATATAAAACTGCAAGAAAATGTAAATCTATTCTGTCACTTTCTGACTATAAGCAGAAAACTATTGAACAATTTCTTGGAATACAACGTGAAGATATGTATTCAGGCGGTGAACTTATTGATATATACAGGAAATTTGCAGCAAAACCTTCTGATACAGCACATAACGAATACAGGAAACTTCTCCTTCTTCACAACCATGACGATATAGAAGGAATGCTAAGTCTGCTTCCACTTGTTTCCTATTATGCAATAATTATGAATTCTTACACTGTTGACAATGCTGTCATTGATAAAGATACTGATTCCGATGGAAATGTGAGCCTTCGGCTGATTGCTGAATGTTCTCTGCCCGTAGGCGTACCCGTGGACAGACATATATGTATTGACAATATACATATTCTGATTAAGAACCTTACATTAACTCTTGTAATCCCGATTATATCAGATACTTTGAAATATTTTTTTAAAGACTATAAGAATTATTATTATCTGAC
>OKTH01001038.1_pt1 | contig 13409 bp, 12 predicted proteins | sample 1606361 | NCBI WGS metagenome assembly OKTH01 (sample SAMEA3879575, study PRJEB24766) | human gut metagenome | biome: human-associated habitat; feature: feces | place: USA | collected 1985/1987 | reverse complement strand
AAGCGGTTGTCACGACTACCGGGATAGTCTTTGAATTGCCAACGTTGGAGGTGCGCAGCAGTTCCAGCAGCTCGAAGCCGTTGATTTCCGGCATGTTCAGATCTGTCAGAAGCAGGCTGTATTCTTTCCGGCGTATCATTTCCATCAATTCCGCAGCATCGGTGCAGGTGTCGCAGTGTACGCCTTCCTGTGCATACATTTCTTTCAACATCAATAGTAACACCTCGTCATTGTCGATGGCAATGACATTATGGAATGTACGGTCATGATGAATCCGTGTCTGATTTATCCTTTCCGGCAGTTCTCCGGCTGTCTGCATGGGTATTTTTACCGTGAAACGGCTGCCTTTGCCTTTCTCGCTCTCCAACTGTATCGTGCCGCCGAGCATTGACACGATACGCTGAACGATGGAAAGTCCCAGTCCGAAGCCGTCTTTTGCGGCGGCGTTTGACAGACGTTCAAACGCGCCGAACACGCGTTGCTGTTCCTCGTTGGTCATTCCTGTGCCCGTATCTTCGACGATAAGTGTCAGCGTATCGTTATTATAATCCATTGTCAGAGAAACGCCACCGTTCTCCGTGAACTTGATAGCGTTTGACAGCAGGTTGTTGCCGATTTGCAGGATACGTTCCTTATCGGTTAGGACAATAGTATCCGTTTGATTGGTTATGGTAAGAGCCAGTCCCTTGTGCATGGCGACGGGCGTAAACTCCGTTTCAAGAATGTGCGTGATTGTCGAAATCCGGCAAGGAGAAATGTTCGGCTGCTCCTTGCCGTTATCCAGACGGAAGAAACTCAGCAGGGTGTTGAGCATTTCACGCATACGTTCCGAAGATTGCCGGATATTACGGACATATTGCTCTTTTTTATCTGCATCATTCCCTTTTTCCATCAACGCGGTATAACCGATTATTGCGGTTAAAGGTGTGCGCAGTTCATGGGTGATGGTATGCACGACTTTCTTGCGAGAGGCTATCAGAGCTTCGTTTTGCTCTACCGACTGTTGCAACTGTCCTATTAAATCAGTCGTTTTCTGTTTGTATCGTTTGATACGGTTGGCATTACAGTGTATGATGATATATGAGATTACCAGCAGGAGGAGGACGAATCCTGTCAGGCTACCTATCTGCATAAACGACTGTTCCCCCATGGCGGTTATCTCGGCTTCCCGTTTTTGCAGATCGGCTTGCACCTTTTTATCCATCTGGTGTATAAATCCGTGCAGTTGCCGGTTAAGTTCCGCATTTCGTACCGCAAGGCTGTCGGTGTGTTCCGACAGACGGCGGCTTTGTGCCCGTTGCTCGGTTATCATGTCCCGGTCGAGGGAACGGAGCATTGTTGTGGTCACGGTTGGCTTTGGCTTTTCTTTCTTGCCGAATATGCCGAGAAATCCTTTCCGCTTCGGTTTTTGCGGTTGTTCCTGCACACTTTTCTGTACGATTATGGGTACTTGACGAGTGATCTTATCGTTGATGGCTTGTTGCTGCTCAAGTACCTGCACGATTTGACGCATTTGTCGTTCCTTATCTTCAAGAAGATGGCGTACACTGTCTATGCGCTTTGTCGGATAAATCGTTTTGAAACGGCATAGCATACTGTCCATTACCATTCGTTGATAATGGTAATATTCCAAATCTGCATCTTCCCACTCCAATACAGTCTCGCCCGATAAAGATAGCTCAATAAGAAAAACAAATATTTCGTGCGATTCTTGGCGAAAAGTATCTATATGACGATTCTGAACTTCCAATTTCTCTAAATCGCACCATTCTTTATACCAAATATACATTATGCCGATAACCAATAATGCCATCAGCAAATAGCCGAGTGAAATTAGATTCTTGATTGATTTCATACTGCCTATAATTTATCCCAACGTCCATCTTTCAGATAAGGCAAAAACTCCCGTATCTTATCTACCGACCAGTCCCACCATTTCAAATCCTGCATCTGTTCTATTATATCAGGACTGAACCGCTTTCGTATCTCCTTTGCGGGGATACCACCTACAATGGTATAGGGCGGAACATCTTTCGTCACAACCGCCCTTGTACCAACAATAGCACCGTCACCGATATGGACACCAGCCATAATAACGGCTTCATAGCCTATCCATACATCATTGCCTATTACGATGTCGCCTTTGTTGTCCCAAGCGGAAGTCACATTTGCCTTATCCAATTCCCAATCTTCATAAAACAGCGGGAACGTGTAAGTCGATAGTGATTTCAGGGTATGATTGGCGCAGTTGAACAGAAATTTTGCACCGCAAGCAATAGAACAGAATTTTCCAATTATCAGCTGTTCATGGTTAATGGGATAATGATACAATACGTTGTTTTGCTCAAACAGACACGGGTCTGAAACAAAGTCATTGTAAATGGTATAGTCGCCTATTTTGATAGACGGGTCTTTTACGACAGCGTTCAAATAAACGGTTTGCATGTCACCCTTACGGGGATATATCTTGTTCATCATAACTTTCAGTTCTTAGTATTGTTTATATTTGAGATAAATGACGGATTGTGTACCAAGCAGCATTACATATAAGTATTCCACTGCCCAATATGCCGCTAACGGGACATTACAATAACCTAATCCCCATAAGCAGAACAGATAAGCAATAGTTGTTGTCACCTGAAAAATGAATACCGTCCGTGTCGCTCCCGTTCCTGTTGTAGCATTCAGATAGACGTAACCGGGTAGTGCAAAGAAGTAATTTAACAGCATGACAAGAAAAGGCGGCCATGCAAGCTGTATGATAGCGGGATTTTCCGTATAAGCCCCTATAATGTGCTGGTGAAAGAACAACGCAAAAGCAATCAGTGGAATGCCTGTCGCATATCCTAAACGGATAATCTTATGGCAAAGCGGAAAAACTTGTTTCTTTTTACCTGCTCCAATCAGGTTACTCACCAAAGAACCGGTGACACCTGTCAACGCATTGACGATAACGGAAAACAGGGCGGAAACACTTCTTACAATGTTCGATACAGCCAATTCCGTTTCTCCCAAACGTTCGATAGCCACGAAGAACAGAAACCAAATGGCTACACTTGTAAAGAACTGGAGCATACTCCATACCGAGATAGAAAATACCTCTTTCAATACCGTTATATCAATACGCCAGTATAAGCCATACGCTTTTTTATCAATGTGCCGAAACATATATGCAGCCAATACAGCCAGCGAACACATCTCGGCAGATGAAGAAGCGATAGCCGCTCCCGATATACCCATATCGAAGCCGAATATCAGGAGCCAGTTCAGCGGAATGTTCACCAGTACGGCTGTGAAAGCCGCCATGTTCAGGGATTTTGTCTGTGTAATGCCTACCAAAAACGAGCGTAAGGCAAGGAACGGGAAAGAGAACAACAATCCCCAAATACGCCAATCCAAATAACGGATAACCGCATTATAAACATCATCCGAAGTTATCAGATGTTTCAACAGAACGGGAGAAAATATCTTGGATAGCAGACAGAGGAGTACCGCCAGTATTAGCAAGAAAAACAATCCCTGAAAGAACGTTTTTCCCGTTTCTGCATACCACTGTTCTCCGTTTCGGCGGGCAATTATCACTTGCAACCCCAAGCTGAATCCGAAGCCGAGCATATAAATTGCCAAGAACCATATTCCGGCAAGGGCAGATGCGCCCAATTCCACATCACCCACATGCCCTAAAAACAAAGCATCGGTAATATTTATCAGCTGTTCGATAAGGATGCTCATCATTACAGGAAAAGCGATGAGCCAGATTTTCTTATAGGTATAATTCATTTGTTCAAACCAATATGATACAATACATCCTGCCGCTTTAAGCAGCACGACAATCTTATAGATTTATAATAAGGGATAATGACAAAACAATGACAGGCAAACTTAAAACATAAGCCTGTCTATTGCTGAATAGCAATAATTGGAAGTGCTATTCGTTGAGCGTAGCTATATGCACAACTGCCATTTCATATTGTTGAACAACTATTTATTTTTCTGTTAGTTCTGCAAAGATAGCGTTTTTCCCTGAACTTATATTCTCAATTTATCAATTTCTTTCTGAACCCCATCTAAAAAGCGGGAAGCGTGCGCCCCGTCCATTTGCGTATGGTGGAACTGGAAAGAAACGGTAAGTGTCGTTTTCAGCAGGCGGCGCTTGTATTTGCCCCAAATAAGAAACGGATTATTAAAAATGCCGCTATACATCCCGACAGCACCGTCTATTTCATATTGTGCCAATGCGGAAGTTCCGATAACCATGCTTTCCGTCAAGTCGTGATTGACGCAACTTTCAGTCACTTGTTTGGTAAGTTGCAGATAGTGTTGGTTAAACAAAGATAAATCATCGCAGAAAGGAATATCACATGAACTTACCTCGCCTTCTCTGTTGGCGACAATGGTGTTTACTGCAATGGTATCGTACTGCATCAGTTTACCGCCAACGGGTAGCATATAAAATTCTTTCACGTCCCTTGCGGCTTTGCCGATGCACCAGCACATCAACATGTTAAACTTCATGCCCGATTTCCGGCTGATTTTCACAAGACGTGACACGTTGAGTGTCTTAAAGAACGTCACCATTGGCATAGGTGCGTTCATCCACATTTCAAAGGCGTATGCCCGGCTGGTTTCTTTGGGATTTACTTCTTTCATACTTAATGCTATTTTCATTTAATGAATCAGGTAGCAAAAGTAGGGGAAGCGTTTGAACCAAGATAGAACAAACGGGACATTTATACGGGATTGGTGAACAAATCGGAATATGGATTTGATACTTTCAGCAAAGACATGGGCGTATATCCGCAGAATTTCTTGAACTCCCGGATAAAGTGCGACTGGTCGGCATAACCGCTGGCGTATGCTATTTGTGCCTGATTGATTTCTTTGCCCGCTTGATGCTGCATCTGCGCCAAAGCCTTTTGGAAGCGGACGATACGGGTATATTCTTTGGGATTGATGCCTACAAATGAATGAAACAACCGCTCAAACTGTTTTTTACTTAGGCAGGCAATAGAAGATAATTCGTTTACAGAGATTTGCGGAGTGATATATATTCGCTGTATGGCGGCATCTATTCTTTTAATTCTGTATGTGGTATCAGCTAAATTATCGGCAATTTGTGACAACAGCCATTTTTCTATATAGCTTATGCAAATAGAATTATTCTCACAGTCGAATATTCGTGTAGCCAGTTCATTCAAACTTTTGTTTTCAAGGCTGTAACCGGACACTTCTTGATTGTAAAAGAGCGATGTCGGCATGTTCAGAAACATACTCATGGCGTGAGGGTGGAATACAACCACTATCATTTCCGTATTTCCGTTTGCATATAGGTGTGACGAGAAATTAACTTGTCCGCTCACAGTCAGTTTGTCTTGTGTAACATTTAGTTCAGGGATATATAACGGTGCTTGTTTATGGAAAATGATTTGAGAGCAACCGATAGGAAAAGTCAGGGTATTCAAAAACTGGTTACTTTTGAATACCCAATAATATCTCACGTAAGGTTGCAATAGCTTACATGGCTTGTAAAATTTGAACTTCTCTTGAATCATTTTACAAAAGTAGCAATTTCGTGTTAGTTACTAAGTAAAAAGAGGTAAATGAAACATAGAAACGACTGCGCATAATGACAAAGTCGTTTCTATGATAAGAATTATATTTTCAATCCTTTTGGTCGATTTCCATCTTTCGCATATAGTTCCGAACGTCCGATGATGATATGCCGGACCCAATGAAATTCTTGGCATTTTGCGTTATTTCACAGGGCTGTGTATCTACAGTATTTTTTAGGTGTACAATGGAATTTATCCTTTTTGTTGTTCCCATTTAGCATACATTTCCCTTGAAAGCTCCACGATCTCCCGGCTCAGTTTCACAAAATCGATGGTATGTTTCTCCAACTTGTAGAGCAACGCCATCGCCTTCTTCTCCGAAAAGTGGATGCGCAACTCTTTAACGACCTGATTGTAGTTCGTACCGATGGCACGGAACTGGGCGTGGAAGTCCGACAGTTTGGTGTAGTAGTCCACCAGCGTCTTGTCCACTTTCAGCACCTTGAACTTCTGCCCGAAGAAATGCGCCTTCAGAAAAACAGCTTTCGCATACACCTGTGATTCTTCGTACATCGTGAGAAATTTGTTCCATTCCTCATCATCGAAGCGCACCATCACGCAGTGCGTCTTCGGGTTCAATTTGGGATTTCTCCCGTACTTGCTCTTCTTTTCCATTCTTCTTATTCTTTTAATTTTATGGCTTGTCCATTGTTTTATCTTTGATTAAGGAACCCCGAAATTATCCGACTGCGGAGGATAATTCTGCCCACGGCGGTGCAAGGGTTTTCAGTTACTCCGGAACATCCGAGTAACTGAAAACATACCTTGCTGTGTCTTTGAGGACACAAAAATCCTCCGTTTGTCGGATTGGGAAAACACCTTTCAAACTCCAAGTCGCTTCATCCGGGTATTCCTCACTGTTCGGGTGCAAAGTTACGCCCTTAACACGGTATCGGACAGTGGTTTGAACCGGACAATGGCTACCTATTGACGCAATATGCAGCCACTTATCGAAATGCAGGTTCAATCATTTCCTTATTTAGTCAAACAATGATTCAAAAGATGAAAGATCTGAGTACATGAGAATAGAGAAATTCAAATACTTATCAAAAGGATTTGTTGAATACCTGCCCAAACGAGTATTGAGGAAAATCAAACAATGGTTGTCTGACAATTTGATGATACATTGATTTAATGATTTCATGACGTAATGTTGTCACTCTCCAAACGACCAAAACTTTGTTTCACCACACAACTATATAGAGAACTATTAAATAAGCGGATTGTGAAATAGTCAGCCTTTCTGTTTGAACAGCATTCATGCGAAAAGAACCGTTTCTGTATGATACCCACGGACAATGGCTACCGTATCGGCGCAACACGCTGCCACTTTCGGCAAATCCATTGCAGAGCAGCAGATTATATATTCCTTTGCGGCAAAAGAAACAATACCAACTAAAAGAAAGACAATATGGAAATCGTATCAATCGAAAGAAAGACCTTTGAGGCGATGGTCGCCAAGTTCGACCGTTTCGTCAGCCGTATGGATGCCATCTGCCATCGGCACGGGGAAAAGAGAATGAGCGAGTGGATGGACAATCAGGACGTGTGCCGGATGCTCAACATCAGCCCACGAACATTGCAGACGCTTCGTGATAACGGCACATTGGCTTACTCGCAGATAAACCACAAGACCTACTACCGTCCCGAAGATGTGAAACGTATCGTCTCTATCGTGGAGGACAGGAGAAAAGAAGCAAGGTTCAAAGGCAGGACAATCTGATAACCGAATAGAGTAACAACAATAATTCCACTAAATCCCAGCAATGAACGAACTGATTAACAAAGACAACGAGTGGATAATCCACTTCATGGGCAGTCTTGACCGATTGCTTGACAATGTAGAGCATCTGACCGCCAACTACCGCCCGCGTTTTTTCACCGACAAGGAAGTGTCGGCACGGCTGAAAGTGAGCCGCCGCACGCTTCAGGACTACCGTAACGAAGGGCGCATAGCCTATATCCAGTTGGGCGGTAAAATCCTCTACCGTGAATCCGACATCGAAAGGATGCTGAATGACGGCTACCGCTCCGCCTACCGGCTGACAGGCACATGATTTTCTTGAAGGAGCGCAGTTTGCCGTCTGCCCTGTGATTGCGTCAGCAATGGATTTTCGGCAAAAAAAGGAACGGCTTACGGATGAAGCATCAATATTCCACTTCGTCTGTAAGCCGTTCCTTTCTATCTCCTGATTTTTCCGTCAGTCGCTTGTTTCCGTTGCCGGATGCTCTTCAAGCGTATGGCAGGCAGTGACAAGGTTTTCAGGCTGAATACACTCAAACAGGTTTGAGGAAGATTCTGCCTGAAACGGCATCACCGCCTGACCTTGCCTCTGCCGTCAAAGCCATACGCTACCTTTGCATCTGTGGATCGGGAACGAGTGACTGACGGAATAGTCTTCAACTATACCATAGGTTATTGCCTCTGCCATAGGAAACAAGTAATGTAATCGGAGCCTCTCTCTTGATGGCGCAGATTTCACTTATTACAAACCGTCTGAGCAGGATACTTTCTTTACTGCATATTCTGAATGCAACGGCTATGACCATTTCAAGGTTGTAAACGTCATAACTGATACCGTCCAGTTGTCTGATATATCGCATTGTATCGGCTTCATTCAGTTCCTTGTTCTTGTAGATGGAATGAATCGCCTTGTGGACATCACATGAGAACACTCCGAACAGGTCGGCAATCTCAAACTTGGTCATCCATACAGGTGCGGTCGGCATAATGACAGCACCCATTTCGCTGATTGTTATGATTCCCCTGTTCATAATGAGTTGATTGGATATTGATTATCTATGCTGTTTGTCTTTTCGCCAGCCGATACTTCCTTTCTCCGTTCCATCAGTTTGTCCATGTCCTTGGAGATTTTATCATCGGTTATCCGTGCATATCCCTGTGTCGTCCTGATATTGGAGTGTCCCATCATCTTGGCGATACTCTCAATCGGTATATCCGCTGAAATCAGGAAAGTTCCGAAGCTGTGCCGGCTTTGATGATAGGTCAAGTTTTCCTCTTTCCCTATGGTTACTCCCAACTCGTGAACCTCAAACCATAGGGCATCACGGTTGGGAAGAGGAAACACGGGCTTCTCGTCATCGGTCGTGTTGTACAGCGACAATATCCGCTCCGCTATGGGATGCAGGGGAATGAACGCCTCCACCTTTGTCTTTTTTCGGTTAATGCGGATGTAGCGTCTGCCCTCCGCATTCGTTCCGATATGGTGCGGATGCAGCAATTGTATGTCCGCATACGCCAGCCCGGTCAGGGTCGAGAAGATGAAAGCCCGTCTTGCCAATTCCATCCGCTTGTCATACATCGGCGTGGAAAGTATCTTCTTGAACTCCTCACGGCTGATGTACCTATGTCTTGCTTCCGGCTTTGTCTCATACTCCAAGTCCTCACAGGGATTTACACGGAGAATCTCCTTATCGACTGCAAGGTACAACAGTCGGTTCAGCCAACGCAGACAATGGTTGGTCTGGGAAACCCCGAAGTTCTTGCATTTCTTCAAGTGGGCTTTGTAGGACTTACCGAAATCCTCCGTCACTTCTTCAAGAGGAATGTCCTTTTTACCGATGGACGTAAGAAAGTCCGTCAGGTACTTTTGGTAGTACATTGAAGCCCGATAGGAAGAAGTGGAGTCTATTTCCTCGGAATGTTTCTTCAACCGCTCCCGTTCCCATTCACCCATTTGCAGGAGGGTGGTCGGATGGATGTTGTTCAAGGTGATATGGTTCTTCAATATCTCCGCGCTGACCACGCCTTGTAATTTCAGTATCTCATTGTAGGCTTCCTCCGTCAGCCGCAGGTATTCACGTAAGCGGTTGTTCTCCCGTATAGTTTTTATCTCGTTCTTCTTGCTGTTCCAGTCTTCCGGACGGCAATAGATACCCGTACTGATGGCGGTCTGCTTCCCGTCAATGGTTATACGGCAGAGTACGGCGGTCGTTCCGTCAGCCTTCACCTTGCTGCGGTTGATATAGGGCAAGAGTGAAAATGTGCTTCGCATATCGTTTTCTGTATTAAAGGGTTAAAGAACTAATTGAAAATCTTTGGTGGTTTCTATGAACTTGTCCATGTCCTCGAAAAGTTTCTTTGGGCTGACACGGGCATAGACCTGTGTCGTGGAAATGTCGGAGTGTCCCAGCATCCTGCTGATGGTCTCTATCGGCACACCCGCTTCAAGCGTAATCAGCGAAGCGAAGCTGTGCCTCGCCTGATGGTAGCACAAGTCATCCTTGATGCCTGCCAGTGCCGCCAATGCTTTCATGTGCCGCCTGAGATTTGACCAGCGAAGCAAAGGAAACAGGGTTTCCCTTGTCTTGTCCTTGTATTTTTCAAGCAGCGCCAACGCTTCGGGAAGGAGCTTCACGCTCGCGCGGTGTTCGTTTTTCTTCCTGCGGTATTTCAGCCACAATGCCCCGTTGTCGTCCGTGTACAGGTTCTCGTCCGTGATGGAAACCGCATCGGCGTATGATACGCCCGTGTAGCGATAGAAAACTATCAATGCAACCAATAGAGGAATCCGGCAAAAGAACTGCAATTCGTTGTAAAGCAGCAAAATTGTGTTGGTTTGCGCAGTTGGGTAAATAGCAAAAACAGGTAGAATAACGAACCTGTTCAGCTACCAAGTCATTACCTGTTTTCATTTCATTTAGATGCAGTCAATCAAGGGATAAACTGTCAGTTAAAAGGTATTTCCATCCGGGAATCTTACTTTACCCTACAGATTTAACCTATCCGGTTTTGATTGCGCCGTTCTGCCTGATTCTCATACCGTTCAACAGGCGAGATATGAGTAAAATTGCAATCAAAAAAGTAACGCATGAAAACAGAAATGAAAGTGCTGCTCTACATCAAGCGCAGCGTACAGGACAAGGACGGCTTTTCTCCGCTCATGAGCAGAATATCCGTCAGGGGAAAGGTCAATTCCATCGCGCAATTCGCGTGCAAGTTCAAAATAGATGTGCGGTTGTGGAACGCCACCGCCCAACGCTGCACCGGCAAAAGCAAGGCGGCGACAATGGCAAACAGAGAGATTGAACGGCTACTGCTGTTGTTGCAGAAGCGGTTCAACGAACTTACTGATATCAAGGATGTCGTGAAAGCGGAGGAAGTCAGAAACGTGTTCCAAGGTCTGGCTGAGACTCAGGATACCATCATGAAGCTCTATGCGGAGCATAACAGCGACTATGCCCTGCGTGTAGGGGTGAATAGGGCGGCAAGCACGTTCTACCAGTACCGGAACACCTGCCGGATACTCGGTGAGTTCCTGAAAGAGAGATACCATGTGTCGGATATGCCTGTCAAGCAGCTGGATGAAAACTTTATCGAGGCGTTTGATATGTATATGCGCACGACAAGGCGTTTCATGCCCAGGACCATACTCGGACATATTAACCGCCTGAAAAGCGTAATGATGCTTGCCGTGTTCCGCGGCATCGTCCCTTTCAGCCCGTTCAAAGGTTATGCGCCGCAAAAACCTGTTTTCAAACAGATGTATCTGACAGAAGACGAGCTTGACAGGTTTGCGAACACTACCTATGACACCCCCAACCGTAATTTCACGAGGGACATGTTCCTGTTCTCGTGCTGGACGGGTATCTGTTACTGCGACATGAGGAGCCTGACAGCCGCCAATCTGGTGAGAGCGGATGACGGTAGTCTGTGGATTCATACGGAAAGACAAAAAACAGGGACGCCCGAATGTATCCGGTTGATGGAGATACCGCTGAATATCATTGAAAAATACAAGGATATGGACAGCGACGGGAAACTCCTTCCTATGCTGACCAAAGAGAGCATGAACAGACACCTGAAAAAGATGTCCGTGATGTGCGGCATCAACCGTCCGATCTCATTCCATCAGGCAAGGCACACCTTCGGAAGCATCATCTGTCTGTCACAGGGGATTCCGATAGAGACCGTCAGTAAAATCATGGGGCATCGGCATATCACCACCACACAGCGGTATGCGAAAGTCACGCAGGATAAAATAGACAAGGACATGGACGGTCTGAACGATATTATCGGGGGCAAGTTTACCTTATCGGGCATTGACACTGCCCCGTCTCCAATTCTGAAGGATTATAGCCAACGTAAAGTCAATCCGAGCATGAAGCAAAGAGAGTACATAACCAAAATGATGGAGGGGTAAGCCATGCGAAGCACATTCAAACTGTTGTTCTATATCAACCGCCGGAAAATAAAGAAAAACGGCAGATGTCCGATTATGGGACGGGTCACCCTTGACGGGAAGATAAGCCAGTATTCCACAGGGTTGGAAATAGAGCCTGACTTATGGGATGCAAAAGTGGGCAAGGCATTCACGGACGGCCGTAAGACCGGAAACATCACCGGCGAAAAAAGAAATGAGTTGAACAGGCTGAACTCATTATTGGAGGCTTTGGAGGAGAAAGCGAAGGCCGCCTACAAAAGAAACGTGGACTCTTATGGCTTCGTCTCGGCAGAAATCATCAAGAATGCCGTCACCGGAAAATCCGATGTCAAAGAGACATTGCTGTCCCTGTTTGACGAACATAACGGGGAATACGCCAAACGTGTGGGCATTGACCGGACAAGGCATTCCTACGTCCGTTATCTTACCACCCGCAAGCATATATTTAACTTTTTGAAATTCAAGTATGATTTGGAGGATATTCCGTTACGCTCACTGACGATGAAGTTCATGACCGACTTCACGTTCTATTTCTCTACCGTATTGCGGTTAAAGGTGTCTGCCTACAATGACTACCTTATCCTGCTACACAAGATGACACGGCTGGCGTTGAAGAAGCACATACTCAAGCGCGACCCGTTTGCAGGGCATAAGATTGAGAAAGTGCCTGTCAACCATCGCCACCTGAACAGGGAACAGTTTGAAAAGCTGCTCAATGCCAAACTGCCCACCTACCGCCTGTGCCACACGCGCGACCTGTTTGTCTTTTCGGTGTTCACTGGCATCGGAAGGGCAGATCTGGCAAACCTGACGGAAGACAACATCGTCACAAAGGAAGACGGTTCCAAATGGATTCACATCGCACGGCAGAAGACCAAGGCGGAGTGCCATATCAAACTTCTTGACATACCTCTCCGCATTATCGAAAAATACAAAGGGGAAGGCAAGGACGGAAGATTGTTTTACGTCCCGCAGACCTGTAACCTGTGCCGCAGCCTTAAAATCATAGCCGAACAGTGCGGTCTGGGATGTCACCTGACATTCTATCAGGCGAGGCACAGTTTTGCGACCCTTATCTGCCTGAGCAACGGGGTTCCGATAGAAACCATCAGCAAGATGATGGGACATTATTCCATACGCACCACCCAGATATATGCCGAGATAACCAACCACAAAGTGAGCAGGGATTTGGAAACCCTGTCTGAAAATACCAAAGGCAAATATGCGTTGCCCGATGACGGTATGCCGTCACGGGTGTTCAAATGCGGAAATTACAGCGGTTGGAAAAAGGAGTGTGCATCAAATGATGAAACTAAAATCAAGTGACAATGAATAGAGGAATAATAACAATCAGTGAAACGGGTGCGGTCACGATGCCGACCGTATCCGTATGGATGACGCAACAAGAGATAGCCGACCTGTTCGGGGTGTTCTCATGCGATGTCCGCAAGGCGATTCATGCCATCTACAAGAACAAGGAACTGAATGAACTTGATACAATGAAGTATCTCAGGCAACCGGATGGCATCAGTTATGACGTTTATGATATTGAAATGGTTATAGCCGTTGCATTCAGGATATGCAGTAAAGAGAGTGTCTTGTTCAGACGGTT
>OKTH01001030.1_pt1 | contig 13505 bp, 9 predicted proteins | sample 1606361 | NCBI WGS metagenome assembly OKTH01 (sample SAMEA3879575, study PRJEB24766) | human gut metagenome | biome: human-associated habitat; feature: feces | place: USA | collected 1985/1987 | reverse complement strand
ACCATCGGTAATTTTACTATTTAGTTATCCGCTGATTATCTTTATCTTATCATTCATATCATCTACACTAACCGACATAGTTTCATCAGAACCAAGTACAAGGTTACTAATAAATATCCAAATATAAACAAGCATCATTACATATCGCAAATATACAAAAAAATGTAAATGCAGTATGAGTATCCTTGAAATCTAGTTAAATTCTACTTGAGGACAAAGAATGTCCTCACTAATTATCCGCTTCGCAAATGATATATTGATAAAGGTCGGAATGTCCGGTTTTATCGATTATCTTATGCTTTTCGAGTTGGAATTTCAGTTGGGCCAAACCAAGAGCGCCAAAGCCGGGAAGGTCTAATAAAGAGTCGAGTCCGTTTTTGAGGGCGTAACGTAGAATATCTTCTATGGTTTCTATTTTCAAGGTTGTAAGGCATTTACGGATATAGGGCGCTAAGGTGAGACGGGTAATGGGTTGGCATATCCGTTTCGCGGCATTTAAGGGAACGGGGATAAGTGATCGGGGAGATTCGATACATAGACCGTTTTGGAGCGCCTTTTTATATAATCTTCTCAATTCGTATTCCATGTTCCTGTTCTCTATCCACAGACGTTCTATCTCAAGGTCTTGGTTCGTGATTGTTTTCTTGTATTCGGTCAGGAAGCCCATGTTTTCTTGCAAGCGGAGCGATATGACCTTATATCGGCGACAGATTCCGTCGTAGGATATACCACAACGTTTGGCTACGTCTTCTATCTTGGCTCCGGAAGTTATTTCCGTAAAGATAAGTCGGTCTTTCTTGTCGTGTATGAATGTTGATAGTTCGGCGATAATGAGTTTAAGTAGGGGAGAAATGTTTTTAAGGGATCGCAGGCAGAAAAGGTAATCATCGAATTGGGAGATGATCTCGTTTATCTCTTCTTCCTTGTCTTGGATGATAAGTTGCAGGTATAGCTTTTGTATTCCCATACGCTCGATATGGGAAATGAATTCACGCAAATTGGTCAGATCGACTAGGCGAACACCTTGCTTCACGACGTAAGATGTTATTTTTTTAGATATCGCCCATTGCTGGATTTCTTGAGATGGAAAGCCGGTGATACGAGCTGCTTCTTCAATAGTAATAAACTCAGGCATAACTATTTGATTAAAGTAAAACTTATACTATTTATCTTTAAAAAGGGCGTTATTTGGCGTTATATTGAAGAGCTGGCCTTTCATTATAAAATAAAGAAAGGGCGATTGGCTGAACATTACGTGACAAAGGTTCCGCTAAGACCCACATTTGAGTAAAGTCAGCCGCACGCCCCCTTTATCTATATACAGTAATCTTATCCATACTTTAACAGCATAGATAACACGTATATTCGGTAAAGGGTTGCGGGGCCTTCTTTGTGCTTCTCAAATGTTGAAAAATTTAGCGGATTTTATCACATCGCACAAATATCACACGCAACACATATAGGCTTCTAACTTAAAAGCCTTTTATTGTCGCAAATATACGTATTAATAATATTTCAACCTAAGATAATCCATATGTTTTTTAGTTTATCATTGTTTGATACCAATTATTCGCTTTGACTTATCCAGTCATGCAAATGTATAATATTTTATTTGATTTTCAAACTCCAATACCTCACTTCCAAAGCAAGCTAACTTCGTTGGCAAAGTAAGTTAACTTACTTCGGTATTTTAATTAACTTACTTTGCCAACGAAGTTAACTTACTTTTTTCGCCCAATTTTGTCTCCAGTTGTAGAGACGCAGCGTGCTGCGTCTCATCCCCTCAAAATGGTAACTTAAAATAATACGCCAATAACCACCAAAGTCTGCGCCTTCACGAGACAATATACCCATAGAACGCAATTTTGCGATTTGTTTTTCTACAGCACGGGAACTTATACCTAATTTTATAAGCCATAGCTTCGGCTGACATAGAAAGGTCGGAAATGACAAGGTCGATGATCTTCTGTGCTGTTCTACCTATATTTTTAGGCTTATCCGCAGTGTCTCCGAACTCACTCTCCGAACTTTTATGGGACTCTCCGAACCTTCTCTCCGAACTTTTCTTCATTTACAAGAATGTTTGCTGGCATCCACTTGGGTAGGAAGTGAATCCCATGTCATGTGCATACCCTTCAATATCAATGAAAGAAGTTGTTGAGAATTACATTCTACACTTTCATTACCCACTCTTGTATAGGCAGTGCGTGTTCCGTCTTGGTAATAATAATATACAATAAGGTATACAAATGGCACAAATATATAAATTGTTTAATATCAACACCTTAAAAACACGATTGTGATTTTTGAAAAACACGTACGTGTTTCTGTAAAAAGTCGTACATGTTTTTCGGGAAACACGTACGACTTTTTACAGCATCATTCGATAAGGAGCAAGAGCGTACATGAAAATATACGATAAGCCCCCCTTTTAACCAGAGCCAAAAAGCATTTCTTCCTAAGCTCCATCTCATAGATATTTTGGTGTGGTTACCCTTATTCTGAAATAATTTGGTTATTTTTGTATATAATTCAATTAATGTCCATAGAACATGCCATGAATAAGAAATCGCAGATACACAACAAGAACATCTAAATAATAAACAACATGAAATCAACACTTATCGTAGGGATCGGTGCCTCGCTTCTTACAGCCGGTATCGCAAAAGCCCAACAGAGACAAGACATTACACCTAGAACGCCAAACGTATTGTTCATCTACGCGGATGACTTGGGATATGGAGACTTGGAATGCTACGACGGCACGCAAGTGAAAACCCCGAATATCAACCGGCTCGCCAAGAACGGTATCCGCTTCACCAACGCTCACGCGACCGCCTCTACCAGTACGCCCTCCCGATATTCCATGCTAACCGGAGAGTACGCATGGCGCCGCCCGGGAACGGACATCGCCGCAGGAAACGCCGGAATGATCATACGACCGGAGCGTTATACGATAGCCGATATGTTCAAGAATGCGGGATACGCCACGGCCGCTATCGGCAAATGGCACCTTGGCCTAGGAGACAAAGCGGGCGAGCAAGACTGGAACGCCCCACTCCCCACCGCCCTTGGCGATCTGGGATTTGATTATTCCTATATCATGGCGGCGACGGCAGACCGCGTCCCCTGCGTATTCATCGAGAACGGGCAGGTGGCGAACTACGATCCGGATGCCCCGATCTATGTCAGTTACCAGAAGAACTTTCCCGGAGAGCCGACCGGAAAAGATAATCCGGAATTATTATACAACCAGAAGCCTAGTTTCGGGCACGACCAATCCATCGTAAACGGAATCAGCCGTATCGGTTACATGAAAGGTGGCGGCAAGGCGCTTTGGAAAGACGAGAATATCGCCGATTCTATCGTGACACACGCCATCGATTTTATCAAGGAGAATAAAGAGAAGCCTTTCTTCATGTATTTCGCCACGAACGACGTGCATGTACCCCGCTTCCCGCACGACCGTTTCCGGGGAAAGAACCCGATGGGCGTGAGGGGCGACGCTATCGAGCAATTCGACTGGAGCGTAGGCCAATTGATGAAAACATTGGATGAGATGGGATTGACGGAAAACACTTTGATCATCTTGTCAAGCGACAACGGACCTGTCGTAGATGATGGTTACGCAGACCGGGCCGTGGAGCTATTAGGCGATCATAAACCCGCCGGACCGCTTAGAGGTAATAAATACAGTGCCTTCGAAGGGGGAACCCGTATCCCGGCTATCGTACATTGGCCAAAGGAGATCAAGCAAGCCGCCGTATCAGATGCGCTAGTGAGTCAGATCGACTGGTTCGCCTCCCTTGCCTCACTGACGAATTCCCGTCTTCCGGAAGGAAGCGCGCCGGATAGCTATGATTATCTGGATACTTGGATCGGGAAAAGCAAGGAAGACCGCCCGTGGGTAATCGAGCAAGCGCTTAATAAGGCACTCTCCGTCCGTACGAAAGATTGGAAATATATCGAGCCGAGCGTAGGTTCCGCTATCATGGAATATGAGAAGATTGAGACCGGATATTCCCCCGAGCCTCAGTTATACGACATGACGAAGGACTACGAGGAAGGAAACAAGGCCTTGCAACATCCGGAGATCGTTTTCCAATTGCAGGGAATCTTAAAAGGAGTTCGGGATCACACAATCAAGGCTAAATAATGGAAAGAAGAAACTTCATTAAGTCATCCCTCGGAATCGGGCTGGGCGCGACACTTCCGGGGATGACGCATAGCAAAAGCGGGAAAGAGGCAGAGACCGCCGTCTCTCCCGCCATGCCCGTAAAGAGCGGTAAGCCGCATATCATCCTGATCATGACCGATCAACAACGGGGCGACGCCCTCGGCTGCATGGGAAACAAGGCGGTGATCTCACCGAATATTGACCGGCTGGCGCAAGAAGGCTCGTTGTTCGTGAGCGGATATTCCTCCGCTCCAAGTAGTACTCCGGGACGGGCCGGTTTATTGACCGGGATGTCTCCTTGGCATCATGGTATGCTGGGATACGGACGCATGGCCTTGAAGTATCGTTACGAGATGCCTCAGATGATGCGGAATCTGGGGTATTATACCTTCGGGATCGGTAAGATGCATTGGTTTCCGCAGAAAGCGCTTCACGGATTCCACGCGACCTTGATCGACGAGAGTGGTCGGGTGGAAAGCCCCGATTTCATCAGCGATTACCGGGAATGGTTTCAATTGCGGGCACCCGGAAAAGACCCGGATCTTACGGGTATCGGCTGGAACGACCATGCCGCCGGTGTCTATAAGTTAGACGAGAGACTTCATCCTACGGCTTGGACCGGACAGACCGCTTGCGAGTTGATCCGGAACTACGACAACGACAAGCCCTTATTCCTCAAGATATCATTCGCCCGCCCGCATAGTCCTTATGATCCGCCTCAACGTTATCTGGATATGTATAAGGACGCGGATATCCCGAAACCCCATATAGGAGATTGGTGCGGACAATACGCCGAGCCGAAAGATCCTCTCCAAGGAGCATCGGATGCCCCATTCGGTAATTTCGGGGATGCGTATGCCATAAACTCCCGTCGCCATTATTACGCCAATATCACCTTTATCGACGATCAAGTAGGGCAAATCATCCAGACCCTAAAAGACAAAGGTATGTACGACAATGCCCTGATTTGTTTCACGGCGGATCATGGCGATATGTTGGGCGATCATTATCATTGGCGGAAAACCTATCCGTACGAGGGTTCGGCCCATATTCCTTATATCGTAAAATGGCCCGCCGGTATATCCAAATCCATACCGGACGGAAGCAGCATAGAACAACCTGTAGAACTGAGAGACTTCTTGCCTACCTTTATCGATATCGCCGGCGGGTCGGTTCCTCCCGATATGGACGGGCGGTCTTTACTTAAGCTGATCCAAGGCCAGCAGGAACAATGGCGCCCCTATATAGACATGGAGCATGCCACTTGCTATAGCGACGATAATTACTGGGCAGCCCTTACCGATGGGAAGATTAAGTATATCTGGAATTTCCACAACGGAAGCGAGCAGTTGTTCGATTTACGGGAAGACCCGGGAGAGACACATAACCTTAGTGAGGACGCAGCCTATCAGAATAAGTTGTCCGAACTACGCAAGATGATGGTAGAGCATCTGTCCGAGCGAGGAGATTCATTCGTGAAAGACGGTAAATTGATGACTCTCGATACGACCCTATTGTACAGTCCCAATTTCCCGAAATAAGGGACGAGCGAGCCTCGTCCCTACAGTATCTTACGTTTTTTACCTTTTTTTTATCGCGGAATGGATGTATCTTTGCCCGAGAAACTAGAAGAGACTCAACTTAATGCTAGGAATCGTTAGTAAAGGAATCATTATAGGTGTATTGGTTTCGGCCCCCATGGGCCCCATCGGTATGCTCTGTATACAAAGAACACTAAATAAAGGACGTTGGCACGGGTTCGTCACCGGATTAGGGGCCGCTCTATCCGACGTGATTTATGCGGCACTGACTTGTCTGGGCATGGGAGTTGTGGTCAACTTCGTGGAGGCGAACCAAGCGCCCCTGCAATTGATCGGAAGTATCGTTCTCGGCATTTTCGGGTATTATATCTTCCAAAGCAACCCAACTAGGAACCTAAAGAAACACCGAGAAAAAAAATTATCATTCACCCAAGACTTTATTACAGCTTTTCTACTTACCTTTAGCAACGTGTTAATCGTCTTGCTCTATATCGGATTATTCGCCCGGTTTGGTTTCGTGCTGCCTGAACATTCGTTTTGGCTGCTGGTATTGGGCATTGTTTGCATAGGGTTAGGGGCCGTTCTTTGGTGGTTCGGCATAACATATATTATTGGAAAACTGAGAAAATGGTTCAACGTTAGAGGTATTTGGTTACTGAACCGGATCGTGGGCTCTGTCATTATCGTATTGTCTATTATCGGTGCCCTATCGGTTTTATTGACCTCCTACTTACAATGGCCTTTACTTCAAATCTATAGTTAAAATGAAAAGACTGAAAGTTCCTGTTATCCCCGTTCTGGATGTACTCGATATAACATCCATAGAACCGATTCTTGAGGTGCAATCCCAACGTGAGTTCCTCACCCATGCCAATTGGCATGAGTATCCATATAAGCCGATCACCGCTTTTAATATAGCTCGGACAGAGAAAAATCTATATATACGATATAGCGTGCAGGGTAATTCGCTAAAGGCGTCTTATGAGATGGACAATTCCTCGGTCCATAAGGATAGTTGCGTGGAGTTCTTCATGAAAAAGGAAGGTGACTCGCATTATATGAATTTCGAGTTTAATTGTATCGGGACTTGCGATGCCGCCCGCCGTACCTCACGGGATATCAAGACGTCGCTTTCGCAAGAAGAGTATAAAAGCATCATAAGACTCCCATCCGTGAGAAGAAGGGCATTCGAGGAGATTAAAGGTATTCATACATGGAACTTGATCGTAGTCATACCACTCAAGTTGATGGGGTTAGATCCTAGTAATCTGCCGGAGAAAATACTAGGGAACTTCTATAAATGCGCCGATGAGACAATGAATCCGCATTTCGTAAGTTGGAGTCCGATCGACCTTCCCGAGCCTAATTTCCATTGTCCTGAATTCTTCGGGGAGATCTACCTGTAGTATAGACGTAGCGTGCTGCATGCAGCACGCTACGTCTATATAGGCAAGCCTATGGCTATTTATTATTCTTACCTAGTTTCAGCTCAATGACGAACGCTATTATCAAGCCGATTCCCCCGAACAAAAGAACCGAAGCCCCATAAGCCGTACCCGCTACCTCATGCCTGTACCAACCATCATCATAATAAGAATTTGTCGCCATACACATATTAATAATAAAGCCTACCAACAAACCTAATCCGATTCCCGCCAAAAGGCACCCGGCCTTTAAGCTACTGAACGAGAAGTTTCGCATGTAGTTAGGCAGTCCCAATTTACCATCGAAAGCAGAGGCATCCAGTTTATCACCGATCTTCTCGATAATCGCCAAACGTTCTCTCCTACGAACAAACAACTCAAATAATCCGTAAATACCTGCACAAACGATTCCGACAACTAGCGGAACAGAAATAAAATCCATCATAACTGTATAATTTTAATTGATTCATTCATCTTGTTTGCTAATTTGACGCAACAGTTTCCCATAGGTTACACCTCCGGGCTGAAAAATATTTTTTATTTTTGTTACCGCAAGTTGTAACCTATTTGCCCGGCTTGCGTCCATTAAGTACAATGGAATTGTATACCGATACATATTACATACAAAGGATACAAGCGGGGGACGTGGCATGTTTCGCTTGCCTTTTGGACAAGTATAGCCGTCCGATTCACTCGTTGATCCTCAAAGTGGTACGAAGCCAAGAGGAGGCTGAGGAGTTGGCGCAAGATACGTTTATGAAGGTATTCAAAAACCTAGCCTCATTCAAAGGGGATTGTAGTTTCTCCACATGGATTTACCGGATCGCCTATAACACGGCGATATCATCGGTCAGGAAGAAGAGATATGAGTTTCTAGCGATTGAGGAGACTACACTTGAAAACGTATCGGAGGAGGAGGTCACGAACCTGTTCGGACAAACCGAATCCACGGAACAGGTTCAAAGATTGGAAGTCGCCCTTGAACAACTTCTACCAGACGAACGGGCCTTGATCTTGCTCTTTTATTGGAAAGAAAAGACAATAGAAGAACTGGTCTCTATCACCGGCTTGACCGCCTCGAATATTAAAGTCAAGCTACATCGCATCCGAAAAAAATTGTTTGTATTATTAAAAGGAATGGATCATGAGTAAGATAAACACAAATAAGGAACAACCCTGTTTATTGGGGGATTTATTCAAACGCATACCGGAGGAGGAGCTTCCCGCCTCGTTCCGTTCGAACGTAATGCGACAAATCATGCTTGAGTCCGCAAAGGCGAAGAAACGCAATGAACGATTCACCCTAGTAGCGGCGATCGTGGCATCGCTTATCATGATTTCCCTCGCGGCCGTATCTTTCGTATATATGGAGATACCCAAGATAGCCCTCCCGATGATAAGCACATCGGCTTTGGCTTTCTATTTATATATAGGAGCCATCACGCTCATTCTTCTATTTGTGGATTATAAATTGAGGAATCTATTTCACAAGAAAGGATAAGCACGAAGCGAGCTCCGTCCGTATACGAGGAATCTATGGACAAGGAACCATTCAGCCGCTCGGCGATCAAAAGACAGATAGAAAGTCCTAAACCCGCACCGGGTTTGTAATCATCCAGCTTCTCAAAGCGATTGAATACCGCAGCTTGTTTTTCAAGGGGAATACCGGCACCCGTATCCGTAACGGCTATGTATACCTTTTCCCGATCCGGCGCAAGTTGGAACGATAGGTTAATCTCACCTTTCTCCGTAAATTTAGCGGCGTTTGTCAACAGGTTTGTCAACAGTTGTTGCAGGCGCAGATTATCTACATGTACCACGATTGGTTCCCCAGCGGGAGAAAAAGTCAATTTAACCCTATCCGGCATCCGGTAGCGCACACTCTCCAATGCCATTTGGCAACACTCCAAAAGCGAATAATCCTTGATATTGAAATGAAGGTCTCCAGTCTCCATCCGGGATAAATCCAATACGTCGTTTACCAGATTCAACATCAAATCCGTATTATTCCGGATGATAGACGAATATTCCTCCCGCTCTTTCGCATCGGTAGAAGGTTCCACCAGCAAACTGGAGAAACCTACGATCGCATTTAACGGGGTCCGGATCTCATGGCTCATATTAGCGAGAAAAGCACTTTTCATCAGGCTGGCCTCTTCCGCACGGGCTTTCTCCCTCATCAATCGTCTTTGGGATTCCAAAAGCAAGTCTTTCTCTCGCTGTAATTGGTTTTTCAAGGATCGTAGATGGCGGTAGTATAAAAACGAGATATAGAGGAGGATCGATAACACGACCGATATAGATAAGATAAACACCAACAAATCTTGTTTCCGGGCGATACGTAACCCGGCTTCCTTCAGTTCCGTTTCTTTCAATTCCTTTTCATGCAACTCATGCAAGGTTCGCAATTGATTCACCTGCCGGAGAAAAGAAGTTCCCCGCCTTTTCGTCAGCGTTCTATAAAGTTCATCATATAGAACCATAACCTCCTCGAGTCGGCCCTGCTCCTTTAAGATATCCGCCTTGAACTGAATATCTTCAGGTAATCGCTCTGTCTCCAACACTTCATTTATATAACGCAGTGCCAACGGGATATCTCCAGCCGCCTTATAATAACGAGCCTTAACCGCTAGATAAGTATTGATTGCATAGTCCTTCTCTACCAAACTATTGCCGACATAGGAAGAGGCTTTATCCAACGCTTTCTTGGCATTTGCCAAATCTCCTTTCGAAAGATAAAAGCTCGTGTAAAAAGAATAAAGCAGCCAATACTCCCGCTCTAGTAGCAAAACATCACCTTTTTCTTGATTAATCTCATATTGCTCATCCAGCAGGGCTTTATATTGTTCCAAGATTCGTTCCGTCAACATATATTGTTTCGTTCGGACACTACTTTCCAATTGATAAGAAGTTAACCGGATTTTAGTATCCATGATATCGGGAACATCTTTTATATCCTTCAATAAATCCAAACCTTCCTGAAAAGAGACTACGGCATCGCTATCCCTACGGATACGTTGGTAAATCAGCCCTAAAGTCTCCGAACAGCGAAGCAAGCCGTATTTATGATTCAGATTGCTCGCCAACCGATACAGATCCATCGCCTCACTCATTGCCAACTCATAATTCCCTAGCCAAAGGAGATCTTGACTGGAATAACTCTTCACCTCAAACAAGACATACGGATATTCATGGCGGGCCTTCGCCATAGAATCTACGATATTACAACAATAGACCAAACTATCACGCTTAGACTGATTGTAATAATACTCGGCCATACCTTTCAATCCCCTATATGCGATAGATATGGAATCCACCGCCATCGCGTTCTCATAAAGACGTTGATAATAATCTTTCATTTTGGGATCTTGCCGATAAAGCAAAGCCAACCGCTGCAATATAGGTAAAGTAGACGCTATCGTCGGGCAGCCCGGTAATACCCTCTCCAAGCTGTCGATCTCTGTTAAACGATCCTTGCCGGGAGGAGGCGTGGAAGATTTCATCGAGCCGCAAAATACAAGGGAGATCATAATAACCACCCCTATACGTATGGATATCCCGTTATCGAATAGATTCATCAGCCTCATATAGGGGTTTCAATTAAATTCGTTGGATGTATAAAGACAAACCGGGCACCGCCCTTATAAGAGACATCTACGGATAAAGAACCTTTAAGCTGTTCCGAGATGATCTGGCAAACAGAAAGTCCCAAACCGGTACCTTGAACAAAGTCGTCTAATTTCTCAAAACGCTCGAATATCTTCTTACACTTATCCTCAGGGATTCCACAGCCCGTATCCGTAACGAAGAAACGAACCTCACCTTTGCTCTCATCCACGGCAAATGAGAGATTAATCTCTCCCTCGGAAGTGAATTTAGCGGCATTCGACAACAAATTTGTCAACAACTGCTGCAAACGCAAGGCATCCGTTTTTAAAGTATAAGATTCTGGCGAGGAAGTAAACGTCAATCGAACCCCGGGTTTTACACGATGACGAATCGAATCCAACACTTTCTGACAACAAGAAACCAGATCATTAGGCTTAACGCTGAACTTGATCTTGCCGGATTCCAGACGGGATAAATCCAGAACATCATTCACCAGATTCAACAGCAACTCCGAACTATGATTTACCTCCCCGGCAAACTCAATCTTTTCCTCCTCACTATATTCGCTAATCGCTAATAATTCAGAGAATCCGACAATAGCATTCAACGGCGTACGTATCTCATGGCTGATACTAGCGATAAAGGCACTTTTCTTCTTGTTCGCCGCCTCCGCCTCTTTCGCCACAACACGAAGCTGCTTCTCCGAAGCGATCAAGGAGTCTTTCTCTTGAAGCAACTCATTTTTCAATCGCTTGGTATGCATATAAATACGCCATAATATATAAAGTAAGCCCGTCAAGACCAATAGAAGACCGATAGATACAGCGATCTGCCTCTGCTTCAAAACTTCTTGCTCTGATCTCAACTTCAACTCTCGATCTTGCTTTTCCAAATCATTCAAGTCATTCAGGATGCGGAGTTGTTCGATCTGCCGGTCAAAAGCTTCCGTATTGATCATTTCCGTCTTATTAATGATCTCCTCATAGATAGCGATCGCCTCTCGCAATTGACCGGACGATTGCAAGACCGCCTTCTTCATCTCCAACTTATCCAGATCACGGTTGATTTTTAAAGCCAGATTGACGGCGGACAACGCATGCCTATAATCTTTCTTCTTCCAATAATAAAATGATTTTGTCCGGAGATATTGAGCCTCCACCCTATTCCCAAAAGAACTATCCAAATAAGCGGTTGCCTTATCCAGATACGTCTGTGCCTTTTGCAAATTCCCTTTCATGGTACATAGCTCGCAGAAATAACAATTTACCAAACAACGATAACGATCTACCGGGAAAATCGTCCCTTCTCGATCATACCTCCTCTCCAATGAATCCAATAAAAACTCATACTGTTTCAAAAGCGCCTCTGATTCGGATAAACGCCCTAACAGTAGGGTCGACTCCAACATATTAGATAAATACATAATCCGAAAACTATAGCTCGCCTTCTCCTCTTTCAATAAATACAGGCCTTTTTGGAATATCTCTACCGCATCGCTATCTCTTTTAATCCGTTGGTAAACCATTCCTAAATCACGATAAGCCCGCAGTAAACCATAATCGTTCTTACTATCCCGGGCCAGATCCATATATCGCATGGCCCTATCCATAGCCAACTCATAATTGCCGGACCATAGATAATCCTGACAAACCAAGCTACCGGATAAAAACAACCCTCTGGGACTCTCATGCCTTTTTGAGGCCAACGAATCCAATTGCCCCACCCAATATAATAGGCTATCTCTATTTTCCACATTATAATAATAACGACTCAAGCCAGCCATCGCATCGTACACGATCCCGATGGAATCCAAAGGCATCGCGATATCGATTATCTCTTTCAACGCCGGTACCTCCTCCGGCAATTGCCAGTACAAGCCGATTAATTCTTTAAGAAGGGGTATCTTATCCTGAGGTTTTTGGATACACGATAAAGATTGGCGTATGCTATCCGCACGAAATTTACTCACGGCATTCTGCGCACTTGCGCTCACCGCAAACAAAATCCACACTATTCCTATAAAAGTATTGACGCTGGACTTTCTTAAAAATCCTCTACTCATTGATTTATCGCTTACAATTCGCAAACTTACAAAATAAATATCAATAAAAATCAACAGTTTTCCGTAATTACAGCCAACACGGCCCAATTGAATGTTTTTACCCCTCAAAACTCTTGTCAATCAGAAAAAAAGCATTACCTTTGCCCCGATTTTTGAGAGATGACAACATAAAGTCTAACTTACTAATTAAAACAAACTTAGTATTAACAATTAAAGAATGGAAAATTTAAAAAACATCCAGCCGGTTGAAGATTTCAACTGGGACGCTTTCGAGCAAGGCGAGACTTACACCGAAGTAAGCAAGGACGATCTTGTAAAAACGTATGACGAGACCCTAAACACGGTAAAAGACAAAGAAGTGGTTATGGGTACCGTTACTTCTATGAACAAACGTGAGGTTGTTGTAAACATCGGTTTCAAATCTGACGGTGTTGTTCCTATGTCCGAGTTCCGTTATAACCCGGATTTAAAGATTGGTGACGAGGTAGAGGTTTACATCGAGAGCCAAGAAGACAAAAAAGGACAATTGATCCTTTCACACAAGAAAGCACGCGCTACACGTTCTTGGGATCGTGTTAACGAGGCTCTTGAAAAAGACGAAATTATCAAAGGTTACATCAAATGTCGTACGAAGGGCGGTATGATCGTTGACGTATTCGGTATCGAAGCTTTCTTGCCGGGTTCTCAGATCG
>OKTH01001016.1_pt1 | contig 13674 bp, 6 predicted proteins | sample 1606361 | NCBI WGS metagenome assembly OKTH01 (sample SAMEA3879575, study PRJEB24766) | human gut metagenome | biome: human-associated habitat; feature: feces | place: USA | collected 1985/1987 | reverse complement strand
ACTCGTATTCGTCAATTACGAATACGAGTTTGTAAGCTACAATACACAATTTTATCCGATATGGATAGCCCTTTTATGAATTAAAAGTCACCAGCTCCTACACCATTTTCATTAAAAGCAATGATAGAAAAATAATATTCTGAATCCCTATTGAAATAGCGGGCCTCATATTGATTATCGTAAACCACCATTGAATGGGTAAGTTTTTCTTTCTGTGTTCCCCAACGTAAAATGTATCCTGTTACATCTTCTTGAGAATCCCATACAAAACGGTAGATACGTTTGTCATTCTCATCACGCGTAGCCTGGAAACCTGTTACGGCAACGGGTACTTTACCATCACCTTGCCCGAAGATACGCAAATCAAATAAAGAGAAAGAGCCTTCCATATCTTTTGAATTGCAGATTTTCAGGTATTGCATTTTCGCTGGTGTAGCCAGAGTATGTAATTTGTGAGGAGCATCTTGCTGATTCTTTTCTTCATCTACCAGACGAGTCCATTTATTTCCATCTACCGACCCTTCAATATAATATTGATATACCACTGGTCCATGAGGAGCATGGATATTGAAATTATGATCTGCAAAATTAACCTGAATAGCCTTCACATCCATAGGCTCGCCAAGATCAATTTGTAACCATTCACCTTTGTTACCAGTCTGTGCAGCCCACCAGGTCTCGACTTGCTCATCATTAGCCAATTCCGGTCCGTAACCTTCAAGAGAAGAAGATGCAGCTACTTTCTTCTTATACGAAAGTAGATTCCACCCCATGTTGATATCTCCTTTTTCGAAGTCTACTTTCCTGTCGGGAATACAGAAGGGATAATCTGCAAAAGTAGTAAGCGCATACATACCGTATTTATCAGAAACAACTACCGGGAATAATCCCAAACGACGTTCGAACCAGTGACGAACAGAGATAGTCATGGAAGCTACATGCCAGTAATTTCCATATTTATCCTTGAAGGTATGTCCATGTCCGGCACCACCAATAAAACCACCAGGTTTGAAAGAGAAAGGATTATCTTCTACATACTCAAAAGGCCCTAACGGATTATCGCCTACATAGTTACCATCACCATAAATACGATACTGGGTACCGGGAGCAGCATACTGTAAGTAATACCGTCCATTATGCTTCAGCACACACGGACCTTCATTCCAGCCTTGGCGCGGTTCTTCATTATTCTTATCGGGAACTTCCCAACCATATTTATCACAATTATGATGTATCAAAGCTTTAGGTTCACCGATAGCGCGGAAACCATCTTTGGGATCCACTTCTACTCCCATTATCGGTTCTACATCCGAACATCCCCAATAAAGATAAACTCTTCCATCATCATCTTTAAAGAATGCCGGATCATGTTGAGGATACTCAAATTTTGTATCTACTTCTTCCCAAGTATCTTTTTCCGGATGGGCATTCTTATAAATTCGGGTATTTCCACTGGAAGCGGTAAAGTAAAGTGTATCACCATAAACAAGAATTGTAGGCGCATAATCCTCCATAGTCGGAATAGTTGTACAAGGAATATATTCCCACTTTGCCAAGTCTTCGGAGCGCCAGTAACCACCGGACTTGGAAGCAAACATATAATAATATCCTTTGAAATATTCCAGTACTGGATCGGCAGCTTCACGCCGTGACTCTTCATTCGGTTGGAAACGATAATTCAAATCAATAGGATTTGTCACAATCCGATCACTATTAACCGTAGTCCGTTGCTCCGAAGCACAACTGGCCAACAAGCCTGACAGCAAGGCTATACTAACTAATTCCGCAATACTTTTCATGGTAGTTTTATATTAAGTTTCTTTCCTTTATACTCCACATTCACAGTATACGATTCATTATCCAATCCCAATCCTTTCAGATTATCTACAACAACGATACGGAAGTTACGATTTTGCAACATGCCATCATAGCTACCCTGACGAGGATGGATAGTTAACTGCCTATCCTTGTCACTCCACGTCATACGGACAGTGGTATATTTACCTTTTTCGTAATTATAGTTATCATCCTCGTCTTCATATAAGGTAAATTCCCCATCGGCACCCGGATAGATGCGAACCTGTAGATCATCCCATGACTTCTCGGTTGCAAACTGAACGGAAGGCCCGGCAGGAATGATGGAACCTGCTTTCACATATAATGGGATGATATCAATGGGAGCTTCACGAATAATCTCCTGCCCGCCCTTTTGCTTTTCACCTGTCCAAAAATCAATCCATTGCGTACCTTCAGGCAGATACAGGGAGCGTCTCTTTACTTCACTTATTACCGGAACTACCAATATGGACTTTCCAAACATATACTCATCGCCTATATCTGTAACCTTTTTATCTTCCGGAAAGTCAGAGAACAAAGCACGCATCAGACTTCCACCATTAGAAGTAACCTCCCATGAGGTTGAATAAATATAAGGTAATAATCGATAGCGAAGATTAATCATTTTCTCTTGCGCATCGAAAGCCCAGTATCCACGTTCACCAAACATAAATATTTCACGGGGAGTGTTTGTGCCATGCGAACGCATCATTCCCGTAAAAGCTGCAAACTGCATCCAACGCACATACAATTCATGGAATGCCGGATCTTTCACACCTTCCGGAAACTTTCTATCAGAAAAGAAACCACCAATATCAGAATTCCAATAAGGAATACCTGTCAATGAGATATTCAAAGCTGCCGGAATCTGATTACGCAACACATCCCAATCAGAAACAACATCACCAGACCATACCTGGGCGGCATAACGTTGCTGACCTGCAAAAACAGAACGAGTCAGAATAAAAACGCGTTTATCGGAAGTCTCCTGTCTTTGATGATCATAAACGCCGCCCACGCTTACAAGTGGGAAAGCATTACGCACTTTACGGAAAGAGCCCAGATAAGTTTGAAAATCCAAGTCTCCTTCTTTCGCCGGACTATGTTCCGGTTCGGTTGCATCCAGCCACCAACCATCCATTCCGATGCTGAACATATTTTTATTCATATATTTCCAATAGATATCTCTCGCTATGGGATCATAAGTATCATATACCTTCACACCATTATCCTGCGGAAAAGTTTCATGTATCATCAACTTGTTCAGAGCTTTCAAATCAGCATAGATTCCGGTAGCGGGTCCAAAAGAAGGCCACACAGAAATAATGGCATGGGCATTCAGATGATGCACCTCTTCCATCATTTTCTTTGGATCGGGAAATTTCGGATTACGAAATTCTACCGCATTCCAATCTTTATGGTCTTCTCCCCAATAACGCCAATCCTGAATAATGCCATCCAGAGGCACCTTCAGGTCACGATATTTCGCAACAACGCTAATCAGTTCATCTTGGCTGACATATCGCTCTCTTGATTGCCAAAAACCGAATGTCCAAAGTGGAAACATGGGAGCCTGTCCTGTTAATTCACGCAATCCAGCCACTACTTTATCTACTCCACCGCCATAAACAAAGTAATAATCGCACAAATCACCAACCTCCGAATCAAAAGTCATTCCTTGTGCATTGTCTGTAAAAGTGGTAGGAGAATAATTATCCCAAAACAACGCATAGCCTTTGATGGAATGGACCAAAGGAATACATATTTCCGTATTCGCTTGTTGCAAGAAAAGAGTTTGATTACGCTGATTCATCTTTCCCTGCTGGTGCTGTCCCAAACCATAAATAGCCTCATCACTATCCAACAAGAAAGTTTGGCGAATCCGATATGTAGAATTACCTGCATCATTGAAAGAAGTGAAACCTGTGGAGGAAGTTTTTTCTGCCAACAATTCCTTCCCGTCTTTAGTCGCAAAGCAAACCTGGTTCTGAACGATATCCAGCAAAACGGTCAGTTCGGAAGTAGTAAGTATTACCTGATTATTTGCTTCCTGTATCTTATACTTCACCTTTTCTGGTTGCATCGTAACAGATAACGACTGTTTTTCCGGCGCTTGCCCAAGAGGATACTTCTTCACACGAATAATGGAAGAAGAAAAGCACTCCAGTTCCACACAGGCAGCTTTTGTCTCTACTTTTACTCCATGTGAAGTACGCAATACAGATTGTCCCATTATGGGGACAATCTGTATACACAGGCATATAAATGCTAACAGTTTCTTCATTATATCAAGTTTATATAGACAACACTTTATATTTAGTGGTGAACAGCACATCTCCGTCATTATTCTTATCCACACTGAAAGGTATCAGTTTCTCTTCTCCCGGAGCCAGTTCATAATGCACATTCTCTCCTGTCTTCTTACCTCCAACGTACATTTCTATCTTACCTGTATCCATCAGAGTACCATTGTTCTTAACAGATACCCAGATTGTCTTCTGATTTTTCAGCAAGTTCTCTTCAACTTTGAACAATGACAAACCGAAATCTGCGGCAAATTCATGAGTATATTCAAGCATACCGGACAATCCTTTCTTTGCATCCGCATAACCTAAACTATCTTTTATACGGTCTTTTGCCACATACTGAGGGCTAACTCCGCCGACTAATATCTTAAACTCTCCTTTCTCTACTACTCTGTCCATACGATCATTGAGTAATGAGAGTTCATAAGGTGTCAGTTCAAAAGAAACTGTCTTTGACTCACCCGGTTGCAGATGAACACGAGTGAAATCTTTCAGCTCTGTAATACGCGTTTTCACGCTGGCATACATATCAGTTATATACAACTGAACAACTTCGTCTCCGGCACGTTGCCCCACATTCTTCACAGTTGCCTGTACTGCAACATTACCATTATCCTTTTCCTGTATCTTCAAACCGGAATATTCAAAAGAAGTGTAGCTTAAACCATATCCAAAATAATAAAGAGGATAAAATTCCATGTCTGAATACTCATAACGACGACCGGAAGTCTTAAAGTTATAATACAGAGGAAGCTGACCTACATGACGCGGGAACGTCATCGGCAAACGACCGGCAGGATTATAATCACCGAACAGCACATCAGCCGTAGCCGGACCACCTTCTTGTCCCGGTAGCCAGTTAACAAGAATAGCTTTACATAGTTCTGACGCCTTAGACAAGTTGTAAGGACGGCCTGCCTGAAGAATTAAGATTACAGGTTTGCCGGTTGTACAAACGGCTTCCAATAACTCCTGTTGCTTACCCGGTAAAATAAGAGTGGCATAATCATGATTTTCTCCGGAAGTCTTGTAAACATCTGTCGTTGATTCACTGGTAGAGCAATCTCCCAAAACCAGCACTACTACATCCGACTGAGAAGCTGCTTTCACTGCCTTGGGAATATCCGTCCCATTCGAACTTGTAAAATCACAACCTTGTTCATAAACCACCTTTGTCTGCTTACCCACCGCTTGTTTGATACCTGTCAATACAGATTTCAACTGACCGGGTAAAAGTTTGGGAGTATAGTCACCCGGCTGGAGATCATCCGCTCCGGGACCTACTACAGCAATCGTACGCATATCTTTAGCCAAAGGCAATATGTTATCTTTATTTTCCAGCATTACAATAGATTCGCGTGCTGCCTGACGTGCCATTTCTTTATGGCTGTCTGAGTTCCATCCCGGATATATCTTATTCCAGTCCAAAGGTTTATTCGGTGTCTTCTCAAACAGTTCGTTACGGAACATCATACGCAGCATGGTGCGGCAAACCTCATCCAGGTTTTCCATATTGATACGTCCGTCTTTTGCAGCTTGTATCACCTCTTTGTCATTGTAAGTATCACCACAATTGGTAGCGATGCCTGCCGCCAGAGCCTGATTAGCGGCTTCTATCTTATCTTTTGCTGTATAATGTTTACGGGCAGTCAGATTACCGATAGCACCGCAGTCACTCACAATAAAGCCGTCAAATCCCCATTCCTCACGCAGAATACTATGCAATAACTCTCTGCTTTTAGCAACCGGCACACCTAGATAATCAGAATAAGCCATCATTACAGATTGGCAGTCATAGTTGCGAATCACATGACGGAACGGAACCAGATGCACCTCACGCATTTCACGTTCGGACAAACCGATATCATGGGAATCACGTCCGCCCAAGGGGGCGCCATGCCCACCAAAATGTTTCGGAGTAGTAAACAAGCCTTTAGATTGATATCCTTTAATCCAAGCTCCACCAATTTGTGATACCAGCACAGGGTCTTCACCAAATGTCTCCTCACAACGTCCCCAACGTGCATCCTGTGCCACATCGAGTACCGGAGACCATGCCTGCATAGTACCTGCTGCAAGAGTTTCGTCACCAACAGCCATAGCAACATCTTCTGTCAGTTTCTTGTTCCAGGTGGCTCCCATTGCCAATGCTTGCGGAAAAATAGTAGCACCGCTACCGTATGAGAACCCATGCACCGCTTCTACTTTTGTAATGGGCGGTACATATAAATGAGGAATCCCCGGGATCCCCCATCCCTCACGAATCAATTCCATCTTGTCTTCCGGAGTCATTACACTCAGCAGACTTTCCACACGTTCTTCCACCGGAAGCGTCGGATCCATATAACGAAGAGATGTTTTCTCTCCTTTTCGGTCTTTCAGCACTTTATCTGCCAAAAGCACCGCTACCTCTTTCACCGAAAAAGGTTTCACACGACTATCGCCTTTAAATGCCAGTCGAACGTGAGCACCGTATTTAGGTGAAAACGTGACCTGCATTTCTTTCGCACTACCCTTCACCTGATAGTCTACCGGAACTCCCAGATTCATCGGATCATAAGTAACAAATACACTCATCAGTTGCTTCAGTTCTTCCTTTGATACACCCTGCATCTGAAGGTTAAGTTCACACACATCACCAGGAGTCTGTATGGTAAACATCAGCCACTGGTCCGCCTTCAGATCCTGACCATTCACTTCCCACATCGTTTTCGTATCTTTATCAAAAGCCAGCGAGGCTTTCTCCAGTTTGGTTGATGCCGACACTGATAAGATATCACTTGGCTGTTGAGCCATTGTAAAAGAGCAGGACAATATACCTGCAAAAAGAAACAAGTGCTTTTTAAAATTCATACTATCAGATATTAATTTTACTCTGTTTGATGTTGCAAAGTAAACGGTAACCTATTAATAAAACAGTGAAACTATAATTAATGAAACATTAAAATCCGCTTAATGAGGCCCTTTAAGTGAAAAAGAGAAGTCCTCTCCGAAGAATTGTATAATTTAGTAATTGCTTTTCACCGAAAAATATTACTTTTGTCCAAGCTAATACTTCATAAAGGAACTTCAGAATGAAAAAGACACTATCTATATTCTTCCTTTTATCTATATGCTTGAACTCAATAGCCCAGCTTCCTGAATATGGCCTGCATATCCAGTCCTACCCACTTCAGAACTCCGAGTTCACCAGTATGGCATTAGAAGATGGAAAGCCCATAGATACCAAAGGAGAAAAAGTCACCCTGAACTTTAACCTTTGGATCAGACCGGATAATGTATTCGGAACCGTGTTCCGAATTATTACAAATGACAATAAAAATATAGATTTAATGTACAGCGTGGGTGAGAATGACAGGCGTTTCCCCATTCTGGTCACCGGAGATGCCGTACATCCCATCCAAAAAGAAGCAAGACGTGAAACCTGGGTTTCAGTCAGCCTGACTTTTGACCCCAAAGACGGGAATATAACAGTACTTTACGACAGCACACAAATTAATGTCAACTATCTGGCATTAATAGGTGCACAAGAAATACGCATTGCTTTCGGTTATTGTCCTTTCGAAGATTTCGTGTTAGATGATGTAGCTTCCGTTAACCTGAAAGATATCAGTCTGAAACGCGGGAACCAGGAAATCCGTCTATGGAAAATGGCGCGTCATAATGGAGACATTTGTTATGATGAAACATCTCATAAGCCCGCTTCCGGCAAGAATACACAGTGGATTATCGACCAATACATTACTTGGAAGAAAATCTATTCACAACATTTTGCCACCTCTCCTTCCATTGCGTTCGATCCCACTGTCGCCACGTTCTATATAGCCAACGATAATAAGAGACTATACGTTTTTCACGCAGATGAAAAAGTGACAGATTCCATACGGGTGAAAGGTGGAGAATTCGTAGCAAACTATCCGAACCAGCTTATCTACATCCCCCAACGCCATCAGTTACTATCCTACAATCTGAATGAAAATCTTTATTCGGCATTCGATTCTAATGCCCAAAGTTGGAAAGGAACGCAGGCCCCCGTCGCGGAACATGACTATTGGAACAATACGCTCGTCTACAATCCCTCCAACTCCTCACTAATCAGCTTTGGCGGATATGGACATTATCACTATAACAATAGACTACTAATCAGTTACCCGTATGAAAACACACCGCAACGGTATATCAATCTGACTAATATCCATCCCCGGTATTCCTCCAGTTCCGCTCTTGTGGACAGTACACTTTATATCTTCGGCGGTCGTGGTTGTCCGTCCGGACGCCAGGAATTATCTCCCCGGAATTATTATGATCTTTATTCGGTCAACTTACTCACCCAACAGGTCAACAAGCTATGGGAAGCCCCTCAAAATCCGGATGATGGTGACTTCCAACCTGGCGAGAATATGATTTATGACTCGGAAAAAGACTGTTTCTATTTCTTCTGTACACAATTAGGTGGTATCCTGATGAAAATCGATACAAAAACGCCACACTTCGAGCCCATGTCATTGCCCATGGGGCTGAAATTCCCTGGACAATATCTATACAGTAATCTATATTATTCCCCAAAACAGAAGAAACTATATCTGGCTGTACACCAGGCCGAAGTCAGCGGAAAAGCAGATATAGACATCTATGAACTGAATTTTCCTCCTATTCCCGTTTCATCATTCAAACAGTCCGAAGTGTCTGAAGCCCAGACTGCCGGTAGCAATAAGCTCTATGTTTGGCTATGCATTATCGGAGGTTTGCTTGCTATCGGAATAGGAACTCTTTATTACAGAAAGAAGCGCACCATACTCTCCCGGAATGAGGAAAGTAAATCTCAGAAGACAAATGTGACCGACAAGGCTCCCAATACTCTCCAGAGACAAGAGAAGCCGGAAATCAAGATTGATATGCCTATCAACATGTCCGTCCCCACATTTCATAACTATGACTTCTCCAGGAAATGTATTTGTTTCTTTGGTGGCTTCCGTGTCATTGACAAGGAAGGGAATGACATTACATTTTCCTTTACCCCTACCCTCAAATACTTATTGATATTATTAATTCTTTATACGGGAAAAGATTCCAAAGGTATCATTGGAAACAAGTTGATTCAGTTGTTGTGGTATGATAAAACGGAAGAATCCGCTAAAAACAATCGTAATGTATATATGAGTAAGCTTCGCAGTCTGCTGGACAAAGTGGGTGACATCAAGATATTGAACCAGAATGGCTTCTGGAGCATACAATTTGAGAATGGCACCATTTGCGACTACCTGGAGGCTCTCCACTTATACAACAAGAACAATAGTCAGGATCTGGAAAAGCTATTGGAGCTGTTATTGCGCGGTATGATGCTTCCTAACATTGAGACTGATTGGATCGATACATTCAAGAATGATTTCTCCAATGACACCATCGACTTGTTATGCCGATTATTAAAGCAGGAGGATCTTTCGGACACGCTGAAATTGCAGATAGCGGACACCCTATTCCAGCATGACTACATCAATGAGGAAGCCCTCTGTATAAAGTGCCGCATTCTTTGCCAACAGGGAAAGAAAGGACTCGCCAAAACCGTTTACGATGCTTTCTGTAAAGAATATGCAGCTTCATTGGGAACTACATACAAATATTCCCTAATGGAAATCATTGATGAACAGAACAAGAACTAACGTACCGGTTGCTTCATCTCCAACGGTATTTCCTTACGCAACATTTTACCGGCCTGGCCCACCAGCCACAAATAATGATCACTACCAATGCCTTCCTCAATGGGCACAAATGTACTGGCACCTACGGGAACCTTTTTAGTACATTTAAAGATAGCCGTACCTTCATCTATCTCATCAAACATAGCTACATAAAGCATTTCCGCACCTTCCTTCAAAGCTCCGGACAACTGCTTCCAAAGGAACGAACCTTTGTTACGCGGTATCTGCACACTGTTCTCATGCCCCTTCATATTACGCCAGGAGAATCCTGGGAAAGCCAAAGGTACATAATCCACTTTATTCTTTTTCGCCCACTCGATGTCACCTTTAATCAGTTTCTGATAACGAGGATACGAGTCTTCATTATACCGTCCTACAAACCAGGGCATCACAACATCACACCGTTTTATCAACTCATGCAGACGAGGGTCCGATTCGGTATCTCCACTCAATTCGCGCCAGTGTGTAGGCACTCCCAACATCACACTAAAGCCCTGTGCCTTCAAACCATTGATAATCTTTTCGGCTTCATCCAGACCGTAACGGCGGTGATCATTGAAACCTACTCCCCAGACCGTAACCAGCGGTTTTCCATTATGATACAGATAGGAGGGATTCTTGGCATGATCTTTCAGAGAATGACGTTTAGCCACATCGGCAATATCTTTCAGCAAAACATCCTCATCACCGGGACGCATACCACTTAAATCATACATGACACAAATGGCACGCTCGTATTTATTGGCGGCTTTCATGGCAGAGTTCAAAACAGTATTGAAATGCTTCAAACCACTCTCACCACGGATTTCCCCGACAAAACGCTGCATAAACACACCATCCAATCCATATTCTTTCATCCATCTGAAATGAGTATCTACCGTAGACTCATCGTGCGAAGAGAAAGTATAAGCGGGCATTCCGTCTGCAAACTTGAACTCCGTCTTATACAGTTTTTTATACTCCGACACTTCCGGCCAAAAGTCAATCGTACAAGAACCGGGGCGAAAGCCATCGTGTCCGGTATAGTGATACCACCCCCGATTGGCGCCATCATCAGGGGCATTAAACCACCCCTGATAACCGGTCATCACCAATCCTTTGTACGAATTGTACTGTTTACCGGCAGCCTGCGCCGTAATACCTATTGAAAACAACAAGCATACAATAAACCAATTTAATCTTTTTACCATAACCTATTTCTATTTCTTATTCGTAATATCGATTGTCAGAATGCTCTGTGCAATGTGTACTTTTCTCCCGGTTGTGTCTGTATATCATACTCATAAATCTTATACAAGAGAGGATATTGCGCCCTTAATCCGGCAGCGACCAGCGGTTCCTTAATAGCTCCGCGCTTCATCAACGGATTCGGATTATCACCCTTCGCTTCCTTAAGACCTGTACCTTCCAACGGCACATACGAACGTATACGCAGATTGCCGCCAATGCGTGAAGTTACGGTAGCCGTAGTCAATTCACCGCCATCCCAATCCATGTCCACTTCAAAAGCACCGCGAGCTACCAGACCTTTTACGCTACCCTTATTCCAATCCTGAGGCAAGGCGGGCAATAAATGTAAAGCCTCGTCATGACTTTGAAGTAACATCTCGGCTACACCGGCAGTGAAACCGAAGTTTCCATCAATCTGGAAAGGCGGGTGTGCGTCAAACATGTTCGGATAAGTACGTCCGTCAGGATTATCCTTTTCCACCAGCTTCAACATATTCTTGATAATCTTATAAGCATGATCACCGTCGAGCAGACGTGCCCACAGATTGATTTTCCAACCGATAGACCACCCCGTAGCCATGTCACCCCGATAGAGAAGTGAGCGTTTAGCTGCCTGGAAAAGCTGCGGATGCGCATAGGGGGAAATCTGGTTACTGGGATAAAGCCCGTACAAATGGGAAACATGACGATGGTCATTATTCGGATCATCCACATCCGCCAGCCACTCCTGCAACTGGTTATGCTTGCCTATCTGCATAGGCGGCAAACGCTTAATCATGCTTTGCAGACTATCCCGATAGGAGGTATTAGCGGGATACAACAGTTGGGTAGCCGACAGTACGGAAGTCAATGCATCCAGCACAATCTGGGTGTCCATCGTACATCCGGCAGTAATCATTGTACCGGTTCCCGGAGGGCCCTGTTCGGGAGACATAGAAGGTGCACAGAGCATCCAGCCATATTTAGGATGTTCCACCAGGAAATCCAGGAAGAAATCGGCTGCCCCCTTCAAAGCCGGATATGCTGTTTTCAGGAATGCCTGATCGCCTGTATAAAGATAATGTTGCCACAGATGTTGGCTCAGCCAAGCACCACCCAACGGCCAGACATACGAAGCACCATCCACAGGTCCGGCCATACGCCACAGATCCGTGTTATGATGTACGGTCCATCCACGGCATTCGTACAAGGTGCGTGCTGTGCCTTGTGCCGACTCTGACAATTCTTTCACCATCTGGAACAGCGGTTCATGCATTTCCGGGAGATTTGTCACTTCTGCCGGCCAATAGTTCATCTCCGTATTGATATTGATGGTGTACTTTCCATCCCACGGAGCCAATAGTTCATGATTCCAGATGCCTTGCAGTCCGGCAGGCTGTCCGCCGGGTTGCGAAGAGGATATAAGCAGGTAACGCCCGAACTGGAACATCAACGCCACCAAACCCAAATCTTTCCTTTCATTGAAATGCTTGATACGGTAAGATGTCTCCTCTTGACTGGAGGGGCCGATGTTCAGAGAGACACGTCCGAAAAGCTTTTGATAGGCTTCTTCATGAGCAGTAAGCGCCTGGGCATAAGGACGCTTCATGGCTTTTGCCAGAAACTCCGTTGCCCGACGGGTTTCATTGGCACTTACATCTTTATAATTGACAAAGTTGGTTGCAGCCGTCACATAAATCACAGCAGCATCTGCACCTTTCACTTCAATGCAATCATTGGTGACATTGACTTTACCCTTCTCCGCCTTTATCTGTGTGCGGGTTTCAAAACGGATAGCTCCAGGAATGCCTTCGTGCGCAGAACCATGTCCGGACAACAGGAGGCTTTTGCCATTCTTCTTTATCTCGTACTCTTTATACGGGGTACTATATCTGGTTGTAAAATTGACTGCACCGGGTTTATCCGCCTCGATACGGATGATCAAAGCATTATCTACCAAAGAAGTGAATATGGTACGGGTATAATTCACTTCGCCTATCTTGTACCGCACGGATGCGACTGCCCGTTCCAAGTCTAAATCTCTGCGATAATTGGAGTAATCGGCATGTCCGTCAAATTCCAGCATCAAACTGCCAATCGTCTGGAAAGGCATGCCATGCTGCCCGGTAAAGAAGTTATCAGCCATAACCTTTTCGGCTTCCTTCTCACGTCCGGCAAAAATAAGTTCCCTGACTTTGGGCAATACACCGAATGCCTTCGGACTATCGTTGCGATGAGGACCACCGCCCCAGACAGTCTCCTCATTCAACTGTATCTGTTCGTTAGCCACTCCGCCATAGACCATGGCGCCCAAACGTGAATTACCCAAAGGTAATGCTTCGGTCCATACTTTGGCAGGTTGCTGATACCAGAGTTTTAAGTCATCAGCTTTAGCCATCAAGCAGCAAGCACATACAATGCACAGACCTATCAAACGGTTTTTCATGATTCTTTAAGTTTATGTTTTCCGAATGCAAAGAAAAGTGCGACCCATTAATAATATCAATGAAAAGACATTAATATCGACTTAAAATAGAATTAATAAGGATTAATGTCGAAAATAATTCATTTTTTTCGGTTATGAGTTAAATGATAAATAATCTTTTAGACGCGGATGACGCGGA
>OKTH01001001.1_pt1 | contig 13854 bp, 9 predicted proteins | sample 1606361 | NCBI WGS metagenome assembly OKTH01 (sample SAMEA3879575, study PRJEB24766) | human gut metagenome | biome: human-associated habitat; feature: feces | place: USA | collected 1985/1987 | reverse complement strand
CTTAGTCAGCGGTCTGCAAAACCGTGTACGGCGGTTCGAATCCGCCAGGAACCTCTAGGTAATTGAAAATTTAGAATTAAGAATTGAAAATTACTTTTATTTTTGATTGATTCGGTTCCTTGGATGAGTGGCTTAGTCAGTGGTCTGCAAAACCATGTACGGCGGTTCGAATCCGCCAGGAACCTCGGAGGAAAGCCTCGAAGTTGTTTGTAATGAACGCTTCGAGGCTTTTTTTGTTTTGTCCGTCCGGAACCCTCGTCGGGTTATCGGACGGTTCGCTGTTTTCTCGGCTTCCCTTGGCCGGATCCTTAGGGGGATTTGTGGTTTTCCTCTTGAGGTATTCATCTTCTAATGGCTGTTGCATGATTGTCCACCATCCGTTGCATGATCATGCAACAGTTGGTGGACAATCATGCAACAGATGGTGGATAATGAATGTCTCAGGAGGAAAGGCGTAATAGGACAAGGGAAGATCCTTTAAAAGTATCGTGATAAGGAAGAATATTTGCCCAGTGTGTTTATGCTTCCCGAATTTATTACTACCTTTGCGCCACTCAATTAAATAATCATAATTGCATGCACGAGAAACTTATTATTCTTGATTTCGGCTCGCAAACAACCCAGCTTATCGGCCGTAGGGTCAGAGAGTTGAATATGTATTGTGAGATCGTTCCTTATAACAAATTCCCGCATGACGCTACCGACGTGAAAGGTGTGATCCTTTCCGGAAGTCCTTATTCCGTATACGACGAGAATGCCTTTAAGGCTGATTTGACCGAGATACGGGGGAAGTATCCCGTCTTAGGTATTTGTTATGGAGCGCAGTTTCTAGCTTATACATCCGGAGGTAATGTGGAACCGGCTAATTCACGTGAGTATGGACGTGCTAATTTGTCGCACATTGATGGTGAGGATGAATTACTGAAAGGGATCCATGTGGGTTCACAGATATGGATGTCTCATGGAGATACGATTACCGTATTGCCGGATAATTTCAAGGTGATCGCCAGCACGGACGACGTGAGGGCTGCCGCTTACCATGTGGAAGGTGAGCAAACGTGGGGCGTTCAGTTTCATCCGGAAGTATTCCATTCGACAGACGGTACGAAGTTGCTGGATAACTTCTTGAATATTTGCGGATGCGCCAAGGATTGGACACCGGCTTCCTTTATCGAATCTACCGTAGCTGAGTTGAAGGAGCAATTGGGAGATGATAAAGTGATCTTGGCTCTTTCCGGCGGTGTGGATTCATCTGTTACGGCCGTATTGCTGAATAAGGCGATCGGTAAGAACTTGACTTGCATTTTCGTGGATCATGGTTTGCTGCGCAAGAATGAGTTCGAGAACGTAATGAGGGATTATGAGCATTTAGGATTGAACGTGATCGGCGTAAACGCGAAAGATAAGTTCTATAAAGAACTAGCGGGCGTTACGGAACCGGAGAAGAAACGTAAGATCATCGGCAAAGGATTTATCGATGTCTTCGATGAGGAGGCGCATAAGCTGAAAGATATCAAGTGGCTGGGGCAAGGTACGATTTATCCGGATGTGATCGAGTCGCTTTCTATCACAGGTACGGTTATCAAGAGCCATCATAATGTGGGCGGACTTCCGGATACGATGAACTTGAAACTCGTCGAGCCGCTTCGTCTTCTTTTCAAGGATGAGGTTCGCCGTGTTGGTATGGAGTTGGGTATGCAACCGCATTTGATCAAGCGCCATCCGTTCCCGGGACCGGGATTGGGTATCCGTATCTTGGGTGATATCACGCCGGAAAAGGTACGTATCCTGCAAGACGCTGACGATATCTATATGTCATTGATGCGTGAGTGGGGACTTTACGATAAGATTTGGCAAGCTGGGGTAATCTTACTTCCGATTCAATCCGTAGGTGTAATGGGCGATGAGCGTACCTATGAGAATACGGTAGCTTTACGTGCGGTAACTTCCACGGACGCTATGACCGCCGATTGGGCGCAGCTTCCGTACGAGTTCCTCGCCAAAGTTTCCAACGAGATTATCAATAAGGTGAAAGGCGTAAATAGAGTCGTGTACGACATCAGCTCGAAGCCGCCTGCAACCATCGAGTGGGAGTGACATTTGTCTTAGGTATAACAAAGTGTAAAATCAATAAAATTTAAAAGTCACATGAAGCAAGATATGATTGTTATCTTGGATTTAGGTAGTCATGAGAATACGGTGTTGGCTCGTGCTATTCGTGCGTTAGGCGTTTATAGTGAGATTTATCCGCATGACATCACGGTTGAGGAATTAAAAGCCTTGCCAAACGTGAAAGGTATCATTATCAATGGTGGCCCAAACAATGTTATCGACGGTGTAGCTATCGACGTGAATCCGGGTATTTACGAGATGGACACTCCTGTAATGGCCGCAGGTCACGATAAGGCGTTGTGCGAGGTTAAATTGCCGGAGTTTACGGATGATGTCGAGGCGATCAAGGGCGCTGTCAAGTCTTTCGTGTTCGATACTTGCAAGGCTGAGGCAAACTGGAATATGACGAATTTTGTCAATGACCAGATTGAATTGGTAAAGCGTCAGGTAGGGGATAAGAAAGTTCTGCTGGCCTTGTCTGGAGGTGTCGATAGCTCTGTAGTAGCCGCTTTGCTTTTGAAAGCGATCGGCGATAAATTGGTTTGCGTGCATGTGAACCATGGTTTGATGCGTAAGGGCGAGTCCGAGGATGTCGTTGAGGTCTTCAAGAACCAGTTGAATGCTAATTTGGTGTATGTAGACGCTACCGATCGTTTCTTGAATAAGCTAGCTGACGTGGAAGATCCGGAGCAAAAGCGTAAGATTATCGGTGGTGAGTTTATCCGTGTATTTGAGGAAGAAGCTCGCAAATTAGATGGAATCGATTTCTTGGCTCAAGGAACGATCTATCCGGATATCGTGGAGAGTGGAACGAAGACGGCTAAGATGGTGAAATCCCATCATAACGTAGGCGGTCTGCCGGATGATTTACAGTTTGAGTTGGTTGAGCCTTTGCGTCAATTATTCAAGGACGAGGTTCGTGCTTGTGGCGTAGAGTTAGGTTTGCCTTATGACATGGTTTATCGCCAGCCGTTCCCCGGACCGGGTTTGGGCGTACGTTGCTTGGGCGCTATCACTCGTGATAGACTGGAAGCGGTACGTGAGTCGGATGCGATCTTACGGGAGGAGTTCAAGAACGCCGGACTGGATAAAAAGGTATGGCAATACTTTACGGTAGTACCCGACTTTAAGTCGGTTGGCGTACGTGATAACGCCCGTTCTTTCGAATGGCCCGTGATTATCCGTGCCGTCAATACGGTAGATGCCATGACCGCTACGATCGAACCGGTTGATTGGCCAATCTTGATGAAGATTACGGATCGTATCTTGAAAGAGGTGAAGAACGTGAACCGTGTATGCTACGATATGTCTCCGAAACCGAATGCGACAATTGAGTGGGAGTAATTAGGCTTACTTTTTAAACAGATATAAAAAGGCCCGGTGATTTATCAGAATCCCGGGCTTTTTATTTATATACGATAGATTCGAAGAACTATTTTAGTTCACGGATCTTGATATTACGGAACCATATAGGATAGCCATGATCTTGCAGACCTATATAACCTTCTTTAGAGATACCTTCGGTAAAACCCGGGAAGTTCTTGAATTTACTGTTAGCTACCAGATCATCCCACTCTTTGCTCCATAAAGTGTACTCAACTACTTTTTTGCCATTTTGAGTATGCGTTACTTTTCCATCTTTTACACGGATTACGATCGTATTCCACTCGCCGGCAGGATTAACTGTTTTCGGATCTGCGGGAAGCATGTCATATAGAGAACCTGCTAGGTGGTTCGCTAATTTGTTGTCGGTTGCGTCCACGTTATCTAGTACCTGTACTTCGGGAGCCGCATAATAAATAGGTTTGCCGGGTACTTCGCGTACATAATAGAAGATACCGGAGTTGCCCATCTTGCTGGCTTTCCAGTCTACCGAAAGCTCGAAGTTTTTGAACTTTTTGTTCTGGTAAAGGATATCGCCATTAGCGCCTTGTCCCGGTTTCTTGCCTTCGCCGGTAAATACTTTCATTGCATTGTCTTCTATAACCCAGTTCGCGGGCATAGCGGTTCCGTTACATTGACGCCATCCTGAGAAGTCTTTTCCGTTGAATAATAATTCCCAGCCAGCTTTTTTCTCCTTCTTAGTCAATGTATTCGGAGTTTGAGCGATACAGGGGATAGCCATAGCTATGGCTGAAAGAATCAAGAATGATTTGAACAAATTTTTCATGTTACTTAAATTGTTATTAGATTAGATTTGTTAATATCATTACAAATGTAGCAATTTGCTTAATAACCCTTATGAGGATTAACGTATTTTTAATGGAAATAGGATTATTCTATATTAGTGTCATCTTCAATACCCTTTAGAAAGTCGGATAAAGAGATATTTAATGCTCTGGTTATTTTAATTAAGGTTCCGATTTTGATATCTTGTTTGGCTTGTTCTAATATAAAAATATTGACGTCGGATCTGAACATCAGTTCACGTTGTGACATACTACGTTCCTTGCGTAAAGATTTTATCCTTTGCACAATACGTTGTATTATTATTTTGTCACTCTCGTTTATCATAAATAGAGTAACAAAGTATGTGAAGATTTTTATGTAAATAGCTATAGTATATTATAGCATAGGTCTGTTTTTTTCGTATATTTGCGGTGGCTATTGATCAAATATGCTGATCTGCGTTCATGTTTTTGTTGTATTCATTAAAATTGATAATTGCAATTGCAACGCATTTGCTTGTTTAGTTAAGGTGGTTTTCATTTGTGACAAGCAGTAAAGACATCCTGTCAGTGATTGATCGGATGTTTTTTTGACTGCTGGAGAGTGACGTTTTTATAAGCCATCCCGTACTTCTGTCTGTAAACAAGACAGAATATGGGGATAGATTGACAAACTGTTAAAACGAATCCGAATAACAGACAGGGCATCTGCGATCAATAATCAAGTTACGATTACCCTCCGGTAATGTGAGGCATCTTACCGGACTCTATTGATTTAACACATGAATCGTATGGCAAGCCACTAGCGCAGCCGTTTCCGTACGCAGCCGGCTCTCTCCTAAAGAGATCGGCTCGAAGCCATTCTCTTGAGCCAGCTTGATTTCTTCCGGGCTAAAATCACCTTCCGGTCCGATGAGGATTAAGGCATTCTCTCCCGGCTGATACGTATGTTTTAATAGTGGCTTCTCGCCTTCCTCGCAATGGGCGATAAACTTACGCCCGTCAAAGGGAGTGGCGACAAACTTCTTGAAATCTGTCATTCCTTCTAACGCTGGCAAAGTCGCTTTCTGGGATTGCTTCATTGCACTGACCAATATCTTCTCCAATCGAATCGGCTTGATCTCTTTACGCTCCGAGAAACGACAATTCAAACAGGTGATCGCATTGATCCCTATTTCCGTCGCTTTCTCCACGAACCACTCCATCCGGTCCATGTTTTTGGTAGGAGCTATGGCTATATGGAGATTGAAGTTCCAGAGATCGGGTTGTTTCCAACTCTCTAAGAGGGTCACCTCACAATGTTTGGGATGCGCCCGGCTAATAGCCGCTTTATAAAAAGAGCCTTGCCCATCCGTCAATACTATCTCATCGCCTTCACCTAGACGAAGTACCCGTATACAATGTCCTGCTTCTTCTTCCGGTAATTCCGGCTTGATAGCTATATCTGGTGTATAAAAAATCTGCATGACCATCTAATTTTCAATTCTCAATTCTCAATTTTCAATTACCCAAGGATCATACCAATTATAGTAGCCGATAGCACAGAGACCAGGGCTCCGCCGATCATGGCCGGTACGCCGATACGTGAAATTAATCCTCGTTTTTCCGGGGCTAATACGCCCAATCCGCCTAATAAGATACCGATAGACGATATATTAGCGAATCCGCAAAGGATATAAGTAGACATCAAGATCGATTTCTCATACATGAATAATCCGGCATCTTTCCATTGCTGTAATTGGAAATAGGCGACAAATTCGTTCAATATGGTCTTTTGTCCCAGTAAAGATCCTACCAGCATGATATCCTGGCCCGGTACACCTATCAACCACATGAAAGGAGCGGTGATTACGCCCAGTATGAACTGGAAAGTCAGTCCTTTTGCTTTGCCGTCCGAGATCTGTACGATCCAGTCGTTCAATCCCGTGTAACGTCCAATTACGTCTTCCGTAACATAATTCGCTAACGCTACTAACGAGATGAATACCAATAACATGGCAGCGATATTCGTCATTAATTTTACGCCGGTAACCGTACCTGATGAGATGGCATCTAAAATATTCGAGTTCTCTTTTTCCTTGCCGGAGACAGCTACATGATCCGTGGCTTCTTCTGTTTGCGGACAAAGCATCTTCGCTAAAACGATTGAACCCGGTACTGCCATCACGGAAGCCGAAAGCAAATGAGTGGCAAATAAAACCTTCGACGCCGGATCTGTTCCTCCCAACATACCTATGTAAGTACCCATTACGGAACCGGCGATCGTACCCATTCCGGATACCATGACCAAAAATATCTCCGAACGATTCATTGTCGGCAGGTAATTCTTGATCAACACAGGAGATTCTGTCATTCCCATAAAAATATTACCGGCGGCCACTAATCCCTCCGAGCCGGATATATTCATGAATTTACGCAATACCCACGCAAAGGCACCGACTACTTTCTGGATAATCCCCCAATGGTAAAACATGGAAACCAAGGCGGAGAAGAAAATAACAATCGGTAGCGAATGAAGCAAGAAACTGAATCCTGCCGCTTTAGAGGCATACGGGCCTAATAAGAAAGTAAGACCGGCATCCGTGAAGTCCATCAACTTAACAAATATCTTGCCACATCCTTCCAATAGGCTTCCGACGAACGGCACATATAAAACCGCCAAGGCGAATACGATCTGCATGAACAAACCTCCACCTACTAATTTCCAATCGATCCGTTTACGGTCATAACTCATCGCATAGGCGATACCTAAAATCGTAATGATCCCAAGCAGACCTCTTAAAAGTGAGACCAGTCCGAATCCTCCTTGTTCTCCAATCATTTGTTTGTGTCCTCCTCTTCTTCTCGACGGCGCAACTCGTCTTTATACATTTTCGCGTATTCGTAATTTTCGTCGGCTATAGCGTCTTCCAATCGCTCGTTTATTTCTTGGATATCCAATAGGCTTAACCATTTCTTTAACTGGGCTTCGTCCTTAATCTCATCCGGTTCTAATTCTAATAAATTGTCATCCTCCTCCGGTTCGTCAGCGGGGATGGACAGGGTGTCTTCCAGTACGACACCGCATTCCTTTACAATCTCCTCGGAAGTAAAGATGTCGCAATTTACGCGAAGCGCTATGGCAATCGCGTCGGAAGTACGAGAGTCCAGCTTTATCGAGCGCTCACCGTCGCTAAACTCTAATTCTGAGTAAAACACACCATCTTCGAATTTGTATATGTAGACTTCCTTAAGAATGACGTTGAAGGCTTGCGCAAAAGTGGCGAATAAGTCGTGTGTTAATGGACGAGGAGGTACGATATGCTCCAAAGCGATCGCTATAGACTGAGCTTCAGCGGTTCCTACGATGATTGGAATTCGCCGTGGACCATTTTCCTCTGCCAAAATTAACGCATAGGCCCCGGATTGAATTTGGCTGTTCGCTAATCCTTGAACCCTTAATTTTATTCTTGTACTCACAGATCTGAAATTTAAAATTGTATACAAAAGCAAAAGTAATATTATTTTCGGGATTATCGCGAATAAATGTGATTAATCACTTTCAGTGTGTTTGGGGTTAAGGGGAAGGATAATGGAAAAACGGCTTCCTTTTCCTATTTCGGACTCTACGGCGATATACCCATCGAAACGTTCGGCTATCACTTTGCAAATGGATAGTCCCAAGCCGGTACCTTTGGCGAATTCATCCAGTTTCGTGAAACGATTGAAAACGGCGTCTTGTTTTTCTTTCGGGATACCAATGCCGGTATCTTCTACGAAAATATGTACATGCCGCCCTTCCTCTCGGTATTCATAACCAATCAATATATATCCCTTTTGCGTGAATTTAATAGCGTTGCTAAGAAAGTTGGTAATCACTTGTGTCAACCGAAGCTTATCCGTGAGAATGGATATGCTTTTTTCCGGTATTTGCATACGAAGTTCTACGTTCTCCGGCATTAAAACTTGGAAAGTCTGGTAAATCGTGCTTATTAATTCATTTAGAGAATATTGCTGGAAAGAGAATGACATACGGCCCGATTCGATACGGGAAAGATCTAAGATATCATTGATAAGGTTCAATAACAGATCGCTGTTCGTATTGATTAACTCGGTAAAGTTTTCCCGTTCTGCCTTACTGAGCTCGATGTCTGTGTTCATAAGATTCGAGAATCCGACAATAGCGTTCAATGGAGTCCGTATCTCATGGCTCATATTCGCTAAAAATGCCGATTTCATTTGGTCGGACTCTTTAGCCTTCTCTAAGGCTACTTCCAGTTCCTTGTTCTGTTTTACCAAATTGGCTTGCGCTAATTTCTTATATCTCTGTTCTCTGGAATATAGCTTCCATAATCCCGTGGCAACGATATTGATAAAGATGAACGCTACGCAAATGAAAGCGATCAGCTGTTTCTTGTATAGCTCATAAAAAGGGATATTGACTAAACGGGCATAAGAAGGGATCTTCTCGATAGGTATTCCCCATGCTTTTATGGTATGCCATACGAGAATATATTCCTTACTGCTTTCTTTGATCGGAATTTCTGCGACAGGGGTCCCTTTCAACACTAACGAAGCCATTTCCGCCTGTTCTCGTGCTTGTATTTCTACGGATGTGAAATAACCTCCGATGTATCGATTCCGTCTTTTAGCCGGATGATATTGAATCGGTTCGTAATGAGCGGAGAAGCTGGGATAATTGACTAATTGATAAAAAGCTTCGGAGGTATGATCGTATTTTATATCTAGATAAGTGCTTTGATCCAGAGTGCCGGACAAATTAAAGAGCAAAGAAGATCCCGGTAAAACTCGGTATGGAAGGGTATTTATTTTTGCTATACAGTTTTTTCCCGGTAGCGACCGTATCTGAGTGCCATTTTGGGTAAGGTCTATGAGCCTCTTTACAAATAGACTGTCATTTGTTCCGATTTTATCTAACTCTAGCCCCCGGATTTTAAGGCGGATTATTTCTATTTCCGGGTGTCCTTGTATTTGTTGCCAAAAGTCATTAAAGGATTTTCTTCCAAGGATTGTCCGGTCGCAAGGAATCTGGATTTGCAATACTCCGAATAATTTATGTATAAATTCTATATTCTTGATGAAGTCTTGTTTGTCGTGTAGTCCGGTAAGATTGGGGTACTTCTTTAAAAGCGACCAATTCGGATAATTTACGCCGGCGAAAACAATCGGTATTTCTTTTAGATACGGGTGTCCGCAAGCTAATAAAGAGTAGCAAGCTTGATCATCGTTTACTAATATGATATCGGGTTTAATCTCTTTGATCGAGTCAATATAATTATACATTCGGGCTATTTCGGCACTATCCAGATATTGCTCGCAATCTAGATAGAATGTATGAATCTTCGGGTTTATTTTTTGCTTATTGAATGTTCGTTCCAGCACTTCATTAAAAATCGGGTAGGTATCTTTCTTTTGCTCAAAAGAATGGATAAGCACAACTTTCTTTTCTTCTTTTTCTTGGCAACCTAGGGTTAACAAAGAGACAAGAAATATGAATATGGCAAAAATTAAATATTTATGTGTGTGTTTCATGATTCTTAATAGATAGATCTTTTGCAAAGGTAGAAGTTTTTTTGATTATCAAAGCAAAAAAAATGGTCATCCGTCACGGACGACCAATCTTCATTGCTAACCTTAAATCTAATACCATGAAAAACACGGTGCAAATATATAGTATTTTATGTTGTACAGCATGATTTCGTGGCGTAAATCCTTGATACGTTAGCTTTATTTTAATAATAGTCCGTCCTGCTAAAGGACCGTTAACAGTTATTGCTTGCTTTTCACGTACTCATCGGCCTTCTCTTTTACCCGATCGGCACGTTTTTGAGTCTCGGGATGGCTTGAGAACATCTGCATAAACTTGGACGATTTAGCTTCTGACTCACTTAGTTGTAACAATTTATTTAATGAGTTAGACATTCCGTACGGATCTCGCCCGTTATCTATACAAAACTGGAAACCGAATTCGTCCGCCTCATACTCTTGTTTCTGGGAATATTGAGCGCCGGCCAAGGCCTGTGCCATGTCTCCCAGTTGAGAGTCGGTCAGTTTGGATACGGTTCCACTTACGGCTCCGGCGGCGTTTTTAGCGGCGGAGGTCAAGTAAGCGTTTTTCATGGCGTCTTTAGAGTCGGAATGAACGACGTGCCCGATCTCATGACCGATAACGGCGAATACCTCGTCATCGTCCATGATTTTCATCAATCCGCCACATACGCGTACACTTCCGTCTCCACAGGCGAAAGCGTTTACATCTACTACATTATATACTTTAAAGTTTAAGTCTAAGCCGGAAACTTTTTTTACATTGGCGGTCAAGCGTTCCAAGCGTTGTCCCATTTCCGTATCCGGGCCCGCTACCTCGTTATGAGTGTCCATCCATTGGATGTACTCTTTTGCCATTTTGGCTACATCCTCGTCGGATAGAGTAGCGGCATGCGCTACATCAGTCGCGGCATTAATCACTTTTTTCGTATTAATGGTCTTGCCGCCAATCTTGAATTGGGCGGAAACCGTTAGGCTCACTCCTGCTAAGAAAGCCAAGGACAATAAGATTTTTTTCATGTTTTAAATTAGTTAGTTGTTTGTGATAAATAATTTTCGATCTGTTGAAAAGTAGCGTCTTTCAACAATACTTTTTTCTCTTTGTTTAATAGATATAATGTGGGTATCGCTTTTAAGTCGTAGATCTCGTCGTTTTTAAGCGAAACACTTTTGTCGTATGAGTTGATCCAATCTTTAGGCATGACGGAAACATGCTCTTTCCATGCGTTCAGATCCTCGTCCGGATAAACGGCTAAGATCTTTAGTTTGTTGCTTTTTGAAAATTCATTGATCAAGAAGGACGATTCCATTTGTCTGGTTATTTCTTGACAAGCATGGCAGTCCGGATTATAGAAAAATAATAATAGATAATCCGCTTTTATATTGTATAATTTCCCGGTTTGTCCGTTCGCTAATGTGTACGTGAAATCGGTCGCAGGCGTCCCGATTCTGTTTTTTAATGCGAGCTCTAGCAAATGGGCGGGACGTATCTTTTCCACATCGCTTAATGACGAGGATTCGGTAAGATATTCCAATACCGCTATATACATTTCCTCATTCCTTAGGGGGGAGTTCGGGTCGTATAGATATTTCTCCATCATCTCGGAAAAGTACTGAAACATGGCACTGTCTTGTTCTGTTTGTTTCATCATCGCTTTTACGGAAGAAGACATAGCCGCAGGCGAGACATAGTTCATCAAATCTATATAGTTGGATAATGCCTGCTCGGTCACTTGAGGTTCATGGATATAGGTCGTATCCTTGAAGTCGAATTTATCCCAATAATGTTTCACTAAATATTCGGCCCTTTCCACTGGGTCCGTGATTAAGGTGGGGACCGAGACCATTTCAAAGGTGGGTGGCGCTACATTGGATTCCTCCGTTTTTTGATTGCGTTGACCACTGCATGCGTTGACGGTCAACGTCAACAATAAAACATATAGATATTTCATATTCATTCATATATTTATGTTTCAATCCACAAATATATAGTATTTTTTTTATCTTTGTTAAATTAAAACAGCAAAAGGTAGAATATCATGGATTTTCGATTAAAAGTATTTCATAGCGTAGCTTGTAACTTAAGCTTCACGAAAGCGTCCCGGGAATTGTTCATTAGCCAACCCGCTATTAGCAAGCATATCCATGAGTTGGAGGTTCAGTATAAGACGCCTCTCTTTGAACGAACAGGTAGCCAGATCCGTTTAACTCGTGCGGGCGAGTTGTTGTTTTCGCATACCCATTCCTTATTGGCTTCGTATCGTCAATTGGATTTCGAGATGAATCTGTTGACAAATAATTTTCTGGGGGATTTACATTTAGGTGCCAGTACGACAATATCCCAATATGTTTTTCCGCCCGTGCTTGCTTTATTCATTAAGATGTTTCCGGATATACATGTATCTGTATTGAATGGGAATAGCCGGGATATAGAGTTGGCTTTGCGAGATGGAAAAATAACGTTAGGATTGGTGGAAGGGACTACCCGTCAAAATACGATGCATTATATACCTTTTATGAAGGATGAGTTAGTGGTTGTCACTCATGTAGGGTCTAAGTTGGCTGCTTATGACGAACTGACGTTGGAACAACTTTGTGCTTTGCCCGTAGTACTTCGTGAAAACGGCTCCGGTACGCTTGAGGTCTTGGAGGGGACCTTGGCAAAACACCAGATCAAACTGTCGCAATTGAACGTATTATTGCAGCTAGGTAGTACGGAGAGTATCAAATTATTCTTGGAAAATTCCGATGCTTTGGGAATTCTTTCTATTCGGGCGGTGACACGTGAGCTGATGGCAGGACGTTTGAAAGTGATAGAAATTGAGGGCTTTAAGGCCGAACGGACTTTCTCCTTTGTGGAGCCGCAGGGACAGAACAGCGGTATGGAAGAAAGTTTCATGCGTTTTGCCAGTCAACATTGGCAATAACTTTAGGTTATTCGCTATAAAAACTTGTGAAGTAAGGGATCGGATGAAAATATGTACTTTCGCGAACGAAATCAAATAATGATATGTTGTACTAAATAAATCAATAATTATGTTTAGTGAAAAACGAGGTAACGTATTACATGGTGTCTTGCTGATAGCTCTTTTCTCTTGTTCCGCATTCTATATCGCGGAGTTCCAGTTTATTAAACAATTGTCATTCAGTCCGCTGATTGTCGGCATTATTTTAGGTATGTTGTACGCCAACAGCCTGAGAAACCATTTGCCGGAGACGTGGGTTCCGGGTATCCTGTTTTGTACTAAGCAAGTGCTTCGTGCGGGTATCGTACTATATGGGTTTAAGCTGACCTTCCAGAGCGTGATTGCGATCGGCCTTCCGGCAATCCTGATCGATATGGTGATCGTGGTGCTTACCATCTTGATCGGTGTTTGGGTGGGGCGATTGATGAAAATGGATAAAGACCTTGCTTTACTGACCGCCACGGGTAGCGCTATTTGCGGGGCTGCCGCGGTATTGGGCGCTGAACCGGTCGTGAAGTGCGAGGCTCATAAGACGGCGGTTGCCGTATCGACAGTCGTGATTTTCGGTACGCTTTCTATGTTTATTTATCCGGTGATGTACCGTGCGGGTATTCTTGATTTAGACCCGGAGCAAATGGGACTTTATACGGGTGCGACCTTGCATGAGGTAGCTCATGTGGTAGGAGCCGGTAACGCTATGGGAAAGGAAATTTCGGATGCGGCTATTATCGTGAAAATGATTCGCGTTATGATGCTGGCTCCCGTCTTGGTGATGATGAGTTTTGCTTTGGCGCGTACTGCCGTGAAAGCCGTATCTGATAGCGTAAAGGAAACAGCAGCCGTTACAGCAAAACGGGGTAAGATCACAATCCCGTGGTTTGCTTTCGGTTTTCTGGTTGTGATTGGTTTTAATTCTTTTGATCTGTTGCCTCATGCAGTTGTGGACGGGATCAATAATATAGATACATTTATGTTGACGATGGCCATGACGGCATTGGGTACGGAAACCAGTATCGAGAAGTTTAAGAAAGCCGGAGCGAAACCTTTCATCTTGGCGGCAG
>OKTH01000995.1_pt1 | contig 13947 bp, 8 predicted proteins | sample 1606361 | NCBI WGS metagenome assembly OKTH01 (sample SAMEA3879575, study PRJEB24766) | human gut metagenome | biome: human-associated habitat; feature: feces | place: USA | collected 1985/1987 | reverse complement strand
GCTAGATATGGATCGGGTAACTCTCCTCTCCGACCCGTTCGACGGCTTTCGAAAAAAACGCCAGCGAACGGAAATTGTATATTTCGGGCTCCAGCCGGTGAGCGACCATCAGATCGAAACTGCCCTCGTCGGCATTCAGAACGACGATCGGCATTCTAATTCCCCGCTCGCGGAGCAGCACCCCTTCGTCGGCGAAAGCTACGGCCAGGTAATTGACCCCCTGATGCTGGAGCATCTGGGCCACCTCGAAATCCCCGGCGCCGTAGCTGGCCGCCTTGACCATCGCCACGAGCCGCACCCCGGGACGGAGCCGCGCACGGAAATAATTCAGGTTGTGGATCATGGCATCGAGATCGACCTCCAATACCGTCGTATGGCTCTTGCGTTCGAGCGCATGACTCACCCGCTCGAAGTGGCTGTCACGGCTGCCCTTGATGAGCACCACGCGCCCGGCCACATCGTCGCGGCGCAGGTTGCGCAGCAGCTCGTCGGTCGTGCGGTAAAAGGCGCTGTCGCAGGCGAAATTCGCCCCGGCATTTCGAATACGGTCTCCCACGCCGATCAGACGGCTCACTCCGGCGGCGGCCACCAGACGGGCCACTTCGCCGTAAAGCACTCCGTCCTCGACGCCGCTCTGCTCGATATCCGAAAGAATAAGTGTCATGGGACGGCCGGCGGCCATATTATGCAGGTAGTCGAGCGCAATGGAGAGGGAGTTGATGTCCGAATTGTAAGCGTCGTCGATCAGCAGCGAACCGTTGATTCCCTCCTTCAACTCGAGGCGCATCGCCACGGGCCGAATCCGGCCGAAATCGGGGTCGGGAAAGCCCATCACCCGACAGAACGCCCCGACCAACTGGGCATCGACACGCCCGGCCCCGCTCTCCAGAACCCCTGCGGGCAACTGCTCCGGCAGCGGATATTCCGCAGCGTCCTGCAACTGCCGGCCGCCGTATAACGTGCGGATCATCCGTTCGAGCAGGGAGGAGCCACCATGATAAATAATGGTTCGCGCTCCCTTCGCCAACACCAACTTTTCGGCACTCTTCTCCTCGAGCGAGGTGAAATTTTCCTGGTGCGCCTCGCCGATCGAAGTGAAAATCACCGTATCGGGGCGGATCATCCGCTCCAGACGCACCATCTCCCCGGGACAGGAGATCCCCGCTTCGATCAACGCCAACTCCTCGTCCCCTTCGATCATCAGCAGCGAGAGCGCCACGCCCAACTGCGAATTATAACTTTTCGGCGACCGGAAATATTTGACGCCGGCAGGAATCTGCTGGGCGATCCATTCCTTGACCACGGTCTTCCCGTTCGAACCCGTGATACCGACCACGCGCCCCTTGAACCGAGTCCGGTGATGGGCCGCAAGCTGTTGGAGGGCAGCGATGGCGCTCGGAACCACCACGCAGCCGCAACCGGCCGGAAGTTGCGTCTTCCGCTCCGCAAGAAATGCCTTCACATCCCGGCGAACCATCTCGCCAATAAAGGCGTGGGAGTCGTGATTGGTACCTTTCATGGCCACGAACAGCGGCTCCTCGCCGAACGAACAGTTGCGGCTGTCGGTAAGCACCCGTGCCACCGGCAAATCCTCCCCGATGAGTTCGCCCCCGCAAATGCGGGCGATTTCCGATAACATGTATTTCATGTCGTATCTTTCCTTTACATAACTGCCGTCAATCCATACGCAGAGTCACCACCGTAATCCCCGCTCCGCCCCGGTCGGCGTGTTCGTCCGCAGCCCGTTCGACCTCCGGCACCGTGCGCAGATAACGGCGGATCTCCTCCTTGAGCGCCCCCGTCCCCTTGCCGTGCAGGATCGTGACCGTACCGACGCCAACCATGATCGCGTCGTCGATAAAATCCCGCACCTCCTCCAATGCTTCGGCGGCACGCAGGCCCCGCACATCGATATGATCCTTGAAATTGAGCTTGCGGGCCGACACATCGACCGATACCACCGTGCGCGGCTGCACGGGCCTGGTCGCCTGCTTGAATTCGGCGCCCGAGATCACGACGAGCGAACTTCTATCCACCGTCGTAAGAATCTGTCCGAATGCCACCTGCGCCTTCCGGCCCTTGATCGAAAGCACCACGCCGGGAATGTCCTGCCCGGCGATCTTCACCTTCGAGCCGACCTCCGCCTCGCGGGGTTTCTCCGGCACGGCAGGCTGTGCGACCTCCGGAGTCTCGCCGGCCTGCTGTCTGCGCTCGGCACGACGCTGGCGGCGGCGTTCGAGTTTCTCCATTTCGCGGGCCACCCGTTCGTCGTGCGCCGCATCCGCTGCATCCGTCCTCTCCACCCTGTCCCGAAAATCGTTCAACTCCTTACGGGCCAACTGGGTAAGCTCCTTCTCGGCCTGCGCTTCGCGGATCGTCCGAATCGTATTCTCAATCTGACGGTTGGCGTCGGCGATCATCCGCTGCGCCTCCTCCTTGGCCTTTTTCAAGATTTCCGAGCGCTCCTGCCGGATGCGCGAAAGCTGGTCGGCATAGGTCTGTTCCAGCTCCTCGACCTTGCGGTCGGCGATCCGGATGCGGTCGCGCTTCTGCTCCCAGTAATGCTTGTCGCGGGCGATCTCGCGCAGCTGTTTCTCGATATTGATGTGATCCGACCCGGCCTTCTCGCTCGCCGCACGGATAATATCCTCCGGAAGCCCGATCTTGCGGGCGATCTCCACCGCGAACGAACTGCCCGGCTTGCCGATCTCGAGCCGAAACAGCGGCCGGATATTCTGCACGTCGAACATCATCGCTCCGTTGGCGATTCCCTCGGTGTTCGACGCATAATACTTAATGTTGGCATAGTGGGTCGTAATCACCCCGTAACAGCCTTTACTGCGGAGCCGTTCGAGGATCGACTCCGCGATCGCCCCGCCGATGATAGGCTCCGTACCCGAACCGAACTCGTCGATAAGCACCAGCGTCCGGTTCGAAGCTCCGGCGAGCATGTTCTTCATATTGAGCAGGTGCGACGAATAGGTCGAAAGATCGTCGTCGATCGACTGCTCGTCCCCGATGTCGATCATTAGGTTGCGGAACAGGGGCAGCTCCGAATTCTCCGATGCCGGAACCAGGAATCCGCACTGGAACATATATTGGATGATGCCCGTAGTTTTCAGACACACCGACTTGCCGCCGGCATTCGGCCCCGAAATCACCAGGATATGACGCCGTTTGTCGAGTTGCAGATCGAGCGGCACCACCTGCTTGCCCTGCGCCCGGAGCGTCTGCTGCAACAAGGGATGCCGCGCATTGCGCAGCACCAGCCGGTCGTCCGTCGAAACGATCGGCTTCACCGCTCCGTTGGCAACGGCCCAGCGGGCTTTGGCACGGATCATATCCAGATCCGAAAGATAGTCGCCAATCAGCGCGATCCGATCCGCTTCGGGGCGAATCGAGTCGGTGAAGGCCGAGAGGATCCGCACGATCTCGCGCCGCTCGGCGTACTCCAGCTCCTTGAGTTCGTTATTGATTTCGACGACCTCGACCGGCTCGACGTAGAAGGTCTTGCCCGTGGCCGATTCGTCGTGGATGAAACCCTGCAACTTGCGTTTATTGGCCGCTGCGACCGGAATCACCGCCCGGCCGTCGCGGATCGAGAGCATCGCGTCGGCCTCCACGATACCGGCTTTCTTGGCATTCGACAACACCTGCTGCAGGCGTTTGGCGGCCTGCCCCTCCCGCTCGCGGATCATCCGCCGGATCTGCTGCAACTCCGGCGAAGCGTCGTCCCGGATCTTGCCGTACTGATCGACGATACCGTCGATCGCCCGAACGATCTCCGGGAAAGCCTCGATCCCCCGGCTGCGGAGCCGCAGTTCGGGATATAGCTCCTCACCGCGCCCCAGGATAAAACCGGCGATCGCCCCCGCCGAAGCCAGCGCCCGGCGCAGCAACACGACCTCCTCGACTTCGAGGAAACTGCCTTCGATCTTCAGTTTGGAAAGGATATAATCGACATCGACGAACTCGTCGTCCGGAAAGTCCCGTTCCATCTCCAGCAGACGGCGCATCTCGTCCGCCAGCGCCAGCCGCCGCTCGACATCGGCCTGCGAAGTGCTGAATTGTTCGGCGCACAACCTTTCCCGGCCGCCGCGAATCGTACACAGCGCCGCGACCTGCTCACGCAGCCGGTCGAAACCGACTTTCTGTTCAAAGTTCGCCGGATAGATCATCGCACAGAGAAAACATTCGAAACTATCGGGCCGCTTTCAGGGCCTTGAGCGAATCGCGCCGGGCATGTTTCGCCTCTTTTTTCTGCTGCTTGCGGTCGGCCTTTTCGGGATCGCGGCCGAACAGCGAGAAATGGACGTAACGAGCAGGATGGGCCTGCAAGTTGGCCAGCAGCGACGCCAAGTTCGCAGTCGCCTCGTTGAGCGATTCGTACAGACGGGGATCGCTGACGAGCTGCCCGACAGTCCCCTCCCCGGCATTGACACGGGCCAAGATCGCATTGAGGTTCATCAGAGTCGAATCGAGCGCCCCGGCCAGATTCTCACGCTGTATTTGGTCGGTAAAATTGCTTAAATTCAGGATAATACTGTCCATACGCGGAGAGTTCTCGCCGAGCATCTCCGAAAAACGGGTCAAATTCGCTACGGCGCTCTCCAGATTCGCACGCTGCGACAGCAACATACCGTTTACGCTGCCCGTAATCGAATTCAGGTGCGACATCGTACCTTCGATATTCGCGGCGTTCTGCTCCATAATCAGATTCAGGTTATCCATCGTGCGGCTCAAATCCCCCACGACCTGCGACATCTTCTGCTTGAAAAATTCGAGTTCCGAACCCGCCATATCCATCAGGCCCTTGCTGCGGCTCGAACAGAGGGTGTCCCCGGATTGCAGGTAGGTCCCGGCATCGCCCAGAGCGATTTCGATCGCTTTGGCGCCCATGATGCTGTTGCTGTAGATCCGGGCTTCGGAATTGGACGGAATCCGGTATTTCCGCTGGATCGTCAGTTGAAGTACGACCTCGTTACCGATCGAAGGATCGAACGAAATATCCGTCACGGCTCCCACCTTCACGCCCCGGATCAGAATCGGCGAAGCGTTCTGCACGCCATCGACCTGGTCGTAAGCGGCATAATAGACCGCGTTGCGACTGAAGATGTCGAACCCCTTCAGAAAGCGGATACCCGCCCAGAGGGCGCCGATCATCAGCACGGCGAAAATGCCGATCTTAACTTCTCTTCTCATATACCTGTTTTTTTCGTTTTATTTACTGTACGATCCGGTCGCCCCGACAACTCACCACGAACGCATCGCGGAACTCCCTGCGCACCTCGGCCAACTTGGCTTCGGCCTGCTTGCGGGTATCGAAACGCCCCACACAATACTTATACCTGAACCGGCCGCCGGTAACGAACTCCGTGACTTTTCCCCGGTAACTTTTGAACTGCCGGTCCTTGGGCGGCACGCGCTTGGCGCTGGCGATCAACTGCACGGCATAAAACGTCTTCTCCTGTTCGGCTTTCCCGGTTTTGACACTACCCTTATCCGCTTTGTCCGAAGCGGCAGCCGAAGCCGGCTCTGCGACATCGGCATCGGCCTGTTCGTAAATGGCATCGTCATCGACAAGCAGCGCACCCCGAACGAAAGCGACGTAATCCTTCACCGCATCGCACAGCGCACGTGCGATTTGAGCCTGCCCCTTCGCCGAATTCATATAAGCATACTCCTCCGAATTGGAAAGGAAACCTATCTCGGTCAGGATACCGGGCATATCGGTAGCGTAGAGCACTTTGAGCGGCTGCCGCTTCACACCGCGATTGTGCCGCCCGGACTTGACGTAATGTTTCTGCACCAGACGGGCCATCGCTTCGCTGTATTCACCATAGGTGAACTGCAGGTTCTGGATATAAGCCCGGACGATCGCCGCCGTCTTCTCGTTCGACATATCGAGCAGCTCCTCCTGGTTGTTATAATAGAGGGCCCTCTCGTTGGCGTTCTTCTCCAGCGGACTCTCACCCATAATCAGGGTTTCGACTCCCCGTGCCGACGCCGATGCCGCAGCATTGGTATGGATCGAAATGAACAGGTCGCCGCCCGCCTTGTTGGCGATATCGGCCCGAGCCTGCAAATCCTGGGTCAGACTTTCGGAAAACTGCTTGTCCGTCTTACGCGTGTAAACCACTTTCAACTGGGGGATCTCCTTCTCGATCAAGGCCCCGAGCTTCAGAGCGATCTGAAGGTTGAGATCTTTCTCATAAACTCCTCTGTAATGAGCTCCCGGAAACTTCGGCCCCCCGTGCCCGGCATCGATTACGACGACCCGCACGCCCTGTGCAATATTCTGCGCGGCAACTCCGTTGAAAGAGAGTGTCGCAATCAAAAACAGGGCAACAAGAAAAAGCGATTTCCGCATAGCAAAAGTGGCTGAAAATTTAACGGTTCTGAATTTTTTACCTATATTTGCCGGATGTTAAAACCCCCGCACTGAGGCTTTCGGAGCCATTTTCGGGCGGTTTTGCCGACTTGTCGGCAAAGGTATGATTTTTTTTGGAATTTTGGACAGGCTAAAGGCAAAATATATCTTCTCGGGAGCACTCCTGCTGCTCTTCCTGCTTCCGGTGCTCGGCATGGCGCTGCCGGGCGGAGTGCAGCATCCCGCGACACCCGAACGCCAAACACCGCCCGACAGCACTCCGACACAAGCCGTACAAAAATCCCGCCGCGAAACCCGCCGGGAGATTCGGCGCCTTCAACGGGAAGCCGACCGCCCCCCGACCGCCGAAACACGTACGGAAGAGGAGCAGGATTCGCTTTTCGACACCAAGATCGACTCGATCTTCGGAGCGCCTCCCCTCTCGCCGATCGCCCCCGCCGACAGTACGGCTCCCACCGGCAACGACTCGCTGCTACGCGATTCGTTGCGTCAGGACACGACCCGGCGCGATACGACCCGGAAAAAATCTTTCCTGGACGACATCATCAGCGGCAAAAACCAGGACTCGCTCTACTACGACGTACGCAACCGCACGGTCTATATCTACAACCAGGGCGATATCAACTACCAGAACATGAATCTCAAGGGAGATTTCATGCGGGTCAATATGGACGAAAAGATCATCTACGCCCACGGCAAGCGCGACACGATAGACGGCAAACCGACAGTTACCAACCCCACTTTCACCGAAGGAGCCGCCAATCCCTACACGATGGACACGATCACCTACAACATCGGCAGTAAAAAGGCGAAAATCAAAGGCGTGGCGACTCAGGAGGGCGACGGCTGGCTGATCGGCAACAACGTCAAAAAGATGGACGACAACACCATCCACATCCAGGACGGCAAATACACCACCTGCGACCAGACGGACCACCCCCACTTCTACCTGGCGATGACCAAGGCGAAGGTGATTCCCGGCAAGAAAGTGGTCACGGGTCCCGCCTACCTGGTCCTGGAAGACGTTCCCATCTACTTTCCGCTACTGCCCGAGGGTTTCTTCCCGCTCAGTTCCGGCCCCAAGTCGGGTCTGCTGATGCCGACTTTCGGCGAGGAATCGACCAAGGGATTCTACATTCGTGACCTGGGCTACTACTTCACGCTCGGAGAGCACATGGACCTGGCCATCCGGGGCGGTATCTACACCCTCGGATCGTGGGAGGCATCCGCGATGTCGCGCTATATGAAGCGTTACAAGTACAACGGCACCCTGAATTTCAACTACTCGAACGTCCGTGTCGGCGACAAGGGCGAACCCGACTTCCTCCAGCAGAACAACTTCCAGCTCTACTGGCAGCATACGCAAGACCCCAAAGCCAATCCGGGATCGACCTTCTCCGCATCGGTCGATTTCCGTACCAGCGGCTACAACCGCTATTCGGCTACCAGCCTGAACGAAGCGCTCCAGACGCAGACAAGTTCGACGATCTCCTATTCGAAAAGCTGGCTCGGCACACCGTTCTCCCTTTCGGCCAACATGTCCGTTTCGCAGAACTCGCAGAGCGGAACGCTCTCGATCGCCCTGCCGAACGTCGTCTTCAACGTTTCGACCTTCTACCCCTTCAAACGCAAGGAGGCGATGGGCAAGCAGCGGTGGTACGAAAAGATTTCGCTCCGCTACACCGGCAAGTTCAACAACAAGGCCAACGCCAAAGAGTCCGAAATCTTCACCAAGGAAACACTCCAGAACATGCAGTACGGCTTCGAGCATAGCATTCCTATCTCGGCGACGTACAACATCTTCAACTACATCAACTTCGGACCTACGATCAACTACACCGAAAAGTGGTATTTCAAAAAACAGGAGCAGGTTTGGAACCCGGTGCTGAACCGCATCGACAAACTCGACCCGGAGTACGGATTCTACCGTCTGTACAACTACAACTTCAGCCTGCAGGCCTCGACGATCATCTATGGCCGCTACGAGGCCAAGAAGAAAACGCGCAAGGTACAGGCGATCCGCCACACGATCACCCCGACGGTGAGCTTCTCCTACGCCCCCGACTTCTCCAAGCAGAAATACGGCTACGTAAAGACCGTGCAGAGCGATACGCTGGGTAATTTCAAGACCTACTCGCCTTTCGAAGGGAGCATCTTCGGCGTGCCCAGCTCCGGTCAGTCCATGGCCATCAACGCCTCGCTCTCGCAGACGCTCGAAATGAAGGTGCTCAGCAAACGCGATACCTCGGGTATGAAGAAGATCAAACTGATCGACGAACTCCGCATCGGACAGGTATCCTATAACTTCCTGGCCGACTCCATGGGACTTTCGAACATCCCCATTTCGCTGCGCACGACCGTTTTCCAAAATTTCGGCATCAATATCAACGCTACGCTCGACCCTTACCGGGTCACCCCGCAGGGCCAGCGTATCAACAAACTCTTTTTCCCGGGCCGTGTGGTATCGGCCAGCACTTCGTTCGGCTATACGTTCCAGTCCCGGCAGGATAACTCCACCCCGGCGATCAACGACATCAACAGCGCCCCGATCGATCCGGCCTACGCCAATCCGTTCTACGACCCTTACGGGCAGATGAACCCTGCGCTCCGACGACAATACATGACCCAGGCCTATTACGACTTCTCGCTACCTTGGAACCTGGGATTCAACTATACGATCAGTTACTCCTCTTCGCCGACCAACAACGGCACGACAGGATACCAGAAAAACATCACCCAGACCCTCGGTATCAACGGCAGCGTCACGATTCTCCCAAAAATGGGCGTGACATTCCAGGGTGGTTACGACTTCCAGGCCAAAGAGCTTACTCCGGCCTCCATCACCATTACACGCGACCTGCACTGTTGGCAGATGTCGTTCGCATGGATTCCCTTCGGTCATTACCAGAGCTGGAGCTTCAACATCGGGGTCAAAGCCGCCTCCCTTGCCGACCTGAAGTACGACAAGAGCCAGAGCATGTTCGACAATTTATATTAAATTTCGGACGCTTTCACGCATAATCCGCATCGAAATATGAAGATTCGATGAATTTTGGATTCTTTCTTGTTCCTTAATTGAATATTGTCTATATTTGTGGTAGCCCATAACCAGGACACGATGTAAAAACTCTCAAACATAATACCTCTATGATTATGAAAAAACACTACGAATCTACGGTTAAGGGGGGGGGAACTTCGTACTCCGCTCCTTCGGTTGAGATCCTCAGCATCTCGATCGAGAAAGGTTTTGCCAACAGCACTGTCCTGGACTATGGCGGAGCCGGCGAAGCAGGCGGCAGCGTTAATGACACCGATTACGGAGAATACTAACAAACACATCCTACGACTATGAAAACTTTTTTCAAATCCATTTTGGCTGTCGCAGTGTGTGCATCTCTGTTCGCAGCCTGTTCCAAAGACGACACGGTTTCCGACCCGTCGAACGGTCGTAAAGTAACGATGACGGTCACCGCATCGTCTGAACTCGAATCGGCATCCGGTTCCCGTACGACGTATGATCCCCTGACGGGGAAAATCTCGTGGAACGAAACCGGCGAATACCTTCAGGTGTTCGAAACGGCCGCCTCCAAAACCACATACGCCAACTCGCAGGAAGGTACGGTAAGCGACGGCACGGCGAAATTCGCCGTATCGTTCCCGGAGAATACGAACACTCCGCTCGTTTATAACGCGGTTTATCCCGCCTCGGCATGGATTACGTCCAACAATACGGATATTACCAACATGAAAGTCGTCACACGCACATCTCAACAGCCGACCGCTACGAGCTTCGATTCGAACGCGGACCTGCTGATCGCCAAATCGATCTCGCTGGAGAGTCAGCCGACCGAACCGCAAATGAGTTTCGGCCGTGCCGTTGCCATCGGTAAGATGACGGTCAAAAACCTCGCATCGGAGGAGCCTGTCCTTGGCGTCGAATTCACGGCTCCAGATAAGAAGGTCACGGGCCGTAGCTATGTCGATATGACGGCAGGCACCGTCAAGGAGTACGGTTATCCCGGTAATTTCTCGGACAACGTGACGCTGAGCTACTCTTCGGAGATGAACCTTAAGGCCAACGGCGCAACGGGCATGACCGCCTATTTCACCTGCTTCCCGTTCGAGGTGGCAGCCGGTGAAACATTCACCGTTACCGTGACCACCGCATCGAAGATCTTCACCAAGACGGTAACCGTTCAGGAGGGCCGGCCCCTGGCTTTCGCAGCAGGCGACAGTTCGACTTTCGCGGTCGATATGACCGACGCTGCGGAAGAGACAACCGAAACATTGAGCGGCGACTACGTCATCACGGCGACCCAATCCGAAACAACCTATGCAATGAGTTCTTTAGCTGAAAGCTCCCGTTTGGCTCCCGTAGTGATTACGCCGTCTAATCCCTACAAAACCGGGGACGAAACCCTCATTTGGACAATTACCAAATCGGGTGACAACTACACGATCAGTCAAGGCGAGAACTACCTCTCCTGGGAAAGCGGCAACAGCGCTACGATCTCTACGGAGGCTTACGACTTGATAATTACCAAGGACAAGGACAAAGGCACTTACCAAATCGCATCGGCAGCGACCCCTTCCCGTATTTTGGCGAAAAATAATACAGCAAACCTCGGTTTCGGATTCTATACCGGCAGTCAGACAAAAGATCTGACCCTGATCCCTGCCGAATACGTCAAGTTGCCTCAAATCACGTTGGATCCATCCACCCTGACACTGTCTTATAACGATACGGAAACTCACTATATCCCCGTTACGTTGAAGAACGCCGAAACGCAAGACGTTTCCGTCGCTACTATTTACGACGGCACTGAAGGAACCGAACAGCCGGACTGGATCACCACAGGTGATTACAACGGCAGCGAAAATCGCCTCGAAGTCGCAGCCACAGAGAATACGGTCGCAACACCTCGTACAGCACGCATCGTTCTTACCGCCACTACTTCACTGGGTACAGCCAACGCGACATTGCTCATTACCCAGAACAGCAAGCCGGAAGGCGGTGTCGGAGAAACTTGGACCTACACCTTCAAAAGCGCGGATAAAGACAAGATCGCTGCCGGCTTAACAGTAAACGGACTGACATGGACTGCAAGCAAAGCGCCCACTGCATTCGATACCAATAGCGGGATACGCGGTCTTTCCTGGTCGAAACCCAGCGGTGTCACCATAAAAACGTCCGATTATACCGGAGGAATCAAAAAAATCACGTTGGTTATGTCGGCAAATACGGCAAACTTAAGTACCGTGAATGCAACCGTCGGTGGACAAGCACTCGGCGAAAAGATCTCCTTGGCAAAAACGAATAACCAGGAGTATGTCGTCGAATCGGAAACTCCGCTGTCCGGCGAGATCGTCCTTACGTTAAACACCGAATCGGGCGGCAAGTCGTTGATGATTAAAACCATCACGATCAACTGAAACTCGGGAGAAGGGGGAGGCGATAATCCTTCCCCAGACCCTACCCCGGGAATTGCCACACCGAGCGTAAGCGACATAACTTCGAGCACAGCGAAGGTTTCCAGTAGTCTGACCGACGCCGCTTACGCAACCGAGGTGCAGTTCTTCTATTCCGCAACGAACGGCAGCGACACGGGAAGTGTCGTTGCCGCTGTTGTCGGAAACGAAGCGACCGCCAACCTCTCCGATCTTCTGCCCGCAACGACGTACACGGTTTACGGCGTCGTAACGGCGACCAACGGCTCCACGCCGCAGAGTTCTTCGACAACCTTTACCACCGAAGGAGCACGGACGGATCATGCCGCCTGGTACGAGCTTCCGGCCAAGGACAACGCAGGCAGCAATATGCTGCTGCGGACCTTTTACGACACGGCACGCAACTACACGATGTATTACGACACCTCGACCTACACGGCCTACTGGGTAGCTTACCCGTTGGCGGCCGGTGACCTGGGATCGGGACGTCCGAACGATCCGTGGGCTGCGACACCCGGGATTCCGACCTCGCAACAAATCAATGTCTGGGCCGGATCGTACGGAGTGAACGTAGGTTCCACCTCGAACATCTACGCTCGCGGCCACCAGATCCCGAACGCCGACCGCAACAAGGATCCCTATGGCACCATGTGTGCGCAGACGTTCTACGCTACGAATTCCACGCCGCAGATTCAGAACGGGTTCAACTCCGGCATCTGGAGTACGCTCGAAGGTGACGTGCGGACGCTCGCACAACAACAGACCGATACGGTTTACGTGGTTACGGGCGCCATCCTACGGACTGTAACCGGGAATGAAACGATCACATATATCAAACCGGCCAAGGATACCAAGAACTGTCCCGTACCGAACTACTATTACAAGGTACTGCTCAAAGTCAAAAGAGAGGCTTCGGGCAAGATCTCTTCGGCATCGACGGTCGGTGTATGGCTGCCTCACCGCGTCTATTCGGGCGAAAGCTACCAGAGCTACACCAAATCGGTCGCCGAAATAGAAGCGCTGACCGGATATAATTTCTTCGCCAACCTGCCTGCCGACATCCAGGCCGCAGCGGAGCAAAATTCGAACTGGAGTACATTCGCATCGTTCTAAACGGGCGAAAAAACCTCCGATACGACAAAACGACACGCATCATTCCATTCGATGCGTGTCGTTTTGTATTATCCATACATCCGAACGGCTCATTCTTCCGAAAAAACAGTTATCTTTACGAATCGGAAAACCGCCGAATCCGAAAACCGACACTCGAAGCGGATGCAACGAAGAGGCGGGAATATTCTGTCGCATCCGAAGGAGGCAAACCGCAAATATCCGATCGACGAGGCCCGTGATTGTCCACGAGGTCCCGCCGAACGCAGAAAACGAAAAAAACACAAAGTCAAAGCCCGGTTCTCCGTCCATTTCCCGCGATCCGGCTCCGTTATGCTACGACTCAAGTCCGAAAACCTCCGGTCGAAACTCCGGCGCATGCCCATGCTCCGCGCATTGCCGCCGCTCACGGCCGGCATCCTGCTGGCCGACCACTACGTACTGCCGCTGTGGTTGTTAGTAGGCGGATTCCTCGTCTGCGGTATCCTGGCACTGCTCGCCGACGACCGGGGCGCAAACCTCGCCACCCTGGGAGCCATTCTGCTTTTCGGCATGACCGTCACCGAACTGGGACACACTCCCGCTCCGCCGACCGGCACTCCGGGCGAATACGAAATCGTCGTCCGGGAACGCCTCTCCGAACGGGAAGGCAAAACGGCCTCCGGCGCATCGCTCCGCGCCCTGCGGAACTCCGAAACCGGAGAATGGCTCCCCGCCGCCGGAAACCTCGTGGTTCGATGCGACTCTTCGACCGTGCTGAATCCCGGCGACCGAGCCGTCGTACGCGGCAAAATCTACCCTTTCACCGCCCGTCACGGCGGCTACGGACGGCTGATGACCCGCCGGGGATACGTCGGCACCCTCTACCTGAACCGCTCAAGCCTGCTGCTGCGCGACACCCTGCACCGGGAGCTTCCCCCGAAGCATCTCTCCCTGTTCCTGCACGAACGGGCCGTCGCACGGCTCGACCGTCTGTCCCTGGCGCCCGACGAACAGGC